>Ga0194128_10001521_pt1 | contig 40062 bp, 41 predicted proteins | sample TA2KigCa65mmetaG_FD_148650 | JGI IMG/M metagenome (GOLD analysis project Ga0194128, IMG submission 148650) | Freshwater microbial communities from Lake Tanganyika, Tanzania - TA2015037 Kigoma Deep Cast 65m | ecosystem: Environmental > Aquatic > Freshwater > Lake | place: Tanzania: Lake...
GGAGCTGGTGGAGAAGTAAGCGCCCGTGATGTAGGCGCCCACCGCGAAGGGCGCGACCGCGATCCGGCCAGACCGCACCACGCCGAACACCACCAGCAGCAACCCGAATGTGGCGACGAGCTCGCCGAGGTAGAGCCCGGCACCGTCACGCACCTTCGTGGAGAGCTCGACCGCCGGGAGGTCGAACATCAGGTTGGCGACCATCGCACCGATCGCCGCGCCCACGAGCTGCGCGCCGACGTACGCGGCCGCCTCCCCGTTCCAGCTGAAACCGCCGAAGACGCGGTCGGCGAGCGTCACGACGGGATTGAGGTGGGCACCCGGCACCGACCCGACCGCGAGGATGATCGCAACACGCGCGGCCCCCGTGGCAACCGCGTTCTCGAGCAGCTCCAGCCCGGTGTCGCCCGGGCTCAGGCGCTGCGCCGCGATCCCGTAGCCGATGACGGCCACGAGCAGCAGCCCGGTGCCGAGCCCCTCGGCCCCGACCCGGCGGGCCATCCCCCGGTCTACGTCAGGCTTGCAGCGCGCGGGCGAGGGTGCCGGAGGAGAGCACCGTGGCGCCCGTCCGCTCCGCGTGCTCGCGCACCCACCCGTCGGAGGAGACCACGAGGACCGGTACAGTCACGGGCAGGACGGCGGCCTCCGCCACGATCACCGCGTCGGCCTCCTCCCCCGGCGCCGAGAAGCGCACCCCGGCGCCCGAAGCTCGCTTCACCGGAACGGGAGTGAGCTTCGGGTGGTGTGCCCGGCCTCGGGGCCGGCAGTACCATGGCCGGTCTTCCCGCAACCGGCATCGGAGCCGGTCGCGCTTGGATCAGTGGAGCGCCATGCAGGCCCGGTACGAGGAGTACTCGCTCGACACGCAGGGCGACGGCGAGGTCGTCGACGTCACAGCCCTCGCCCAGAAGGCGATCGACAACAGCGGGTTGCACGACGGCCTCTGCACGGTCTTCGTGGCGCACTCCACCTGTGGGATGACCACGATCGAGTACGAGCCGGGCTGCAACGCCGACCTCGGCACCGTGCTCGAACGCATCGCGCCCGAGGGCGGCCGGTGGGAGCACAACGAGCGCAACGCCGACACCAACGGCCACAGCCACGCACGCGCAGCGCTCATCGGGCCCTCGGTCGTGGTGCCGTTTGCAGGGGGCGAGCTCGTCCTCGGCGTGTGGCAGAAGGTCGTCTGCGTCGACTTCGATGACCGGCCCCGCACGCGCAAGGTGGTCGTGCAGCTCCTCGGCGTCTGAGCCCGGCGCCGGGGCACGCGTTCAGACCCCGCCGGCCGCGTCGGCCCTGTCGGTCACGGCGTCGGTCACGGCGTCGCCCGAGAGCACCTCGATTGCCTCGCCCGTCGCGCCGCACCAGCGGCACGCGACCTCCTCGACGTCCTCGGCCAGCACCTCCGCGCTCTCCACCTCGAGCTCGCCCCCCACGCTGAAGTGGTGGAACTCCTTGACCCGCCGGGTCACGGTGACGTCGAAGCGGGTGAGATTGCCGCACGCCGAGCACCGGTAGCGGCTCGGTGGCGCGGCCATGGCGGCGATCATACCGACGCGAGGTCGGATCCCCCCTGGCGAACGCCTGTTCGCTATGGTTGCGGTCGATGCTTACCTCCCCGCGCCCCGCGCAGCCCAGCTTCGACGACCTCGGCACGCCGCTCTCCGAGGTCACGTTCGTGGTGCTCGACCTCGAGACGACCGGCGCGGCGCCCGACTCGGCCGCGATCACCGAGGTCGGCGCGGTCAAGTACCGCGCCGGCGAGCTGCTCGGCACGTTCCAGACGCTGGTGAACCCCGGCGTGCCGATCCCTCCGTTCATCACCGTGCTGACCGGGATCACGGAGGCGATGGTGCTCCCCGCGCCACCCATCGACGAGGTCCTCCCGCCGCTGCTCGAGTTCATCGGCGGCGCGGTGATCGTGGGCCACAACGTGCGCTTCGACTGCTCCTTCCTCGACGCTGCGCTCGAGACACGCGGCTACGACCGGCTCGCGCACCGTCGGGTCGACACCCTCGGCCTCGCGCGGCGCCTGGTCCGAGACGAGGTCCCCGACCTGAAGCTCTCGACCCTCGCACGCCACCTGCGCGTCTCCGTGCAGCCGAACCACCGCGCCCTCGCCGACGCGCGAGCGACGGCCGAGGTGCTCCACGCAATGCTCGAGCGCGCCGGGACGCTCGGAGTACTCGGCCTCGACGACCTGCTCGAGCTCCCGACGATCCGCGCCCACCCGTCGGCGACCAAGCTCCGGCTCACGGCCCGGCTCCCCCGCCGCCCGGGCGTCTACCTCTTCAAGGACCGGACGGGACGGGTCCTCTACGTGGGCAAGGCGGCAAACCTCCGGTCCCGCGTTCGCTCCTACTTCGGCGGCGACGACCGCAAGAAGGTCCCGCAGCTGCTGCGCGAGACGGAGGCCATCGACTGGATCGAGTGCGCCGACGACCTCGAGGCGTCGGTGCGCGAGGCCCGTCTCATCCGCGACCTCGAGCCGCGATTCAACCGGCGCGGCAAGGGCTGGCGCGCGTACGCGTACCTGAAGCTCACTCTCGGCGAGCGCTTCCCGCGGCTGTCGGTCGTGCGCGACGTCCGCGACGACGGCGCGCTCTACCTCGGCCCCCTGCACTCGTCACGCGCGGCCCAGACCGTGCGCGAGGCGATCGAGTCGTCGGTGCCACTCAGACGCTGCAACCGCCGCGTCGCTCGGAGCGCACCGATTACGGCCGACACCCCCTGCCCGCCCGCGCAGCTCGGCGTCGCAAGCTGTCCGTGCCGAGGGCACACCGCGGAGGATGACTACGCGGCCGTCGTTGACGCCGTGGTGCAGGGGCTGCGCGACGAGCCCGCGCTGCTGCTCGCGCCGCTCGAGGCACGCATGGAGCGACTCGCCCGGGAAGAGCGGTTCGAGGAGGCGGCGCTGACCCGCGACCGCGCCGCGGCGCTCTCCCGAGCGCTGCGGCGGCATCGCATGCTCACGTGGCTGCGCGAGTCGGGCCGCATGCGGTTCCTCACCGCGACCGGCGTGGTCGAGCTCGTCGACGGCCGCCTCGTGCTCGCCGGCGACACGGCGGCGCTGCCGTTCGACGCCGCCTCACACGTGACCGACCGGCGCGACGTCGGCGAGCTTCTCCTCGTCGCGCGCTGGATCGAACGCGCCACGGGCTCCGGCGCTGCTCGACTGCTCGGCGCCACCACCGCGCCCGCCTCGCCGCGCGGAGGCGCGCTGCCGAGCTACGAGATCGTGTCGCGGCGGGGGATGCGGCGAGGTCGCTGAGCGGTCCCGGTGTCGGGCGTCGACGCGGGTTGAACCGAGGTGGACCGCTCGGGCACCCGGCGAGGGACCGCCTCGGTCCGCGCGGGATCGTCGCTCGCGGCTGCCGGGGCCGTCGCGGCGGGCGCAGGCACGGGAACCTCCGGCATCGGCCTGGACACGCGGGTCGCGCGCGCGTCCGGCGATCCGGCGGCCGACGTACGGGGCGGGACCTCGCGGCGGTGGCTCCACCAGCGGGTGCCCTCGATGAACAGCGTCGCCAACGCGGCCGTCACCAGCGCGAGCATCGGGACGAGGAGGCACACGCGCACGTAGCGCAGAATCCCCGTGCTCGTCATGATGTCGAGCAGGCTGTCGCTGGTCAGAATCCCGGTGACCCTTGCGAACCAGCGCACGAACACGACACCGAGCACGAACGCTACGACCCAGGCAAGGAGCCGCATCGGCAGCCCCGCGACCGCCGGGACGTGCTCGCGCCTCGGGGAGCTCGCGCGCGGCCGGGAGAGCGGCACGCGCCCCGCCGGCGCAGCGTCGACTCCGGTTGCAGGCGCCGCCGACCTGGGCAAGACGCCCGTCGAGTCGCGAGCCGCGGCCCCACCACGTTCGACGGCAGCGGCGCGCGCACCTGCACCGACAGCGGGACTCGGACTCGTCGCGGCGACGCCGACGGGCTCTCGCGCGTCGGACCGGCGGTATTCGACCGGGGTCTTCAGCAAACGGCCGCAGCTCGCGCAGGTGAAGATCGGATCGCCGTCGAGCGCGTCGAGTCGGTGCTTGAACCCGCACGCCGGACATTGCAGCGCGTTCGCCAACGCTACCGACCCTCCCCCGCTCGAGCCTCGGCGCTCGTCGCGACCCAGCGCTCGAGCGTACCGGCCGCGGCGCCCGCGTCGATGGCCGCCGCCGCACGCGCGACGCCGTCAGCCATGTCCTGGGCGAGGTCCGCGACCGTCAGCGCGGCGGCAGCGTTGAGCAGGACGACGTCGCGCATCGGCCCCGGCTCCCCACCCAGCACACGACGGGCGATCTCGGCGTTGTCGGCGGGCGCGCCACCGCGCAGGTCATCCGTGCCCGCGCGCTCGATGCCGAGGTCGAGCGGATCGAGCACGTACCGGTGCACCTCGCCCTCGCGCAGCTCGCGGACGGTCGACACGTCGGTGGTCGTGAGCTCGTCGAGGCCGTCGTGGCCGAAGAAGACCATCGCCCGGGTCGCGCCGAGCTCGGCCAGCGTCGCGACGATCCGGTCGGCCATCGCCGGGTCGCTGACCCCCACCACCTGCCGCCGAACCCGCGCCGGGTTGGCCAGTGGACCCAGGAAGTTGAACGTGGTTGGCACGCCAAGTTCCTTGCGAGCGCGCCCGGCGAAGCGCATCGCGGCATGGAAGCGCGGGGCGAAGCAGAAGCCGATGCCGACCTCGTCGATGCAGCGCGCGACACCCTCGGGTCCGAGATCGATCACGACGTCGAGAGCCTCGAGGAGATCTGCCGAGCCACACGCCGACGACGCCGCCCGGTTGCCGTTCTTGGCCACGCGGGCGCCCGCCCCGGCGACCACGATCGCCGCGAGCGTCGAGATGTTCAACGTTTGCGACCGGTCACCGCCCGTGCCACAGGTATCGACCAGCGCGATGCCATTGCGCTCCTGCGCCACTGGCACGGCCTCCGCGTACCCGAGCATCGTGCGGACCAACGTGGCCAGCTCGTCGGGCGTCTCGCCCTTTGCGCGCAGCAGCGCGGCGAACGCGGCGATCTGCGCGTCGGTGGCGTTGCCCTCCAGGATCGTCGCCATCGCGTCGCGCACGAGCCCGAGCTCGAGGTCGACGCCGCGCAGGAGCGGGCCGAGCACGTCGGGCCAGGCCACTCGCGCGTCGTTGGAGTTCACGGCGTCAGTCCCACCAGAGATCGTGGTCGAGCACGCCCTTCGCAATCAGCCCGAGCTGGATCTGCGACGTGCCTTCGACGATCGTTAGCTGCTTCGCGTCGCGGTAGTAGAGCTCCATCGGGTGATCCTGCATGTAACCGGCGGCGCCGAGCATCTGGAGTGTGTGGTTGCTCACCTTCACCGCGAGCTCGGTCGCGTAGTACTTGCACATGGAGAGGTAGGGAACCCACTTCTTATTGTACTGCCCACGGTCGGCCATCCATGCGGCCCGGTAGGTGAGCAGCCGCGCGGCTTCGATCTCGGTGGCGAGCTCGGCGATCCTCCACTGGATCCCCTGCATGTCGGCGATCGTCTCGGTGAACGCCGCGCGCGACTTCGCGTACTCGACTGCGTACATCAGCGCGCCTTCGGCGAGGCCGATGCCCCGGGCCGCGACGATGGGACGCATGGCGTTGAGCCCGAGCATGCAGATCCGAAAGCCGCCGATCTCGCCGACGACGTTCGCTGCGGGAACCCGAACCTCGTCGAGGATCAGCTCTCCCGTGTCGACGCCGCGCACCCCCATCTTCTTGTCGGTGCGCCCGATCGAAAGCCCGGGCGTCTCCCGGTCGACGATGAACACGCTGATGCTGTCATGCGCTCGCGAGTCGGCCGGGCCCGTCTTCGCGAAGACGCAGTACCAGTCGGCCTGGACCACCCCACTCATCCAGCACTTCGTGCCGGTGAGGACCCAGTCGTCGCCGTCGGCCACCGCCCGCGTGCGCATCCCCATCACGTCGCTGCCGGCCTGCGGCTCCGACAGCCCGAAGGCCGCCCGCTGGGCGCCGTCGGCGATGGACGGGAGGTACTTGCGCTTCTGCTCCTCGGACCCGGCGATGAGCAGCGACCCCGTGGGGAGACGGGTGAGCAGCAGTATCAGCGCGGCGGCGTTGGAGTACTTCGCCACCTCCTCGATCGCGATCGTGAGGCCGAGGATGCCGGCCCCCGAGCCGCCGTACTCCTCGGGGATGCACAGGCCCGTGAGGCCCGTCTCCACGAAGAGCTCGAAGAGGTCCTGGGGGTAGGCCTCGTCGAGGTCGATCTCGCGGGCCCGCGGCGCGACCCGCTCCTGGGCGAGCTGGCGCACGGTGGCCTGCAGCTCCACCAGCTCGGGCGGCACGTCGAAGTCCATGGTGGCGCGAAGCCTATAGGTCGACCCTCGAACACCAGGCGCCCGCATCGTTGGTGATCGAAACCGTCGTAGCGACAGATTGGATCACCAACGCGGTGAGGCGGTCGGGTCAGGAGGCTCGGCGGCGCTGGCGGATCAGGCGGCGGCGCTCGCGCTCGGTGAGCCCACCCCAGACCCCGTGCTTCTCCCGGACGGCGAGCGCGTGCTCCAGGCAGGCCTTCCGGACCGGGCAGAGCGCGCAGATGGCCTTCGCCTCGGTCGAGTCGTCATCCTCCTCGGAGGGATGGAACACCTCCGGGTCGACGCCCTTACAGCGGGCGTGCTGCCGCCATGCGGGCGGGGGTACGACTTGTGTCATCGCAATCATGGTCTGCATCCCGGGGTGAGCTCCCTGCCAACGGCCTTCTCTCGGCACGAATTCCCGTCAACCTGAGCGGCGGCGACGGCGGCCCAGCGCGGTCACCGCTTACCGATGCTCCGGCTCGCCCTAGCGCGAGCCCGGGACGCCCAGCGACATGCCTGAGCCTCCCGGGCGAGCCGGCCGGCGCCGGCTCGGTACGCTGCCCGGCGTGTCCGCCATCACCACGGCCCCGGCCCGGCCATGAGCACCGTCGACGGCCGGGCCGTCCGGCACGGCGCCCTGTGGGGTCTCGTCGTGATCGCGCTCCTCAGCGTCCTGCGCGCAGTCGTCGACCGCACCGTGCAGGACTTCGACGGCTCGATCTGGTCGCTGCTCTATGTCATCGGGATCTGGCTGGCCTTCGTCCTCGCGGGACTCACCGCTGGGCGTCGAGCCCCCGACACGCCGCTCTCGAACGGGATCGTCGCGGGGATGGTCGCGTACCTCCTTTGGGTCCCGGTCCGGGCAGTGATCGAGCTCGTGCGCGACCAGCCCGGTGGGCTCTTCAGCGGGCAGGACGCGCCGTACACGCCCGGTCGGGCCTTCGGCGCGCTCGTGCTCGCCGCGGTGTTCGGTCTCCTGGGGGGTCTGATCGGCGCGAGAATGGGCGGTGGTGGTGAGTCGGCCGGGTGGCCGCGTGCGGGCGACGCCTCCCTTCCGGGAGGCCGAGACCCGTCCGAGGAACGTCCGGACTCCACAGGGCACGGTGCTGGGTAACACCCAGTCGGGGCGACCCGCAGGAAAGTGCAACAGAGAGCAGACCGCCGATGGCGGGCCGCGAGGTCCGCACAGGCAAGGGTGCAACGGTGCGGTAAGAGCGCACCAGCGCCCGGGGTGACCCGGGCGGCTCGGTAAACCCCACCGGGAGCAAGGCCAGACAGGGAGTGAGCGGCCCGCTCGACACTCCCGGGTAGGCCGCAGGAGCCGGCGGGCAACCGTCGGCCGAGATGGATGGCTACCCAGGGCGGTTCCGCGGAACCGCCTGGACAGAATCCGGCGTACAGGCCGACTCACCACCGCCACCACCTCACCGGACACCCGGAGTGACCCACATCATGGTGTCCCGTGACCCATGAACGACGCCCGGACCCCGTGCCAATCTCACGGAGCGTGTCGCCTCTGGACCAAGGACAACCGACACGCTGCGCGAGGTGCCTCTCGGGCGAGGCAAGGGTGCGGAAAAAGGCGGTGGGGGCGCTCCTGGGCAGGGTAGGAGCGCCTCACCCACCGCGTCACGGAGAGTACACGGACGCGTCCCCACTCGAAGATCGCGCCGAGACCTGCGGCCGGCCGGGAGCCACCGCCCCGGGGGGAGGAGCGGGGGCTCCACCGACCGACCTCGTGGCAACAGCATCGCCCATGACGGCCGCGCACTGCAGGTCATGGGCCCGGACTTCATCGCACGGTCGCTGTCGCGTCATCGAATCGCAACGTCGGACGGGGCTCGACGATTTCGCGCGTGTCGTCGGTCACGTCCGCGAGCGGCGCCTTGGCTACCCTCCGGCGATGCCAGCAGGGCCCGATGCGCGCAACCCGGCCCGCGAGTGGCTGCTCGCGCTCGGTGCCGTCCTCGTGTTCGCGCTGGTCGCGGCCTGGCTGGCCGACGACACGTGGTCCGACATCCGCACCAGCCGGCTCGACGGCGGCTGGCTCACCGACTTCCGCGACGCGATCTACTACCCCGCGCTCGCGCTCCGGGAGGGCGTGAACCCCTACGACCCGAGCGCGTTCTACTCGGCCTACCCGGTCGGCCAGGAGTTTCCGCTCTACTCCCCCGTGCACCTCGTGGTGCACATGCCGTTGACGCTGCTCTCGCTGGCCCGGGCGCGTGCGGTCTACTTCGGCCTGAACCTCGGCCTGATAATTCTGCTGTCGGCCACCGCCCTGCGGCTCGCCCGCCACCAGGTCACCGTGGCGTCGGTGTTCGGCTTTGCCGCCCTGCTCCTGCTGAGCGACCCGGGCTTCTGGGACCTGCGTTCCGGCGAGCCGACCTTGCTCGTGGTGCTCGGCGTGTACCTCGCGCTCGCCTGTGCCCGCGAGCGACCGGGCTGGGGCGCCGTCGGCTTGGTGCTCGCTCTCACCAAGCCCACCTTCGGCGTGGTCCTCGTGCTGTTGATGTGCTGCCGTCGCGAGACGAGGGCTGCCCTGTGGGGCACGCTCACCGCGATCGCGATCAGCGCGGTCGTCACGCTGCGGTTGGTCGATCTCGCCGGCGGCATCGCCGCGCTCATCGACTCTCTGCGCGATGACCTCGAGGTCACGAGCCGCTCACCACAGTCGCGCCTCGGGTCTTCGCTTCGGATCGACGCACCCAACACCCTCGCTCGCCTGACCCGCGTGCGCCCCGGCGAGGCCGTCGCGACGCTCGCCGGGCTCGTGCTGCTCGCTGTCGGCGCGTGGCTGGTCTGGCGCCTCCACCGGCACGATCCGACCGGCGACCGTAGTGAGCTCGCCATCCTGCTCGCCGCGCTGCTGATCCTCGTCCCCTTCTTCCACGTCCCCTACGACGAGCTGCTCCTCGCCTGGCCGCTCGCGCTCCTCCTGCGCCGCCCGCTACGCGACGCCCCACCGTGGCCGCGGGCTTGTAGGGGCACAGTGACCGCGCTGCTCGTCGTGGCGATGGTCGGCCCCACCCGATGGGAGGGCGTGAACGACGCGTTGTCGCGCAGCGTTCTGGCACGGCTTGCCGGCCCCACGATCCCCGGCCTCTGCCTGCTGGCCGCGCTCCTGCTCACCAGCTGGACGGCCTGGCGCGCATCCCGAGCCGACCCCGAGCGCTCACCGGGCATCGCGTCGACGCCACATCCGTTGCCGAGCACCGGCCCCGGATAGCGGCGCGGCGAGTCGCTACGCTCGGTCCGCCCGAACGACCGAGGAGTCCGGCCATGGTGTCCGCCGCATTGGAGCTCGCCGAGCGAGCGCTCCTGGAGGAGCGCCGAGCGCTCACCCCCGACGAGGTGCGGGCCGTCGCGGCTCGTCCCCTCGACGAGCTCCCAGACCTGATCGCACTCGCCCACCGCGTGCGGCTCGTCTACTGCGGCAGCGAGGTCGAGCTGGAGAGCCTGGTCAACGCCAAGTCCGGTGCGTGCCCCGAGGACTGTGCGTTCTGCTCCCAGTCGGTGAAGTTCGACACCGGCGTCGACGTCTACGCGTTTCTCGACCTCGACGAGGTGGTCGATGCCGCCCGCGCCACCAAGGCGGCGGGCGCGACCCAGTTCTGCATCGTCGTCGCGGTGCGGGGACCATCGGAACGCCTGCTCGACCGGGTGATCGAGGCGGTCGACGCGGTGCACGACGAAACCGGGCTCGAGGTCGCGTGCTCACTCGGCCTGCTCACGTCGGCGCAGGCCGCCCGGCTCGCCGCGGCCGGCGTGCGCCGCTACAACCACAACCTCGAGGCACCGCGGGCAGTGTTCCCCGAGATTTGCACGACTCACTCCTGGGAGGACCGCGTTGCCACCGCGCAGCTCGCGATCGACGCGGGCATGGAGCTGTGCTGCGGAGGCATCCTCGGGATGGGCGAGACGCTCGACCAGCGCATCGACTTCATGTTCGAGCTCGCTGCGCTCGAACCCACCGAGGTGCCGATCAACCTGCTCGACCCGCGGCCGGGCACGCCGATGGGAGACCGCACACCCATCACGGCGCGAGAGGCGCTCCAAGCGATCGCTTTGTTCCGGCTCGTGCTGCCCGGCGCGTGGCTGCGCTTGGCCGGTGGGCGCGAGCGGGTGCTCGGCGAGCTGCAGGGCATGGGGCTGCTGGCGGGGGCCAACGCTCTGATCGTCGGCAACTACCTCACCACCGGGGGCCGATCCCCCGACGAGGACCACGCCCTGCTCGACGCGTTGGGCATGCCGGTGGCCGACGGACCGGGTGAGGGCCGGTTCGTGGTCGACGCCACGGGCACGCACAAGCTGCCGGCGAGGCCACCCCGCCCGACGATCCCCGTCACCACCGCCTGACCCCCAGCCCGTCCCGCCCCACCCCAACGCGCCGTTCCCCGGGATTGTGCGTTCAAGAGCGCATAGCGCTCCTCACGCAACAAACCCGGCGGGGTGGCGCGAGGTCGGAGCCGTGAGGGTGGGGTCAGTGGGGCGGCAGGTGGCTGGTGTCGTTCCAGGTGAGCAGTCGCGGGACCCCCACCGGCGCGTCGATGCGCGCGATCGACGCCACCGCGCAGAACATTCGCCACGCCAGCTCCGGCCCGGCGCCCATCGCCCAGATCGCGCCGGCCTTGATCGGTGAGACGTGGCTCACCGCGACGACGGGTGGGCCGGCGATCCGCTCGGCGCACCACTCGCCCATCCGCACACCGACGGCATCCAGGCTCTCCCCGCCCGGGGCCGCGAACGACGGGTCGGTGCGCCACCGCAGCACCTCGTCGCGGGGCAGGTCCTCAAAGCGGTGCTCGTCCCACTCTCCGTAGTCGAGCTCGACCAGGCGCTCGTCGACCTCCACCCCGACTCCCACCGCGGCGGCGATCGCGGCCGCCGTCTCTCGCGCCCGCTGCAGAGGGCTCGTCAGCACCGCCGCGATCTCCTCTGCTCTCAGCCGCTCCGCCAGCGCCTCGGCCTGCAGCCGGCCCACGTCGGTCAGCGGCGGGTCCGCGCGGCCGAGAGCGAGCCGGGCGCGGTTCGCGGCGGTCTCGCCGTGACGCACGAGCACGATCACGCGCGCGCCTCCTCGAGCCGGCCCGCGCGCAGGAAGTCGATCCGGCGCCGCGAGTCGCGTAGCCCGAAGCGGCCGTAGGCCCACACGATCACCGCGAGGCCGAGAGCCTCCACGACCACGAGCAATGTCGGCGGTGGGAACAAGGAGTCGTCCGGGAAGTCCGAGCCGAGGAACGGCCAGAGAAACGAGACGTCGTGCAAGAACGCGCCCGACAGCACCAATCCGCAGAACCACCCGATCGGCATGCAGATCCAGCGCCGCCGCACGAGTCGGGGACGCCCGATCGTGGCAAGCATCACAACCGCGAGCGCGCCCACGGCGACGAACAGCGAGTGCCCGTACGCGTACCGCCCGAGCGGGAGGTCGACGAGCAACGGGAGCATCGCGCCGAGTGCGACCAGCCGGTAGTCGAGCCCTCGACTGCGAAAAATGTCGTGCACCGCGACGATCGACGGGCCGCAATACCAGAGCAGCACCGGACGCCTCTCAACCTGTGGCCGCGTCGAGCGCGGCGTTGACCAGCGCGTCGGCGTCGACGTTGTCCTCGCGCCGCACGTGGACGAGGTCGACCTCCGCGTAGTCGGCGAGCAATGCCCGCGCCTGCTCGTACAGCGTCCGAAGCCCGGCGTTGCGCACGCGGTAGCGACCCTCAAGCTGACGGACGAGCAGCTCCGAGTCGGCTCGAACCCTGATCGCTCGGGGGTGGAAGCGGCGGGCGGCCTCAAGCCCGGCGATCAGCGCGCGGTACTCCGCCACGTTGTTCGTCGCGACACCGATGCACTCGCTTACTGTCGCGAGCGGCCGCGAGGGATCGTCGGCATCCATCACCACGGCACCGATCGCCGCAGGCCCCGGGTTGCCCCGCGACCCACCGTCGCAGTAGACGATGACCGTTTCGATCGCGGCGGTCACGTCGAGGGCACGAGTATCGCGCCACAGTTGTCGCAGTGTGCGACCTCGGCATCGGCACCGGTGCGCCGGATCCGGTCGACCTCGGTGGCCGGGATCGTGAGGCGACAGCCCTGGCAGGTGTGCCCGACGAGGCGCGCCGCGCCGATCCCACGGGCGCGCTCGCGGCAGCGGCCGTACAGGGCGAGGAGGTCGGCGGGGAGGTTCCCCGCCGCGGCAGCCCTCGCGGACGCCTCGACGGCGAGCTCCGCGTCGATCGCCGCCTCCTGTTGGCCCAGCGCCGCGCGGGCCGTCGCCGCCGTGGCGGTCGCCGCCGTGCAGCGGCGCTCCAGCTCGGTGACCTCGGCGCCGAGCGCTTCCTGGCGCTCCATCAGCTCGAGCTCGCGGTCTTCGAGCGTGCGCTGGTACCGCTGTAGCTGCTCGATCTCGGCCTGCATGTTCTGCAGCTCCTTGGGGGAGCTGATCGTGCCCGAATACATGACCTTGTCGACCTCGGAGGCCTTCGCCACCGCGGAGGCGACCTCGTCCTCGAGGCGCAACACGGCGCGCTCGACGTCGTCACGGCGGGCGACGGCATCCGCAAGCGGCGCCGCGAGGCCGGCCAGCTCGGCCTCGGCCTCGGCCAACGTGTCGCGCTCGTGCAGCGTGGCCCGCCGATGACGCAGGTGGTCGGCGGCCGTGTCGTGCTCCTGGACGACGAGGAGCGCTTCGAGATCGGGCATCGGAGCGAGCCTACCGGCCCCTACGGGCCGCCTCCCCCTCTGCCGCGCGCTTCGGAGATAAGACCGCCGGTGACCGGAGGCGTGATGGTCGTCGTGGTCGTCGTGCTCGTCGTGCTCGTCGTGCTCGACGAGCTCGTCGTGCTGGACGAGCTCGTGGTCGAGGACGCGTAGGGCGGCGATGACGTGCTCGACGGCGTCGGAATCGGCCCTGCGTCGCGACCGCGGTCCGGGTCGATGTTCCGCGCCGACGGCCAGAGGCTCTTGTTCGGCTTCGTGAACTCGAGCACCGGTTCATCCTCGAGCGCGGCGGTCATGAACTTCTGCCAGATGATCGCGGGGTAGGTGCCCCCGTACACGGCACCGAACTGGCCGACCCGCCCCATCGGCTGCGGCTTCTGCGAGGGATCGCCCATCCACACGACCGCCACGAGCTGCGGCGTGAAGCCCCCGAACCACGCGTCCTTCTTGTCGTCGGTGGTGCCGGTCTTGCCCGCAATCGTCCGGCCCGGAAGCCGCGCCCTGCCGCCGGTGCCGTTGACGACCCCGGTCATCACGTCGGTGACCGTGCGGGCGATCTCGGCATCGATGACCCGTTCGCTCTTCCCGGTGTCGTCGTAGATCACGTTGCCGTCGCGGTCCTCGACCCGCTTGATGAACATCGGGTCGTGCTTCACGCCGTCGTTGGCGAAGGTGGAGTAGACGGTGGCCATCTCCACCGGCGAGTTCCCCGTGGTCCCCAGAGTGATCGACGGGTACGACCCGACCGGGCGCCGAATGCCGAGGCGCTTTGCCATCTCCGCCACCTTCGCGGGACCGATGGCAGAGATCAGACGCACGAACGCGCAGTTGACCGAGTTCTTCGTCGCGTCCCGAAGGGTCCCGCTCCCGCCGCCTTCGCCGCTGTTGACGGGGCTCCAATCCGGGTAGCCCTTGATCGGGCAGGGACTGCTGCCGTCGATCGTGTCCTCGGGCGAGTAGCCGTTCTCCAGCGCGGTCGCGAGCGTGATCGGCTTGAACGTCGAACCCGACTGGCGTCCCGAACCGGGTCCCATCGTCGCGAGGTTGTACTGGGACTGTTCGAAGCCCGGCCCTGCGACGATCGCCCGCACCTCCCCGGTCTCGGGATCCATCACCGCCATCGACGCGGTGAAACGGGTGTTGGGCAGCACGCTACTCACCGCGAACTGCGCCAGGTCCTGGAGCCGACGGTCGTACGCGGTGTACACGCGCAGCCCGCCGAGCATCACCTTGTTGTAGCGCTCGGTGTAGGTGCTCCCGAGCCGGTCGTCGGAGAGCAGCCGGCTCTTGACCTCGTCGACGTAGTAGTTGTCGGGCCGCAGCTCCGCCGGGGGGACCACGGTGGGCAGGGGGACCGCGTCGACCACGTCTGCGGCCTGCTGGGTGATGTAGCGCTCCTTCACCATGGCCTGGAGCACCTCGCCGCGCCGCTCCCGCGCCGCCTCCGGGTTGGTGAACGGGTTGTTGCCCTCGGGGTTGCGGATCACCCCGGCGAGGAGCGCGGCCTCGGCCAGGCCGACGTCCTCGAGCCGGCGACCCTCGAAGAACCGCTCGGCCGCGGCTCGCACGCCGTAGGAGCCCTGCCCGAAGTACACGGTGTTGAGGTACTCCTCGAGGATCCGGTTCTTGGACCACTCGTTCGTGAGCCGGAGCGCGAGGGCCGCCTCCTTGACCTTACGATCCAGGTCACGCTTGGGGTTCTTGAAGAACCGGTTCTTGATCAGCTGTTGGGTGATCGTCGAACCGCCCTGGAGCTCGCCGTCGCCCACGTTGGTGAGCGCAGCGCGCACCATCGCCTGCACGTCGACCCCCGGGTTGTCGTAGAAGGTGCGGTCCTCGGTCGCGATGACCGCGTCGATCATCACCTGGGGCACGTCGGAGAGCTCGGCGGGCTGGCGGTCGCGCAAACCGAGGGCGTCGAGGAACTGGCCGTCGTCGTCGTAGAGCACGGTCCGCTCGTCGAGCGCGGCGAGTCGGGGTCCCACCTTGCCCGAGTACTGGCTGCTTCCGGCGAACCGCTCGAACCCGGGGATCAGCGCGACGAGACAGACACCAATGCCGATCCCGCCCAGGACGACGATGGCGACGAAGCGCAGGATCCGGCGGCTGCCCATGACCCCTCCAGGTTCGCACACCGCGAGCCCACGACCGGGGTCACCACCTCTCGGGACCGGCGCTGCCTATCGATCCTCGCCCCGGGCGAGGATCGCCCTCACCTCGGCCTTCGCCGCGTCGAGGTCGGACACCCGACGCTCGATCACCGCCCCGGCGCTGGTGAACACGAAGACGGCCTCGACGACCTGCTCGCCTGTCGAGGCCTCGAGCGCCACCGCGTAGGCCGCACCTTGGAGCCGGTAGCGCGCGACGCGCTCGTCGGCCTCGCGCTCGTCGCGAACCGTGTCGGTCTTGTAGTCGACGACGACGAGCCCATCGGGCGTGCGGATCAGGAGGTCGACGTAGCCCTCGAGCACCCGATCGGCAGACGGTGCTGCGACGTAGCACTCGCGCCAATGCTTCCCCGCCGCCGCGGTCCGGACCACCGGGGCGTCGAGCGCGCGGCGCACGAGCACGGCGACATCCGACGCCCGCTCGGGGATCCCCTCGAGCGTGGCGTGCGTGACCGACAACCCGTCGGTCCCGGCGCCTGTCACCAGGTCGACGGACTCGAGCACCGCGTGGACGGCCCGACCCAGCGCGGTCCCCGCACGCCCCGGTCGCCACGGAAGCTCCTGGGCCGGATCGGCGTCGTCACGCGCGAGATCGTCGGCATCGGCCGCCAGTCCCGGGTCGGGCGCCGCGGAGCTCGCGGCGGACCGGGCGATGGCCGTCGGCGAGATCGACCGGGACCGGCGCTGGGGCTCGAGCAGCGAACGGCGCGCCTGCGACCACCGGACGCGCGCCTCGGCGTGGTCCTCGGCCTCGAGGTCCGGCACGGGCCCGGCTTCGCCCGCAGCGAGTGGAGGGACCTCGGCCGCCGGATGCCAGACTCGACACAGGTCCCCCTGCACGTCCTGGGACAAGTGCCAGAGCGTCGCCGCGAACCCCTTCTTCCCCACGTGGTGATGAGCGGCCACGAAGAGGTAGTCGCGGGCTCTGGTGCACGCGACGTACAGCAGGCGCTGCTTCTCGTACTGGTCCATCTCGGTTTCGAGGTCCGCCATGCGATCGAAGCTGTCGGTCTCGGTGCCCTTGCCCAGCCGGATCTCGATCCCGCCCTCGGCCGGCCAGTGCACGGCGATCCCGTTGCGGCGCGCCGTGTGCGCGGTCGTGAGCCCGGACAGCACCGTGATCGGGAACTCGAGACCCTTCGCGCCGTGAACGGTGAGGATCCGCACCGCCTCGTCGTCGGACTCGGGAAGCATCGGCTCGTGGACCCGTGCACCGTCGCGCCGCTGCAGATCGGTCCACTTCAGGAACCCGATCAGGTCACCACCTTGGGACTCCGCGAACATGCGAGCCTGGTCGACGAGGAAGCGGAGGCGACGCCACACGTCACGCGGTCGTGGCTGCGCGAACGCGAGCTCGAAGCACCGCCGCTCCCTGATCACGCGCTCCAACAGCGCGCTGGGCTCCAGCCACCAGCGCTCCTCGTGCAAGGTGCGCAGCCATCCCAGCGCCCCGGCGACAGGATGGCTGTCGCCGAGCGACGCGGGCGGGGCACGCCGGAGGTCCCAGCGCCCACCGGCGCGCACGTGCTCCCAGAGATCGTCGTCACCGCACGCCAGCGCGGGCGACCGCAGCGCGGCCACGAGCGCGATCTCGTCGGTCGGGTCGGCGACAGCCCGCAAGATCGCGAGCAGGTCACGCACCTCCTGGCTCTCGTAAACGAGCACACCAGTCTCGGCCCGGTAGGGAATGCCACGATGCTCGAGCGCGGCGCGCAGCACCGGCAGCGACGTCCGCGTCGGCAGGAGGATCGCGATGTCCTCGAGCCGGGCCGGCCTCCAGTCGTCGAGTCTCTTGTCGTAGACGGGCCACGCCTCGGAGTTCCGGCGGACGGTGTCGATCGCCGCCGCGACGTCGGCGGCCTCCAGCTCACGCAGTGCGGCAACCCTCAGCTTCTCGTCGGGATCGTGCGGCCCGCCCAGCAGCGCGACCCGATGGTCACCCGTGCCACCGCGCCGGTGCGTGACGAGCGGCTCGTACGCGGGCTGGCGGCCCGGCTCCTCGATCGGCATCACCCGTGCGAACACGTGGTTGACCCAGTCCAGGATCGTCGGCACGCTCCTGAAGTTCGTGACGACGCGCACTGGGTCGGCTCCTGCGAACGCGTCACGCGCCGCGAGGAAGAGCTCGATGTCGGCGCGGCGGAACCGGTAGATCGACTGCTTCGGGTCTCCGACGAAGAACAGCCGCTCGGACTCGACCGCCACCGCCGCCCAGGGTTCGACCACCTCCCCTTCGCCGGGCTCGAGGGCCTTCGCGATGAGGACCGCCAGCTCGATCTGGATCGGGTCGGTGTCCTGGAACTCGTCGAGCAGCAGGCGGGTGTAGCGAGCGTGAAGCGCCCGGCGCGCCGGAGCGCTCGTGCGGAGCAGACGGCGTGCGAGAACGAGAAGATCGTGGAACTCGAGCCGGGCCTCGGCACGCCGGGCCTCGGCGGCGCCGAGGGTGAAGCGGGCCAGCTCGACGGCGAGCGCACGGAGCACGCCGTCGATCGCGCGCCGCTTCAGCGCGTCCCATGCGGCGTCGGCTGTGCCGAGAGTGGCCTTCACGTCGGCGATGTCGCCATTCCAGTTCTTGGCCTGGCCGTGTGAGTGCTTCCACTTGAGCGATGTGCGCAGGCGCCGTACGAGCTCGGCGTCGTTCGCGCCCGCCAGCAGCACCGCCAGCTCGTCGATCTCGGCCTCGTGGGCGGTGAGGTGCGCGACGAGCAGGTCCTCGGGCGCGTCGGGCAGCGGCCAGAGCGCGCGCACCGCAGCGACCGCGTCGGTCATCTCCCTGCGATCGAGCGGGTCCGGCGCCGGAACCTCCGCCACGAGCGCATCGAGCCGGTCCCAGTTCTGAGCGAACACGCGCGCGACGTCACGAAGCGACGCTCCGTACTGGTTGTCGATGCGCACCCCGAGCAACACGGCGCGGGTGACCAACTCCTCCAGGTCGGCATCGGCGAGGAGCGCGTCGACAAAGGCCTGCCACTGCTCCTCGAATTCGAGCTCGGAGCGGACCTCGTCGAGCACCTCCACGCGCGGCGGGAGGCCGATCTCCACCGGGTGCTCCGAGAGGATCCGCGCTGCGAACGCGTGCAGCGTGCTGATCGCAGCGATGTCAACGTCGGCGAGCCCCGCTTCGCAGCGCGCCCGCATCGTGTCGTCGGTCGCGGTCGCGACCTCCCGCTCGAGCCCCTCACGCACGCGGTCACGGAGCTCCGACGCGGCTGCCTCGGTGAACGTGATAGCGGCGATCTCGCTGAGCGGGACGCCGGCGCGCACGAGCCCGATGAGCCTAGTGACGAGCTCGTGAGTCTTCCCGCTCCCGGCCCCGGCTTCGACGAACAGCAGCTCGTGCAGCCCGTCGACCTCGATGCGCGCCCGCGCAGCGGCATCGGCGAGCGGCGTGGGAGACACCGCGCTCATCGTCGCTGCTCCCGGTCCGGCGCGACGCCGGTATCCTGCGCGACGAGCGCCTCGATCCTCGCCAGCTCCGGCGCGCCGGACTTCGCCTCGGCAAACGCGACCCGATCGACCGGACACAGGGCGTCGAAGTCACAGAAGCGGCAGTTGTCCGCGGTGCCGAAGTAGCTGTTGTGCTCACCGGGGGTGGCCGCGAACCCGCCCTCCTCGATCCCGGCCGCGATCTCGCCCAGGACCTCGACGAACCGCTGCTGGACGGCGCCGTCGACCTCGTAGCCGAGGCGCGTGTAGCCGCCCTTACCGGTCACGAACCAGTACTCGGCCGAGGCCGTCACGCCCGCACCCGGCGCACCATCTCCACCGAGCTGTGCACGAGCGGCCGCCGCGTACAGCGGGAGCTGCAGGCACGTCCCGGCGAGCACCGGGTCGACATCGAGCCCCTTGTAACGGTCTGCCTTGGCGGTCTTGTAGTCGAGCACTCGCAGCGAGCCGTCGGCGAGCCGGTCGACGCGGTCCGCGCGCCCGCGGAACGCGAGCTCGCGCCCGTCGGGCAGGGTGATGACCACCGGTGCCCGGTCGTCGAACCCGAACGCCATCTCCACCTGCTCGGGCACCGCCCCGGCCATCGCCCGGTACCCGTCGTCGGCGTCGAGAAACCCGAGCAGGTCGGCAACGAGCTCCTCGCGCTGGATCCGCCACAGGAGTGGCTTGCCGGTGAGTCCTTCGGCCTCGTACTCCGCGCACACCTGGTCGGCAAGCTGCACGAGCCGATCCCGCTCGGCGTCGGGCCAACGCTCGTCCGGCGCGAGCCGCTGTGCAACGGGACGAGCGACGATCGGGGCGAGGAAGCGCTCGAGCACCTCGTGGACGAGCCGACCTCGGTCGAGCGCAGAGAGCTCGGCGATCTGCTCGGGCGCCTCGATTGCGCCGAGCCGAAGGACCGAGCCGAGGAAGTAGCGGAACGGACAGGTTGCCCACCCCTCGAGGCGCGTCGCCGAGACCACCTCCCCGCTCGCGGGCGCCGGGACCCCGCAGCCGCCGAGGTTGCCGTCCCAGCGGGTGAGCTCGCTCGAGGCGCGCGCCGCCTGGACCGCGAGCCCGGCCGCGAGCGCGGCGTCGGACGCGATCGGGTGCCCCTCGACCGAGCCTCCCCGCTCGCACCAGGCGAGCAGCCGGGCGAAGTCACGGTCGCCGATCGAGGCGTGCACCGTCGCCTCACGGGTGCCCGCGACAAACGACGCGACCTCGGTGAGCCCGTGCTCGGCGCCGAGCTCGCCGAGGGTGCTCGTAAAGACGCGTTCGCCGCCGCGCAGCTCCGAAGCCGCGTCGAGCAGCCAGCGCGACGGGCTTCGGCCGCGGCCGGTGCGGTGATCGCCACGCGCGGAGAGGAGCAGCCGCTCGGCGCGGCCCGCGGCGATCGTGGCCAGCAGCTCGCGGTGCTGGTCGTGCACGTCCCGGGTCCGCAAGGCGAGCTCGCCGTCCACCGCGAGCTCGCGGTCGGCGTCGGCCAGCAGCGAGTCTTCCCGGCGCGGCGACGGGCATGTGCCCTCCGCCATCCCCAGCGCGATCACCACGTCGAGATCGAGCCCGAGCCCGAGCCCGAGCGAGCCGCACACCACGCCCTCGCCGAACCGGCCGATGCGTGCCGTAGGCGCCTCGAGCTCGACGCCGACGGCACGGCGGAACACGTCGAAGGAGGGATCGGGCTCGATCGCGTCGAGGACGGCGAGCCGCTCGAGGATCACCTCGACCCGGTCCGCGGCGTCGGCCTCCGGGCTGGGCCACCGAGCCCGGACCTGCTCGTCGCCGAGCACTTGGGCGAGCAGGGCACGCGCCCAGCGGGCCCGGCCGGACCATCCGTGTGGGATCCCGTCGGGATCCAGCGCCGCCGCGAGGTCGGTGACGAACCGCGCCAGGGCCTCGGCCTCCTCGGCTTCGCGCCGCGTCGCACGCACCGCGCCTTCGCTGCGTCCCTCGGCCTCCTGCTCGACCGCGCGCGCCCGTTGCTCGGACGAAAACGCTGCGAGCCTCTCGGCCCACTCATCGGGCCCCCGCACGACACCCGCACGGCGAGAGAGAAGGTCCCAGTGGTGGCCGGGTGCACGATGCCCGGTCGCGTCTCGCACCGGGGCGCCCGCGACGAGGGCGACCACCTCGTCGCGGCGCAGGTCGCCGTCGACGAGGTCGAGCAACCGGAGCAGGGTACGACCCGTGACGCTGCCGGCGAGGCGGCGTACCGGTGGTCCGTTGTGCGGGATGCCGGCGATCACGAGGTGCTCGTGCACCATGCGGGCGTAGGAGCCCGACGCAGGGAAGAAGATCCCCATGCGATCGAGCGGGACGCCGCTCTCAGCGGCCGCCACGACCCGGCGGACTGCGGCCCGCACCTCCTCGTCGGGGTCGGCGACCCGCAAGATCTCGGTGGCGCCGCTGGGTGCCGGTGGGCTGGTGGGGCCGAGGGCGACCTCGAGCCGGCCGCAGAGGTCCCGCACCGGCCCGTCGGCGTCGGTCGCACCGGTGAGCCCGACGACGACTCGGCTCGGCACCCGGTCGAGGACCGCTCGCAGCAGGTCGGCCAGCGCGGGCGAGCACGGCTGTGGGAGGTGCACCACCACGACGCCCAGCTCGTCGAGCAGGTGCCGGTCGTGCTCGACGGACCCCAGCGCGCACCGAACCAACACGTCTTCGTCCGCATAGCCCTCGAGCCGGCTTCGGACCCGCCGGAACAGGTCGACGACCGCAAACGCCCGCGACGACCCGACGGTGGCGATGCGATCGAGCGTCTCGTGGCGCGCCCGGCTCAGCTCGGCGTAGCAGCGGACGAGCGCAGTCTCGGTGGCCACGTGCCCGGCCACCGGGGCGAAGAACCCCGGGTTCGCAGCCAGCTCCTCGCGGATCGCCGCCGCGAGGACGGGGTTGGTCAGCGGTGCGAGGCCGGCCTCCGCGCTGCGCCGGCGCCCGAGCAACTCGGCGAGCCGGAACGGCGTGACGAAGCCCACGTTGGCGATGCCGCCGCGCGAGCCGTCGGGTGTGCTGGGCCGCCCACCCAACAGCCGCCGAGCCGAGAGACCGACCGTGTTCGAGGGCACCACGACGGTCACGGACGCGAGCGAATCGGCGGCTTTGGCCGCCGCCAGCTCCTCGGCCAGCGCCTCGGTCGCCTCCCGGCCGTAGTTCGTCACCCGCACCGACTCGATCACCAGGCGGATCGTAGGCGGGGGATGTGACAGCCACGATGTGACAACGACACTGGTTCCGGCGAGCCGGGTCGGGCGGGGTCAGGGCGAATCAGGTGACGCGGCGGTAGCGCACCACGGCGAGCGTGCCGAACACGACGACGATTCCCACAATCCAGGCCACCGCCGTGACGACGTACGAGGCCGTGGGACCGCCGAGCACCAACGCCCGCACCGCATCGACCACCGCGGTTACCGGCTGGTGGTCGGCAAAGACCTGGAGCCAGCCGGGCATCGTCTCGGTCGGCACGAACGCGGAGGACGCGAACACCAGCACCGCCATGACGGGAAACGCCGCGGCCTGCGCGGTCTCGGCGTTCGGGGCCCGCAGGCCGAAGACGGCGAACACCCATGCCATCGAGTACCCGAACGCCAGCATCAGCAGCAGCGCGGCGAGGAACGCGAGTGCGTCGGTCTGGTTCCGGAACCCCACCAGGAACCCGACCACGCACATCAGCGCGATCACGAAGACGTCGCGCACGAGATCGGCGTTGGTGCGACCGACGAGCACCGCGGAGGGCGCCATGGGCAGCGAGCGAAAGCGCTCGATGAGGCCGCTCTGGAGGTCTTCGGCGAGGCCGACCGCCGTGCTCACCGCGCCGAAGACCACCGCCTGGGCCCAGATCCCTGGCATGAGGAAGTTGACGTAGTCCTCGCCGGGCACCTGGATCGCGCCGCCGAAGACGTAGCGGAACATCAGCACGAAGAGCACCGGCTGAATGGTCGCGAACACCACGAGCTCGGGGTTGCGGGTGAGCGTGAGCAGGTTGCGCTTCGTGACGGTGAGCGAGTCGCGCACCGTCCAGCCGAGCGTCAGGCGACGAACGCGCGCCCGAGCGGGGACCACGTCGCCGCTCACTCGACGCGCTGTCCAGTGAGGCGGAGGAACACGTCGTCGAGCGTCGGCTCGCGCACTGCGAGGGTCAACGGCTCAATCGCGGCGCGCTCAAGCGCACCGACGGCGTCCATGATCGAGCGGGGGCCGGTGTTGACCTGCAGCGAGAGTGCCCGACCGTCGTCGGCATCGGTCAGCTCGCCGAGCGGCGCGAGCAGGGTGCGAGCCCCCTCGGCCGACGCCGGGTCCGCGAAGACGGCCTCGATGATCGTGGTTCCGATCCGCGCCTTCAGCTGGGCCGACGTGCCCTCCGCGATCACCTGCCCCTGGTCGATCACGACGATCCGGTCGGCGAGACGGTCGGCCTCCTCGAGGTACTGGGTGGTGAGCAGCAGCGTGGTGCCGTCGGCAACGAGCTCGCCGATCACGTCCCAGAGGCCGCGGCGGCTGCGCGGGTCGAGCCCTGTGGTCGGCTCGTCGAGGAACAGCACGCTCGGGCGGTGCACGAGCGCCGCGGCGAGGTCGAGCCGCCGACGCATCCCGCCCGAGTAGGTCTTCACCTGGCGGTCGCCGGCGTCGTCGAGCCCGAAGCGCACGAGCAGCTCCTTCGATCGGGATCGCGACGCTGACTGCGAGAGGTGGGTGAGCCGTCCCATCATCCAGAGGTTCTCGCTGCCGGTGAGGCTCTCGTCGACCGCCGCGTACTGGCCGGCGAGGCCGATCGACTCGCGCACGCGCTGCGCGTCGTGGTCGACGTCGAGACCGAGCACGCTGGCTCGCCCCCGGTCGGGACGCATCGTGGTGGTGAGGATCCGCACCGCGGTGGTCTTGCCGGCGCCGTTCGGGCCGAGCAGCCCCAGCACCGTGCCGCGCGCCACGCCGAAGCTCACGCCGTCGAGAGCCCGGACCTCGCCGAACTGCTTCGCTATGTCGTCGACCTCGATCGCGTCGGGGATCACACTTTGCATCGTCGCGCGGTCGCGGCGGTTTTCACGACATCCGGCCGCGTAGCCCCCGTTTTCGGTCATGCACTCCATGTTGACCTTCCGACGGTCGTCGACATCTGGGCGACGCGTTCACCCCCGACCCCTACCTGCGATGGATCCAGCCCGACGACGAGCGATGGCCCGCGTTCGGAACGGCGTGGATGACCTTCGTGGCAGATACCACCTTGGAGTGCGGCCACACCTACCTCACCGACGGGCGCGACGCGGCCATGACATGGGTCACACCCGACCTCTCGTCCCTCTCGCTCCTCTCGCGCGACGCCCTCGCCCGAGGCCGCGCGATCCTGGCCGAGCACAGCGACGAGCTTTGGGCCGAGGCCGCGTTCACCACGATCCTGGCCGCCCGCGCCCACGACCTGAGCCGCTTCCATTGGACGCTGCAGTATCTCGGGATACGCACATACGCGCAGGGCACCGGACTGGGTCGGGCGATCGTGGAGCCGGTGCTCGCGACCGTGAACGACGAAGGCCTGGAGTGTGAGCTCGTGTCCTCGAACTCGCGCAACCTCTCGTTCTACGAGCGGCTCGGGTTCTCCGTGGTGGGTGAGGTCACGACCCCCGACGGCGCGGTGACGCTGCGCCCGATGCACCGACCTGCGGCCGCCCGCTGACTCAGGAAACGACGGTGTTCGCCGTGGCCGACGCCGCGGCGACGAACATCGACTGCGTCTCGGCGTTCAGCTTCGGGCCGTTCATGGCCGTGATGCCGCTGTAGGAGTAGGAGTTGACCGACATCATGGTGCCGGATCCGCCGTTGAACGGGGTGAACCACGGACCCCCGGACGAGCCGCTGCTCATGTTGTAGCCGACCCGGTACGTGGCGTTGGCCGTGTACGAGTCGAGACCGAGCAGGCCGCGGCAGTAGACCAGATCCTTGCCCTTGTAACGGCCGGCCGACGGGTAGCCGAACAGGTAGGTTTCCGCCCCGGCCCCGACCGCAGAGAACTGGATCGGTTGACCGCCGACGGTCGCGTCGAGCTGGGCCGCACCGCTCTTGCCGCCCGCCCCGACGACTGCGAACGCGTAGTCGTGCACGACGGCCTGGTCGTTGAAGCCGCCGGCGGTCGTGTATTCGCGGGCGACGACGAGCGCGCTCGCGGTCCAACACCCGAGGGTCGTGCTCGCACAGAAGGAGCCCGTGCTGGTGAGCGGCGCCGGCGCGCTGTCGTAGTCGGGGACGAACATCCAGTTCGTCGCGAACGCCCCGCCCGTCTCGTCGTACGCGCAATGCGCCGCAGTGAGGATGATCGACCGCCCACTGACCGCGTCGTTTGCGAAGCTTGCGGAGCACACGTAGTAGGAGCTGCCCATCGCGAACAGCACCTTGCCAGTCGTCTTGAGCACCTCGCCGCCGCCTGTCCACGACGAGCCGAGCGTGGTGCTGGACGTGCCGCCGCCGGCCCCCGGCTTGGCACTCGGACGGAAGGACCGGGTGTGCGGGTCGAGCTCGAAGTCGCGAGGGGTCGCCTGCGCGGCACGCTCGTTCGTCCAGAAGGCGACGACCCGACCGTGCGCGGACCGCGGCGGCGAGACCGGCTGTGCCGCGGCGCCGCTCGCACCAATGAGCGTGGTCGGGCCGAAAAAAAGAGACGCGGCGACGCTTACAACGGCGAGCCTTCGCCTTGCGCTCGGGACCAGCCCCCATCCCCCGCGATGCGATTCCCACGGAGCGCACGATCTCACGCGCCCGGATCGAAAATCGTAGACGACGTCCGCCGACAACGGGTGGGCGCTGAGGGACTCGAACCCCCGACCACCGCCTTGTAAGGGCGGCGCTCTTCCAGCTGAGCTAAGCGCCCGGAAGACGAACGAGGCTAGTCCGACGCACGCTCGACCGACCCCCACACCGAAACTGTCGCGTGTATCTCACGCTCTGGCGTGAGGAAGACGCGACAGCTTCGGGGGGCGCTGCTGGGTCGGCCGCGGGCGGACCGGGGCTCGTCGTCGGTCGGGGCGGCGGGGGGACATCGCCCCGACCTCGACCGTTCCGTCACCCCGGCCCGCCCCTCTGCGGCGACCGGTCGGCCCGCGCCGTGCTCACGCCGTCTGGCGCTGCTCCAGCACGTCTTGCACCCGGATCACGGGTGAGAGCAGCAGCGGTGGGGCCACCTTCGGTGGCCTCCCTCGCCTGCGCTTCTGGGCCAGGACCTTCCCGTTGGCAAACAGCTCCCCGCCCCACACGCCCCAGGGCTCGCGCCGCTCGAGCGCCGCGGTTAGGCACTGCTCCCGCACCTCGCAGCCACGACAGAACTGCTTGGCCCGGGCGATGTCGTCGAGCTGCTCGGAGAAGAACAGGTCGACGAGCGCCGCCGAGCCGTCGCGGCAGCGCGCGGCGTCCCGCCACTCCTCGGTCTCGGTCATCTCGAAGGTCAGTGCGAACATGGCGTTTGCCCCTTTTCGTTGGTTGGACGGCCCCGGAAACGCAGAGAGGCCGCCGGGTTGCCCCGGCGGCCTGGTGAGACTTGCGGTAGCGGGCTCGCTACGGCGAGATCAGCAGGTGCCGGGGCACGGACTTCGGGTCGGTGTTCACGCCGAAGACGTAGGGCGTGATCGACCACGAAGCGGGGGCCGGCATGGCGCACGCGCCGAGAATCCGCGCGCGGGCAACGCCGGCTGCGACCACGAGGTGGTGCTGCGTCAGGCGATGCATCGCTACGGGTTCCTCTCGACGTTCAGGTGCGTTCAGATCGGTGGTTCGGCTAGTTGCGGTCTTGCGGTGGCGCTGCGAGCCACGACCAGGCAACCAGACCGGGGCCGAGGGCGTCAACCGATTTTATCGGCACCGGGCCCCGAACCTGGAGATCCGACGACGATCCCGAGGATCCGGGCGTGGACTGCAGGTGCCCCCACCACGATGTCACCCGAACCCAGCCAGCGGTCGGGGTCGCCCGCCCAGTCGGTGACCACCCCGCCGGCCTCCCGGACGAGCAGCGCCCCGGCGGCGACGTCCCAGGGCCCGAGGGCCAGCTCGAAGTACCCGTCGAAGACGCCGGCCGCGGTCCAGGCCAGGTCGAGGCTCGCGGCGCCTGCCCGGCGCAAGTCCTCGAACGCCCCGAACGCGGCGGCGAAGCGAGCGAGGTAGTCGTCGACCAGGTCCTTGCGCCGGAACGGGAAGCCCGTCGCCACGATCGCCTGCGCCGGCGGCCGGGCGCTCACCGCCAATCGCCGCCCGTTGCACCACGCCCCATCGCCCGCGGCGGCGCGATAGGTGTCGCCGAGCAGCGGCGCGTGCACGACCCCCACCACGGGGACGCCGTCGGCCACGAGCGCGACCGACACGCCGACGGCCGGAAAGCGGTGCAGGAAGTTCGCGGTCCCGTCGAGCGGGTCGCAGATCCACCCGAACTCGGCGCGCTCGCCACCACCCTCCTCGCCGAAGAACGGGATCCCAGGGGCGCTCCACGCGAGCGCGGAGCGCACGGCCTCCTCGCTCGCGTGGTCGACGTCGCTGACCCAGTCGCCGGGCGCCTTCTCCCGCACGTTGCTCGGGTGGTCGAAGCCTGCCGCGACGATCGCTCCACCTGCGCGCGCGGCCGCCTCGGCTGCGTCCGTCAGCGCAACGAGATCGAGTCGCTCGCTCACAGGCTTCCGGTCAGCCCGCCGCGGGCCGCAGCTCGTCGAGGAGCGCGGGGGTCGCGGCCGCGACGAGATGGCGACGGGCGTTGGGATCCGCGATCTCGAGCGGGCGCACCGTCGCGTCGCGAACGACCGCCCCGGCCTCGCTGCACACCAGCAGGCCTCCGAGGTAGTCCCACGGCGCGTGCACGCTGGCAGCGTCGAGGTACCCGTCGAACACCCCGGCCCCCACGTCGCAGAGCGCGAGCGCGCAGGAGCCGAGCACCCGGAACTGCTTCCAGGCGAGCACCCGCCCGGGAAACGTCGAGAGGGCGACGAACGAGTCCTCGACCCTGGTTATGGCCGACGCGCTCACGCGCCGGCCGTCCCGGAACGCCCCCCCGCCGCGGACGGCGGTCGTGACCACGCCGGTCGCCTGGTTCACCACCAGCGCGGCAAGTGCCCCCTCGCGGTCGAGCGCGCAGATCGACGTCGCCCAGTACGGGAGGTGGCGCGCCGCGTTGGACGAGCCGTCGACCGGGTCGATCACGACCACGAGGTCACCACCACCGCTCACGCCGGACTCCTCGCTCACGACTTGGACCGGCGCGCGGTGGAGCACCTCGAGTGCCGCCCGGTCGGCGACGAGGTCGATCGCGTACTGCCCTGGCCGATCGGTGCGGGCCCGACGGTCGTCACCCTCAAGGTCGCCCAGCGCGGCGCGCACTGCGGCGGCGGCCTCGGCGAACAGGTCGAGGAGTGCTTCGGGACGCATGCGGCCCAAAGTCTTCCAGATCAGCCGGGCACCACCTCGACCAACGCGGTGTAGTCGGGAACGCCCGACGCCACGTCCCGCCGCCCCTGGGGCAGCAAGACGTTGCCCTCCGGGAAGAACACCTGGACGTTTCCGGATCGGATCGCGGCGACATGCACCCGGGCCGGCAGCTCACCGTGGTCGGACCGCACCATCACCCGTGCACCGTCACGTAGCCCGAGGCGGGCCACGTCGGGCTCCGCCATGAACACGGCGTCGCGCCCGGCCCCGGTCAGCGGGTCGCGCTCGGCGAGCACCATCGTGTTGAACTGCTTGCCTCGGCGCGTGCTCAGCACGAGGCGATCGGCCCTCGGCCGAGCCAGCGGCCGGACGGCGTGGAAGACGGCGCGGCCTCCCGGCATCGGGAACACACCGCCGTCACAGAGGCGCGTCCCGCCCCACTGCACGGAGTCGCCAAGGCGGCCGAGTCCGTCGACGCCGTCGTAAGCGGGCACGACTCGCGCGATCTCGGCTCGGATCGCATCGGCATCCGGGAAGCTCACGAGGTGCGCGCGGTCGGGTGCGACGCGCGCGGCGAGATCGCAGAAGATCTCCCACTCGGCGCGCGCCTCTCCGATGCGCGGCCCGCGCACCTCGGGGCAGAAGGCGATCCGCCGCTCGGTGGTCGTCTCGGTGCCGCCGCCGGGCTGCTCGTAGCGGGTGCAGGCCGGCAGCAGCGCCACGGTGTCGGCCGGGTCGAGCAGCATCTGGCTCGTCAGCACGATGTCCTGGTGCACGCGCACCGGGACGCGCTCGAGCGCGTGGCGGACCGAGCCGGGATCTGGCAGAACGTCGAGGAAGTTGCCGCCGCTCGAATAGAGCACGTCGAGGTGGCCACGCGCGGCGGCCTCCAGCATCTGCTCCGCGTCGAGCCCCCGGCGCGTGCCGATCGGGAAGCCGTACTGCGCTGCCAGCGCGGCGGCGTGCTCCTCGTCGATCGGGAGCCCGCCCGGCAACGCGGAGGCGTACGCCCCCATCTCGGCCCCGCCTTGCACGCCCGAGTGCCCACGGATCGGCATCAGCCCCGCGCCGGGCCGACCCACGTTGCCCCGAGCCAGGGCGAGGTTGACGATCGCGGTCACGTTGTCGGTGCCGTGCGCGTGCTGGGTGATGCCCATCGACCACACGAGCACCGCCGAACGGGCGGCTGCGTACATCCGGGCGAAGCGCTCCATGTCGGCGCGCGTCGTGCCGGACGCCTCCTCCAACCCGGCAAACGACATGCCCTCGAGCTCGCGCAGGACGGCGTCGAACCCGGTGGTGTGCTCCCGTACGAAGGCGCGGTCGACCCCACCTTCCGAGAGCAGCACCTTGAGGACGCCGTTGAGGAACGCGACGTCGCCCCCGGTGTCGACCGCGTAGAACTCGTCGGCCATCTTCGTGCCGAACATCGCGCTCTCGAAGTTGCTCGGCACCCAGTACCGTTCGAGTCCCGGCTCACGCAGCGGGTTGACGACCGCGACCTTCCCGCCGCGCTTGCGCGCCAGGTACAGGTACTTCATGAACACGGGCTGCGCGTTGGCGACGTTGCTACCGAAGAGGACGACGAGATCCGAGCCGATGACGTCGGTGTAGGAGCACGTGGTCGCGGCAACGCCGATCGAGCGCTTCAGGGCGACGGTCGACGGTGCGTGGCAGACGCGCGCCGCGTTGTCGACGTTGTTGGTGCCGAAGAAGCGAGTCATCTTCTGGGCCACGTAGTACGTCTCGTTGGTGATGCCGCGGGCGGTGAGGTAGAGCGCGAACGCATCGGGGGCGGCGGCGCGGATCCGCGCGGCGACAAGGTCGAGCGCCTCGTCCCACGAGACCCTGGAGAATCCGGCGTCGCCCCGACGGCGGATCATCGGGTGTGGCAGCCGGCCGAGCTCCCGCAGCTCGCGGCCGTCGAGCCTCCGGAGTGCCGCGACGTCGCCGAGCACTGCCGGGTCGAGCGGGCCCATCGTGTTGAGGCGCAGCAGGTCGAGGCGGGTCATGCACAGGTGCACGCCCTTGATCGTCCAGTCGTGGAACCCCGCGACGCCCAGGGCGCACCCGTCGCACACGCCGTGCCTGAGGATCCGCCAGGCGTAGGGCAGGTTGTCACGGTTGCGCCACGCGACCTTGGCCATCTCCAGGTACGCGTTCGCCCTCTGCTCCCCGACGCCGTAGGGCTTGAGCCCCACCCACAAGCCGGACTTCGGGCGCCGTGGCGCCTTGATGCGGGCCGACCCCTTCCAGGCCACGGCTCAGGCCGCCGCGTCGACGCGCGCCGCGTGCGAGTACACGTTCCCGCGGCCTTCGCGCAGGAACCCGACGACCGTCTGGCCGAGGCGACGAGCCGCCGCGATCGCGAGGCTCGAAGGGGCCGAGAGCGCGGCCAGCACCGGGATGCCGGCCACCGCGGACTTCTGGACGATCTCGAAGCTCACCCGGCCCGACACCACCAGCACCGATGCCGCGAGTGGGAGCCGTCCCTGCATCAGCGCCTGGCCGACGACCTTGTCGAGCGCGTTGTGCCGGCCCACGTCTTCGCGCAGAACCTCGAGACACCCCTCGCGGTCGAAGAGCGCGGCGGCGTGCAGCCCTCCGGTGGCGTCGAACACCGACTGTGCGTCGCGCAGGCGGTCAGGCAGGGAGAGCAACGTCGAGAGCGGCACCGTCACGCCGCTCCCGACAGGCGCGACCGTCCGCACGACCTGGTCGAGCTCGGCCGCGCCACAGAGGCCGCAGCTCGCGTTCGCGACGAACGCGCGGCGACGCTCCGGAAGGGCGACCGGCGACCGCAGCCCGACGGTGACGACGTTGTACTCCTGTCGCCCCTGCTCTCCAAGGCAATACCGGACGTCCCGCAGATCGGCGGCACCGGTCAGGACGCCCTCGGTGTGGCAGAAGCCCGCCGCGAGCTCGAAATCGTGGCCCGGGGTACGCATCGTGACCGCGAGCGGCTCCGCAGCCTGGCCCGGGCCGTGCACCCGGATCTCCATCGGTTCCTCGGTCACGACGCGATCGGGTTGCGCGACGAGTCGACCTGCCGACGCGACGTCGATCTGGACCGGCGTGACCGGCCGGCGCGCGGATGGGACCGTCACGGGGGTCGAGGCTATCGGGGCACCGTGATCCCGAATCGACGGGCGTCCTCAGGGGTGTCGACGTCCGCGAGGCGCCGCGGGTCCGCGACCGCCCAGGTGGTGACGTCGGGGAGGTCGAGCAAGAGCCGCAACGACCGGCGGCCTGCGGCGAACAGGTGTGCCGCCCTGGCGAGCGCGACCACCGAGTACCTCGCGCACACGACCTGGGGCTCCCCGTCGGCGTCGAGCGGCACGACAGTTCCGACACCCGGGTGGCTTGCGATCGCCCTGACGACTGCTTCGTCGACGGAGGGCAGGTCGCAGCCGAGCACCATCACCGGCCCGGCCACCCCGAGGGCGCGGACGCCCGTGAGGACGCCGCCGAGTGGGCCGCTGCGAGCGACGTCGTCGGGGACCGCGACGAGCCCGGAGCAGCCCGGGCCCACCTCCACGACGGGACCGCACACGGCGGCGAGCACGCGACCCGAACGCGCGGCCAGCGGCTCGCCGTCGAGCAGCAGCATCGGCTTGGGCACCCCCATCCGCCGGCTCTCGCCTCCCGTGAGCAGGATCCCCGGGATCGCCACCCGTTCGTCGGTCGGCCCGCCGGTCGGCAGGTCGGTCGCCACGTTGGCAGGGTCGGTGGGGTTCATGCCGCCGCCGGCCGCAGCGCGTAGGCCACCACGAGCCACTCGCCGGATCGACGCACGAGTCGAATCTCGTTGCGGACGACGCAGCCGTCCTTCAACACGAGCCGAGTGCACACCACCGCCGTGTCGCGCGCTTGAAGGACCTCCTCCGCGGTCGCGTCCGCCACGCGCCGGCCGACCCCCGCGGCCGCGCGCGGTGCGTAGGCCGCGCGCTTCGTCGTCACGTAGTCGCCGCGCGTGAGGCCGTCGCGCAGCTCGGACCCGCACATCCGGTACACCGCGTCGAAGTCCAGCCGGTCCCACGCGTGCTCGAAGCCGAGTGCGACGTCGACCGCTCGGGGCCCGGGCTCCCGGGCGACCGCGACGATCACCACCACCGCGAGAACGATCATTGTGGTCAGGGCGGCGGGCCAGATCATCGGGCCACCGCCTCGATCTCCGCGGCGAGCGCGAGATCCCGCCGGGTGAGGCCCCCCACGTCGTGGCTCGTGAGGGAAACCGTCACCGTGCGCCAGCGCACGTCGAGGTCGGGATGGTGGTTCGCGGCCTCGGCGAGGAACCCGATCCGCACGACCAGCGCGATCGCGTCCGCGAACGACGGGCACGGGAAGTCCTTTCGGATCTCGCCACCGACCCGGCTCCACCCGGGGAGCGCCCCGAGGGCGGCGGCGACCTGCGCGTCGGAGAGGGAGCTGGTCACCTGTTCATTGTCCTACGCGGGAGGCCACCCGAGCACTCCGGCGCAACCGAGGCGCCGCTCGTCGGAAACCTCGGCCCCGCGAACCGGGGCACGCGGCCAGACGATTGGTCCCATGCCTTGCTCGTCGTGCGGCGCCGGCGTCCCGGCCGACGCACGGTTCTGCCCGGCGTGCGGGCATGCCCTGGTGGCCCAGCCCGACCAGCGCCGGGTTGCTGCCGTCCTGTTCGCCGACCTCGTGGGGTTCACCCCACTTTCGGAAGGTGCCGACCCCGAGCGAATCAAGCCGCTCGTCGGCCGCGGTGCTCGAGGATGCGGTCACCCAGCGGCGCGGGCTCGACAACCCGCGCGGCCTCGCCGACGCACTTCGGTTCCGCGGGATGACCGACGTCTTCCGCAACCGGCTCGACCAGGCTGCGGCGTTGACCGACGAGGCACTCGCCCTGTTCCGCGGGATCGGCGACCAGCGCGATGAGGCGTGGCACTCCAGAACCTGGCGTGGATTGCGTTCAACCGGGGAGACAGCGTCGAGGCCGAGCGCCGCCTCGACGCATCGGCGAAGCATTTCGGCGAGATCGGCGACAGGGGTGGCGTCGCCTGGACACTGGGCCTCCTGGGGTGGGTCCGGTTCACCCAGAACAAGCTCGAGGAGGCGAGCGAGGTCGACCGAGCCCTGCGCGAGGCCGACGCTGCACGCGAGGTGTTCCTCGAGCTCGGCGACGCCTGGAGCGAGCTGCAATCGGTCACGTCGATGATCCTGGCGCTCAACGCGCAGGGTCGGCGCTCCGCGGCCGAGGCGATGCTCGACGTGGCCGACGCGATCGCCGTTCGCCTCGCCGACTCGGGCATGCGCAACATCCCGAGGATCCTGCGCGTCATGATCCACGCGCAGAAGGGCGACCCCGAGGCCCTGCCCCTCATCGAGGCCGTCAACGCGGAGCTGGGGAAGAACGCCGCGGTCGTCACCGACGAGCGGCGGGTCACTGATGGGCCTAGCCCGTCTTCAGCAGGGCGACGTCTCCGGAGCCCTCGACCTCCTCGAACGCGCAGTCGCGCTCGCACCGAACCGTGGTTCGAGGGCGAACGCGGGCGTTGCGCTCGCGCGTGTTGCTGCCGACCGAGCCGACGAGGTAATCGCTCTCTGCGACGAGCTAAAGGACACGACGGTCACGCTCTCGACCGCTACCGGCTCGAGTTCCGCCTTGTGGGCTGGGAGCGGGTCTGCCGGCTCATGGCCGGCGTCCCGGGCTAGACAGGCCGCGGCGCGCCGCCCAGTAGCGCGTCGAGCACCTCCCGACACGCGAGGCCGTCGGCGAACGTCGGTGCGCCCGGCGGTGCCACACCGGCGATCACGGCGTCGCGCACGACCTCGGCCCACGCCCGCATCGCGACGAGGTGCGGATCGCCGTCGGCCACCCGGCACTCCCACTCCGTGCGCGTGCCGTCGACGCATCGGAACACGACGCGACCGTCGTTCACACACTCTGCGACGCCCTCAGATCCGACGAACAAGAGTCGTTGCGCGAGCGACACCGGGGCGGCGAACGAGGTGTCGATGCTCACCGACGTCCCCGCCTCCAGCTCGAGCCACGCCGTGAACCCGTCCTCGGCATCGCATGCCCGCAGCGCTCCCGCGCGGTCGGGCCGCTCCCCGACGTCGGTGCGCAACACGGCCCGCGCCAGCGCGACGTCGCCGAACAGCCACCGGAGGGCGTCGACCGCGTGAGAGCCCCAGGCGCCGACCCATCCGCCGCCAGCCGCGCGGTCGAACAGCCAGCCGTGAGGCCGCATCGGGCTTCGCGACCCCGCGCTCAAACACGTCCACACGATGTGCCCCACCGCACCGAGCGAGCCGTCGGCGACGAGCTCGCGCAGCCGCAACCGGGCCGGTTGATGACGGAACTCGAAGTTCACGAGGTGCACGACGCCGACAGACGCCGCCGCGGTCAGCATCTCGCCGGCTTCACCTGCTGTGCGACCGAACGGCTTGTCGCACAGCACCGCGTGCCCGCCTTCGAGCGCGAGCTCGACGTGCGGGCGATGCAGGAACGGTGGCGAGTGCACCGTGACGAGGTCGAGGTCGCGACGGCCGCAAAGTTCGCGCACCGCGTCGTCGTCACGCGCGGACACGACGTCGACCACCAGGCAGCCGTCGGTCGCTGCGAAGACCGGGGCGACGACGCGCGCTCCGAACCCGGCGCCGATCACGCCGACGCGAAGCGTCATTCGCCGAACGCAGCCTCGGGGTCGGGATCGCTCGCACCCAACCCGAGGTGCAGCCGGGAGAGGAAGATGTGTCCGAGCGGACCGATCCAGAGCGCGAACACGACGGTGCCGACACCCACGTCGCCGCCCAGCAGCCAACCCGCGCCCAGCGCGCCGAGCTCGAGGCCGGTGCGGACGGCCCAGATCGGGTGTCCACGCGCGGCGATGCTCGTCATCAAGCCGTCACGCGGCCCCGGTCCGAGACCCGAGCCGATGTAGAGCCCGATGCCCAGGGCGACGGTCACGATCCCCGCGGCGAGCAGCCCCCAGCGCGCCGCAGCGCCCACCGGCTCGCCGACGAGTGCGAGCGTGAGATCGGTGATTAGCCCCGCGCCCAGGGTGTTCACGACCGTCCCGAGACCCATCCGCTGATGCAGCGGGATCCACGCCAGGAGGATCACGATGCCGAGGGCAATCACGACGGTGCCGAAGCTGAGGCCCGTCACGTCGGCAAGTCCCTGGTGCAGCACGTCCCAGGGTGAGAGCCCGAGCCGAGCCCGGACCGTCAGGCCGATCCCGAAGCCCAGGCACGCGACGCCGGCGAGGAGTCGCGGCAGGCGCCGACGGAGCTCGGCGCCACGGGGGAACCCGACGACGACCAGCTCGGGACGCAACGGCCGCGCGGGAATGGTCACGCCCGTGAGTCTCGCAGCCCGGCAGCGGATGCCGGGTCGAGATAGACGGTCGCGTGCTCGACCCGTTGCAGGATCGAGGCCGGACAGGCACTGGACACCGGTCCCTCGAGGGCCGCGGCAACCGCCGCGGCCTTGCGGGTCTCGGACACGATCACGACGAGATCGCGGGCCCGGAGCAGTGCCGGGATCGTGGCGGTGATCGCGTACGGCGGCACCGCTTCGACGCCGGGGAAGTGTCCCTCCCCCACCTGCTGGCGCTTGCAGGCGTCGTCGAGTGCCACGACCTTGACGTCGCGATGATCGTCGAAGTCGGCCACCGGTGGGTCGTTGAACGCGAGGTGCCCGTTCTCGCCGATCCCGAGACAGCAAAGGTCCAAGGGATGCCTGCGCAAAAGCTCTGCGTAGCGCGCGCACTCCGCGTCCGGTACGAGCGATGCACCGTCGAGAAAGTAAAACGAACCGGGTTGGAGCGGCTCGACGACGTGCTCGTGCATGTAGCGAGCGAAGCTCGCAGGATGCCGATCGTTCATCCCCAGGTACTCGTCCATGTGGAAGCCGACGACGCGCGCCCATTCGACACCGGGTTCACGTGCAAGCTCCGCGAGAAAGGCGAGCTGCGAGCTCCCCGCGGCGAACATCACGTTCGCGACGCCTCGGGTCTCGATCGCCGTGACGATCACCGCAGTAACGCGTGCCGAGGCGGCTCGCGCCATCGCGGGGAGATCGGGCTCGACGACGACGGCAGGCATGTCAGCCGAAGCGCGGCAGCCAGGCCGCGGTCGCCGTGAGCATCTCGTCGGTCATGGTCTGCAGTCGGTCGACGTCGATGCGGCCGGCGAGCGGGTCGGCGAGCATCGCCGCGAAGACCAGGCCGCGATCGCCCTTGATCGCGGCCTGGACGGTGAGCTCCTGCGCGGCGCTCACCCGCCGCAGGTGCTCGGCCAACCCGGGCGGCACGACCGCCGCGTGCGCGCCTCGCATCCCGGCCGCGTCGACGGTCCCCATCGACTCCACCACCACCTCGCGCGGGAAGTCGGGGCACTGCCCGACGTTGGGCAGGTTGACCGGGATCGTCCGCGGTCGGTCTCGCAACCGCGCGTCGATCAGAGCGGCCACCAGCTCGCCCGACGGCATCGTGGAGATCTCCGGTGCGACGAGCATCCGAGCGAGCTCGGCGACGTAGCGGTCCTTCCAGGCCTCGCGGTCCTCGATCGTGGTGAGCTGCACGCCCCAGCGCTCGCCCCAACCCGACTCCTCGGTGAGGAACCCGGCAAAGAACTCGACGAGGTGCCGGTCGCCCGCGGCCGGGAGCACGCCGAACCGGCGAAACAGCTCGAGCTTGACCCGGTTGCCGGCGAGCAGGTCACCGCGGGTCCACGTGCCACCCTCGCTCACCTTCTCGTGACCGAGTCCTTCCGGGAGCGCGAACGCCAGCGGCTCGCCGCCTCGCGTGTCCTGGTGTTCGAGCAGGTCGCGGAGGAGCTCGAACCCGTCCGCACCGCTCACGCCCAGCTCCGTGATCACCGGAAGGTGGTTCACTCCGGCAACCTCGAGCTCGATCTCACGGAAGTCGGCATCGAGGAGCATCGCGAGGACGAACCGCGTCATGGTGACCTCGTGGCACAGGCCGACCGTCGTGATCTCGGTCTCACGGGTCACGGCGCGGCAAAGTGTGGTCATCGGGTTGGTGAGGTTCAGCAGCCACGCGTCGGGGCAGCACTCTCCCATGTCGGCCGCGATCCCGAGAAAGACCGGGATGTTGCGCAGCGCGCGGACGATCCCACCAGGCCCCACCGTGTCGCCGACACTCTGGCGGATCCCGTAGCGTGCCGGGATCTCGAGGTCGTGACGCATGCTGGCGAACCCACCGGTCGAGATCGACACGACGACATAGTCGGCGCCGTCGAGCGCGTCCCGCTGCTCCGTGGTACCGCGGGCGGTGATCGGAAGGCCGCGCAGCTCGGCGATGCGCTCGACCCAGGCCACCATCGTCGGCACCGGGTCGGGATTCACGTCCTCGACGACGATCTCGGCCTCGTGCAACGACGGAGTGTTCGCGATGTCGACCAACAGCTTGGGCATCCATTGGTAGCTGCCCCCACCGACGATCGTGATCCGCGGCGCCATGGCTCGACGCTACCCGAGTGCCACCTCGACCTCGATCTCGACCGCCGCGCCGCGTGGCAGTGCCGCGACCCCGATCGCCGAGCGCGTGTGTCGGCCCGCGGTGCCGAAGACCTCGTGGAGAAGGCGACTCGCACCGTCGACGACCTGGGGCTGCTCCGCGTAGCCGGGTGCCGACGCGACGAACCCGATCACGGTCAACACGCGCTCGATCCGATCGAGGGACCCAAGCTGTGCGCGCAGCACCGAGAGCGCATTGAGCGCGCACCAGCGCGCGGCTTCGGCTCCCTCGGGTGTGGTGAGCGAGCTGCCGAGCGTGCCCGGACGGACGAGGGCACCTACCCGATCGCGCGGGAGCTGGCCCGAGGTCCGGGCCCGTCCGCCGTGCACCACGACGGCGTCGAGCGGATCGTGGGGCGGGTAGGGGCCCGGCAGGTCGCCGACGATCGCGGCGAGTCGGGCGTCGTGGCTCATGGGCGCGGACGCTACAGCCACCGCTTCAGGAACGGGTAGGCGCGAACGCCGTGCCACACATGGCCGCCGTCGAAGACCTCGTGCTCGAGCGCATCGGCCGGAGCGCTCATCACCGCGTACACCCGCCGCAAGTCGGCAACCGCGTCGGTCGCCGCGTCGAGCGGGAACAGGAGGTCGTCGGTGCCCGACTCCACGAGCAGCGACCTCGGCGCCACCAGGGCGCCGAGGTCGACGTGCTCGAGCTCTCCGAGCATTCCCGGGAGGACCTGCGAGCCGCACATGTTCCACGGCACCCGATGCGCGGCAGCCCACGACGAGAAGAAGCCGCTCACCACCGTGGCCCGAACCCGCGCGTCCCACGCGGCCAGCAACAGGGCCATCGTCGCGCCGTAGGAGAACCCCACGGCGCCGAGCCGGCCGGCATCGACGAGGGGGTGCTCCTCCAGCACGTCGAGGCACACCGTGAGGTCGTGCAGGTTCTGGGTGAGCGGGCTGACGCCGGCCATGACCGCGTGCACGAGGTTGACGTCACAGTGGTACCGGTCGTCAGGCTGCCGGTCGCCGCGCTCACCGAAGCAACGCAGGTCGGGCGCGAGGACCACGTAGCCGCGTTGCGCGAGCCGGTCGCCGTAGTTGCCCTGGTGATCCTCGATCGCGGCGCGGATCTCCGGGCCGTCGAGACCGCACACCTCCGACTTGCCGGGTCCGTGCCCGTGCAGCGCGAGCACCGCGGGGCCAGGCTCGTCGCGATCGTGGGGCACGAGCAGGAACGCGGCGACGCTCATGTCCGGTTCGGCATCGAACACGAGCCGGTCGCGCCGGTAGCTGCCGCAGTCGATGGACGCGGTGACCTCGACGTCGGGGGGTATCGGATGAGGCAGTGGACCGAGCAGATCGGAGAGGCGACCGCGCAATCGGGCCCTCCAGGCCGGGATCGCGGCAAGATCCGCGGGGACGGGATGTGCCGGCCGGACCTCGTCGAGTCGCAGCTGCCAAGAAGCCCAGGGCGACAGGTTGCGAACGCGCTTCGGCTCCGACTCGGTCGCGCTCACCGCGACACGTGACGCGACGCCGCGTTACCCGAGCCGGCGCCGTCGATCACGGCCGGTCACCGTACGGAGAGAAACTGGAAGCGTCAAGCGATGCAGGTCGGATTCATCGGTCCCGGCGCGATGGGACTGCCGATGACCCGGCACCTGGTGGAAGCAGGGCACGCGCTCACCCTCGCTTCCCGTTCCCGCCCGCCGATCGACGCTGCGGTGGCGTTCCGGGCGAAGGAGGGCCGCGACCCCGAAGCGGTCGTGCGCGCGAGCGACGTGACCATCCTCTGCCTGCCGAGCTCCCCACACGTGATCGACGTGCTCGATACGGCGATGCTTGCGCTCGGGCCGAACAAGATCGTGGTCGACACGTCCACCATTGATCCCGAGGTGGAGCGCGCGCAGCACGAGCGGGTCGGGGCAACGGGGCGCGCTACTTCGAAGCACCGTTGTCGGGAGGGACCGCCGGTGCGCAGGCGGGCACCCTGACCCTGATGGTCGGCGGCGAGGCCGCGACGCTCGAAGCCGCTCGGCCGGCACTCGACCCGTTCTCGGGCCTAGCCGTGCACGTCGGCGGGCCCGGGATGGGCCAGGTCGTGAAGCTGTGCACCAACCTCGTCTCCGCGGCACAGATGCTCGCGACCGCGGAGGCCACAGTGATGGCCGAACGTGCGGGGGTCGACCTGGCCCAGCTCCACGAGGTCCTCACCCACGCCACGGGTGACTGCGTGGCGGTCCGGACGCGCCCGCCCGCACCCGACCGATGAGGGTGCCGACCCACTCGCCGTCGGCAAAGGCAGGAGGCCCAGGCATGTCCCCGCGGCCGGAAGCGCCGGACCGTTCGGTCGACGCACCGGCGCCGGGCGCGCCGAGCAAGGCAACGACCGTGACCCCGCCGAGCAACCGGCGCCACCACTGCGGCTGACCCAACCCGGGCCACCTCACAAGACCGCGGTATTCCGCTACCGAGCGGGAGTCAATCTCCCACGGGACCGTCGCGGGGCGCATTCGTCATGCTGCGCGGTGAGGTCTGCGCATCGAACGAGTGATGCGCACCTGAGTGGTGGGG
>Ga0194128_10001522_pt1 | contig 40056 bp, 40 predicted proteins | sample TA2KigCa65mmetaG_FD_148650 | JGI IMG/M metagenome (GOLD analysis project Ga0194128, IMG submission 148650) | Freshwater microbial communities from Lake Tanganyika, Tanzania - TA2015037 Kigoma Deep Cast 65m | ecosystem: Environmental > Aquatic > Freshwater > Lake | place: Tanzania: Lake...
CTCGCTCGTCGTCAACCGATTCCATCATCACCCCTCCTTGGTCAGGGGGGTGGGGAGATTTCGATTACCACGGGTGGGGAGAATTGCGTTACCGCTGACAGTTCGGCAAGAAGCTCGTTACCGACTTCGCACCGGAGGACATCGCGGCTCTCCAGCGCCGTCGCCTCGCGGAGAAGCTCGGGAACCGCCGCATCAACTTCGAGGTCACGGTCCTGCAGATGATCCTCCGACGTTTCCGCTGCTGGGCGCCCATCGCAGACGGCGTCGACCGCCTCGCCGAACGCCACGACGCGGGAAAGGCCCTCTCTCGGGATGAGGAAGCCAAGCTCCTCGCAGAGGTGAGCCAGACGGGCTCTCCTGCCCTTCTGCCGCTCTTCGTGGTGTCCCTCGACACGGGCAGCGAGCGAGGTCCGCTCCTTACGGCAGCGTGACCTGACGCTGGAGTGGGATTCCGGGGTGATCGCCTCCGGCCATCTCGTCGTCTCGAAGTCGAAAACCGCCGCCGGAACCGGCCGGGTCGTCCCGTTGACTCAGCGCGCGTGCGGAGCGCTCACGCTGTGGCTCGCCCGCTTTCCGAACGCAGCGCCGGAGTCGTACGTCTTCCCGCGCCACAAGATCACGCTTGCCGGCGGTAAGAAGCCGCACCTCTACGACATCGCGCTCGACAAGCCGATGGTCGGGTGGAAGCGGGCGTGGCGAAGCGCTCTCAAGGATGCAGGAATGACGCTTCGGTGGCATGACCTGCGGCACACGTTCGTGACGCGGCTCTGCGAAAGCCCGCGCGTGAGCGAGCAGACGATCCGCAGCCTCGCGGGTCACGTCTCGCAGCAGATGCTTCAACGGTACAGCCACGTCCGCAACCAAGCGAAGCTCGACGCGATCGCGGAGCTGGAACGGACCCTCGAAGGGGAAGAGGGGGTACAAAAGCGGGCACAGTCCCCGGAGGACGTGCCCGCTTTGCCGAACTGATCGGAGAAAAACCCGCGAGAACTCTACTGGGCCGCGGGAGATTCGAACTCCCGACCCGCTGATTAAGAGTCAGCTGCTCTACCAACTGAGCTAGCGGCCCGAGGTGCTTCCTCTACCGGGTCACTTTTCGGGACGCAACGTGACTTCCACGTTCGCGCGAACGCGAAGCCGGCCGGCGCTCGCAGAGAGGCCGGCCGGCCGCAGACGGGTGAGTGGTGGGCTTTGAACCCACGACCCCCGGAGCCACAATCCGGTGCTCTACCCCTGAGCTACACCCACCGTGGTCGCGCTTCCTGATAGCGACCCGTGCGCGCGTGATCCAGTGCCGCGCCGACGCCGGACGCAGGAGGATCAGGCAACGGGGCCGGAGACTCGGAGGAGGGACGAGTGGGCTTTTGGGGGCGATTCCGGCGCCCGTTGCACCGATCCATCTCCTCGGACGCCCGGGGAGAGTCGGCCAAGGCGAAGCGGAGAGGAGGTTGGTCGATGGAAGAGACGCGCCCTGGAGCGGCTTCTTTCACGAAGCCGTCGCTTGCTCGGCCGGAGTCCCGCTGGCAAGGAGACAGCCCATGACCGAACCTTCGACGGCGACCGGCGAGCAAGGCCCGGCGACGGGCGAGCGCGGCGCCGCGCTCACGGTGTTCGCGATCCTCTTCGCGCTTCTCGCGATCTCGAACTTCCTGAAGCCGCTCCAGCTCCTCGGCGGGGAGACCGGCTTCGTTCTCTTCGGCATTCGTCTGACCGGTCTCGCCAACACGATCTTCGGACCGCTCTTCGGCGCCTACCTGGCGCTCTACGCGTGGGGCATCTGGAACATGCGCCGCTTCGCGCTGCCGATGGGCCACTTCTACGCGACCTACGTCGTGCTGAATCTCGCGATGTTCAGCCTCGTCGCGCCGAAGCCGGCCGACGCGGGCGCGGGCTACCAAATCTTCATCTTGCTGTACGCGGTGATCGCGATCGGCGTCTCGGTCGGCGCCGCCGTCCTCCTCACGCGGCGAAAGGCGGAGCTCCGCTAGATCTTCGCGCGGCACCTCGCCCGCGGAGCCGCAGCGCCCTCACGAGCGCACGATCCGGATCGGGGACGCGGTCCGCGACCGGACCGTGTCGTCGTCCACGTCCTCGAGCAGGAGCCCCGCCTCCGCGGACGGCAGCTCCTCGACGCCGCGCAGCTTCCGCTCGATCGTCCGCGACTTCCGCGCCGCGTCCTCCATCGTGCTCGACGCCTGATCGAGCTTCTTCTTGACGCCGTCGAGGAGGTCGCCGAACTTGCCGAACTCGGCCTTCACCGCGCCAAGGAGCTTCCACACCTCGCTCGAGCGCTCCTGGATCGCGAGCGTGCGAAAGCCCACGCGCAAGCTGTTGAGCAGCGCCGCAAAGGTCGACGGACCCGCGACGACGACGCGGTGGTCGCGCTGCAGCGACTCGACGAGCCCGTTCCGGCGGACGATCTCGGCGTAGAGCCCCTCCGTCGGCAGGAAGAGCACGGCAAAGTCCGTCGTCGCCGGCGGATTCAGGTACTTCTCGGCGACGTCCTTCGCGCAGCACGTGACGACGCGCTCGAGCGCCTTCGCGGCGGCCTCGACCTGCTCGGCGTCGCCCGTGCAGCTCGCGTCGACGAGCCGCTGGTAGTCTTCGAGCGGGAACTTCGAGTCGACCGGGAGCCAGACGACGTCGCCCCGGTCACGTTGATCGGAACTGGGTCCGGGAAGCTTGATCGCGAACTCGACGACCTCGTTCCGTCCCTCGCGCGTGCGGACGTTCCGCTCGTACTGCTCGGGCGAGAGGATCTGCTCGAGGAGCGCGCCGAGCTGTACCTCTCCCCAACCGCCGCGCACCTTCACGTTCGAGAGGACGCGCTTCAGGTCGCCGACGCCGGTCGCGAGATTCTGCATCTCGCCGAGGCCCTGGTGGACGCGCTCGAGACGGTCGGAGACCTGCTGGAAGGACTCGCCGAGACGCCGCTCGAGGGTGCCCTGCAGCTTCTCGTCGACCGTCGCGCGCATCTGCTCGAGGCGCTCCGCGTTGTCTCGCTGGATCAGCCCGAGACGGTCGTCGACAGCCGTGCGGAGGCCTTCGAGCTTCGTCTCGTTCACCTGCGTCAGCTTCGCGAACATCTGGGCCATCTCGGCCATCCGCGTCTGCAGCGAGTCGCCGAAGCCCTTGAGGGAGGAGGCGAGCTCGGTGCGGGCGTGCCGCGCGGAGTCCGTCGCCTCGGTGCGGCTACGACCGAGCTCTTCGCGAAGCGCGCGCTCGCTCCGCTGCTGCTCGCTCCCGAGGCGGTCGATCCGGGTCACGACGTCCGTCAGATCGGGCCGCCGGAACCGGCCGATCAGGACGGCCAACGCGGCGAAGAGACCGATCTGGAGCGCGACGACGATGTAGAGAAGGACCTGGCTCACGAGACACCTCCAAAGGTTGAGGTGCCGACGCTACCAGTGCCGGAATGTCAGCCGTTGTCCGGCGGAACGAGGATCCCCAGGACGTCGGGAGATCGCTGGAAACCGTCCGTGCGATCGCTGCGAGGGAGACCGCGCCAGGAGGGACTCGAACCCCCGACCCACGGCTTAGAAGGCCGTTGCTCTATCCACCTGAGCTACTGGCGCAAGGACTCGCGCGGCCTCGCCGGAGCGAGGCCGCACGATCCACCGAAACGTCGGGGCGAGAGGATTTGAACCTCCGACCCCCTGCGCCCAAGGCAGGTGCGCTACCAGGCTGCGCTACGCCCCGTCGGTGGCCAAGTGCGGGTCATTAGAGGGTTCGGAAACCCGCGTGTCAACGCCGCCGCTCGCGAGGAAACGGCGGCCGCCGTATGTTGGGCCGGATGAGCGCCCCGCCCCGCCGTCTGGCGCTCCGCCTCGTCCCGTTCGCGATCGTCGCGATCGCGGTCGCACTGGCGCTCGCGGCGGCCGAGCCGAGGCGGCCGGACGTCATCCTGATCGCGATCGACACGCTCCGCGCGGACCACGTGAGCGCGTACGGGTACGAGCGCGAGACGACGCCCTTCCTCGACGCCTTCGCGCGCGAGAACCTGAAGTTCGACTTCGCGATCGCCTCCGCGCCGTGGACCGCGCCCTCGATCGCCTCGATGTTCACCGGGCTGTACCCGACCGCGCACGGCGTCGTCGCGCACGTCCCCGAGGGTCTCGACGAGAAGATGAACGTCGAGGCGGCGGTCCTCGCCGCGGATCTCGAGACGCTCGCGGAGATCCTGCAGAAGCGCGGCTACGAGACCGCCGGCATCACCGCGAACGCGTGGATCGCGGACTATCTCGGTTTCGCGCAAGGCTTCGCGAGCTTCCAGACGCTCGACTACGCGAACGCCGACGACGTGAATCGCGCGGCGTTCGAGGTCGTCGAGCGGCTCGCCGTTCTTCCTCTACCTCCACTACATGGACCCGCACCATCCCTACGATCCGCCGAAGTCCGACAAGTTCCAGGGCGCCTTGACGTCGCGCGCGTATCCCGAGCGGACCCAGCGGAAGATGAATCGGTACGACGGCGAGATCCGCTTTCTCGACCGGCAGATCGGGGCGCTGTTCGCGTTCCTGCGCGAGCGCGGGCTCTACGACGACGCGGTGATCGTCATCGTCGCGGACCACGGAGAGCAGTTCCGCGAGCACGAGAAGCAAGGCCACGGCTACTCCCTCCACAACGTCGAGATCCACGTGGCTCTCCTCCTGAAGGCCGGCGGCCGGCGAGGCGAGGTCGAGAGGACCGTGAGCATCACGGACATCTTCCCGACGATCCTCGAGCTTGCCGGGGCGGGCCCGCGCGCCAACCACGGCGAATCTCTTCTCGATCCGTCGCCGCAGCGGCTCGCCGTGCTCTCCGAGCAGGTCGGGTTCTCGCTCGAGCGCGGGAACCAGAAGGCGATCGTCGATCGGCGGGGGCGGAAGCTGATCCTCGGCTATGGCGAGGACGACTGGAGCGCCGTCGCGCCGGAGACCGAGCTCGGCACGGTCGGGATGTACCGCAGCCGCTCCGATCCTTTCGAGGAGAAGCCGATCCTCGACCTCGGCCTCGAAGCGCGCCTCCGCGCGCGATTCTACGAGGCCTACGGCAAGGTCGCCGAGCGCCGGAAGGGCCGCGACGTCCCGAAGGTCACGCTCGAGGAAGCGACCGTCGAGCGGCTCCGCATGCTCGGCTACGTCGGAGAGTAGTGCACCGCACTAGCCTGCATTTCTCACCAGATCACGTCGCGAGGCGGTCGAGAGTGCCGAAGATTCGCGAGCCTCGGACCGGAGGGCGACGCAGGCGTACTTGAACAGTACGTCGAGGAGCCCGGAGGGAGAAGCTCGCGAAGATTCGGTGCTATCGGCCGCCGCAGTAGGGATCTGGTGAGAAATGCAGGCTAGCGAAGCTCGGCGATCACCGCGAAGCCGCGTGCGAGGAGCGGGTACGCGACCGTCGCGACGACGAGCGCCGCCCAGGCCGCCACACACGCCACGCGCGGGCCACGCGCGCGGATCTCGAGCAGCCTCTGCAGCGGCAGAACGAGCCCGAACGCCGCGAGGAGGAGCGGCGTCGCGTACATCGGATAGCCCCAGCGCCGCCAGTGCAACGCGAGCGCGGACAGCAGCACCCAGTAGAGAAGCCCGAAGAAGAGCGGCAGCGCGGGCTTCCCGTACCTCTCGAGCGCCGCGTACGCGCCGACGGCCGCGAAGAGCAGCAGCGGAACGTTCGTCAACGCGAGAAGATCCCCGACGTAGTACTGCAGGTTCCCGCCGAAGCCGAGGATCTCCATCCCCGCCTGGCGCCCGCGCGTCTCGCGCCGGAACACCTCGAGCAGCAGCGGGAAGCGCAGGAAGAGATAGGGCGCCGAGCCGAACAGCGCGGCGAGGAACGCACCGGCGGAAATCGCCGTCTCGCGCAGCAGCGAAGCCCCTCGCCCCGGATTCCGCAGCACGATCGCGGCCGCGACGAGGAGGCAGTTGAACGCGCCGGGATACTTCGCCGAGACCGAGAGCCCGGCACACGCGGCGGCAACGATCAGCGCGCGCACGCCGCCATGCTTCAGGTAGCGGACCAGGAAGAGAACGACGAGCATCGTGAACAGCAGATGCAGGTCGTCCGAGCGCGCGATGTGCGCGTCGTGGACGTAGAGCGGGTTCACCGCGAAGAGCGCCGCCGCGACGATTCCGATCCGGCGATCGAACTCCGCGCCGATCAGGAACGCGACGACGATCACGAGCGTGCCGTAGACGGCGGTGAGGAAGCGCGCGGTTTCGTAGTAGACCATGCCCTCCGCGAAGGTCGGCGGTAGAAGACCCGTCCCGTGCCACCAGTTCACGACCGAGAACGCGATCGCGTTCGCGTAGACGCCGAAGTGGTTCGGGTGGTTTTAGAAGGTCGGCTCCAGCGAGCCGCGCTCGATCAGGTCCGCCGCCGCCTGGACGAGCGCCGGCTCGTCGACGTGGCCGGGGACGAAGACCGAGTGGCCGGTCACGCGCGCGAAGAAGCCGAACCCGACGATCGCGAGAAGGATTCCGAGCGTCCACGGCGAACGCCGGACCGTGGTCACGTCGCCGTCCGATCGGAAGGACGGAGCTTCGCGAGAAGCGCGTGCATCGCAGCGGCGCGATGCGAAAGCCGGTTCTTCTCGGCCTCGTCGATCTCGGCGAGCGTCCGCCCGCCGTGCGACGCGACCGCGAACACCGGATCGTACCCGAAGCCGCGCGCGCCGCGCGGCTCGCGCGTGATCTCGCCTTCGAGGAAGCCTTCCGCCGAGAGCCAACCGTCGCCGTCCGCGAGGACGAGGACGCAGACGAAGCGCGCACGCCGGCTCGAGGACGCGATCTCGGAACCGGAAAGCGCTTCGAGGAGAAGACGGCAACGTCCCGCGTCGTCGAGACCGGGACCGCCGTAGCGCGCGGAGCGCACGCCGGGCGCGCCGCCGAGCGCCTCCACCTCGAGACCCGAATCGTCCGCGAGCGCGGGCGCACCCGTGAAGCGCGCGATCGCCTGCGCCTTCGCGAGCGCGTTCTCGAGGTAGGTCGAGCCGTTCTCCTCGACCTCGGGCGCATCGTCGGGCGCGAGGCGGAGATCGAGCACGCCGCGACCGAGCGCTTGCAGCTCGGCGAGCTTGCCGCGATTTCGCGACGCCAGCACGACCGGACCGCGAGCTCCGAGCTCCGCGACCCAAGCCGGCGCGCGCGACTCGGTCACCGCTTCTCGCGTTGCGCGGCGGCCCAGTCGTCGAAGGCGCGCCGCTGCAGCGCGTGGAATCCCGAGATCGTGCTCCACGCCGCGTCGAGCATCCGCCCGAGGTCGGCACGATCGAACACGCGGCCCTCCGCCGTCCCCTGCACCTCGACCATGCCGCCGGAACCCGTCATCACGAAGTTCGCGTCGACCTCCGCACGGCTGTCCTCGCTGTAGGCGAGGTCGACGAGCAGCTCGCCGTCGACGAGCCCGACGCTGATCGCACCGACCGGCTCGCGCAGCGGCGAAGAAGGAAGCAACCCCTTTGCGACGAGGTGGTGCAGCGCCTGTGCGACGGCGACGTACGCACCGTTGATCGCGGTCGTCCGCGTGCCGCCGTCCGCCTGGAGGACGTCGCAGTCGACGTAGAGCGTCCGCTCCCCGATCCGGTCGAGGTCGAGGACGGCGCGGAGGCTCCGGCCGATCAGGCGCTGGATCTCGTGCGTCCGCCCGCCGATCTTCCCGCGGGTCGACTCGCGCTGCGATCGCGTGTGGGTCGACCGCGGCAGCATCGCGTACTCCGCCGTGAGCCAGCCCCTTCCGCTGCCGCGGAGGAAGTCCGGCACCCGCTCCTCGAGGCTCACCGCGCACAGGACCCGGGTCTGCCCGGCGGTCACCAGGACCGAGCCCTCGGCGTGGTTCAGGTACCCGACCTCGAGCTCCAGGCGGCGGGGCTCGTCCGGCCGGCGGCCGTCGAGGCGGCCCTTCAGTTGCTGGTTGGATCCCATGTTCGTGCTCCGGACCGATATCAGGCCCGCGGGTAGCAACCCCAACGGGGTACGGCAATTTCCCGCCGCGGCAGTTTCTCGTCGAAAACCGCTAAAGAAACGGCGCCGAACGATCGAGGGTATGGGAGGGCAGCCGACCGTCCGGATTCTCCGGCTGCTCCACGACCCTATGGGATATTCGAGGCCCGCGTACGGCGATCGGGGCGGCTCCGATCGGCAGTCGACAGGTGTGACGCAGCTGATCGGCCAGCACCCATTGATCCAGCGGGTCCACGGCCTGATCACGCGCGTCGCCAAGACGGATGCGACCTGCCTCGTCCTCGGCGAGAGCGGCACCGGCAAGGAGCTCGCGGCGCGCTCGATCCACGGGCAGAGCAAGCGCGTCGACAAGCCGTTCATCCCGGTCAACTGCGGCGCGATCCCGGCCGAGCTCCTCGAGTCCGAGATGTTCGGGCACGAGAAAGGTTCCTTCACGGGTGCCGTCGGTTCCCGTGCGGGAATGTTCCAGCTCGCGAACGGCGGGACGATCTTCCTCGACGAGATCTCCGAGATGAATCCCGTCCTGCAGGTGAAGCTGCTGCGCGTCCTACAGGACCAGGAGCTTCGCCCCGTCGGCGCCGACCGCTCGATGAAGGTCGACGTGCGCGTGATCGCGGCGACGAACAAGGATCTCTCGATGCAGGTCGAGCGCGGGCTGTTCCGCGAAGACCTGTACTACCGCCTCGAGGTCATCCCGATCAATCTTCCGCCTCTGCGCGAGCGGCGCTCCGACGTTCCGCTCCTCGTGCGCCACTTCCTCGATCGTCACAATCAGAAGCGCCCGGAAGGCCACGTCTCGATCACCGAAGAGGCGATGGTGCACCTCTGGGAATACGACTGGCCGGGCAACGTCCGCGAGCTCGAGAACCTGCTCGAGCGACTCGTCATCCTGTCCGAGGACGGGATCATTCGCGTCGAGAACCTGCCGGCCGGCATTCGCTCGTTCATCTCCGAGAAGAAGATCCCGAAGCCGGTCATGTCGGAGGAGGGTCTCGACCTCACGCACGCCGTCGAGGAGTTCGAGAACCGACTGATCGACGAAGCGCTCCGCCGCACCAAGGGCAACAAGCAAGCGGCGGCGCGATTGCTCGGGCTCAAACGTACGACTTTGGTGGCGAAGCTACGCCGACGCCGTGGCGGACCGATCGCGGCCGGTGGTATGACGGAATCATGAAGCCGTTGAGCGAGAGCGTGACCGCTTCTCTGGGCAGCGTGCTGGTCGTCGACGACGACGAGGACTCTCGGCGCCTCCTGTCGCACCTGCTCGAGCGACGCGGCTACTCCGTGGTGCTCGCCGACGGCGGACCTTGCGCTCTCGAGCTCCTCGAGGAGATCGAGGTGGACGTCGTCCTCCTCGACGTGATGATGCCGGGCATGGACGGCTTCGCCGTCTGCCGCGAGCTGAAGAGGTCGCCGCGCACGGAGAACGTGCCGGTGATCCTCCTCACCGCGCGCGACGACATGGAGACGCGCGCGACCGGCATGAACCTCGGCGTGAGCGAGTTCCTCGCGAAGCCCGTCAACAAGGACGAGCTCTTCCTGCGCATCCAGACGCAGGTCGAGGCGCGCCAGCGCGGCCGCCAGCTCGACCAGGCGCAGCGCCGCGCCGACCGGATCTGTTGAAAGCGAGGGGCGCCGCCCCCTCGCCGAGACTGCGGCAAAGCCGCGGCCTCTCCACTCCCCCGCTCGCCCTCCGCTCGGCCGCGGGCTTCGCGCGCGGAGATTCTCGAAGCGATCTTGCTTGACTCGACGGCATCCGGCGTGATTGCGAAGGGCATGCGCAAGCTCGACTCGTTCGCTCTTCGCTTCTTCGCCGTTTCGCTGGCAGCTTCGGCCGTCTTCGCGGCCTGTTCCGGAAGCGACACGGATACCGACGTCATCGTGTTCAACGGCGAGGGGAATCGCCTGAACGCGTACGCTCCGTACCAAGGCGACGTGAAGCAGACGGTCATCGAAACGCGCGCCCTCGATCCGGACGGCTGGGACATCAACGCGCAGATCTGCTTCGACCCGAGGGCACCCCGGAATCCGCGCATGATCGTCGGCGAGGACACGGGACAGCCGACCCCGCCGCCGGGTTGGGGCTACTTCGAGCTCGAAGGAAACGAGGTCGGAGCGCTCTCGGCGCGGCGCATCGGCAAGCTCACGCCGACCTACCAGACCGGCGACGACAACGCGGAGAACTACGGCTGCGGATTCCTCTCCGACGGCACGCTCGTCACGAGCGACGTCGGCAACCAGGCGGCCGGCCCCGGCACGGGGCAGCTCCTCCTCTGGTTCCCGCCGTTCGACTTCGACGTCGCGTACTGCAAGCTCGACGTCGAGATCGGCACCGCGGGACAGATCTACGTCGACGAGAACGACAACATCTACATCGCGAGCGCCCGCGTCGCGCCGGGGATCTACCGCTTCTCGCCGCCGTATCCGAGGTCGAACACGGCGGCCGGAGGCTGCGGCCGCCTGGACTCGACCGGGGCGCCGCTCGCCGACATGGTGCAGAAGGAGCTTTTCATCCCTTCGAGCGCCGACATCCCGACGCCGAACGGCATCGTCTCGAACGGCACCGGCGGCTACTACGTCTCGAGCGTGATCAACGGCGTCATCGCCGAGTTCGAGGGCGACGGACGCTACGTGCGGAGGGTGCTCGAGCCGCCCGCGGGCGAGACGCTCGGGCTCGTTCCGTACTCGACGGGGACGCCCTTCGGCCTCGGCGTCGACTCGAACGGGACGCTCTACTACGCCGACATCGGCATCATCGTGACGAGCGGCGGGATCGGCCCGGGACCGCGACGCGGCACCGTTCGGAAGATCCACTTCTCCGACGGGCGGCCGCTGCCGCCGGTGACGATGGACAGCGGGCTCAACTTCCCGGACGGCCTCGGCATCCTGGAGTGAGTCCGGGAGGCCGCCCGCGCTCCTGCCGTTGCTGCGCGGGCCGTGAGTGCAAAAAGGGGGTGAAACTTCCGTCCAGTGGCAGGGGGGATCGAGGTCGGCGGGGTGCCTGGGGGCTGATGACTACCGTATGACCAGGCATGTGTTGCAAAGTTGGTGCCTTGGGATGCATCCGGATCATGCGTAGAACCCACCGAAAAGGCAGGAGTTTCACGGAGGCTCCCGAGAACCGCTTCGTGGCGTGCCCGCACGAGACCTCCTCCCCTCGCAGCCGTGCAAGGGTCCCATGGTCTCTGGCGGCGCTGATCTGGCTCCTCGGACACGCGAGCGGTCCCGGCCTCGGAGTCGCCTCGGCGGCTTCCCCGCGGGAGGAGTCGGCGACGAGGCCGACGTCGAAGCCCCAGCCGACGCCGATCGTGCTGCGCGGCGAGGTCGTCGACACCGCCTGCTTCGTCATGGGCGGCCGGAAGGGCCTCGAGCACAAGCAGTGCGCGATCGCGTGCGCGCGCTCGGGCCAGGATCTCGGCATCCTCGACGAGAAGACGAAGACGCTCTACGTCGCGGTGATCGATCGCCGCGAGGAGCACGCGAAGAACCCGCTCCTCCCGTACGTCGCGGACCGCGTCCAGGTCCGCGGCACGCGCGTCGACCGCGGCACGCTGCCCGCGGTCGTCGTCCGCAGCGTCGAGCGGATCTCGGGCGCGCGCTGAGAAGACGTCAGCGGCGCGCCTCACTCCGGCTCGCCGACCAGAGCACCTGACGCGCGATCCCCCGCCACACGCGCACGTCGCGCTGGGTGAGCCCGGCTCTCCCGAGGAGCGCGCGGACGTCGCGCATGATGTGCGCCGGGTTCTGCTTCTGGAGGAAGCCGATGCGCGCCAGCGCCTCCTCGAGATGCTCGAAGAGAGCCTCGCGCTCGGCACCGGTCGCGGGCCGCGCCTCCGCGTCGCGCTCCTTCCCGCGTCGGGTCGCCTTCCGCTTCGGCGACGCCGGCTCGATCTCGGCGGCGAGGTGGATCTCGTACGCGCAGAGGAGCACGGCCTGCGCGAGATTGAGCGAGCCGTACGCGGGGTCGGCGGGAATGCGGAGGAGCGCCTGGCAGCGGTCGAGCTCCGCGTTCGAGAGCCCGTGATCCTCCGGTCCGAACACCAGTGCGACGCATCCCGTACGCGCTGCGGCGCGCATCGTCGCGGCGAACGCGCGCGGCGTCTCGATGCGCCGCGTGGAGGCGATCTCCCTCCCGATCGTTCCGACGGCGAGCGCGACGTCCGCGAGCGCCTCGTCCAGCGTCGCGACCGCGCGGCAGCCGCGCAGCACGTCCTCCGCGTGCACGGCCATGTGGCGCGCGCTCGCACCGAGGCGCGCGCGCGGCGCGACGAGGACCAGGTCGCGCAGACCCATGTTCTTCATCGCGCGCGCGACCGCGCCGACGTTCCCGCCGCGCCGCGGGCGGACGAGCACGACTCGGATGCGGGCGCGCACTGCCTCGGGTATAGCAGCTCGACTCGTGAAGCTCCGCGTCGACCACTTCTCGATCGCCGTCCACTCGATGGAGCGCGCGCTCGATTTCTTTTCGCGCTACCTGCCGGTCGAGATGAACGTAGCACCGCGCGAGGGCTACACGGACGACTTCCGCTGGTGCGATTTCTTCGTCGGACACGCGAAGATCGAGCTGATCGAGAGCACGCGCCCCGGCAGCTTCGTCGAGCGGTTCCTCGAGCGTCGCGGCGAAGGCATCCATCACCTGTCGTTCGAGATCGACGAGCTCGATCCGCTGACCGAGCGGATGGAAGCGGAAGGCCTCCGCGTCGTCGACCGCTTCGACGCGGGGAACGGCGAGAAGACGGCCTTCCTCTCGCCGCGCTCCGCGCACGGGATGCTGATCCAGTTCTGGCAGGTGAAGCACGATCCGCACGCCGCGCCGAAGCGGCCGCGGCTCGTCGACATGAAGGTCGGCGACGTCAAGCTCCGCTTCGATCATCTCTCGGTCGCCGTGCGGGATCTGACGGCCGGGACGGAGTTCTTCCGGCGCTGGTTCCCCGTCGAGAACGAGGCGCCGTCGCACCGCGGCTACGCCGGCGACTTCGACCTGAAGCAGTTCGACGTGCACGGCTACCGGATGGAGCTGATCGCCGACGCGAGCGGCAAGAGCTTCGTCACGCGCTTCCTCGCGAAGCGCGGCGAGGGCTTCCACCACGTGTCGATCGACGTCGCCGACATCGAGCCGGTGCTCGAGCGGATGAAGGCGGACGGCGTCCGCATCGTCGACGAGACGAACCTCGGCGGCGGCTACAAGACCGCCTTCGTGTCGCCGCGCTCGGCGCACGGAGTACTGATCCAGTTCTGGCAGGTTCCGGACCTGGAGAACCCGCGCGGCGTGACCGGCTGACGTCGGCTCGGCCGCGCGCTTCGCGCGCGGAGGGTCAGTAGCTCCGGCGGACGACGATCTCGATCTCGTCCTCGGTCGAGGCGCCGCGATTGCGCACGTGCGCAGCCCAGCCGGGCGAAGCGCGCAGGGCATCGAAGACCGCGCGGACGACGGCGGGCTTCACTCCCTTCTCCCACTCACCGCGCCACGCGCGCTCGTCGAAGTCGTCGTCCTCGAGGCGCTCCGCGGGGATGTCGACCTCGAGGCTGAAGCGCACAAGGAAGGTCCCTTCGATTCGTTCCATGAATCTCCCCGAAGTTCTTCGTGCGAGCCGCGCAACCTCGACAGCGGCACTCCCCTCCGATATACCCCGCCGCGATGTCGCTGCCGAGGCTCCGCACCTCCGGGCTTCTGCTCTGTCTCCTTTCGGCGTGCCTGGGGATCTGGGGCTGCCCCGACGGCCAGAGCAGCTTCATTCCGCCGCAGCCGACGGCTCCGCCGAGCGGCAGCAACATTTACGTGTATTCCGCGGAGGCGACGAACCCGGACGTCGGCACGCTCGGCGGCGCGGTGAGCGCCTACCGCGTCGGCGCGGACGGGTTCCTCGAAGGAGATCCGATCTCCACCGTCGAGGTCGTCAACCCGCGGCGGCTCGCCGTCCACCCGGATCTGAACGTCCTGTACGTGGCCACGTTGAACCAGGTGATCGCGTTCGACATCTCGACGGGCTTCCTCGTCTCGATGTGCGGCGACGGCGGAGCCGGGCTCGCGCCGCCGTGCGCGACCAATCCGTCGCTGGGCAGCGATCCCACGGACATCGCGGTCGCGAGGAACGCCGACGGCAGCCACACGCTGTATCTCGCCGAGGGCGGCGGCAGCACTCCGGTCAACGTGCTGAGCCGCATCGCGGCGTTCCCGCTCGGTCCGAACGGCGAGCTGCCGGGCTTCCCGACCTCGCAGGGCCGCGCCTTCGACACCGCTTCCTACTTCAGCGTGGCGACGAGCCCGCTCTTCGTCTGGGCCGCGGACGCACCGATCCAGCGGATCAACCGCTTCCCGCGCGAGGACGACGGCAGCTTGCCCTACGAGGCGCCGACGCCGACGCCGATCAACCAGCAGTCGCCGACGCCGAGCCCGACGCCGACGCCGGGTCCGACCGTCACGCCGACTCCTTCTCCCGTCCTCTACCTGGTGAACTTCCCGGGCCGCATCGCGATCTCGGGCATCCCGGGAGCGCCCGCGCCGACACCGCAGACCTTCTTCGCGGTCGAGCAGGGCGCCAACCGGATCGGCTCGTGGGTGCTCGACTCGTTCGAGAACCTGCCGTTCAGCCCGACCGCGGAGACCGGCCTCGTCGGCTTCTACAACGCGATCCTGCTGTCCCCGGATGCGTCGCACCTCTACGCGGCCGCCTTCCAGGTCGGACGGATCGACGACTGGTTGATCGACGCGACGACCGGGAACCTCGTTGCGTCGAGCCAGAACTCGACGTTCGAGAATGCCGCCGCGTACCCGACGGGCCTCGCGTGGCTCACGTTCACGAACTCGAGCGGCCAGACCCAGAATGTCCTGTACGGCTCGTTCGGCGGCCTCGCGCGGATCGACGGCTACCAGGTGCTCGAGAACGGAGCCCTCGACTCGCGGCCGTTCACGAGCACGACGCCGCGGGACTCGACGTTCCCCGCGGACGTCGCCGTCAAGGTCCTGCCGGTACCGTGAGAGCGAGGGGCGCCGCCCCTCGCCCCCTTCGGTCAGAACGTCGAGGAGCGGAGCTCGACGTCGGCACGCGACCAGGCGGTCGTGAACTCCGACTTCGCCTTCGCCGCCTCGTCGTTCTTGCCCTGCGCGCGCAGGCTCTCCGCGAGCCCGTACAGCGACCAGCCGTTTCCCGGGTTGATCTCGAGGTCTCTTCGGTAGACGACCTCCGCGTCCGCCGGGCGGTTCGCCGCGAGCAGCGCCGCACCGAGCGACTGGCGGACGGGGTAGTAGAACGGCGGCGGCTCCATGTAGCGGAGCTGGTCCTGCAGCGCGACCGCCTGCTCGAGCTTCGCGATCGCCGGCGCAGAGTCACCGCGCGCGGCCGCGAGCTCCGCACCGAGAACGGCGGACTGGACGTCGAGGATGGCGCGCGCCGAGTTGACGATCTGGATCGTCCGCTCGGGCGGCGTCCTCGCGATCACGGCGTCGAGCGCCGCGAGCTCCTTCTGCGCCGCGCCCTGCTGATTCTTCCGCACGTACGCGAGGCCGCGCGCGTAGTGCCAGCTCCCCGTCGCGAAGGGCAGGTCCGCGGGCGGCGCCGGCTCCTTCAGGATGTCGTCCCAGCGCCCAAACCGCGCGAGGACGGAGTGCGGCGCGACCATGCCCGCTTCCATGTCGACCATCTGACGGACCATGTCCGCGGGCGTCGCCTTCTCGAGGTCGCGCGCCGCGCGGAGCGACTCCGCGGAGCGGCCCTCCATGCTCGCCGCGAACCAGAGGAAGTCGATGTTGTGCGGGTAGTACATCGCGCGGTACTCGAAGCTCGGCTCGGCCTTCTCGAAGTACTCGTGATCCGCGGCGATCGCCTTGACGTTCGCCTCCGACGCCTGCGCGTAGCGGCCCGTGCGCACGTAGATGTGCGCCGGCATGTGTACGAGGTGACCCGCGCCGGGGACGAGCTTCGTCAAGCGGTCGGCGGCCCCGAGCGCGCGGCCGGGATCCTTCGAGGCTTCGACCGCGTGGATGTAGAGGTGGTTCGCACCGGGATGGTTCGGCGCGCGCTCGAGCACGCCTTCGAGCGTCGCGACGATCTCCGTCGTGTTCGGCTGCGGCTCGCCCTCGAGCGTCCAGAGGTCCCACGGACGGAGGTTCATCAGCGACTCGGCGTAGAGCGTCTGCGCGTCGACGTCGTCGGGATGGTTCGCCGCGAGCTTCTTCATCGCCGCGGCGAACGCCTCGTCGAGCGCCTTCCGGTCGCGCTTCGGATCGCTCGAGTAGCGCGTCGCGAGCGCCGCGACGAAATCTTGCTCGACGGGGCTCGCCTTCGGCGCGAGCGCCACCGCCTTCGCGGTCGCCGCGACGGCGCGCTGGTTCCGCTCGTCGTCGATCGGGCTGTTGTAGTTCGGCCCCGCGGCGAGAGCGATGCCCCACCACGCCATCGCGGCGTTCGGGTCGAGCCGCGCGGCTTCCTGGAACGCGCGCGTCGCCTCGTGCAGGTTGAAGCCGTAGTAGAGGCGCATCCCCTGGTCGAAGTACTTCTGCGCGCGTTCGGACGAGGTCGTGATCTTCCGCTCGTGCGAGCCGAGGTTGTCGAAGAGGACGCGCGGATCCGTCGAGGCGGGAGCGGTGCTCGGTCCGCCGTGCGCGTGCTTCGGCGGATCCTGCGCCGTGGATGCCGCGAGCGGCGAGAGCAGGATCGTGCACGCGGCGAGTGCCGCGCCTCCGGTCGTTCGTCGCACTCCGGGACGTGCTCTCTTCGTCATGGCGGCCCCCTTTCGATCGCGAGTCTATCGCGACGCGCGACGATCCCGAAGGATTTTCGCGGTCGGGCGATCCCCTACAGCGGCGCGCCGAGGCCGCTCGAGAGGAGCTCGCCGATGCGGCGGCCGAGAGCCATCACGGTGAGCTGCGGGCTCGGACCGATCGACGCCGGAAGCAGAGACGCGTCCGCGACGTAGAGATCGCGAAGGCCATGGAGCTGCCCGGTCGCGTCGGTCACGCCTTTCTTCGGGTCGTCCGCCATGCGCGCGGTGCCGATCGGGTTCCAGCCCTCGAGCGCCAGATCGCGCGCGGGCGTGCGCGCCCCGGCGAGGGAGCGCGCTTCATCCGGCGTCGAGAGACGCGGCAGCGAGCGGATGCCCGGATAGACCTCCTCCGCGCCCGCGGCGAACGCGATCTCCGCGGCGACGCCGATCGCGCGAAGAAGACGTCGCCGGTCCGCCTCGCGCAGGCGATAGCGGATCGTGCTCGCGCGGCGCCGGCTCGCGCGAACTCGGCCGCTCGGCTCGTCGCGGATCGTCGCGGTGAACGAGGCGAGGCGTGCGATCCGGCTCATCGCTTCCTTGTGCAGCTCGCCGACGCCCGGGATCGCGGGAGCGAGGTCCTCCGGGCGCGGGAAGTGGCTGCGGATCGAGATCCCTTCCGGCTCGAGCGCGCGCACCGCGTACGCCTCGGGAACGCCGGCCCAGCCGCGTACCTCGCCGGGAAAACGTGCCGTGACGCGCGCGGTCGGATGGAGACGCAGATGTCGTCCGAGGTGCGGTCGTCCGCCGGCGAGCCCGCTTCGCGCGAGCAGCATCGGCGTGAGGAGCGACCCGCAAGCGACCACGACGCGCTCGGCGACGACGCGCAGGCGCCGGCCCGTCGGATTCCCGGCCGCGTCGACGAGCGCGCACGTGACGCCGAACGCACGGCCCTGCGAGATCAGGAGCTCCGTCGCGCGCGCGCGCGTGTAGAGCGAAGCGCCCGCGTCGAGTGCGTCGGGAACGAAGCTCACGTGCATCGCCTGCTTCGCGTCCTGCGGACAGCCGAGGTGGCAAACGCCGGAGCCGAGGCAGCCGAGAGCCGCTCTCTTCACGCGCTCGCCCGCGTGGCCCGCGCTCTTCGCTCCGAGCTCGAGGAGCTCGCCGTTTCGTCCGAACGTCGCGTCCGGAACCGACGCGACCCCGAGCTCCTGCTCGATGCGATCGAAGTAGGGCTGGAGCGCCGCGGCGTCGAGACCCGCGAGATCGTGCTGCACCGGCCACGCGTCGAGCGCCTCGTCGGGAGGCCGCTCGCACGTCCCCGCGCCGAGGACCGTCGTGCCGCCGACGCAGCGGCCGACCTTCAAGCCGATTGCCGTGCCGTGCGCGCGTCCGAGCGCCGCGGGCTCGCGCGCGACCGCCGCTTCCGGCTCCGCTTCGAACCCGAGGTCGCCGCCGAGATGGTAGCCGCCCTCCTCGATCAAGATGACCGAGTGCCCGCGTCGCACGAGCTCGAATGCGGCCGAGGCGCCGCCCGCGCCGGTTCCGATGACGCAGACCTGCGCGCGATCGGACACGTCGCGCTGCAGCTCCGCGCCGTCGTGCACGCGCTCGGACGACGCGACCGCGCGCAAGCGCTCCGCACTGCGATTCGACCCCACCCCCACACCACCTCCGAGAACCGTCATCGTGGCAACGGCGCTCCCGTCCGGATCAAGCGAAGCGGCGACGGACCGTCCGCGGGCTCCGCGCGCGTCATGCTGGGCTGAGCCGGCGTCGCCGCCGAGGACTCTCCTTCGCGCGACTCGCGCGACTCGCGCGTTTCGCGCGCTCCGCGCTCGACGAGCCGCGCGCGATGCGCTTCGCGGTTCGGTCCCTCCTCGAGCCGGCGCTCGAGGTGACGGCGGTCGAAGCCGATCGCGTCCTGCACGCCGTCGTCGGCGTAGAACGCGGCGAGCGTCACGTCCCTCCAACGGCGCGCGAGAGAGCGGAGCGTGACGAAGCGCGAGCCGAGGAGCCGCTCGAAAGCGCGCGCGCGGACGTCCGGCGAAGCCGTCGCGAGCGCCTCGCCGCCCTCGAGGCGGCTCGCGAGGTCGAGCGTGCGAAGCTCGAGGCGGATCCGCACCTCGCTCGCTGCACGGTCCGGACGCCGCGCGAGGATGCGCTCGCGGAGACGCGCGTCGGCGGCTCCGATCGGAATTGCGCCGCCCTGCGGAACGATCGTCTCGAGAAGCGCCATCAAGATCGCCTCGTCGCGCTCCTCGCGCACGTCGCCCGGCGTCGCGGCGAGCCAGAGGCGAAGCCATGCGCCCGAGAAGAGCGCCGCTCCTGCGAGATCGAGAGCTGCTCCGGCGAGCGCGAGACGATCGGCTTCTCCGCCTGCGTCGTTCGCCCACGGCGAGACGATCGGCACGAGCAGCGCGATACCGGACGTCGCCGCGCCGAGCGCGAGGACCGGCATCAGGAACGTCTCGCGGCGCGGAGCGCGCGCAATCTTCGCTGCGAGAACGGCCGCGACGACGCCGTATCCGGCCGCGAGCGGCGCCCAGCGCTCCGCTCCCGCGCCGAGATCGAGCACTCCGCCCGTCGAGCCGGCGAGCACGAGCGGGATCCCGATCGCGAAGAGCGCGAACGTCGCGGCGGCCGTTCCGAAGAGCCAGCGCAGGCGTCGTTCCAGAGCGTCGCGCACGCGCCGTCCTACCACGAAAGGCCGCCGGTTGACCACGGTTCGCCCCGCTCGTAAAGCTCGCGACGAACCTACCGAGAGGAGAGATGGGATGGAAAGCGTCGGTGCACTCGCGGCGGACTCGGGGTTTCTCGTCTTCGCGCGCTTCGCGGTGATCGCCTTCTTCGCGATCGTTTTCTTGCAGTCGGGCCTGAACAAGGTCGCCGACTCGGACGGAAACCTGGCGTACCTGCAAGACCAGTTCAAGCAGGCGCCGACGCTCCAGAGCATGATCGGGTCGCTCTTCTGGGCCCTGACGGCACTCGAGCTCGTCGCCGGGGTCCTCTGCGGTCTCGCGCTGATCACCTTCAGCTTCTGGTCGGGCGGGTTCTTCGCGCGCTGGGGGATCCGCTTCGCGGTGCTGGCGCTCCTGGCGCTGCTGTTCGGCCAGCGGATGGCGAAGGACTACGCGGGGGCGGCCGTCGTCGCCTCGTACTTCGCGGTCGCGCTGATCGGGCTCGTCGTCTTCGCGATCGGTCGTTGAGGCGAGCGGGGCGCCGCCCCTCTCTACTTCTCGAGCTCCTCGCGGATCGAGTAGAGCTTCTGGCGGCCCTCGGTGACGTAGGCGTCGAGGTTCCGCCTCTGGTTCGCGATGGGGCTCGTGTCGCCGCCGTTCAGCACGAGGATCGGCTTCATCGTGGCGCAGCGGAGAAGCGGCGCCTCGGTCTCGTCGAACAGCGTCTGGAGAACCGGGCGCGAATCGAGCTCTTGACGGTACTCGATCTGGATCGCGGGGATCATGTGCGCGATCACGTGGCAGTAGCCGGTCGTGCGGTAGAAGACGTCGTCGACCTGGAACCAGCCGACGTCGTCGCGAAGAAGATCGGCGTGCGCGTCGCCGAGCATGTCGCTCCACGCCTGGATCAAGCGGATCAGCTCGACGTTGCGTGCATTGATCGGACGTGACTTCGGCGGCTCGGCCCGGAGGCCCTCCACGTACGCCTGCAGGCGCTCGACCGCCTCACGATAGCGGCTCTCGGCCGACGGGAACGCCCACTTGTCGGGATCGTTCCGCAGGAGGTTCTCCGCCTCGACGAGGTTTCGGTCGTACTGGTCGCTCGAGACCTTCGTCAGGTGATCCTTGAAGACGCGCGTCGTCTCGCGCAGGGCCTGCAGGATGCCGAGCTGCCGGCTCGCGTTGTTGTCGGCCATCAGCGTCGGACCCCAGATCACGAGGTCGTTCGGACGCCAGCCGGTCGTCCCTTCGAGCTCGTTGCCCATGATCGCGGCGACGCCGCTGGCGTACGAGGTACCGAGCTTGGAGCCCTCGGGCGCGAGCTGCGCGTAGTCGAGCGAGAGCTCGTTGTGCGACTTCTGTCCGAAGTGCAGCACGAGCGGGATCAGGAGGACGGCGACGAGCGCCGCCGCGACGGCGATGGGCAGAAGTCGTTGCATCCCTTCCAGTTCTCTCTTGCTTGGAGCTTGGCTTCAAGGCCTGCAAAAACCTGCGCCGCTGCACGTTTGCGGACGGCGGAACCGGTCCATAGAAGGCGATCCGTGGAGAAGATGCTCGAAGGACGGGTCGCCGTCGTCACCGGAGCGGCTCGCGGCATCGGCCGCGGCATCGCGATGTTGATGGCGGCGGAGGGCGCGCGCGTCGTCGTCGCCGACTACGGCGTGCAGGGAGACGGCACCGAGCCGTCGAGCGAGCCCGCGAACGAGGTCGTCGCGGAGATCGTCGCCGCGGGCGGAGAAGCGAAGGCCGTCGCGGACACGGTCGCGACGATGGCGGGCGCCGCGCGCATCGTCGGAACCGCCGTCTCGACGTGGGGCAGGATCGACATCCTCGTCACGTGCGCCGGCTTCCTCCGCGACCGGATGGTCTTCAACATGGCGGAGGAGGATTTCGACGCGGTCGTCGGCGTCCACCTGAAGGGAACGTTCGCGTGCGCGCGCGCCGCGGTCGGCCCGATGCGCGAGCAGGGATACGGAAGGATCCTCACCTTCACGTCGGGCGCGGGTCTCTTCGGCAATCCCGGCCAGACGAACTATGGCTCGGCGAAGAGCGCGATCGGCGGCTTGACGAAGGTGCTCGCTCGAGACCTCGGCAAGTACGGCATCACGTGCAATGCGATCTCGCCGGTCGCGGGAACGCGCATGACGCTGACGGACGCGTACTTCAAGGCGCGCGAGATCCGGAAGCAGCAGGGCATCGTGCGCGAGGAGCGCGGCGTCGCGGCGGTCGAGGACCTCGATCCGAACGACGTGGCGCCGCTCGCGGTCTATCTCGCCAGCGAGGAAGCGGGCGGAGTGAACGGGCAGATGTTCCTCGCGACGGGAACGTCGTACGCGCTGATCGCGCCGCCGCGGCCGGTGTCGACGATCTGGAAAGAGGGCCGCTGGACCGTCGACGAGCTGATCGCGACGGTGCCGGAGACGCTGATGCTCGGCGTCGCGAATCCCGCTCCTGCGCGCGCCGAGGGCGCCGACTCTTCGAAGGGCGGGTGAGGTCGTCATGCCGAAGAACCTGAAGGGCAAGGTCGCCGTCGTCACGGGTGCGGGACGCGGCATCGGGCGCGGCATCGCTTTGTTGCTCGCGCAGGAAGGCGCTTCGGTCGTGGTGAACGACCTGGGCTGCGACGTCGACGGCTCCGGGCAGGAGGTTCGTGCCGCGGACGAGGTGGTCGACGAGATCCGCGCCGCGGGCGGCACCGCGGTCGCGAGCCACGATTCGGTCGCCGACTTCGCGGCGGCCGAGCGCATCGTCGCCACGGCCGTGCGCGAGCTCGGGCGGATCGACGTCCTGGTCAACAATGCCGGCATCCTCCGCGATCGCATGTTCTTCAACATGAGCGAGGAGGAGTGGGACGCGGTCGTCGGCGTGCATCTGAAGGGGAGCTGGAACTGCACGCGCCACGCGTCGCGCCGCATGCGCGAGCAGAAGAGCGGCCGCATCATCTCGATCACGTCGACTTCGGGCTTGTATGGGAACGCGGGCCAGGCGAACTACGGCGCGGCGAAGGACGGCATCGCCGGCTTGACGCGCGTCGTCTCCCGCGAGCTCGGCAAGTACGGCATCACGGCGAACGCGATCTCGCCGGCCGCGCAGACGCGGATGATCGCGACGATCCCGGGAATGTCCGTGAAGCCGGGCGACGCGAAGGCGCCGCGGCGTCCGCGACGCCCGATGGTGAACGACCCGGAGGACATCGCGCCGATGGTCGCCTACCTCGCGACCGACGCCGCGGCGAACGTGAACGGCCAGATCTTCCACGTGCAGAGCGGGATGATCGCGAGGCTCTCGGATCCGGCGCCGGTGCGCACGATGCAGAAGCGGGAGAGATGGACGCCGGCGGAGGTGGCGACGATCTTTCCGCGGACGCTCGGGATGGATCTGGTGAACCCGGCGCCTCCGCGGGCGAAGGCGTAGGCTCGCCGACGCGCGCCGCTTGACTGCCCAGGAGCCGGGCCATTCCCTCGTCGCACGAACGCAGCCTACCATCTCGACATCGCACCGTCAAGCTAACAAATCGTTGCGATGCCTGCGGGCGGCGTTCGGCGCCGCGAAGAACAAAGGATGCGAAGTAAACACCAACCCTCACTCCTCGTGCAGCACCACCAACCCCGGATACGGTACCGGCAGGAAGAACGGCTCGAGCCCCTCCACCCCTCGCGCGTAGCGCTCGACGAACGGGATCACCCACTGGAGCACCGCCGCGTGCGCCTCCGCCTGCGTCAGCGTCACCGGCGGGTTGCAGTCGTTCCCCGCGAAGCAGTTGTTCGACCACGCGTAGTGGCCCGCGCTCCCGATCTCGACGAAGGTCTTCGGCGCCGAAGAGCGCTCGTAGGCGTCGAGCGTCGCGGCGTTGTTCACGACCGAGTCGACCTCGCCGACCATCGTCAGCGACGGCACCGTCAGCTCCGACGTCGGCGAGGCCGCGGGCGCGAAGGGCATCGCGGCGATGATGCGCGGCTCGAGCGCCTGCGTGAGATAGGTCGTCAAGCCGCCGAACGAGTGCCCCGACATGACGATGCGCGTCGGATCCACCATTCCGAAGAAGTCCGACTCGGGATCCGCGTTCTCCGCAAGGATCTGGTCGAGCACGAAGATCATGTCGCGCGGACGCTCCTGCACCGACGCGACCTGCGCCTGGAACGAGCCGCACGCCGCTCCGTCCGAGAGCGTGTTCCCGGGATGCGGGGGCGCGACGACGATGTAGCCGTGCGTCGCGAGGTGGTTCGTCAAGAACGTCGACTGGTTCGGAAAGCCACACGAGCCGTGCGAGAACAGGACGACCGGATACGGCGCCCCCGCAGGATCGACCGGCTTCGGTGTGCCGGGGGCGCTCGCCGCCGGATACGTCACCCACGTGTTGAGGACACGGTCTTGCTCCGGATCGACCTGCGACGGCTTCGTCCACACGAACTGCCGCTGCGAGTACGAGTACGGCCCCGGCTCGTTCGGATCGAAGCAGGTCGCGGCCGTCGCCGAGACGACGTCCGAGCAGTGGGTCTCCTCCGCGCAAACCGTGGACTCGACCTTCGCCGTGTCCCGGCAGCCCGCGGACGACGTGATCTTGCAGCCGAGCGGCTTCTTCGCCGACGTGGCCTTGTATCGACCGCACGCGATCAGGTCGGAGCCGCACGTTGCATCCTTGTAGGCCTTCGTCGCGATCTTCTTGCAGTCGCTCCGGAGGTCACCGCCCGCGAGCGCCGCTTCGACGACGCCCTTCGCGCAGGACCGGTGGCCGCTCCGGCTCGCCGCCGAGGCGCACGGACAAGCGCTCTCGATTGCGTCCGCGACCTCGGCGAGGTCGCGCTGGTCGCCGAGCACCGCGGTCCCTTCGAGACATTGCGCGGCCGCGTTCGTCGGCGAGAGCCCCAGCACGAGGAGCGAGACGAGCGAGACGGCGAGCGAAGCGACGAAAGAGGCGACGACGGACGCAACGACACGTGACATGGGCGATCCTCCCGAGCTGACCGCCTGTAACCCGATTCACGTCCGGGAGAGAAGCGTCTTCCCGGCGGCCGGTCGGCGAATCGGCCGAGCGGACCGAGAGAAGCCTGCGACCGTCCGCGGAGCGCGCCGCCCCTTGCAGGCCCGGCCGGCACCGGTAAGGCTCGGTCGTCGCCGGATCGCCTCGTCACATGGATCAACCGGAAAGCAGCGGAGCGCTCCTCGATCGGCTCCTCCTCGGCGCGGGCGTCGCCCTCGCTGCGACGAACTTCGTCGTCGCTTCCACCGTGCGCCCGGGCATCCGGGCGGAGCTCGCAAACGGCCCGACGGAGTTCGCGCGCGTCTTCTCCGCGCACGTGCGCCTCGGCGACGTCGTGATCCTGCCGCTTTTCGCGGCAACGCTGATCCTCGGGCTGATCGTGCTGATCCGCGAGGGCATCGGCGGTTCGCAGCGCGGACGCCTACGGCTCGCCGCGATCGTCTTCCTCTTCTTGACGATCTTCGTCGGCGTCCTCGCGACGGACCCCCTCGAGACGCAGATCGCCGCGGCCGCGGCCACCGCGACCGCGAGCGCGACCCCGACTGGAAGCGGAGCGGTGGGCGGGCTCTCCGACCTCCCCGACCTCGTCGCGTGCTGGGTCCGCTGGCAGTGGGTCGGCGTCTCCCTGACCATCGTCGTCGGCGCCTCGCTCGTCGTCGCGCATCGCGCGCCGAAGCCCGCCCTGGACGAAGGCGAGGACGCGCTCACGCCGCGGCACCGGACGCTCCTCTTCCTCCTCGGCACCGCGACGCTCTTCGAGGGCTACGACCGCTTCATCGTCTCGCTCGCCCTGCCCTACATCGGAAAGGACCTCGGGGCCGGCGAGGCTTCGCTCGGGTGGGCGCTCTCGGCGATCCGCTTCGGCGCGCTCGGCTCGATCGTGCTCGGCCGCCTCGCGGATCGACGCGGACGTCGCGGCGTCCTCCTCCTCACCGTCCTCGGATACACGGTGATGACCGCGGTGACCGGCCTCTCGCGCGGCATCGACGACTTCGTCCTCTTCCAGCTCCTCGCCACGATCTTCCTCGTGTCGGAGCTGGCGCTCGCGCAGGTCGTGATCGCGGAGGAGTTCCCCGCTTCGCGCCGCGGCATGGGACAGGGGCTCCTCGGCGCGTTCGTGGCGCTCGGCGGCGGGATCGCAGCCGTCCTCTTCCCGATCTTCCAGAACACGGAGCTCGGCTGGCGCGGCCTCTACTTCGTCGGGATCCTGCCCTTGCTCCTCATCGCGTGGCTCCGTCGCTCGCTCCCGGAGACGACGCGGTGGCAGCAGTCGCTCGAGGAGAACGCCGCGAAGGCGGTGCAGGGCGAGCTCTGGCGCGCGCCGCACGGGATGCGGCTGGGAGTCCTCGTCGGCCTCGCGTTCGCGGCGGCCGCGGCGGGCGCCTCCGCGCTCGGCTTCGTCTCCTTCCGCGCGACGCACGCCTTCGGCTGGACGCCCGCGCAGGTGAGCGGGATGCTGCTCTCCGCGGGCGGGATCGGGTTCAGCGGCTGGTTCGTGTTCGGCCGCGTCGCCGACCTCTTCGGACGGCGCGCGACGGGTGCGCTCGGCCTCGTCCTCCTCGCTGCGGGGATCGCGCTGTTCTTCCGCACGGAGCATCTCTTCCCGGCGATCGCGGCGATGGTGTTCGCGGAAGCGGCCGTGCAGATCGCGATCAACTCGCTCGGGACGGAGCTCTTCCCGACGCGGCTTCGCGCGACCGCGAAGTCGTGGATCACGAACGCGGGGATCATCGGTGCGATGTGCGGCCTCGCGACGGTCGGCGAGTTCGCGGAGCAGCTCGGCGGCGCGGAGATCGTCGTGTCGTGGCTCGCCGTGCTGCCGTTCGCGGCGGCGCCGGCGCTCTATCTGCTGCCGGAGTCGACCGGGCGGACGCTGGAGCAGCTCGCGGACGACTGAAAGCAGTCCTCAGACTTCCGACGGCACGTCGAAGTACGCCTGGTACATGCGAGCGCGCTCGCGCCACTCGCCGACGTCGAGCCCCGTGTCCGCGAACGTGTACTTGTGGAGTCCGTGCTTGTCCTGCGGGTTCGCGGCGAAGAACGTGCGCATCCGCGACTCCGCCTCCGAGGTGAGCTCGAGGTCGAGGCGATCGTAGATCTGCCGGATCGTCACGAACGGGTCCTTCATGAAGGACGCGAATTGCAGGTCGACGACGCGGTCGGCCGAGACGGCGCCGTCCTGGCGCGCGATCAGCGAGCGATCGAGGCCCTCCTGGATGTACTCGCCGAACTCCGGCGCGATCTCGGGGATCGACGTGTGGTCGGTCGCGAGCTTCCGCAGCGTCGCGATCAGCGACGACACCGAAGCGATGATGCGCAGCGGATCGCGGTGCGTCTGCACGAGGAGCGCGTCCGGATACTCGGCGAGGAGATCGCCGAGGCACCACACGTGTCCCGGCGACTTCAGCACCCAGCGCTCGCGGTGATGCCGCGACTGCAGCACCTGCAGGAAGCGGCGGTGGTAGCGGTACGCGGAATCCATGTCCGCTTCCTCGAGGAGCCACTTTGCGTACGACGGGATCCGGTACTGCGTCGGGAAGATCATGCTGCGGAAGTCGCCGCCGGTGATCCGCACGCACTCCTGGGCGAGCTGCGCGCCCATCGGGTGCATCTGGCGGAGCCCGGGGATGACGAGATCGACCATGTCGAGCTGCGCCTGCACCTGCGCGATGCGTGGGTCGGTCTCGTACGTCGCCGTCTCCGGCGGCGGGAGCGGGTGGTCGACCTCCCACGTCAGCGGGACGCGGTGCGCCGGGTCCTGCGCGAGGAGGTCGTAGAGGATCGTCGTTCCCGTGCGGCCCTGCCCGACGATCACGATCGGCGGCTCGACGTCCGCATGCGCGAGCTCGGGATGCTTCTTGTGCCAGTCGACGATCCGGAGACGGCTCTCGAGGTAGCCGCGGAGCTCGCCCTCGGCGACGGTGACCCCGAGCTCGTTGAGACGCGCCTCCTCGTCGAGTGACGCAGTGAGTCGCTCGCGGCCCTCCTCCCAGGAGCCTTCGCCGAGGTCGCTGAGGCCGGTCGCTTCGCACGCGTTCTGGTGCAGTCGTTTGGGATCGAGCGCGTGCGAGGTCTTCATCGAGAGATCTTCCGATTCGAAGGGAGAGCGCTACCAGATGGACCGTGCATTTCACGCGAGCTAAGACCCCGACAAGCGCGCTTTGCCGCTTTGCTTGCGCCCGACGAGCCGTCGCGGGCGAAAGGAGTCGTCCATGAAAGCCGATCTCGTGATCCGTGGCGGAACGATCGTCGATGGAAGCGGAGGCGCGCCGTACTCCGCCGACGTCGTCGTCGAGGGCGACCGCATCGCCGCGATCGGCAAGTACGACGGAGCAGCGAGCGACGTCGTCGACGCGCGCGGCAAGATCGTCACGCCGGGGTTCGTCGACGTGCACACGCACCTCGACGCGCAGATCACATGGGATCCGCTCGGGTCGCCTTCGAATCAGCACGGCGTCACGTCGGCGATCCTCGGCAACTGCGGCGTCGGCTTCGCGCCGTGTCGTCCCGCGGACCGCGACTACCTGATGTTCCTGATGGAGGGCGTCGAGGACGTGCCGCGCGCCGCGATGAAGGAAGGCGTGCCCTGGGAGTGGGAGAGCTTCTCGGAGTACCTCGGCGCGATCGCGCGCCGGCCGCTCGGCATCAACGTCGGCGCGCACGTGAGCCACGCGCCGCTCCGCATCTACGCGATGGGCGAGCGCGGCGCGACGGACGCGGCGGCTTCGGACGCGGAGCTCGCGACGATGCGTCAAGCCCTCCTCGACGGGATGCGCGGCGGAGCGCTCGGCGTCGCGAGCGGCCGGACGACCGTGCACCGCACGCCGGCGGGCGATCCCGTCCCGGGCACGTTCGCGGATCGCCGGGAGCTCAACACGCTCGCGGGCGCGCTCGCGGAGTTCGGCACGGGCGTCTTCGAGCTCGTGACGCTCGGCGGCGGCGGCGAGGACCCTCGCGGATTCGACACGGATCACGAGTGGATGCTCCCGGTCGCGCTGCAGACGGGACGTCCGATGAGCTTCGGCCTCGTGCAGTGCCTCGCCTACCCCGAGGTGTGGAAGAGCGTGCTCGAGAAGGTCGAGGCGTCGACGCGCATGGGGGCGCGCATCGTGCCGCAGGTCGCGGCGCGAAGCGTCGGCTTGCTGATGGGCTTCGGCATCTCGGTGTCGCCGCTCTGGATCTTCCCCGCTTCGGGCGACCTGTCGTCGAAGCCGATCGAGGAGCAGCGCCGCGCGCTCGGCGACGCCGCGTTCCGCGCGAAGCTCCTCGAGAGCGTGCGCGAGGCGGACGGCCAGGTGCTCGGCGGGATGGCGACGGTGCAGCACGTGTTCCTGCTCGAGGGGCGCGGCATCCACGCGTACGACCTCGGTCCGGACCGGAGCGTCGCCGCGATCGCGAAGCGGGAGGGCAAGCACTGGGGCGAGGTGATCCTCGACTTCATCGTGCGGACGGACCTTCGCGGCTTCTTCATCGTGCCGCTCTTCAACCCGGACCTCGACGCGGTCGGCGAGATGCTCGCGCATCCGAACACCGGGATCGGTCTCGGCGACTCGGGCGCGCACACGAGCCAGACGTGCGACGCGAGCTACGCGACGTTCGTCCTCGCGTACTGGGTGCGCGAGAAGAGGCGGCTCTCGCTCGAGCAGGCGGTGCGGAAGCTCGCATTCGATCCGGCCTTGATGTGGGGCCTGCACGGGCGCGGCCTGCTCCGGCAGGGCTCGTTCGCGGACTTGAACGTGATCGACCTGGACCGCCTCGACCTCGAGCTGCCGGAGCTGAAGCACGAGTTCCCGACCGGCGCGCCGCACCTGTCGCAGAAGGCGGTGGGTTACGAGGCAACGGTGGTGAACGGCAAGGTGCTGATGCGCGGCGGCCAGCACACCGGCGCCTTCCCCGGCACGGTCCTCCGAAACGAGCTGTATTAGGGGGTCCGGTTCGTTATCGCCTATCTGCACCCAGGCTCGTTCATCGAGCCTGGGTGCAGATACGGCGTAACGAACCGGACCCCCTTCTTCGGAAGTCCCACGGGGGCTCGGGGTTCTTCTCGCTCCAGAGCCCGCGGTGCGCGCTTCGCGCTTTTTTCTCGAGGGCCGCGATCTCCGCGTCGTTCGAGTAGCGCTTGTACTGCCACGCGAGGCCTTCGCCGACCATGAGCCCGGCGAAGCTCCGCCCGTCGTCCAGCCGCACGTCGCCGACGACGCGTCCGTAGCCGTCGCGCCCGCGCTCGACGAGCACGAGAACGTCCTCACCGACGAGCAGCTCGCGTGCGCGCGAGCGCGCGCGGTCAGACCAGGGCTGCGTCTTCTCCGGCGCGTCGATCCCGAACACGCGCACCTCGATCTTCCGCGAGCCGCTCTTCATCACGAACGAGTCGCCGTCGAACACGTGCACCACCTCGCCGTGGATCGTCGCGGACTTCTTTGCGCGGGCCGACTCGGCGAATGCCACGCCGCTCGGCAGAGAGAGCGCGAGCGCGATCGAGACGACGAGAGCGAGGACGGAGCGGCGGTTCATGGTGGAATTGCCGCTTCTATCATGAAACGGTCCATGGTGAAGCGCCCGCCAGAGATTCACGCCGCGGATCCAATCCGGGAGCTCGCCGGCTTCGTGAAGGAGGGCCTCCCAGAGGATAGGAGCACTCGATTCGAGGAGTATCTCGACGAGGCGTTCGACGAGAAGCCTTCCTCGAAGAGCCCCGAGTCACCGCGCCGCTGACGTTCGATCCGCACGCGGCAAGTCGGACTTGCGGGGCGGGCGGGGAAACGCGACGAAGAGGGATGCGGCGCGTCGCGGTGATCATGGCCGGAGGCTCCGGCGAGCGCTTCTGGCCGGCGAGCCGGCGGGCGCGGCCGAAGCAGCTTCTCCGCTTGACCGATCCGGATCGCTCGATGCTCGAGGAGGCGATCGATCGCATCGCGCCGCTGATCCCGCGCGAGAACGTGCTGATCGCGACGAGCGCGCTCCTCGCGGAGCCGATCCGGAAGGCGCTCCCGAACCTCCCACCCGAGAACGTGATCGGCGAGCCGGAGAAGCGGAACACCGCGGCGTGCCTCGCTCTCGCGGCGGCGCACCTCGAGCATCGCTTCGGCGATCCGGCGAACGTCGCGATGGCCGTCCTCACGGCGGATCACCAGATCGGCGAGCCGGACCGCTTCCGCGCGACGGTCGCGGGAGCGCTCGAGTTCGCCTTCACGAAGGACGCGCTCGTGACGATCGGCGTCCGTCCGACGCGCGCCGAGACGGGCTACGGCTACGTCGAGGTCGCGGAGGCGATCCCCGGGAACGAGACGCGGTCCGACGCAGTGCCAAGCGTGCGTCCCGTCCTCCACTTCCGCGAGAAGCCCGACCGCGCGACTGCGGAAACGTATGTCGCTTCGGGGAAGCACCTCTGGAACAGCGGGATGTTCTTCTGGAAGGTGTCGACGTTCCTCGACGGGCTGTCGAAGAGCATGCCGGACCTTCGCGAAGCGACGCGCGGCATGGTGCGCTCACTCGAAGACTCGAAAGCGCCTTCGATCGCGGAGATCTTCGGCCCCCTCGCCGACGTCTCCATCGACTACGGCCTCATGGAGCGCGCGCCGAACGTCCACGTCATCCCCGCGAACTTCTACTGGGACGACGTCGGCGCGTGGGACGCCCTCACGCGAACGCGCAGAAAAGACGCGGCAGGCAACGTCTCCGGCGACGAGGCGGTCCTGATCGATGCGAAGGACTGCATCGTCTACGACGAGCACGACGCGTCCGGCGGCGAGCGCGCGATCGCGGTGATCGGCCTCTCCGACATCATCGTCGCCTCGACGCCCGACGGCATCCTCGTCTGCCGGAAGGACCGCGCGCAGGACGTGAAGCTCGCCGTCGCGGAGCTGCGGCGGCGCGGCCGCGAGCACCTCACGTGAGCCTCAGTGAGGAGCCTCATCTGAGCCTCACGTGGAAACACCGTCCGTTTAGAACCTCGATCACGAGAACGTAACGGGGCTGTCACTCGGTCGCCGCAAAGGATAGTCTGCGGCATGGGCGATCACCCCAAAGTCCCCCGCGCGGCCCAGACGATCCGCGCCCGCGCGGCCGAGGTGATCGAGAAGCAGCGCGACAAGATGCGCAAGACCCTGGGGTCCGCCATCGAGGGTCGCGACCCCGAGGGCGTCCATGACATGCGCGTCGCCTCGCGGCGTCTTCGTGCGGCCCTCGCGGTCTTCGAGCCGTGGCTCGAGGGCGATCGCGTGCGCGAGTCGAGACGCGCGCTCCGCACCGTGACGCGTGCGCTCGGGAGCGTGCGCGAGCTCGACGTCATGCGGATCCGGCTCGCGAAGCTCGGCGAGCGCGCGAGCCCCGAGCGGCGGATCGCTCTCGAGGTCGTCGACAGCCGCGTCGCGAAGCAGCGCCTCCGCGCGCGCGCCCGCATGATGCGCAAATTCGCATCGGTCGATCTCGACCATCTCGACACGCGCCTCTGCGCTCTGACCGGCAGCACGCCGGACTGGGCGCCCTCGGACGGCAACGGCGACGTCCCCGAGCCGCGCGCGGACGCCGCGTACGACGAGCCGATCGTGAACCTCCTCCATGCGCTCGCGCCGGGGGTCGTCGAGGCCGCCCGTCAGATCACCGAGTCTCCCCTCCCCGACGAGCTCGGGACCGCGGAGTCGGCGACGGCCCTGCACGAGGTGCGGATCCGCGCGAAGAAGCTCCGCTACCAGCTCGAGATCGTCGCGCCCCACCTGCGACGTCGCGGCGCGCAGCTCGTCGACACGCTGAAGGACCTGCAGGACCGGCTCGGCGACTACCACGACGACAGCGTGCTCGAGGCGGCGCTGCAGGAGAGCGTCGAGCGCCAGACGGCGCGGCGGCGGCCGCTCCTCGTCCACGAGCTGCGCCGGCTGCGCAACTCGCGCCGGGCGGCGCTGCGGCGCGACGAGCGCGCGTGCCGGGCGGCCCTCGACACCCTTCGAGTCGAGGGATACGCGGACGCGATCGCCGACGCGCTGATCCACATCGGCGCGCTGACGCCGTCCGGTCCTCCGGGGACGCCGGGGACGCAGCCGGCGGAGGAGACGACGGTCACGTCGCCGCTCGCGGAGGAGACGACGGTCACGTCGCCGCTCGCGGCGGTGATCGAGTCCACACCGTCGAGCGACCCGGGCTACGCGTCGATCGCGCCGCCTCCGGTGCAGATCGCGGATCCGATCGTGCCGCCTCCGGTGCAGATCGCGGATCCGACCGCGCCGCCTCCGGTGCAGATCGCAGATCCGATCGCGCCGCCTCCGGTGCAGATCGCGGATCCGACCGCGCCGCCTCCGGTGCAGATCGCACATCCGATCGCGCCGCCTCCCGTGCAGATCGCGGATCCGATCGCGCCGCCTCCGGTGCAGATCGCAGATCCGATCGCGCCGCCTCCGGTGCAGATCGCGGATCCGATCGCGCCGCTTCCGGTGCAGATCGCACATCCGACCGCGCCGCCTCCGGTGCAGATCGCGGATCCGACCGCGCCGCCTCCGGTGCAGATCGCACATCCGATCGCGCCGCCTCCGGTGCAGATCGCAGATCCGATCGCGCCGCCTCCCGCGGCGACCTTGCCGGACCTCGAGCTCGAGCCGGCGCCGGACCTGAGCTTCACCGCGGCGGTCGCCGGTTCGCGCGCGTCCGGCAGCGGCAGCCAGGACTAACCAGAACGAGCCGGCGAGCCCTGCGAGCCAACGCTAGCGTCGCAGCACTCCCGCGCGGGCGAGCCCCGCGCGCACCTCCTCGGGCCCCTTTGCCCGAAAGGCATGCAGCCCGGCCGCGACCGCGCCGTCGACGTTCATCTGATTGTCATCTACGAAGAGCACGCGCTCGGCCGGGCAGCCGAGCTCGCGGACGACGCGCTCGAAGATCTCCGCGTCGGGCTTCAGCGCGCCGAGCTCGTGCGACGAGAACGGGTGATGGAACACCTGGCCGAGCGCCAGGTCGTCGATGTAGCGGCGCCAGTGCAGCTCGTTGCAGTTCGTCAGGCAGCCGACGCGGTAGGTCTCGCCGAGTGTGCGCAGAAGCTCGTACATCCCCGGGTAGATCCCCTTCGGCCAGGCGAGGAAGTGGCGCAGGAACTCGTCGCCGTCGATCGAGAGGCCGAGCTCGCGGACGATCTCGTCGCAGAACTCCGCCGAGGATCCCCGGCCGCTCTCGAAGCGGCGCACCGCGGTCGAGTGGATCCAGCGGCGCCAGACCTCGGTCTCGTCCTGCTCGCTCGTCCAGGCGGCCCGGATCGGCGGGCCGTCGAGCTCGATGACGACGCCGCCCAGGTCGAAGAGGATCACGTCGAATGGGGCCACGGCCGATGATCCTGTCGGCCGGGTCCGTAACACGCAAGGGCCGCTTGCACGACTTGCCACGAGGGCGCGGATTCTGGTGTAGAAGAACGCCCGCGGGCCTCGGCCCATCGCGGAAGCCCCGGAACGAAAGGAAGAAGCGGATGAGCCCGTTCAGCCGTGAAGAGGTGAAGTTTGCGATCGATCGCTTCACCGAGGCCAACGTCAAGGCCGAGCAGGAGCGCAACTGGGCGCAGCTCGCCGACTTCTACACCGACGACGCGACGTACACCTACGTCGGCCTCGCGGCGGGCGGCCTCGTCGAGGCGTGCGGCAAGGAGGAGATCCGCAAGATCGTGATGGGCCGGGACATGGAGGACTACGCCGGCTGGACGTTCCCGTTCGAGTGGGTCGCGATCGACGGCGACCGCGTGATCACGCGCTGGTGGAACCGTGCGCCGGGAGCGCGGGGCGACGGCTCGCTGCTGCAGTGTCCGGGGATGTCGGTGCTCGAGTACGCGGGCGGCGGCAAGTTCAAGAGCCAGTTCGACCTCTACGACCGGCTCTCCGTGCAGGAAGTGAAGGACGAGTCGGAGAAGGCCGCGAAGAAGGCGAAGAAGGCGCGCGCGAAGAGCGAGAAGAAGGCGGCGAAGGAAGCGCGGAAGCTGGAGAAGAAGGCTCGCAGCGCGGCGAAGAAGCAGGCGAAGCAGGAGAAGGACGCCGCCAAGGACGCGGCGAAGCAGGCTCCGAAGGAGCCGAAGCCGCCCAAGCCGCCGAAAGCGCCGAAGCCGCCGAAGGCCGCGAAGAAGGACGACGGGAAGAAGGGGAGCTGATGCTCGCGCCGATGCTCGCTCGGATCGAGGAGTGCGCGTGAGCGGCGGCTCGAGCGCGCGGCGGATCCGGGAGCGGCTCGGCCACCCCGTGATCGACTCGGACGGCCACTACATCGAGTTCCTCCCCGAGGTGAAGGAGCGCGTTGAAGCGCTCGGCGGAAAGTCCACACGCGACGCGTTCGAGCGCATCGTGCACGGCGCGCAGATCGCGCGCCAGCTCGATCCGGCGATGCGGCGCCAGCTTGGCCTCGTGCGGATCCCGTTCTGGGGCCTCCCCGCGCGGCAGACGCTCGACCGCGCGACGGCGATGCTGCCCAAGTTGCTGCACGAGCGGCTCGACGAGATCGGCCTCGACTTCGCGGTGCTGTACCCGACGTACGGACTCCTGGGAATCCACCTACGCGAGGACGAGCTGCGTCGCGTGCTCTGTCGCGCGTTCAACGAGTGGGTCGCGGACGCATTCGCGCCGTATCGCGATCGTCTCGCTCCCGTCGCGGCGATCCCGATGCACACGCCGGAGGAGGCGCTCGCCGAGCTCGAGCACGTGACGGGCACGCTCGGCTTCCGCGCGGTGATGCTCGCGGGCTACGCGATGCGTTCTTTCGAAGGAGAGAATCTCCCACGCGGCGCGTTCTGGCTCGACACGTTCGGGATCGACTCGCCCTTCGATTACGACCCGGTGTGGAAACGGTGCGAGGAGCTCGGCGTGTCGCCGACGTTCCACTCGACGGGGATGAGCTGGGGAAGCCGCGTCTCGACGACGAACTACGTGCAGAACCACATCGGCAACTTCGCGACGGCGGGAGAAGGCACGTGCCGCGCGCTCGTGATGGCGGGCGTGCCGTGGCGGTTCCCGCGTTTGCGCTTCGCGTTTCTGGAAGGCGGCGTGAACTGGGCGCGCGGGCTCTACGCGGATCTGATCGGGCACTGGGAGAAGCGGAATCGGGAGCACATCGCGCACTACGATCCGGCGAACATCGATCGTGCTGCTTTGCTTTCGCTTTTCGAGCAGTACGGGTCTCCTTCTTTCCGAGCGCGCATGGACCGGCTCGACGAGGCGCTGCACATGCTCTCGGAGCCGGACGAGGACCGGAGCGCCGTCGACGACTTCGCGCGCTGCCCGATCGAGCGGCCGGAGGACATCCGCGACGTCTTCGAGCGGTTCCACTTCGGCTGCGAGGCGGACGATCCGATGAACGCGGCCGCGTTCGACACGCGCACGACGCCGCTCGGCATGCGCTTCCGGGCGGTGTTCAGCTCGGACATCGGGCACTGGGACGTGCCCGACATGAGCGAGGTGCTCGAGGAGGCGTGGGAGCTCGTCGAGGACGGGATCTTCAGCGAGGAGGACTTCCGGGACTTCGTGTTCCGGAATCCGGTGTCGCTGTGGTGCGGGACGAACGCGGAGTTCTTCCGCGGGACGGCGGTGGAGAGCGCCGTCCGCGCGGTGCTGGCCGAGTGAGCTCTCGCGTGAGCTCGCTTGTGAGCTCTCTCGCGAGCTCGCTTGTGAGCTCTCGCGTGAGCTCGCTTGTGAGCTCTCTCGCGAGCTCGCTTGTGAGCTCTCGCGTGAGCTCGCTTGTGAGCTCTCTCGCGTGAGCTCGCTTGTGAGCTCTCTCGCGTGAGCTCGCTTGTGAGCTCTCTCGCGAGCTCCGCGCTCTAGGCCTGCTTCGGCGAGGACTGCGAGCCGGAGGCGGCCGACGGCTGCGAGGACTGTCCGCCCTGCACCGGCGTCGGGACGCTCGTCGGCATCTGCACGGCCTTGGGCTGCGCGGAGCCGGCCGGCTCGACGTCGAGGAGCGTCGTCAGCGAGCGCTTGATCTGATCGAATTCGGCGCGGCGGTTTCGCTCGGTCTCCTGCGCTTTCTGCAGGGAGTCGCGCGCGAGCTTCACTTTCTCGACGGCGTCCTCGAGGAGGCTCCGGCTGTTCCAGTACTCCTTCCAGCGCCGCTCGACGTCGCTGCCGCCCTTGCCGCCGGCTTTGGGCGCGGTCGCTTTCGCGCCCTTCCCTGCTCCGCTCGCCGCCGCCTTCTGCTTCTTCGTCTGGACTTTACGCGCCATGAGCCCCTCCCCTGCGGTTGCGGAGGGCATGGTACCGCCGACTCGGGGCCAGGTCGAACGGCACGGGGTGTGGCGGCCCGGTCGTGGCTGTCCCGCTCTGCGTGCCGCGGTCGGACCTGATAGGACCGGCCCATGCACTTCGGGATCACGTTTCCGTCCTACGTCGACTCCTGGCGCGACTGCGAGGTCGCCGAGGCGGCGGGTTTCTCGCACGCGTGGTTCTACGACACGCAGCTCCTCTGCTCGGACGTGTACGCGACGATGGCGCTCGCGGCAGAGCACACGAAGACGATGGTGCTCGGCACGCTCGTCGCGATCCCGAGCAACCGCATCGCGCCGGTGACGGCGAGCGCGATCGCGACGATCAACGCGATCGCGCCGGGGCGAGTGATCCTCGGTCTCGGGACGGGCTTCACCGGGCGGAACACGATGGGCTTGCCGCCGCTGCCGGTTTCTTCGCTGATCGAGTACACCCGTCAAGTACGAGGGCTTCTCGCGGGCGAGGATGTGCTGTTCCGCGAGGGCAAGGCGGAGCGCTGGATTCGGTTGCTCAGCGCCGATCGTCGCCTCGGCTGCGTGAACCTCGACGACCCGATTCCGATCCACATCGCGGCGAACGCGCCGAAGGCGCTCGCGGCGGTCGGCGAGGTGGGGGACGGATGGATCACCGCGTCGCAGCCGTCCGAGGCGATCGGTCCGTCGCAGGAGCGGATCGTCTCCGCGGCGCGCGAGGCGGACCGGTCGTTCTCGTTCGATGGCCCCGGCGGTCGTCCGTACACGACGCTTCTCACGACGGCATGCGTGCTGCAGCCGGGTGAGGCGGTGAGCTCGGAGCGCGTTCTGCGCCGAGTCGGTCCGGTCGTCGTCGTCGCGGCCCACGCGATCTGGGAATCCTCGCGCGACGGCTTCGGCTTCGGCATCAAGAATGACGAGGTGGCGTCCGCGTACGACGCGTTCCTGGAGGAGTACGCCGCGAAGCGCGGCTCGCCGCGCGACCGCCGCTACCTCGAGGCCCACGAGGGCCACATGATGTATCTGAAGCCCGGCGAGGAGGCGTTCGTGATCCCGGAGCTGATCCCGGCGATGTCGCTCACGGGGGACGCGGGGGAGGTGCGGGAGAGGGTCCGCGCGCTGGCGGACGCGGGCGTGGACAACCTGGCGGTGCAGGTGATCCCGGGGCTGGCGCGGGAGCTGATCGAGGAGTTCGGGCGCGAGGTGATCGGGCGGGTGTGAGACGTTTCCCGTGACGTTTCGCGTGGTTGCCCGGTCGGCGTTTCTCCTCGGTTCAACGCCTCGAAGACGTTGCCGCCGCCGCCCGCGTCCGGTACCCAGACGCCCAGGCCACCCTAGCTCAGATGGTAGAGCAACTGATTCGTAATCAGTAGGTCGCCGGTTCGATTCCGGCGGGTGGCTCTCTGGAAGTCTAGCTTTTTCAGCGAGTTACACAGAATAGCAACTTCGTCGGGGAGACATGCACGAACTGGGTGTGCCCATGGTGTGCCAGATTTTGAAGATCTCGCGATTGATGGGCACGTATCAGAAGGAGTGATGGCATGAAGGCGGTGGCTGTCCTGCTGGCGGGAGAGTTCTACGCTTGCGTGCAGGCGACCTGCGGCATCAAGCTCCGGGAAGCGCCTCCATCGTTTCTACGGTGAGCCCAAGCTCCGCCGCCAGATGCTCCGGCCCGCCGCGCGCGAACTCCGCAGCGAGCGCGCGGTAGTACCACAGCGTCCCCTCCCGCTTGCCGGTGAACCGCTCGAAGAGCGCCGGACCCATGACCCTGAGGTCCGCGACGATCGCCCGTGCGTTGTGCAGCTTGTCGGCGCAGGACACGAGGCGCACCGCGGCCGGGGCATGGGCCAGGTGCGCCAAGTACGCCTCCTTCCGCGGCCGCCAAGGCGGCTTGGGGTCGATGTCGGCATCGGTGCAGCCCTCGACGATCGCCAGCACCGCCGGCCCGAACTCGCGCTCGAGGTCGCGCTTGAGCTGCGCCCGCCCGCCCGGATAGTCCGGCGGACAATCCTCGATGGCATCGTGCAGCAGCCCGGCGATCGCCTGGTCGCGGCCGCCGCCGTGCTCGAGCACCAGCCCCGCCACCGCGATCAGGTGGGAGACGTACGGGATGTCCGTCTCCTTGCGCACCTGCCGCGCGTGCAGCCGTGTCGCGAATCCGAGCGCACGCTCGAAGTCGCCGTGGAAGGCCTCCCGTTCCGCGTGCTTCATGCCACCACCTCCCTCACGACACCCGGCCCTTCGGGGCGTCCCGCCCGCGCTTCCTCGATCGCCACCAGGCGCGCCTGCTCCGCCCGCCAGGTCTGGGCCACGCACGCCATCCCGTAGCGCCGCACCAGGATCTCGTCCAGCCGGTCGGCGACATCCGAGGCCTCGAAGTACCCGTACACAATGATCTTCGCCACCGTCAGGTGCGTCTCGACGTCCCGCATCAGGGCCGCGATCTCCGCTGCATAGAATCCGCGCCAGCCGTCGAGGCAGGCGATCCGGTAGCGGTCCGGCTCGAGCGCGCGACCCGCGGTCGCGGGCTTCTCCCGCAGCGCCCAGCGATAGTAGGCCGCGATGTGCTCGTAGTGGCACTGCAGCAGCTGGCTTCGAGCGCAGCGCACTCGTGGAGCTGCTAGACGTCCTCGAGGCGCGGCGATGATCCCCTCGCACGTACGGATCTTCGTCTGCACAGAGCCGGTCGACATGCGCCGCTCGTTCGACGGGCTGGCACTCGCGGCGCGCGAGCGGCTCGGGAAAGATCCACGCGAGGGCGGGCTCTTCATTCGCCTGGCAGGGGCGTAGGTGAAAGTGGGCACCGGCCGGCACCCGGGAGGAGGTGCGCTCACCCGGTGCAACGGATCTGCACCCGCCGAAACCTCGCGCACGCGAGTGAAGCGTCGCGTTTCCTCGGCCTCGGTCGCGGCGGGTCGACGCTCATCGGGAATGCCGAGTGCAGATCGTCGCGCCTGTCCCGAGCCGGCCGCGGCATGCTCTCCGCTTGCGCAGGCCCGCGTGGACGACGCCGCGACTGCTTCGCCCGACTCTGCGCCGCGCGAGCGCGAGCGTCCGGGCGGGACCGGAGCCGTCTGTCTCGGGTGGCGTCACTATATGCCGCGCCGGCCCGAGCAAGGCGTCCTGCACCGCGTCGTCCGCGAGCACCTCGAGACGTTCCTCGCCGAAGCACGCTCGTGCGGTGACGGCGACGGCCTCCCCGGCTTCGTCGAGCGGGAGCTGCGCGAGTTCCTCACCTGCGGCTCCCTCGCTCGCGGCTTCGCGCGCCTTCGCTGCGAAACGTGCAAGCTCGAGCACCTGGTCGCCTTCTCGTGCAAGGGACGCGGCTTCTGCCCGAGCTGCTGCGGGCGGCGCATGGCCGAGGGCGCAGCCGATCTGACCGATCGCATCCTGCCGCGTGTCCCGATCCGGCAATGGGTGCTGACGCTGCCGCACCGCCTGCGCTACCTCCTTGCTTGGGACCACGACCTCTGCCGGGCCGTGCTCGCGGTCTACGTGCGCGCGCTCCTCGGCTTCTACCGGCGCCGGGCCGCGTGCGGCAGCGTCCGGGGCGGGCGCAGCGGCGCCGTCACC
>Ga0194128_10001535_pt1 | contig 39850 bp, 33 predicted proteins | sample TA2KigCa65mmetaG_FD_148650 | JGI IMG/M metagenome (GOLD analysis project Ga0194128, IMG submission 148650) | Freshwater microbial communities from Lake Tanganyika, Tanzania - TA2015037 Kigoma Deep Cast 65m | ecosystem: Environmental > Aquatic > Freshwater > Lake | place: Tanzania: Lake...
TTCGTCGCGACACAGGAACCCTTCGCGAAGCTCCCCCGGGTCACCGATCTCGACGTCGATGCGATGTCCACCCTCTATGCGGCAAGCTGGAAGGGCGCCTCATTCACCTGGGTCGGGCCCGAGGTTGGGTTCATCGTCCGTGCCCGTCCGTCCGGATACACGCCGGAGCCGCTCCCGGATTTCGAGAAGCTGTCCGACGCCGACCTGGTCCGTGGCCTCGAATCCCCCAGCCATCGGCGCCGGCTCGAGGCCCAGCGGGCGCTCCTGCGTCGCCCATCCCCCCCGACGCCCCGGACCACCCTAACCGCGAACCTCCTGCAAGCGATCGCAGCCGATGCCTCCAAGCCGCTCGCCTCTCGGGTGGCCGCGGTGTTCACGTTGAAGCAGTGGCTGGGGGTCCGCGCGACGCCGGCCCTGCTGCAGTGGATCCGCGACGATTCGATCGCCCCCTGGGCCCTCCGTGCCCTGACGGATCGGACCGGGGAACTCGCCGGAATTCCCACGACCGCATTGGTCGGAGCTCTCGGCTCGCCCCGGGAACGGACCCGTCGGGAGGCAGCAATCGCCCTCGGGCGCCTGGGTGATCCCACTGCAGCCCGCTCCCTGACCGCGGTTCTTGCCGATGCCGACCCGGTTGTCGCTCAGGCCTCCGTCCAGGCCCTCAAGACTCTGAAGGCGGGTGAGGCGTGTCTTGCGGTGGTGGACAACCCGGAGGCGCCGAAGAGCCGTCGTGAGGGCGCCCTCAGGGTGCTGCAGTCGCTGCATTCACCGGAGATCGTTTCGGCTCTGGTCGACCGACTCGGACGGGAAACCGATCCCGAGCGTCGCGCCGGTCTCCTGACGGCCCTGTGTCGCCTCCATTTCAAGGAAGGGGTCTGGAAGGGAGACTCCTGGGGGACCCGTCCCGACACGAGGGGACCCTTCTATCAGCCCGAGGCCTGGAGCGAGACGCCTCGGATTGCCGGGACTCTCCAGCAGGTTCTCCGACAGACGGACCCGAAGGAGGCGGCGTTCCTGGGTCGTGAATTCGCCCGGCATCGGATTCCCGCCGCGGAGGCTCTCGACACGCTGATTGCACGAGCCGCAACCGAACCCAGCCTCGCACCCGCCCTCGCCGCCCAGCTCGCCGACGCCGAGCAGCTGCCGCCGTCCGCGGTACCCCTGCTGGTGCGCCTGGTGGGCGCCCCGGAGACGGCCGATGCCGCGCGTGCCCAAGGTCTTATCGCTCTCACGAAGTCGCCCTCGAGGGAGGCCTGGCAGGCGATCCTCGACAGCCATGCCCGGGTCCAGCAGACCCGGACCGAGAACAACCTTGCCGAGAAGGCGAGGAACGCCGTGGCCAACGCCACGGTTCTCGACCAGGTCCACGAGGTGTTCGAGACCCAGGCCGCCAAGGCGGATGGACCGGCATCGCTCCTCGCCGAGGGCATCCTGCTGCGGATGGCCTCGCAGAAGACCGGTTCCCCGGAAGCCCGCGCGGCGGCGTCCAGGTCCGTGGACGAGGGATGGTCCAAGCCCACCCGCCGCATCCAGATCCTGAAGGCAGCCGCCCAGGTCCGTGATGCCAGCCGTGCCGCCCAGTTCGTCGCTGCGCTGGAGGACCCCGACCCCCAGGTGGCCAACGCCGCCAAGGACACCATCCAGCGCCTGAAGATCGACCCCGAGAAATTCCGGGCGGAGGCCCAGTCGCCGAAGGTCGCGGACCTCAGCGTTGGTGATGTCATCGAGGCGGTGAGCACCGGAACCGGCGATCCCGTCCGGGGCGAACAGCTGTTCACCCAGGTCGGGTGCAACGGCTGCCACACGGTCCGCAAGGAGGATGCATTGAAAGGTCCCTACCTGGGCAGCATCGCCCGGACCTACCGGAGGCCCGCCCTCGCCGAGGCGATCCTGATCCCGAACAAGACCCTCGCCCAGGGGTTCGTCGCCAACCACTTCGAGCTGAAGGACGGATCGGAACTCGACGGGTTCGTTGTCCGCGAAGCGGCGGACGCGGTGACGATCCGGACCATCACGGCCCAGGAGCAGGTCATCCCGGTCACGTCGATCACCCGGCGTGAGAAGCAGCAGAAATCCCTGATGCCAGAGGGCCTCGTCTCCGGACTCACCGTCCGCGAACTGTCCTCATTGATCGACTACCTGGAGGCGCTCTCGAGGCAGCCGTGACGGTGTGGTCCAGGCGGATGGGCCCGCCTCTCCGGAACCGCCTCAGGCGGGTCCCACGAGCCACCACACACCAACGCCTACGGCCGAGGCCGCCAACACCCGGAGCAGGTTCCGGTAGTGAAAACCCTCGTTTCCCAGGCACCGGGCTCCCCAGGCGACGAGGGCGGTGAATGTCATCATCCCCAGAACGGTCCCGGCGGCGAAGGCGAGCAGGTAGGTGACCGCGGACGAGGCGGTCGGCAGGGCCAACGCCGGGAGGACTCCAAGAAAGTGGGAACTTCCAGCCAGGCCGTGGAGCGTGCCAATCCCCATGGCGGCGTGCGGGTGTCCCTGTCGCGCTGAGTCATGATCCCCATGCGAATGGGAGTGCACATGCAGGTGGGCATGGGTCTCGCCGTCATGGGTATGGTGATGGGAGTGGATGTGGAGGCGGGCGGCCTGCCGAAACCCCCAGATCCCGATCCCGATCAGCATCGCCCCCACCAGATGCTCACTCCATCCCGAGATCGCCTCCATGGGCAGCGTCTCTCGGAGTCCGAGGGCTGCCAGGCCCACGAGGGCCACACCTGCGGAATGCCCCAGGCCCCAACGCAACCCAATCCGCCACGCTCCGGCATGGGAGCGGGCCACCAGCGGCGCCACCGCCGCCAGATGGTCCGGTCCAGACCAGACGTGGAGAAACCCCGCGCCCAGGCCGAGAATCGGAATCAACATGGGCCGAGGATGGAGGGCGAGGTAACCCGGGGCAATCGCCGGCTTGATCCACCCAGAGCCGATCTTCGACACCGGGATTCAGGAATCCCCAGCCATCAGGATCTTCATCATCTGAAGCCGACGATCGAGGAAGTCCCGTGTCACCCGTACCGGCGGGGCGTCCTCATAACGGACTTTCCGGATTCCCCAATCACCCAGCTCGTAGATCACGGCGTGGGGATAGGCGAGGAGGATCGGGGAATGGGTTGCGATGAGGAACTGTGAGCCTTGAAGCACCAGACGATGCAGGTGCGCCAGAATCGTCAGCTGCCGCTGCGGCGACAGCGCAGCCTCGGGCTCGTCGAACAGATAGCATCCGCCTCCCCGGATCCGATGTTCCAGCAGGGCGAGGAACGCCTCCCCGTGGGAGCGTTCGTGGAGGGATCGCCCGCCATCCCGGTCGAAGGCCCCATCGCCCCACTCCCTCTCGCCCAGCTGAATCTCGCTGGCCACATTGTAGAAACTCTCGGCACGGAGGAACCATCCCTCCCGGAAGTGGCGACGACGCTCGAGCGTGAGAAACCGGTGCAGCTCCGAGTGCGTGGCCTGCGTGTTGACCCTGTGATCCCGGCTCCCGCCCTCGGGATTGAATCGAAGCCGGATGGCGAGGGCCTCGAGAAGGGTGGATTTCCCGGATCCATTCTCCCCCACGAGGAATGTGACCGCAGGATGGAATTCAAGGCGGTCCAACGAACGCACCACAGGCATCGAGAAGGGATACCGGTCGAATCCGGGGACACGGTCCCGATCCAGGCGGACAGCGGATACGAAACCGCCACCTTTGGGGACTGGAACAGCGCCGGAACCCAGGGCGAGACAGGCCTGGTGGGGGTCGGCGAGGTTCGTCATGGGGCTACCAACCCGGCATCGACTCTTCCGGATCAGCCTTTTTTGCCATGACGGAACACGAGAAGATTCCCGGCGAGGGCTCTCGTGTGTTCATCGGAGGCTGGGTTTCCGGCAAGGCGCCTCAGCTGATCCGTCTCCTCCCCAAGCAGGCCATAGCCCCGGGCGGCCATGAGATCGATCCAGTATTCGGGCGGCTGTTCGTTGAAATGGCCATCCCCCCCCTGCCCCTTCGGTGCGGCACTCATCACCACGAGGTCGGAATGACGCGTGAGGGTGTCGAGAAACGTGCCCGCCTTCTCCGGACGCAAATGCTCGGCCACCTCGAATGACCAGACGAGATCGAATCGTCTCCCAAGATCGAGTGGGATCTCAAGGTCATGACGTCGGACACGCGCCGCGTTGCGATTTCTCGAAATGGCGAGTTCCGATCCCTCGACACCCATCGCATCGAGGCCTTTGTCGACAAAGAACGCCAGGGAACCGCCTGTGCCGCATCCGACATCCAGGACGGATCCTGGGCTGAAACGCGCCACGACCGTCTCCAGCACCGCAACAGGACGCAGGGAGCACATTCCCATCTCCCATTCCTCGACGAAGATGCTGTTGCCTCGGGCACGAAGCATGTGCCGCCGGAGCTTTGCCCATTGAAAAGTTCCGAGGAGCCACAACCCCGTGACAACCAATTCCATCCGCGGATGGTTCAAGAGTGCGCTTTTCGCAGCTCCCTTCAGGCTCATCCTAGGAGCCTGTTGCTTTAAAGCAGCCCCGTAAACTGGATTCTTGATGGGGACTCCGCACTCGCCCAAGTCCCAGAGGGTTCGGTGCCCGATAGGGAGCCTGCTGACACGGCCGGAGACCCTCAGGTGTCCATGGCGCCGATCTGATGGTTCGCCTTGCGAAGCTTCACCGAGAGCAGAAGGGCCAGGTTCCTCAGGAGGAGGATCTGGATCTCTGGGTGGGTGGTTCTAAGCCGGTCAAAGTCCTCACGGGAGAGCAGATCACAGTCGACCTCCGTTTCGGCGATGACCATGGCCGAGCGGGGCGACTGGTCGAGCAATGCCATCTCTCCAAAGACCATCCCTGGGCCGAAGGATCCGAGGCGCCGAGGGTGTTCCCCTTGGATCGGCAGCGAGATCACGACCTGCCCCCTCACGAGCGGGAACAGCTCACCGGCAGGGGCTCCGATCTCGAGGACCACCTGCCCGGATCGGAACGATCGCCTCCGTAGACGTTCCCCCACCCTTGTCTGCTGCTCTGCGGTGAGACCTGCCAACAGGGGGAAATCGCTCAGCTCCGCCCCAACCTCGGCCGTCCCGGAAGGCTGCTCGCGAGTCAGGACCCTATTCTCACACCACTCCAAGGCACGATCGAGATCCTCAACCGAATGGAACAGGCGCTCGAATTCATCCGGCATCCGCCCCTTCATGACCCGTCGAAGATGCGGGAACCGGGCGACATGCGTGAAGACCACCGGGTGCCCGATCGAATCGAGGCAGAGGACCAGGTCGTGCAGAGGTCTGCAGGCACATTCGTTGATGCCGACGACATGCTTGAGGTCGAGGATGGATGCCTCGCCGTGTGATGAATCCTTCACCAGACGCCCAACCACGACCTCCACGGAGGAGAACGTGAGGTATCCCTGGAGCTGGTAGACACGGATTCCGCGGGCATGTCGCTCCAGGATCTCCAGCTCGCGCTCCGATCGGGCTCGGCTTGAGGCGACGTCGAGGGCGGTGAAGCCGAGGCGGATCACCGAACGGACCTCGTGGGAGTTGTTGAAAAGGTGCAGATCGAAATCGCGGGAGAGGTCATCGCAGACCGCAAGTCCTCGGACGCTGTCCCCCCGGATGTCGAGCCTCGGCGAAAAGACCCCGATTCCGAGTTGTCCTGGCAGAACGGCAATGACCCCGCCGGCGACCCCGCTCTTGGCCGGCATCCCGACGCCGTAGAGCCATTCCCCGGCATAGTCATACATGCCGCAGGAACCCATGACGCCGAGGACGCTCTCGACATATTCCCCATAGATGGCGCTTCTGTGGGTGAGCGGGTTGATCCCTCGGTTCGCAAGGGTGGCCGCCATCACAGCGAGATGCCGGCAGGTGACCGAGACCGAGCATTGTCGGAAATACTGGTCCACCACGGGATCGGGATCCTCGGACAGAATCCCGAAGTTCCGGAGCATGTGTCCGATGGCCCGGTTGCGGTGGCCGGCCTCGGACTCGGACCTGTAGATCGTCTGATCCATCACGAGGGGTTCCCCCGCAAAGGTCGACATCATCTCGAGGACCCGGTTCCAACGGATTTCAGGATTCTTGCCAGCCACGAGCCCAGCCGAGGCGATCGCACCGGCGTTGATCATCGGGTTCCTCGGCCTCCCAGTCCCGGGTTCGAGACTGATCGCATTGAATGCGTCGCCCGTAGGCTCAACACCCACCTTTCTGAGAACGTCACCACGGCTGTTGTCCTCAAGGGCCAGTCCGTACACGAAAGGCTTCGAGATCGACTGGATTGTGAAGGTCTGTCGGGGGTCTCCAGCCTCATAGACCTGGCCACTGGAGGTGACCAGACAGATTACAAACCATTCGGGGTCCGCCTTGGCCAAATCGGGGATGTAGGTTGCCACCTCCCCATCCTTGACGGCCCGGTGCCGGGCATGCAGGTCGTCGAGATAGGTCTGGAGCGGCGAGGTGACAGTCGGGGGGATTCTCACTGGATCTGGGGTTCCCGACGTCGCAGGAGCCGCTCTGGGAACTGATTGCTCAATGGCCCGCCGATCCGAGAGACCCGGCCCTGGATCGGGTTTCCAGGCGGCACCTGGACCCGGATGGATTGCATCCAAAAGTCGCAGGCGACTTCGTGGAGGAAGCCATCAAAGAAAAAGGCAGGCCTTCGGCCTGCCTTGGATTCGACGGTGTTGGAAATCCAACACGGGACGGATTTACGCGGATTTGGCCGTGCCCTCGGCGGAAAAACGACGTCCCCGCTTCTCGGTCTTTGCCGCCTCCTTTGCCGACTCTGCGGTCGGGGCCGCCGGGGCCTCAGGCAGCGGATTGGTGCTCTTGACCGCGATCTTCAGGCTGCAGCGGACCTCGGGGTGGAGCCAAAGCTCCACTTCGTGGTCCCCAGTCGCGTGAATCGGCTTCTGAAGGTGAATCTTGCGCTTGTCGAGGGCCACGTCGAGCTGGGTCTTGAGAGCGTCCGCCACGGAGCCGGGAGTGATCGAGCCGAACATCTTGCCGTCCTCGCCCGTCTTGGCCAGGAGGGTGAGCGTGACCTTGTTCAGGCTCTTGGCCAGTTCGGTCATCGAGTTGAGCTCGTGGGCTTCCCGCTCGGCACGCCGACGCTGAAGATTCTCGATCCACTTCCGGTTTCCGTGGGTGACAGGGACGGCGAGCCCGCCTGGGATCAGAAAATTGCGGGCGTAGCCAGAGGTGACACTGACGTGATCCGACTCGGCGCCCAGGCCGACCACGTTCTTGATGAGGATGACTTCGGTTTTCGACATACGATGACTGGTTCAGTTGGGAAGAGATTCAGAATGGGACGTCGTCCTCCTCGGGAGGCGGTCCATCGGAAGTGGGAGGCTCGGCGGGACCCGCGGGACGGGACGGGGGCCGACTCGGCGCTACGGCACCCTGTACTCCCTCGGCGCGACCACCGATGAATTGAAAGTTCTCCATGACCACCTTGAGGGCACTACGCTTCTGGCCAGTCTGCTTGTCGTCCCATTGGTCGAGCCGGAGACGGCCCTCGACAAACAAAGGATTCCCCTTCCGTAGATACTGGCCGATCAGCTCAGCCTGTTTGCCCCAGGCATCGACGTCCAGAAACGTGACCTCTTCCTTGGTCTCGCCGGTCTCCGACTTGTAGGATCGGTTGACGGCGAGACCCAGGCGGGCGACGGCGGTTCCCTTCGGAGTGTACCGCAGCTCAGGATCCCGGGTCAGGTTGCCCAGTAGAATCACCTTGTTGTAGCTGGCCATGGTTGGAAGTGCGGAAGGACCGCATCAAGGTCAGGCTTCGACGGGAGCCGCGACAAATTTCGAGGCAGCCCCGAACTGGACGCGGTAGACCTCCGGAACATGGACGAACTTGCTCTGGAGCACCCCGATAACCGTCGGCGTGGCCTCGAACACGACGTTCACGAAATGTCCGCCAGTCACCTTCTTGTCGGTGACCCGGGAAAACGCCTTCTTGTCCATCTTCTGGACGGTTTCAACCTTGGCGCCCGACCCGGCGAGGAGGCTCTTGACCTTCTCCACCACGTCGTTCAGGCCCTCCTCCCGGCCGGCGAGATCGAGGATGAACAGACCTTCGTAACGTTTCACTGCGATTTCCTTTCTCAGTTCGTGGAATCTTTCGGAGAGACCGGCCCGGAACCGTTGTAGCGGTTCATGGCCTGCATCACCCCATCGACCAACCAACATTCCACCTGCTGGAAGGCCCTTGTCAGAACTTCGTTCAGAACAGGCTGTTCGACATCGGAGACGTCGCCCAGCACATGGTCCGCAATACTACGCCGATCCTGCCTCGGTCGCGCAATCCCTACTTTTAGTCGGGGATAGTCACGCGTGCCCAGCACCTGTTCGATCGATTCAAGACCATGATGGCCACCGGGGCTTCCCCCGGGACGCAGTCGCAGGGCTCCCAGCGGCAGGTCGGCATCGTCGACCATGACCAGGATGCGGGCCGGTGGCACCTTGAAGAAGGTCCCTAGTCGGGCCACGGCTTGGCCGCTGGCGTTCATGAATGTCTGCGGCTTGCAGAGGGTCACTCTGCATCCCGCAACTCGACATTCGGCAATTTCGGAAAAGAACTTGGACTCCATCCGCCACGATCCCCGCCAGCCTTCGGCCAACCGGTCCGCCAACATGAAGCCGGCGTTGTGACGTGTGTTCCGGTATTCGGGACCCGGATTCCCCAACCCCACGATGAGCGAATGATCCTGCATCGCGGACACGAAGGACTCGGCGCCCGGTCAGGGGTCCCGAGCCGGGACAGCTATTTCTTCTTGTCGGCAGCCGGCTCTTCCTTCTTCTCCTTGATCATCTCAGGCTGCTTCGCAGCCTCAACTGCGGCAGGAGCCGCAGTGGTTTCGGCTGCCGCCTCGGTCACCGGTGCCGCCACCGCAAGAACAGGGATCTTCTTGTCGCCCAGGAGCTCGACGCCGGGCGGCGGAACGATTTCGCCGATGTGAAGCGTCTCGCCCACCTTCAGGTTGGTGACATCGACATTGATCTGCTCAGGAAGATCCTTCGGGAGGCAGCGGACACGAATCCGGAACCGGACGTGCTCCAGGGTGCCACCCCCATTTTTCACACCATCCGGAACGCCCACGGCCTCGACGGGAACCTCGATCGACACCGTCTCGTCGGCCTTCACCTCGTGAAAATCCAGGTGGAGAACCTTTCCGGAGAGCGGATGGTGTTGGACAGCCTGGACCAACGCCAACCGGGCCGGCTTCGTATCACCCTCGACCGTCAGGTCGACAAGGACGATCTCGGTGTGCGCCTTATGGACTAGTTCGTCGAACTGTTTGGCGTCGATCTCGAGATTCTGCGGGGGGTTGTGCCGTCCGTAGATGATGGCCGGGATGCGGCCGCCGTTTCGGATCTTGCGTGCGCCCTTGCGGCGCGTCTGGGTGCGCGGTAAAGCGCTGAGTGCGAGTGATTTCATGTCGGTCGTATCTGCCGGCGACCAGGTCAGCTGGTGCGCCCGCCCTTAAACTCGAACAGGGACGTGACGCTGGAGTTCTGGTGAATGCGCTTGATGGCCTCACCCAACAACGGCGCCACGGACAAGGTCGTGACGTTTACCCCGGGATAGACAGGGCGTAGGATCGTATCGGTCGTGATCAACTCGTCAATCGGAGAATTCTTGATCCGCTCGACACCAAGGTCGGTCAGGAGCGCATGGGATACACAGGCGATGATCTTCTCGGCACCTCGCGACTTCAACAGGGCCGCCGCGCTGGTGAGGGTCCCCGCGGTCTCCGTAAGATCGTCGACCAGCAGGACATTCCGTCCAGCGATGTCGCCGATCACCGCCGTGGCCTCCGTTTCGGTCGGACTTTTTCGCCGCTTCGCCACAATCGCCAACTCGGCGTCCAGCCGCTGCGCATAGGCATAGGCCATCTTGATGCCCCCAACATCCGGGCTGACCACGACCAGGTTTTCGAGATTCTTCTTCAGCAGGTACTCGTAGATGACCGGTGCCGCGTAAAGATGGTCGACCGGGATGTCGAAGAAGCCCTGGATCTGCTGGGCATGCAGATCCATCGTGAGCACCCGATTAGCACCCGCCGCCACCAGCAGGTTCGCCACGAGCTTCGCCGTGATGGCCACCCGGGGCTGATCCTTCCGGTCCTGTCGGGCATACCCATAGAAGGGCATCACGGCCGTGATCCGGCTCGCGCTGGCCCGACGAAAGGCGTCCATCATGATGAACATCTCCATCAGGTGCTGGTTCGCCGGAGGGCTTGTGGACTGGACGATGAAGATGTCCTGACCCCGCACATTCTCATCGATCTTCACGAACGTCTCACCATCCGGGAAGGTGCTGACGGTGCAATTTCCCAGAGGGACGTCGATGCCGTCACAGATCGACTGCGCGAGTGAGATGTTGGCAGTGCCGGAAAAGATCTTCACGCGAATGGGAGGATGGGCCGATCGGGAAAAAATGAGAGGCCGCCCCGACGAAACCAACCGAGGGGACCGGCCATTGAGAACCACGGTAACAACCGACCCCACCCGGGCAAGGTCGATTTGTTTCCGGGTTGTTGCATCAACGGATCCCTGATCCCTCGGTCTCAAGGCCCACTCCAGTTCTCCCTTCCGAGCCCCTCCATGCCGGGATAGCGTCCACGCGTGCTGTTGACGCCGCAGGAACTCTCCGATCTCGCCGGACTCCGCCACCGCTCACCCCACTCCATCCTCGGGCTCCATCCGCTCGGGGGCGGTGCCGGCCTGGTGGGCAGGGCGTTCATCCCGGGAGCAACCCGGGTCGAGATCACCCCCGTCGCCAAGGACGCAGGACCCACCTTCGAGCTGAGTCTGATTTCCGAGACAGGCGTTTTCGAAGGACAGACCCCAGAGGCCAAGTCGGTCTACGCCTATGACCTGAGGGTCACCTGGCCGGATGGAAGCCGCAGCCAGGGTCGGGACCCCTACTCCTTCTGGCCCACGGCGGGCGAAACCGACCTCTTCTTGTTCAATGAAGGCAATCACCACTGCCTTGCAGACATCCTGGGGTCCCAAATGCGGACGCTCGATGGAGTCCCCGGCGTGTCCTTCGCGGTCTGGGCACCCAATGCCCGACGGGTGTCGGTCGTCGGTGACTTCAACCAATGGGATGGTCGGCGCCACCTGATGCGGCAGCTCGGTTCCTCAGGGGTCTGGGAGATCTTCATCCCCGGGATCGGTGAGGGAGCCCTCTACCAGTATGAGATTCTGGATGCCCACGGTGCTTTGAAGCTGAACACCGACCCGTTCGGGTTTCACTTCGAGCAGCCGCCCAAACATGCCTCCGTGGTCTGGAACAACCGGAAGTTCCACTGGACCGACACCGACTGGATGCAGCGTCGAAGGTCCTCGAACCCGCTGCGATCCCCGATGAGCATTTATGAGATCCATCTGGGATCGTGGAAACGGAAGAGTGCCTGGGAATCCCTGTCCTATCGGGAGCTCGCGAAACCCCTCGTCGAGTACCTCCAGCAGACCGGCTTCACCCACGTCGAGTTCCTCCCGGTCGCGGAGCATGCCTTTTTCCCCAGCTGGGGATACCAGGTCACCGGATTCTACGCCCCGACCAGCCGCTTCGGAACCCCCGACGACTTCCAGTACCTGGTCAATGAGCTGCACCGCGCGGGTTTCGGGGTGATCGTCGACTGGGTCCCGGCCCACTTCCCAAGGGATGGCTGGGCACTGGCCCGATTCGACGGAACGGCACTCTACGAACACACCGACCCCCGGCAGGGCGCCCATCAGGACTGGGGCACGCTGATCTTCAACTACGGCCGTCACGAGGTGCGGAACTTCCTGACCGCGAACGCCCTGTTCTGGTGCGAGCGTTTCCACATCGATGGACTCCGGGTCGACGCCGTCGCCTCCATGCTCTACCTCGACTACTCCCGCAAGGAGGGCGAGTGGATCCCGAACAAATATGGCGGCCGGGAGAATCTCGATGCGGTCGAGTTCCTGCGATCGGTCAACCACCTCGTCGGGACCGAACATCCTGGCGTGGTCACCATCGCCGAGGAGAGCACCGCATGGCCCATGGTCTCGCGTCCGCCGTGGGTCGGCGGACTCGGATTCACCCTCAAATGGAACATGGGATGGATGCACGACACCCTTGGGTACTTCCGACGCGAGACGATCCACCGGAAGTATCACCAGAACGATCTGACCTTCGCGATGCTCTACCACTTCCAGGAGAACTTCGTCCTGCCGCTGTCGCATGACGAGGTGGTCCACGGCAAGGGTTCGCTCCGGCGGCGGATGCCAGGCGACGACTGGCAGGGGTTTGCGAACCTGCGGACCCTGCTGGGGTACCAATGGCTGTTCCCCGGCAAGAAGCTGCTCTTCATGGGGGGGGAGTTCGGACAGACGAACGAGTGGAATGCCAATGCCGCCCTCGACTGGTCCCTGCTCGATTCCGGCCCCTTCCATCGCGGCACCCAGAGATGGATCTCGGACCTCAACGCCCTCTACCGACGGGAGCCCGCGCTTTGGCGCGGGGACTACGAGCGGGACGGGTTCTGGTGGGTGGATTGTGGCGACCATGAGAACAGCGTGCTCACCTTCGTCCGCCACGCCTCTGTGGAGGGCCATCCCGGAGCCCACCGCCACCTTCTCGTCGTCCTCAACCTGACGCCGGTGCCCCGGCCACGATATCGGGTGGGCCTGCCGCTCGCGGGACACTGGGATGAATTGCTGAACAGCGATGCCGGTGTCTATGGAGGGAGTGATCTCGGCAATCCGCTTGGCGTGGAGACCGCGCCATACGCCGTCCACAACCAGGGTCATTCCGCCGAGTTCACCCTGCCTCCGCTCAGCGTCAGCCTCTTCGGCCACCGCGGCTGAGATCTCAGGGCCTCTCATTCCGAGGGCAACCGGACGACAGCCCGCAACAACCCGTCGGCAACCGCCACGGTTGCTGGTCCCGGAATGGGATCCTACCCTGAGCCTCCCGTGCCAAAGACAGCCCGCCTCACCCGTATCTCCACCACCGCCTCCGGTGGGGAGGCGGCACTCTGGCGCGCGGTCGGAGCACGATGGCGACAGCTGTTCGGGGACTTTGCACGTCTCGGACTGAGCTTTGAATGGCATGAGGTGCCCCCCGAGGCCGAAGTCGACTGGGCGCCCAGCTTCCATCCCGATGCCGTGGAACTGTGTCTGAACCTCGCAGGAACCGCCGAGGTCTCCGCCGCCGGCAAGACACTCCGGCTGGAACCCTGGACCGCCGGATTCTATCGACAGGGACGCCCCGGCCTCGAGGCACGTCGGCTGCCCGGTGCCACCCATCATTTCATCACCGTGGAATTCGCCCCCGAATTCCTGTCGAGACATCTCCAGAAATCATCGGAGGACCTCCACCCCCTGATCCGCCAAGCCATCGTCGGAACCCCATCCGGAGCCATGGTGGCCACCCCCGAGTCCATCAACGTCCGCCAGCGGGAACTTGTCCTCAGTCTCCGTCAGCCGCCCGTCCTCGCCAGCGCCCAGGACCTCTGGTTCCAGGCCAAGGCCATTGAGTTGATGGGCGAGTTCTTCTTCCAGCCGGCCTCGACCGAGGAGCTGTTCTGCCATCGACACCAGCGCGTCGCCCGCGACCGCGTGGACCGCGTGATCTCGATCCTCAAGGAACGGCTCACCGATCCGCCCCCACTCGAGGAGATCGGCCGACAGGTGGGCTGCAGTCCCTTCTACCTCAGCCGGACCTTCTCCAAGGAGACCGGCCAGACCATTCCCCAGTACCTCCGACAGCTTCGTCTCGAACGGGCCGCGGACCTGCTCCGGAGCGGCTCATTCAACGTCACCGAGGCCGCAACCGAGGTCGGCTACAACAGCCTCAGCCACTTCAGCCAGGCATTCCACCAGCACTTCGGATGCTGTCCCGGGCTCTATCCCATGACGACCTCGACCCAGAAGGCCGCCGCCGAGGGTTCAGAATGCTGACCCAAGCCACATCAGAAACCGGGCGGTCCGGTTGAACCACCAGCCGAGCGCTGTCCACGGCGTCGTCCTGCCGGTCAGCCAGGGAAGGGTCACGAGCAGCACAAGCACGTTGCCCAGCCAGATCAGGACACCCGAAACGATCCATCCCTCGACATCGATATCGGGCTGTTTCACCCGGAGGATATGGACCGTCAGGGTCACGTGGAACGAATAGGTCACGCCAAGGCCGAAGTGGAACCAGGGCTGGTAGGCCTGCCAGTGGCCAAAGTGGCTCCCCAAACCCCAGAACGCGGCCCACAGCAGCGCGTACAACGGGATGAAGTACGGGGCCAGGACGATGAAGGCGTTGCTCTTGCTCACCACGACCGACCCCCCGTTGGAGGTGGCCCGGAACGACTTCACCCGCCCGCCGCACACCCAGGCTGAAAGCGCATGGGTCAGCTCATGGCCCACCACATAGATCCAGAGCGGCTTGGGCAGCATCAGGAACACCACGAGCCACGCGGCGGCTCCCCCAAGCACCGAGACCCAGAACAACGACGACCCGACGGACAATCGGATGAGGACGACCAGCGCCCAGGTGGCCCCAACACACCACGGCAGGAGTGCGAGCCCGAACAGGATCCGCCACAGGAGCTGGAAGAGATGCGACATGGCCGAGGCTCAGCAACCCAGGTCAGGATGGAGGTCGAGGGTCGGGGGTTGGGAGTCGATCCCCTTGGGCGCAGCCCAGACGCCGCCGGGTCGTAGGGTGTCCTGCATGACCTCGGTGCGAGGCACACAGCGAGGCGGTCTCACGGCCCCGGAGACACCTAATTCCGACTGATCCTTGCCACCCTGGAACGCTCTCTCATCCATACCGGTCGGGCGATACCAGATCCAGATTGAACGACGGCCGATCCCCTGCCAGCAGCTCCACCACCAGTCGTCCGGTGATGGGACCGAGGCTCAGCCCCATCATGGCATGGCCGGTCGCCACGACAAGGTTGGCCACCCGGCGACTGCGACCCAGGTAGGGGAGTCCGTCCGGAGAACAGGGTCGAAGGCCTCGCCACGGCCGGATGCCCTCGAAGTCCCCGGGCTCATACGCCGGGAAATACCGGACCGCCGCCTTGACGATGCCCCGGACCCGCCGCTCCGTGATGTTCTCGTTCAGGCCCGCGATCTCCATGGTCCCACCGAAGCGAAGACTTCCCCCCATCGGCGTCACCGCCACCCGCGCCTCGGTTAGGATCGAGCACAGCTCCGGGAGCTGGCGTGGTCGGTCGAGCGTCAGGCTGTACCCCTTGCCCGCCTGCATCGGGATCGACAGTCCGAGGCCCGCGCCCAGCCGTGACGACCACGAGCCCCCCGCCAGGACAAGGCGGCCGACCGGGATCTCCCCGGCGGTCGTCTCAAGCGAGCGGACCCGATCCCGCTCGCGACGAACACCGGTCACCTCGGAACCCCAGAGGAACCGGACTCCCAGCCGGCCGCACTCCTCGAGCACCGCCTTCATGAAACGGTGGGGCGACAGGTGACAGTCCTTCGGAAAGAACACCGAACCCGCGACATCCATGGTCACCGTTGGATCCATGGCAGCGGTCTCCTTCACCCCGAGAACCCGCGCAGGAACTCCAAGCGCCTCCGCCTTCGCCGCAAACGCAGCCTCCTCCTCGAGCCCATGCTCCGTCCGACACAGCATCAGGAGCCCTCGCTGCACGAGGCCGAACTCGTCCGGCAACTCTGATGCCAGCCGCTCGTATTCCGAACGGCTCGCGAGATTGAGATCCCTCAGCAGCGGGGCGGCGGCGCGGACACGTCCCGCCGTCGACGCCCGGATGAACCGCCAACCCCAGGCGAAGAGTTCGGGATCCAGGCGCGGCTTGATGTAGAAGGGTGATTCCGGATTCCACATCCACCGGAATCCCAACGCCACCATGCCCGGAGCCGCCAGTGGCACGAAATGGCTCGGAACCACCATCCCTGCGTTCCCGAACGAGCACCCGTCCCGATCCTCCGCCTGCCGATCGATCACCGTCACCGGCATTCCTCGTCGGACACAATACAGCGCCGAACAGAGGCCGATGATGCCGGCACCCAGGATCACCACATGGGAGGAATCGGACATGTCCGGCGAGGATGGCGGGGTCCCCGCCACGAAGGAAGCCGAAGACTCGTGGAGACCGGACTTGTCTCTCCCGAGCAGTCGGACCAACCCTTGGCCATGACTCGCCGTTCCTTCCTCCAGTCAGGCACCGCCGCGGTCGCATGGTCCGCGGCCGCCACCTACATCCCCACCACCTTCGCCGCCGCCGAGAAGCCGCTTCGCGTCGGCCTCATCGGCACCGGCTGGTATGGGAAGTGCGACCTCTTCCGCCTCATCCAGGTCACGCCCGTCGATGTGGTCTCGCTCTGTGATGTCGACAAACGGATGCTCTCGGAGGCGGCCGACCTCGTCTCCCAGCGCCAGAAATCCGGGAAGAAGCCCCGCACCTACGCGGACTACCGCAAGATGCTCGCCGAGAAGGATCTCGACATCGTCCTGATCGGCACTCCCGACCACTGGCACGCCTTGTCCATGATCGAGGCCTGCAAGGCCGGCGCCGACATCTACTGCCAGAAGCCCACCGGCGTCGATATGGTCGAGAGCCAGGCCATGCTTGCTGCCGCCCGCAAGTATGGCCGCGTCGTCCAGATCGGCACCCAGCGTCGCAGCACCCCGCACCTCATCGAGGCCCGGGAGCGCTATATCCAGTCCGGTGCACTCGGCAGGATCGCCCGGGTCGACATCTGCTGCTACTGGCACATGCGGAACCGCGACACCCTCGTCCAGGCTCCGGACACCGCGCCGCCGGAGTACCTCGACTTCGACATGTGGACCGGTCCTGCGCCGATGCGGCCCTACAACAGGATCGTCCATCCCCGCGGCTGGCGGGCCTTCATGGAGTACGGCAATGGAATCGTGGGTGACATGTGCGTCCACATGCTCGACATGACCCGGTGGATGATGGATCTCGGCTGGCCGAAGCGGATCAGCTCGTCCGGGGGAATCCTGGTCGACAAGGCCGCGCGCGCGAACATCACCGACACCCAGGAGGTCACCTACGACTATGGGGACCTCCAGGTCGTCTGGACCCATCGCACTTGGGGTTCTGACCCGGATCCCAAGTATCCCTGGAGCGCCACCTTCTACGGCGACAAGGGAACGCTCAAGGCCAGCGTCTTCAGCTATGACTACCAGCCCCTGGGTGGCGGCAGTCCGGTCCACAAGGACGTCGGCATGGAGCTTGAGGAATACCCCGAGGACAAGACCGAGAAGGATCTTGAGAAGCACTGCGCACCCGCAATCCGGGGTCACATGCGCAACCTGCTCGAGTGCCGCCAGACCCGCGGGAAGCCGGTCGCCGACATCGAGCAAGGCCACATCTCGTCCTCCTCCTGCATCCTCGGCAACATCGCCCTGCAGCTGGGTCGAACCCTCGCCTGGGATGAGAACGCCCAGAAGGTGGTCGGAGACAACGAGGCCAACCGGCTGCTCGCGAGGCCGTATCGGTCGCCCTGGACCCATCCCACCCCGAAGAACGTCTGACGGTTTCCGGACGTCGGGTCAGCCCCGATCACCGACCCGGTGCAACCAGTGCCACGGCTCGTAGACGAGGCCATTGGGGTTGCCCCTCGGGTAGCTCAGGGAAAACCCATAACGCCCCGCATTACGGCTGAGCCAGCCGTAGGCTGGGGTCTCCTCGAATCGTTCCTCGAGTGGCGGACATCCGGGTGTCCCAATATCCACCGCCCGTCCGGTGTGGTGCTCGCTGTAGCCCGGGGCGGCATTGACCCGGAGGATCGACTCGATCGTCTCACCCGCAGCCCGCTTCCGCTCCAGGATCTCCTGCTGTCGTTGGACGGAACGGAAGCCCGAGATCAGCAACAGTGTGATGCCCTCCACAACGGCAGCCGCCACCATCGCTCGCCATGCGGCTGCGACCTCCGGCTGCAACTCGATCCGGCGGCCGTCGGCCACCACCCGGGCCACCTCGAGCACATCGGCCTCCGGCTGGAGGGTCAGCCCCCTGTCAACGCCGTAGGTTTCCGGGATGCCCAAGGCCGTGAGCCGGTCCCGGATCGATGCCGCATAGGCCGCGGCCACCGGATCACCGGTCGGAGGGGTTCCCGGGCGTGGGGAGTCGGAGTGATCCATGGGAAGACTGGCCCTCAGCACCTGTCACGTTGAGAACAGGTCCAGCTGCGGAGGGGGATGGAGCGAGCGAAGCCGGTCCCGATCCGATCGGGTCCGACGGGGACGGTCCACAGGGGCGGTCCCCGCCGCATCCTCACCCGCTCCGGGCAACACCTGCTGGAGATTCAATTCGGCCTCCTCGAGGACACGCAGGATCACCTTTGCCCGGGCAATCACCGGCTGTGGCACCCCGGCCAGCCGGGCCACCTGGATGCCGTGGCTCTTGTCGGTCGCCCCTGGCTGGACCTTTCGCAGGAACACCAGCTGGTCGTTCCACTCCCGGACCGCCACATGGTGGTTCCGGACCCGGGCCAGCCGCGCGCCATCGGGAGCCCCGGGGGCGTCGGGTGCATCCGGATGGCTGCCCAGCTCGGTCAGCTCGTGATAGTGGGTCGCGAAAAGCGTCTTCGCACCCACCTGATGGTGCAGATGCTCCACGATGCTCCACGCCAGGCTCAGACCATCGAAGGTGCTCGTGCCCCGACCGATCTCGTCCAGGATCACCAGGCTCCGACGCGTTGCGTTGTTCAGGATGTTGGCCGTCTCGCTCATCTCCACCATGAACGTGCTCTGACCCCGGGCCAAGTCGTCGCTTGCGCCGATTCGGGTGAAGATGCGGTCCACCAGGTCGATCCGGGCCGACGTCGCCGGCACAAACGCACCCGTGTGGGCCAGCAGCACGATGAGCGCCACCTGGCGGATGTAGGTGCTTTTGCCGGCCATGTTCGGTCCCGTGATCAGCGCGATCTGCTCCCGCTCGACGTCCAACCGCACGTCGTTCGGCACGAACCGGCCGTCGGGAAGCGTCTGCTCCAGCACGGGATGCCGACCCTCGCGAATCTCCAGAACCCCCGAGTCCCCGACCTCCGGACAGACATGTCGGTGCAGACGCGCTGTCTCGGCGAAGGTCGACAGCACATCGAGCTGCGCCAGGGCCGCGGCCGTACCCTGGATTTCCTTCAGCTGGCCCAGGACCTCCTCCCGGACCCGGAGGAAGAGCTCGTACTCGAGCTTGGTCGCCCGTTCCTCGGCCCCGAGGATCTTCGACTCCATCGCCTTGAGCTCCGGAGTGATGAAGCGCTCCCCATTGGCCAGGGTCTGCTTGCGGATGTACTCCTCAGGCACCTTGGCGAGGTTCGCCTTGGTGACCTCGATGAAATAGCCGAAGACCGAGTTGAACCCGACCTTGAGCGACGAGATGCCCGTCCGGGCCGCCTCGTCCTGCTGCAGCTTCGCGATCCAGTCCTTGCCACCTCGGGACGCCGACCGGATCTCGTCGAGCTCCTCGCTGAAGCCGTCCCGGATCAGTCCTCCCTCCTTCACCGCAAGCGGTGGTTCGTCGACGATCGCGCGTTCCAGCAGCTCGATCAGCGCCGGCTGCTCGACCAATCCGGCATGGAGTTGTTCGAGAAGCGAGGGCTCCTCGGCACCGGATGGACGCCCGAGGCCTGGGATCCGGGCGAGGGTCAGGCGGAGATCCGGGAGCTGGTGCAGACCGAGCCGCAGGACCACCAGGTCGCGGGCATTGCCCGATCCCAGGCTCAGCCGGGCGAGCGTCCGCTCCAGATCCCGGACCTCGCGCAACCGAGCCCGGAACGCCTCGAGACCACCCGGATGATCCAGAAACGACGACACGGCGTCCTGGCGGCGCCGGATCGCGTCCACCGAGGCCAATGGCTGGGTCAGCCAATCCCGCAGCCGCCGCGCGCCCATCGGCGTCACCGACCGATTCAGCGCCCCGAACAGCGTCGTGTTCCGCGAACCATCGCCATGCAGAGGCTCCAGGATCTCGAGGTTCCGCAGCGAGATGGAGTCGAGGACCAGGTAGTCCGCCACCTGATAGAAGGTCAGACGTGTCAGATGGGAGACGTCACGCCGCAGATGATGCACCAGATAGTGCAGCACGGCCCCGGCAGCCCCGGCAGCCGTGTCCCGATGCCTGAGACCAAATCCATCCAGGGACTCGACCTTGAAGTGGTCTTTCAGGGTGAACAACGCCGTCTCCGGTCGGAACACCCATCCCTCATAGCCGACACACTGGGCCCCCGTAGAGGTCCGAAGATCAGAGGCGGGATCCGCCTCCTCCACACCGAGCAACAGCGTCCTCAACCGGGCGTCCTCGGCCGCAACCATGACCTCGGCCGGCCGGAGCCGTTCGAGTTCAGCCAGCAGGGACTTCGGACTGTCGAGTTCGGTCACCCGGAAGTCCCCGGTCGTCAGATCCACGCAGCTCAGGCCGTAAACGCTACCCGAGTTCCAGACCGCGGCGAGGAAGTTGTTCCGGTCGGACTGGAGGAGCCGTTCATCGAAATGGGTGCCCGGCGACAGGATTGCAGTGACCTCGCGCTGGACGAGCTTGCCCGGACGGGGCTCCTCGGTCTGGTCGCAGATGGCGACCTTGCGTCCATGGCGCAGCAGCTTCCCGAGATATCCGTTCGCCGCATGATAGGGCAGTCCGCACATCGGGATGCCATTGCGCTGGGTCAGCGCCAGATTCAGGAGCTGTGCACCTGCCTGCGCATCCTCGAAGAACATCTCATAGAAGTCGCCGAGCCGAAACAGCAGCAGCGCATCCTTCGGCAGCTCCGACTTGATCCGTCGATACTGCGCCATCATGGGCGTCAGCGGTGCTGTGGAGTCGGCGGACATCGGATGCGGGCCGAGACTAGGCACGTGTCGAACCCATGCAAGAGAGCGCATCCCGCGCCGAAAAATGGATGCGATGCGAGAAAACGCTGGCGTGCACGCGCGGCGCTTCGTTACAAAACGCCAACGTGTTCCCCGTTGTCCTCGCAAAAATCTTAGAGGGACATCCTTTCGGGAACGCGACGGATGGGAGGTGAGAGGAATGCCCGCTAAGAAAAAAGCCGCACCAGCTAAGAAGCCAGCCGCCAAGAAGGTTGCTGCCAAGAAGCCAGCCGCCAAGAAGGCCGCTGCCAAGAAGAAGTAAACCCTTCGTTTCTTGTCACTGAGTTGGGGCGGGGATCGTCGGGCACCTCAAGGGGCCTGGTGGATTCCCGCCCCTCCGCTTTTTGGGACCCTGGGTGATTCCCGAACCCGAGCCCCTCTCGACACTGTCCCTCCCGTCTCTCCCCCGCTACAAAACCCCGCATGGCGCGACTTGTCTTCGACATCGAAACCTCCGCAACGCCGCTCGAGCAGTTCGACGAGGCGCAGCAGGAGTATCTGTTCCGGGAGGCGGAGAAGCTCGCCGACGAAGCCGACCGGGCCAGGCGCCGCGCCGAGATCTACCAGCAGTTCAACCTCTGGCCCTTCACCGCGCAGATCGTCTGCATCGCCATGGTCAATGCCGACTCCGGCAAGGGCCAGGTCCTCTACCAGGCCGAGGACTTCGAGGAGGAATCCTGCAGCCCCGAGGGCGTCGAGTTCGCCCCACAGGTCGATGAACAGGAACTCCTCACCGCATTCTGGGATGTCGCCAAGCGCTACGACCAGGTCGTCACCTTCAACGGACGCGGTTTCGACGTGCCGTTCCTCTATCTGAGATCCGCGCTGCTGAACGTCCCCATCACCCGCAAGGACTGGCTCGGGTATCGGTACCAGACCGACCCCCACTGCGACCTCGCCGAGCAGTTCACCTTCTACAACGTCAGCGGTCGCGACGGGGCCGCACGGAAGTTCAACCTCGACTTCTACTGCCGCGCATTCGGCATCCCCTCCCCAAAGGCCCAGGGAGTCACAGGCGCCGACGTCAATGACCTCCTGGCCGCCGGGGAGTACCGCCAGATCGCCGAATACTGTCTCCGCGATGTCGAAGCCACCGTCCGCCTCTACCAGATCTGGAAGGACCGCCTCGCGGGGATCAAATAGCCCCCAGCAGCAGGACGCAGTCCCCGGTGGCCCCGTCTCACCCTCCCACCGGTTTCCATGGCATCACGATCGGGCTCCTTACCCTCACCGAACGGTCGCCGTCTGGATCCGCACCAGTTAGGCGTCCCTGTTGTTCTCCCAGCCGCTGCCGAACTCGATCACGTACAGCGCTCCATCAGGACCCAGTTCCATCTCGATCGGTCGCTTGAGCTCGATCTCCGGAGCCACGCGCTGCATCAATCCCGGTGAGCCGTCGGGATGGACCCCCACAGCCAGGATCCACCGCCGCTCCCAATCGTAGATGAGCTGGGACTGGTCGAAGGTCTCCGGAAGTTTCCGGGTCGAGGCCAGCTTGGGATCAAACCGATAGAACGGTCCCGCGCAGGCGGTGCGACCCCTGCTCCCCACCAACGGGAACCGCGCCGAGGGAGTGTACGGATAAAAGATCCACGCCGGACGCCCCTCCGGGAGATCCTGTGGACCGGTGTTGAGAGGGGAACGATTCAGGGGATGCGCCGGATCCTGGGCACGACCCGAGGCGCCGGTGGCAAAGTCGTGCTGGCGATAGGGCTTGTTGTCGGCAATCAGGAACGGCCAACCGAAATTGCCAGCAGTCTTGGTGCGGTTGATCTCATCAAACCCCGCCGGACCCCGCTCCGCCTTGGCCTCCCGGGCGTCCGGACCCACCTCGCCCCACGACAGCATTCCAGTCACACGGTCGACCGAGATCCGGAACGGGTTGCGGCATCCCATGACGAAGATCTCGGGCCATGTCCGAGGGGTTCCAGCCGGGAAGAGGTTTCCCTTCGGAACCGTGTAGCTCCCATCCGGCTCCGGATGGATCCGCAGGATCTTCCCACGACGATCGTTCGCATTGCCGGAGGAACGGGAGGCGTCGAACGGATGCCGACCCGGTCGGTGGTCGGTGGGATTGAAGCCATCGCTCTGGAACGGATTGGTGTTGTCGCCCGTCGACAGGAAGAGGTTGCCGTCCCCGTCCATCGCCAAGGATCCGGCTTCATGACAACACACGTCGCGCTGCACCGGGACCCGGAGGACGATCTTCTCCGACGTCAGGTCCAGCGTGTCCCCTTTCAACACGAAGCGGGACAGCCGGTTCTCGGGAACATCGCCTTTGGGCGAATAGTAGAGATAGATCCAGCCGGTCGTCGGAAACTCCGGAGCCAGCGTCACGCCCAGCAACCCCGCCTCCCAGCTGCCCCGATCCTGCTGGCCGGCGATGATGGCATTGATGCTGCCATGGACCGGGATCTCCGCAGCCACGACGGTCTGCCCCGAGTCCGGATTCCAGATCCGAACCCTGCCAAACCGTTCCACGAAGAGAACGCGCCCGTCCGGCAGGACCGCCAGCTCCATCGGATTGTCGCACTGCGCCTGCAACACCACCTTCTCCAAGGTGGACGCCCTGACAGAGGACAGCCCGAGGACAAGGACCCCTGCGAAAACAATCGGGGAGAAACGAGAGGACCAGGAGCTTACCCAGATCCGATACCCAAGACGGAACAGTCCGTCGATCGTGGGAACGTTCTGGGGTGGGATCTCAATGCCCCTCGCCCCATCTCCGCATAGGTCCCCTCCATGTCCCGTTCACAGGCGTCCCTGCAACGGGGCGGCGTAGCCCGTCATCTCGAGGAAAGCCCGCCCCACCTCCTGACCGGATTCGTCCAGAACCCGACACGCGCCCTCCCAATAGGGGATTCCACCCAACGCTCCCGTCAGCTCCTGGGCCGCCACCAGAGGCTCGATCCGATACCGCCGTCGGCGCCCATCCACCGGATCCTCGGCCGTGAGCACCACTGCAGCCGGATAGACCGCACCCGTCGCCGGACTCCTCCACTCCCCCTGCGTTTCCCATCCGAACCGATCCGACCCCACCTGGGTCACCACCCCCTCCTGCCCCACCCACGCCAGCGTCGAGAAGCGGTCGGTCGTGCCGTCCGAACGGCGCATCCGATACGCCATCACCTCGCGGCCGTCCCGCAGCTGCAGACTCGCCCAGTCCCAGCCCACCTGGTCCCGACCCAACTGACTCGAGCTAAACTCATGGTCCATCCACGCCTCGCCCTGGATCGAACGCCCCTGCCCGTCGAGGACCAGTTCACCCGACACTCGGAGTCGGCTGAACGTGAGATAATGACTCGCAGCCGTCGACTCGACGGCCTTCCGAGAAACTCCATTCGTGCCGAACACCACCAGTGGCTTCACGGGGTCCAGCCGGAACCGGAACGCCGCCTCGCCCCGGATACCCCCCCTCAACTCCATCGAAGACCCTCCACCCGTCGTCATCGGCTCCGACATCCGCAGGGACCAGTTGCCATTCCGGACGTCGAGTCCGTCAACGCTAGCCGAGGCGTTCCAGCCCTCGCGCTGGATCCGTTCCTGATGTCGGAACCGCCCCGTCTGGACCTCCAACAAGGCCATGTGGGCCAGATGCAGCTGCTGATCCCCGAAGGACTCCGTCGCGGAACCGGGCTTCTCCATCCTGGGTGTCGACCGACGGAAGAACGTGGCCTGGAACCCATATCGAACCCCGTTGGTCTCGGAGAGATGTCCCGTGATGTACCACCACTCCAACGCGAAGTCGGGATGGCTTCCGTGGTCCCGTGGAAACTGAAACCGCGGCACCGGCTGCGGCACCGCGAACCCCTCAGCCGTCTGCACCGGTTCGGCCGCCAGGACCGCTCCGGGCACCACTGCCCAGGACAGGATCACCACCATCCAGATATGGAATCGACGTCGCATTCGTTCATTCCTCCCGTTCCGCAGGAAGCCGGGATCCCCAACGTCCCGCTCCCCACGCGGCAAGCGCCGCCGCGCCAATGACCATGAGCCCCAGCAACACCAACCGGTCCCACGACCAATCCGTCTCGAGCGTCCATCCGAAGGTCTGTTGGTTGACCCGATGGATCAGCACCCAGCCGAGTCCGAGACTCGCCACAATTCCGGTGAGCACCCCGCTGAGGGCCGTCACCACGCCCTCGATCGCCGCAGCCGCCGCCAGCTCGAACCGCGTCAGCCCCAGTGCCCGAAGCGTCGTCAGATCGCCACGCCGTTCCCACAACACACTGATCAGCGTGAAGGCCAATCCCGCCACCGCCACCGTGACCCCGATCAGTTCCAGGGCATAGGTGATGGCGAAGGTCTGTCGGAAGATGCGCAGGGCCTCCGCCCGAAGATAGGACTGGGTGAACACGGCAAGACCCGGATGCCGGGACCTGAATTCCGCTCGGACCCCCTCGATGTCCGAACCGGGTCGCAACACCAGGATGAGACTCGAGGCGAGCTCATGACCAAACCAGCGCACGAACTGCGGCCGGTCGACTAGGATCGATCCGCGTTCGTTCCCGTAATCCGAAAACACCCCGGCAATCTCCAGGTCCTGCATCCCGACCGGTGTCGGCACCCGGATGCGATCGCCCTGGACCTTCTGGAACCGCTCACTGAAGGCCTCGCTGACCAGGGCCATCGATCCATTGCGACGAGGGTCGAAGACCCGGTCGTCCTGCGGCGCCTGACGCCAGGCCGGTTTGGCATGGTCCCGGAAGAAGGCGAGGTCGCTGGAGACCAGCATCGTCTCCCCCTCCGGCAGCTGCAGCCGCGACGCCTGGATCACCTGGGCCCGCTCCACGGTCGGATGACTCGCGATGCCGCGCCAGGTCTCGGGCGAGATGCGGTTCTCCGTCGAGGCGCTCTGGGCTCCATCGCTCGACAGAAACAGGTCGGCCTGGAAGGTCCGCTCGATCCACCCCCGCATCGTCGTATCGAAACTGCCCACCAGGATCGCCATGCCCCCCGTCATCGCCACGGCACAGACGAGTCCGGCCACCGCCAGCCGATGCCGTCCGGTGGGCTCCCTCAACACGCTCAATGCCAGCCGGATCACCGGTTGATGCGACACCCGCAGCGCGGGCCACGCCAGGACCTTGGCCAACCCCTGCAGGAACGCCCCACCCAGCACCCCCGCCGCCAGGGTCCAACAGATGGCTGTGCCATAGGCGGCGATCGGCACCCGGAATCCCGCCTCCGGCCGCCACGGCGGAACACCGAGAAGCGCGACCCCCAGGACCACCAAAATCCACGCCCAACCCGTCCGTTGCAGCCAGAGCGGACCCGTGAACGTGGTGCCGTGTCCGCGTCCCAGCGACTGTGCCGGCGGCGTCTCGGCCGCGGCCCGGGCCGGGAGCCAGCCGGCGATCAGGCTGGTCAGCACCGCCAACGCCAACGCCAGCAGGGCCTCCCCCGGATGAAGCGACGCCTGCTCCGCCGAGGTGGCGTAGTAGAGGGCGTTCACCGTCTTGCCCACGAGTCGCACCGCTCCCTGGGCACCGATCCATCCCAGCATAAGTCCCACGGACCCTCCCAGCAGTCCAAGCAGGGCCGCCTCACCCAGCCAGGCCCTCTGGATCAGACCCGGAGGAATCCCCAAGGATCGCAGGATCGCGATCTCCTCGCGACGCCGGACCACGGCCCCGTCGAGTGCCTGGAAGACCAGGTACACACCCACCACGAGGGCCAGCATCGACAGGATCGTGAGGTTCAATCGGAACGCACGGGTCATCACCTCGCCGCTCTGACGACGGTCCGCCGGGGATCCCACCAGCCACCGCGGAGCCAACGAAGTCCCATCCGCTGCAGCCATGCCACCCGGACCCCGCAGGGCCAGCCGCTCCAGGGTCTCCCGGATCCGTCGCCATCGACCCTCGCGATCGGGACCCTCCTCGAGGACAAACTCGATCCGGCTCAACCGCCCTGTCCACCCCGACCACTGTTGCGCCGCCGGCAGGTCCATCACCAACAGCTCGGCCGGCGCTTCCGGCTGTCCCGGATCCGTGGGAATGATCCCCGCGACCCGAAGCGGCACGATGGCCTCATTCAGGACCAGTGGAAATTCCTGGCCGGGAACCAGATGCCGTCGGATCGCAAGCCGGGGACTCACAAAAACCGAGTGGGGATCCCGGAACGACTCCCAGAGACGTCGGGCCTGGACGCGCAGATCCGAAGCGTCCGGTTCGCCCCCGGACGGAGCCCCAGGATTCGCGAGCCATTGACGGTTTGCCGGACGCCGATCCGCGAGGTTCTGGACCGCAATGAGGTCGAGACCCAGCACCTGGAACGTCGACCGGGACCCGATCGCCTCGTCATCCGAAACCCGCGGCAGGGTTGCCGTCGTCTCGACCACGGGAATGATCTGGATCGCCTCGTCCGCCAACGCCTCGCGCAGTTCGGTCAGGACGGTCTCGGGCAACGTCCCCGAGGGTGCTGCGATCAAGCCATCGCTCTCGGCCGTGATGAGGTCGGTGAAATTCTGGAAACTCGCCACCGCGGCGCGGTTGGCGAGACGGACCGCGAAGAACACGCCAACGCCCAGCGACAGGATCACGACGAGCAACACCGACTGCAGCGGGGATTGGAGTGCGTGACGGACACTGAAACGCCGCCACAGCATCGGAAGGACTCCCGACGGAAGGGAACCGCTGGCCGTGTCGCGGTTCATGGGCGAAGACGGACCGTTTCACCGACGATTTCTCCGTCACGCAGCAGCAGTTCCCGATGGCAGATGGCCGCGGCATCAGGGCTGTGGGTGACGAGCACGAGGGCCGTTCCCGTCTCGTCGCTGAGTTCCTGGAGCAGTCGGAGGATGTTGTCACCGTTCCTCGAATCGAGGTTCCCGGTGGGTTCGTCGGCCAGCAGGAGCTCCGGGCGATGCGCCAAGGCCCGGGCAATGGCCACCCGCTGCATCTCGCCGCCGGACAGCTCCGAGGGACGGGCGTCCGCGCGATGGCTGACCTGAACCCGTTCCAGCAGATACCGCACCCGCTCCATCCGCTCCTCCGTGGGAACACCGTTCAGCTGGAGTGGCAGCTCCACATTCTCGGCGGCGGTGAGGGTCGGGAGCAGATGGAAGAACTGGAAGATGGTCCCAAGTCGACGACGACGCACCGCCGCCAGGGCATCCCCGTCGAGCGTTTCGAGGGCGACTCCACCCAACTCGATGCGTCCGATGTCGGGACGGTCGACCCCACCCAGGCAGTTCAACAAGGTGGTCTTGCCACTGCCGGACGGCCCGGTGAGCGCAAGGCGCTCACCGGCAAGAAGCTCGAAGGAGACATTCTTGAGCACGGCTCGACCGGCATAGGACCTGCCGACCCCGACAGCCCGAAGCAGGGTCGGGGGGATTTCGGCAGGAGTGGGAGTCATCATACGGCAAACCCAGTCTAGCCCAGAACGGCCCTTGTCCAACCACTCACCCAACTCATGGATCTGCAGATTCAGGGGATCTCGAGAAACAAAGTGCTCTGGTTTAGGAGCACATCCATCCCGGGGCGAGAATCGCGGTGCGGAGTTCTCAGCGTCGCATGACTCAGCACCTGGGTTCACCCTGATCCGGCCTCGCATGCCGCGAGAGATGAAGGATCGCACCGCCACCCAGAAAACACGCCAAGGTGTCGGCGTAGAACGGAAACGGCGGCAGCGAGAGCCGCAGTCCATGAACCAGCAGGATGACACCCTCCACCACCATCAATCCACCGAACCAGGGGATCGCGGCGTGAAACTTCCGCGGCCAAATCATCAGAACCAAATACCAGCACCCCACCAGAGCGAAGGCACCCGACGCCATTCGAAGCCAGTAATCCAGCATCCGATCGTAACCAATCGGCTGTGCCCCCAATCCCCGCAGCGCCTCCACCGCCGCCGACCAACTCATAAAGACACCCATCACAGAGACGCCCCAGGCGAATGCCGCGAAGCCCAGAAACAGTCTCAAAAGTCGGAAGTACATTGGTGTCCCGGCGTGGATCCAGGGGCCTCACTGCGGCCCTGTTGTCTTCGAACTGCGAGCACGTTCCCCGTTCGCAGTCTGAGCCGCAACCGCCCCTTTCACGACCGTCTGGGTCGCCACGGCCGTCTCGAACTGAGCCCGATACGCGCCGCCCGCCGGGCCCGCCAACCCGCGCGCATCATCCTCATTCCAAGCACCGGGAAAGCGCAGAAAGCCAAGGCCAGCAGCATCCACCACGACAGGGAACGCTCCAGAACGGCCTCGGTCGGATCGTCAGGATTCACAAGGCAGGTCGTGGCCGCACCCACCGGATGGTCGGCGACGAACCTTCGGGTTCCGGACTCCGATCGCTTCTCCGCGACTCCGATCCGAGACGATCGGTGGGTGGCTCCCTTCCACAAATACCGATAGAGGACTTCAGGGTGATAGCTGCGACCCCCCTTCGAGGACCGGGAAACGATGGTACGCGACAGTTCGATTGTTGCCGGGGTTGGAACCCAATCCCGCGATCGGATCGAGTCCCGGATTGGAAGGACTCCCGTTGTCACTGGGACCATCCCGACCCCAAGAAAAACCGCACCTCCCAGGATCAACATCCATGGAGGGATTTCTGGGGTCTTCCCGGAAATCGGCTCCCAACCGGTCAAGGCCCGCCAAATGGCAAGTGCTCCCACAACGACAAACGCCATTGGCACCGCCAGGAATACCGGCAACGCCACCAGCGAACGCCAGCCGTTTTCACACAGGTCCAGGCGTTCCGGCGCATCTGGAGTGAGCCGACGCCCCACCACCGGAGTGTCGGGAGGAAGCGTCTGTTGGATGAGGAACAGTTCCCGATAGTCGATGTCGTGGAGCTCGTTCCAGGGTGTCTCACTGCGACCGGGTTGCTGGAAATGGATCACCAGGTTGAAGCCGGGACGCCCCAGATCCTCGGGAACGATTTCCGTCCGAACCACCCGGAACTCGATCGGTGGCTGCAGGCGCAAGTGGATTGTCTCGACCGCGGCCGACACCAGGAAAACGAGGAACAGCAGTCCTACGGTGAAGAACACCCCGCCGAAGACCAGGTTGGCCATCCGCGCTGGAAGCCGACTCCTACCCATGGAGCTCCCGGATGCACGGGTTGGCGCTTCGCTTTTCCTGAACGAGCTGCTCCACCGCGACCGCGAGGGCCTTCACCGCCCGCCCTGCACGACCTGGAGCCGGCCACGGTTCTTGAGGATCCCCAGCCAGTGCGCGCGCTGCCGCATCCACGGAACCTGGACGTCGCTTGAGCCGGTGGGCGGCGACCACCCGGAGGTCGATGGGAGTCTGCTCGGGGCTCCACCCCTCCTGCGCGAGCAGTTCCTCGGCGAAACCACCCCAGACGACCAGACGATCCGCCGGACGCAGAAACCGGTTCCATGCCTCCAGAACCTCTGGAACCGCACGTCCACTGAGGATTTCCACGGCCGACACCTCGAGCTGCGTGGCCGCACAAGGAGCCAGAGGACGACGTGGAGCAAAAAAGGCGTGGAAGACCTCACCTGTTGAAGGGCGGACCGCGGCAAGCTGGACCAGTTCCGGCACGCCAGGAACACCGCTGCCGCGACGATGCGCATTGGCCTCGGCGGCGACCATCACGAGGTCAGGCCACATCCGTTCCAGATCCGGCATGGCACGGCTCTCCCACCACGGGGCGGTCGTACGGAGTCGCCGTCGGACCGGCTCCGTCCGTGCCGCCTTGGCGGCGATCTGACGATCCACCATGCCGTCGAAGGCCCGAAGAAGAGGAACAAAACGATCTGGATCCCGTTCGAGGACCGACAGCACCTCGACCACGGCTTCTATCGTGGCGACGCAATGACGGTTGGGTTCGCGTCGAATCCGATAATTGCCGGGCCGCCGTGGCATGAACCCGATCCGTGGCAGTGCCGCAAGCGAAGGGTTGAGCTCCATCATCTTGCGCGCCTGGGGCCAGGTTCCATCGATCACGAGCAACGTCCTTGGTGGGATGGGCAAGGTTTCCGGGGAAACCGCTCCGGGACCTGGGAACAGGAGCGCTGTGCCCGGTTGGACGAGCAGTTCCTCGATCCGTGGATGCCCTCCGAATTCGATACCCTCATGCAGTTCGCTCTGACGGAGTCCCAGATGGGCCATCCGCGCGGTTCCAATGGCCACACGGGATTCCCGAGGGTGCTGGAGAAAGACGATCCGGGTGGAGGTCTCGACGGGAACGAGTCCGACACACCAGCAGACCGATGCCGGTCGATGGCATCGGGTACAGGTCTGTCGTGGCTCGTTCAGATGCATAGAGACTTGGGTTCGTGCAGACAGAGGACCCGGCCCAAAACCTCGAAGCTTGGAGCCATGAAGGGCTTCCGCCATCCCGTTCGTATCAAGGTTTTCGTCCGAATCCCTTGTACGTGGAGATGCTGATCGAAGCTTCGTCCGATACCGCAAGCCGTTCGAATCGATCCAGTCCCTCGCTAAGTCGTCCAGCATCCGCTCCCGGTTGGGCGGCCAGGGCAGCGAATTCGGGCTTCATGAACTCGAGCAGGTAGTTGCAGAAGGAACGGATTCCCTGCCTTCCGCTCGGACACCAATGATGGATGCCGCGCATTTGGTTCGCAACCCCCACGAAGCCGACCTGCTCCAGGAGCGGTCCGATCCGGGGGCCGGCGTGCGCATCGCCGAACCGATTGAAGTGGGCCACGAAGGCGTCGAGAAATTCCCGCACGACCAGGTCGGGCGGGGAGGTCCTCAGGGTCGCATAGTCGGTCTCGGTCAGATGGATGGTTCCTCCTGGTCGCAGCACCCGGAGGGCCTCACGCAACACGGCTCTGGAATCCTTCAGATGCTCCACCACCCACACCAGGACGACCCGATCGAACGAATTCTCCGGCCAGGGAAGGCGCGTGGCGTCGGCCACTCGAAGGTCGGCCTGCAGCTCGAAGGACTGCAGATGGCCCTGTGCCGTCCGGATCTGTGCCTCGGCGATGTCCACCCCGGCCAATCGTAGGCTTGGATGGACCTTGGCAAGCTGACCCAAGACGGCTCCGACACCGCAGCCAATCTCGAGCACCCGATCCGTCGGGCCTGGCACAAAGCCGTCGAGAATCAGATCCCGGAGAAAATTCGCCTGCCGGATTAGCCGGAGCTGCTCGGCCTCACCCGTTCCATGGATGTAGAGATGCTCGTCCATCTCCCGAAGAGTCCACCAAAGCGGTTGGCTCGGGAAGATGTGTGCAGAAACTGAGGCGGAATCCAAAACCCACCCATCACTCCGACGACACCGGCTTAACCCCGTCTTGGCCCCGGCCCAGACCAGAAGGTCGGGGCGGTTGGTGAAGACGACGCCCGTGACGGCGGGCAGCTGCAGGTCCAAGGCCGACTGGTCCGGCGGCGCCGACGCGATGGATCGATGCGGTTCACCTAGGGGATTGGGGGCGAGTCGTAGGACCTAGTCCGTCCCGCGATTCAGCACAAAAACGCGCGCACGGCCGGACCCTGCCGCTCAGCGCCGGAACCGCCGGTGGGCGTCGGGCTGGAGGCCGATGCGGGCGTACGGGATTGCCGGGAAACCGGGCACCCGCACCGTGCGCCGCCGGGGATCGAGCCCCACGGACGCGCCGTCGGCGACGACGGTGTTGGCCTCCACCGACACGGCGTGCGCGCCCAGGCCGTCGAGCCAGTCGATGGGCTTGCCCCGGCCGATGACCACGTTGCGCACGATGCGGTTGTATTTGGCCCGGGCGGGCTCGTCGTCGAGCAGGTTGGCCAGGTGGGGATAGCGCTCCGAATAGGGGGGCCGGTCGTAGGGCACGGCCCGCAGGCCCTGCATCAGGAAGGGATCCTTGCCGTTGAACCAGAAGGCGGCCCAGCTCGTGCCCCGGGCGTCGACATGGATGGCCGGATGGCAGTCGATGAAGAGGTTGGCCTCGATGAGGTTGTCCCGGCCACCCCCGATCATCGCCGCCCGGCCGGAACGCTCGAACAGGTTGCCGACGACGCGGGTGCCGCTGTAGCAGTCGTCGAGGTAGACGGCCATCACGTCCACGAAACCCTCCTTCGAGCGGAGCGTCGGCCCGATGTCATGGAAGTGGTTGTGGCGGATCTCGGTGCCCCGCATCGTGAGGTCGCGCCCCATGTAGATGGCCCCGGCGTCGCCCGTCTGGGTGCAGACCCGGAAGATCTCATTGAAGGCGATGACGTGGTCGTTGCCGCCGAGCAGGATGGCGTTGTGGGGGGCGTCGTGCAGGCGGTTGTGGCGCACGTGGTGGCCCACCCCCTGCAGGCCGATGGCCGGCCGATAGGTGCGGCAGAGGCGGCCGTAGTGGTGGATGTCGCAGTTCTCCACGACATGGCCGGCCGGCTCGAGGGTCTGCCGATCGCCCCCGGAGACCATCACCCCGGCCTCGGCCAGGTCGAGGAGATCGCAGGAGACCACGCGGTGCGCGCGGCCGCCCTCCAGGGTGACGGCGGCGTTGCCCAGGGCCCGGAGCGTGCACCCGGCGATGACGACCCGCGCACCGCCCTCGACCCGCAGGCCCTCGCCACGGGAGCCCACGAAGGCCAGGCGCTCGAGGGTCAGGTCGGAGGCGTCCCGGACCCGGACCATCGGCGTCTCGAGGACGGACAGCAGGGTCTGGCCCGGCCCGGGAAGCCACGCCAGCAGGCGGCCGGCCTTGCGGTCGATCCAGTACTCGCCCGGCGTGTCGAGTTCCTCGACGAGGTTCAAGGCGTAGAACCGCTGACCGGCCTTGTACCCGTAGACGCCGTGCGGCGGCTCGGTGGCCAGCGTCCGCGCCGACGGGTCGACCGAGCGGACCCGCTCGTGGGAGTCGGCCCAGTCGTAGGTCCAATACCCGTGGACCCAGGGCTCGTCGGCCGCGGCCCAGCGGGCCAGCCGGTCGGCGTCGACCGGGACGCCGAAGCGGCCCTCGGCGGCGGAGGACAGCCGGCTCCACTGGTCGCCATCGGGCCAGCGGGCCAGCGTCTGCGGCGCGCCGTCGACGAGCAGCTCGGGCGGCGCCGGACTCGGGGCCGGCCCGAAGCCGCGCCGGCCCAGCGGGCCCGTCGCTCCCGGAATGCCCGCGAGCAACACCTCCTGGACCCGGCCTCGGGCCGCCTCGGGCAGTCGCGGGTCCGTCGAGGGGGTCCACCCGTCGAGCCGGCGGGCGCCAAGGATCCGCGCACCGGGTTCGCCACGGACGGTGAGTCCGGAGTCCCGGGCGTCGAGTTCCAGGGTGCGGTCGCGGACATGGTCCCCCGCGCGGACGACGATCGTGCGCCGCGCGCGCGACCCTGGGCCCTTGGCCCCGGGATGCACCGAGGCCTCGGCCCGGAGACGATCCCGGGCGGCCTCGAGCGTGGCCAGCGGGCGGGCGCGGGAGCCGGGATGGGCATCGTCGCCGCCGGGACTCACGTACACCTCCCGGGCCCGGGCCGGCGGGGCGGTCAGGAGGATCGAGGCCGTCAGGGCGGCGACCGCCAGCCTGCGGGAAGGGAAGAACGGGGATATCATGGGAGGACGAGGCGATCCGGGGCACGCCATTGGGGGGCCAGGGAACCGTGGGCGACACGGTGCGCCGCGCCGGAGGACTCGACAAGGCGGTCCTGCGGGCCCAGCGTCCTCTGGCATTCCCATGGATCGCCGGCATTTCCTCGCGCAGGTCAGCCTTGGCGGGCTCGCCACGGCCTCGGGCTGCACCCTGCTTCCGGGCCGCCCTCCCGGGACCGATCGGCTCTTCTTCACCTCGGCCGGACGGACCTGCCTCATCGACGCCCGCGGTCGCGGGTTCCGCGACCTGGAGGTCTCCGCGCCCGGGCAGGTGACCTGGCAGCCGACGGGTTTCCTGGAGGACGGCCGTGTGCTGCTGCTCAGCCTCGAGGCACGTCGCGACGGCCCGGGTCGTCCCTTCGAGGAGTATTACCATCAGACCCCCACCCACGTCTGGGCTTACGACCTCGATCGGAACCACCTTGAAGAACTGGCCACCCGCGACCGGATGGCCCCGTTCTATGCGCCGCAACTGGTGCTGCGGGACGGGCGCCTGCTCATGCAGGTGATCCGCACCCGTCCCGGCCAGACCTTCAACATGCGCCTCGACGGCTCCGACGCCCGGGAATGCACGGGGCCCGACGAGGGACTTCCCTACGGCCACAGCCTCAGCCCGGACGGACGGCGCGTGGCCTTCCACCTCGCCAGCCGCGACGGCTACCAGATCTGGACCAGCGACACCCTCGGTGGGGACCGCACGAAGGTCGCCGCCCGGCCGGGGCACCTCTTCTTCGGCCCGAGCTGGTCGCCCGACGGGCAATGGCTGGCCTTCCAGGATTGCCACGCCCCGGCTGATCCCGGCCACGACTGGTCCGACCTGTGCGTTTGCCGACCCGACGGCCGCGACTTCCGGACGCTCACCGACGACCAGGCCCTGTGGTTCGCTGCCACCTATGGCTCCACCACCCATCGCAGCGGCGGGTCGAACGTGCCGGCCTGGACGCAGGACGGACACCTGCTGGCTTCCGTGCGCCTTCCCGGCTCCCGGGTGCCGTGGGAGTACCAGGCCGGTCGACCCGACACCGACCATTTTAACCGCGACTTCAAGCCCGATCAGGCCCGGGGCGGTACGGCCATCGCCCGCATCGATCCGCGCTCCGGCGCCACCACCTTCCTGACCCCGAGGATCGAGGGGGTCTGGGATTTCCGCGGCACGGAATCCCCGGGCGGCGACCTTATCGCGTTCTGCCGCGCCGTCACCGGAGGGGTACCCCACCTGCGCGTCGTCGCTTCCGGGGGCGGCGCATCGTGGAAGGTCCACGACGGCATTGGTCCCAGCGGCCTCGACCACCCGCTGTGGCTGCCCCGTCAACGCCCTGACCTACGTTAGGACCTGTCACCCGATTCGCAGCACCGCGTCGGACCCGGGCCTTGAGCTGGACATAGACCCGACGATTGCCCGGCCTGCAGGATAGACAGGATATGATCAACCCTCCGGGTGTCGGAACTGAAGGAGGCCATGATGGAGCGGACGGGCCTGGGGCAGGCCAATACCTCCCAGCATTTCCAGACGCTGACCGACTCAGGCATCCTGGGTTGGCGCAAGGAGGGACTCCGGGTGATCTACTTTGTTGAAGATCCGGGCATCGTGACCCTCTGCGTGTACGTCCGTGGGTCCATCCAACATCGCCACGCGTCACACGCCGCCGTCCAGGCGCCGGTCGTCGGTAAGACCCGCACCACGGGGACTAGAGGCTAAAACCGCGGTGGGCGTTCTCGGCTACTGGAGGAACAGGAGACGAATGCCGCCCAGGGGTCCGTGCTACCGCGGCTGGACCCTCAGGGAGCCGAGGTCGAACCAGGTCTTCCCGGCATCGGCGGCGATTTCCGCCACGATCTCCACCGCACCGCCCTCCTCGATGGAGAAGTCGCAACGCATCCGGGTCCAGTCCCGCGTGCCATTGAGTCCACGGACACGGCGCATCCCGCTGACCCGCAGCACGGCGCCGATCTCGCCCGTCACACCTTCGACCCTCAGGTCGCCGACGAGCGTGTAGGTGCCTGGCTCCAGGAGGGCCACAGCCCGGAATGAGGCGACGGTGCCGGCGGTTTTAGCCTCAAGCTGCAGGGTTCTCCTGAGTGGACTGTTCCCCATGATCTCGAAGAGGGCCGAACCCGACTGGGTACGCTGGGTCCACGCCAGGGTGCCCAGCGGAACAGGTGCGGCATCGACGTTGGCCACGGATCCCTGGAGCTGGCGGTCGACGCTCCGAAGACGCTGCTGGATCCGCCGTTCCTGCTGTTGGATCTCACCCCGAAGGAAGGACCACTCGGCGGGAGGCTGCTTCTCGAAGCCCTTCTCCAGCCGGGTGACGATCTGATGGATCTGGTTTGAGACGATTGTGGGGGTGAAGTGCTGGGACAACATCTCGGCGAGGCGGGCCCGGAGACGGGTGTTGAGCTCTGGAATCTCGAAGGCTCCTGCGGCCATGAGACCGCCCCACTCCAGGTCGATCGACGAGTAGGGTTGCCGGAACAGCTGATCCATCCCATGGGGGATGAAGACCGCATGGCCGTCGGGTGGGATGTAGAGGCGGTAGTTGTTGCTCTTCCGGGGATAGCCGTCCCAGTCATCCGTGAGGACCTGTCCGGCGACGAGGGTCAGGAACCGGTCGAGGTCGAGGACCGCCTCGAGTCGACGGAGCCGATCTACGAGGGGTGCCTCCGCTGCCTCGGCAAGCCGTCTCAGGTCGCTGCCGTCGTCCGGCCCCTTGCCGGCATCCCTCTCCAGCGCGTCGGTGACATCCTGCAGGAACCCACCGTCGTAGAGGTTTCCAGGTGTCTTCCCGTCAGCCGGAAAGTGGCGTTTGAGGAACAGCGTGTCGTAGCCCTCCTTGACGACATAGAGCCCACGATCCCGTCCGTTGATCCGGACCCGGGCATGGGTGGACCGTGCGGTGGGAAGGCCGGTGCGCCGATACAGACCGCTGCCGATGGCCTCGTTGAGAAACGAGGGGTCCTGGACCGAGTTGTTGAGGTGGATCTTGTCGAGGCCTCTGAAGGACTGGCCGTCGGCGAATTTGTCGAAATTCAGGGTGAGCGCGGGTTTCCCGCCGATGTCCCTCCTGCTGCCGCGTGCCCCCTTGATGTGGATTCCAACGTCCCGGTAGATCTGGCCGTCGACCTCGACCTCAGCCCGGACGTACTCCCGAGGGGATGCCCGGAGGCTTTGTTCGGCCTCCGGGGTCAGGCGGAGATCGAACTGCACCATTGGGCCCTCGAAGAACCGAGCGGCCTCGAGGTCGTTGGTGTTGCCGGGTCGCACGCCAGGTCGGGACCCATCCGACGCAGCCGCCAGAGCAGCGACCCAGGACAGGAGGAGGATTCCAGCAACAAAAGAGATGGGCAACCGCCGGAACCGGAACATGCTGAAGGGCATACCGCGCACTGCTGTGGTTCAAGGCCAAACCAGTACCAGTCCAGGAAGAGGCTGCCGGAGGCAGAGGGGGGTGCAAGACGATCCTCCATGGCATCACCTCCGCTTCCGATGTCAGTCCCCAGCGGGAGATGGACCCATCAGGGCACAAAAAAGCCGGCCCGGATCTGCCGGGCCGGCTCTGAAGAAATTTGGGGCCAAGAGGCCTTAGTAGCGATCGCCACGGCCGCCACCGTAGCCGCCGCGGCCACCGCCGCCGCCGCCACCGTAACCACCACGGCCACCACCGCCACCGTAACCGCCGCCGCCGCCGAAGCCGCCGCCGCGCGGACGGTCTTCCTTCGGACGAGCCTCGTTGACGGTCAGCTCACGGCCGTCGAGCCGGGCACCGTGCATCGAAGCGATCGCCGCCTGGGCCGCCTCGGCGGTGCCCATGGTGACGAAGGCGAAGCCGCGGCTGCGGCCGGTCGCGCGGTCGACCATCAGGTTGACCTCGGACACCGGGCCGTGGGCGGCAAACGCGTCCTGGAGCTGCATCTCAGTGGTGTTGAACGAGAGGTTCCCCACGTACAGTTTGGTATTCATTGAACGTTACTTACTAGTCTGGTTCCTGACTCTGTCCGGCTGTTCCCGACCATCGGGTTTCAAATCGTCACTGAACCACGTTCAACTGAAGATCCACCACGCCAAGAGACTTTGATCATTGCAACAGACCCGGGGAAAATGACGTTTTGCGGGCATCCCGCAAGGTTGATTTCTGGGGGGACCGACTCCCGATCCAGAAGCCCGACGCTCACAAGGAGACGTCCCACACGCCGCTGCCTAGCCCTTTGAAGCCCAGACCTCCCCGTCGGGCCACCGGTGTCGACGACGGCTTTCGGCCCACATCTCCGTGCTGTAGCCCGGGCGGACCGGTGCCAGGTAGCGCCCCTGGCGGATGCGGCACGGGTCGATGAAATGCTCGTGCAGGTGGTCGACGAATTCACAGACCCGACCGTCCCAGGTGCCGGTCACGCAGGTGAAATCGACCATGGAGAGGTGCTGGACGAATTCGCAGAGGCCGACGCCGCCGGCATGCGGACAGACCGGGACTCCGAACTTGGCCGCCAGCAGCAACACGGCGAGGTTCTCGTTCACACCACCCAGCCGACAGGAATCGATCTGGCAGAACGAGATCGCGCGGGCCTGGAGAAGCTGCTTGAAGAGGATCCGGTTCATCCCGTGCTCCCCGGTCGCAACGCCGATTCCCAAAGGCCTCATGGCCTCCGCGATCGCGGCGTGGCCCAGGACGTCGTCCGGCGAGGTGGGCTCCTCGATCCACCACGGCTTGAACCGGGCCAGCTCACGCATCCAGGTGATCGCCTGGGGCACATCCCAGACCTGGTTGGCGTCGACCATCAGCTTCCGGTCCCACCCCAGTTCCTCGCGGATGATCCCCAGCCGACGGATGTCGTCCTGGAGGTCCCGACCCACCTTCACCTTCAGGTGACTCCACCCCTCCGCGACCGCTTCCCGACACAGCCGCCGGATCTTGTCGTCGGGATACCCGAGCCACCCGGCGCTGGTCGTGTAGGCCGGATAGCCTTCCGCCTCGAGCCGGGCGATCCGATCCGCCTTGCCCGATTCCACCCGACGCAGCAGCTGCAGGGCTTCGTCCGGGGTGAGGGCATCGGTCAGGTACCGGAAGTCGACGCACCGGACGAATTCCTCCGGGGAGAAGTCCGACACCAGTCGCCACAGCGGCTTTCCCTCCACCTTCGCATACAGGTCCCACAGGGCATTGACGATGGCTCCGAGGCCCAGGTGGATGGCCCCCTTGTCGGGCCCGATCCATCGGAGCTGGGAATCCTGGGTGAGGTGACGCCAGAAGGCGCCGGGATTTTCGGCGAACTCATCGAGAGTTCGACCCACCACCAGGTGCTCATGGGCCCGGATGGCGGCACAGACGACCTCGTTGCCACGTCCGATCGTGAAGGAGGACCCATGCCCCTCGAAGCGTCCGCCGACCGGGAACGGAAAACGGCCTGAGGTTCCACCGTCGGATTCCGCCTCAAGGATGACGTAGGCGGAGGAGTAGTCGGGGTCCGGATTCATGGCATCGGATCCATCCTTCTCCCGGGAGGTGGGGAAACGGATG
>Ga0194128_10001538_pt1 | contig 39809 bp, 30 predicted proteins | sample TA2KigCa65mmetaG_FD_148650 | JGI IMG/M metagenome (GOLD analysis project Ga0194128, IMG submission 148650) | Freshwater microbial communities from Lake Tanganyika, Tanzania - TA2015037 Kigoma Deep Cast 65m | ecosystem: Environmental > Aquatic > Freshwater > Lake | place: Tanzania: Lake...
CATGCCGGTTTCGGTATTGCAGGCCGACGGTGAGGAAACCGAGTCCCGCGAGTGCGGGATCTCTCTCCGCGAGTCCGAGTTGGTCGGCGGCCAGTTGTTCCGTCACGAACCGGTCGTAGGGAACGTCTGTGTTCAAGGCGCGGATGACATAGTCGCGATAGCTGTACGAAAACGGGAACTTGGTAAAACCGATAGCGCTACCGCCGTGCGTGTCGGCGTAACGGGCCAGATCCAGCCAGTGACGACCCCAGCGTTCGCCGTAACGCGGGGAATTCAACAGACGGTCGATCACCTTCTCGCGCGCATCCGTGGAGGGATCCTCGACGAACGCGCGGACTTCATCCCAAGTCGGGGGCAGTCCGATGAGGTCGAACGTCGCGCGCCGGATCCACTGCCAGCGCGGGATCGACGCCGACAGCGACAGAGCGCGGGCTTGGAGCGCCGAGATCATGAAACGGTCGATTTCCGTGGGGGCCGAGGTCGGTTGCGCGGGCAGCTTGGGCTTGGTTATTGGCTCGAACGACCAGTGCTTTTCCGCGCCAAACTTTGGCGGATTGGCCGCGATTGCCGCGGGCAGAGCCAGCGAGCCTGCGAACAAACTCAGCGCCCAGAGCGACAGCGAAAGGTGAGCGCAAGCCGCGCGAGGTGGCCAGTCGAACTGGTGGTTGGTTGCGTGTCGCATTGGTGCGGGTGTAACGCGTTCCAGTTGGCTTCCTGCGCCGGGGCCGGTCCAACGATCCACGTCGCTGCAAGCATTCCCGGAAAACCGATTCTTGGGTCAGCAAGTTACCGATCGGATACGCGGTTTTCAAGCAGCGAGTTCGATCGAGGGTGCAAGGATCCCTCGTACTTCTAAAACATCGCTTACGCCAAAATACCTTTCACCACATGGCCGTGCACATCGGTGAGCCGGTAATCGCGCCCCGTGTGGCGGTACGTCAGCCGCTCATGATCCAGACCCATCAGGTGGAGAATGGTCGCGTGAAAATCGTGAATGTGGACGCCGTTCTTCGCGACGTTGATCCCGTAGTCGTCCGATTCGCCGTAAACCGATCCCGGTTTCACGCCCGCGCCGGCCAGCCAAGACGAGAACACCCAGTGGTGGTGCTCGCGGCCCTTCGCGTCGGCGGCGGCGTTGAACGGCGTGCGCCCGAACTCGGTGGTCCACACGACCAGGGTGTCGTCAAACATCCCGCGCGCCTTCAAATCGCGCAGCAGTCCGGCGATGGCCTGATCGACATTTTTCGCCAGCGGCGTGTGAGTGAGCATGTCGCCATGCGCATCCCAATTGTCCGACGAGCCGGCATCGATCAATTCCACGAAACGCACGCCGCGTTCCGCGAGCCGGCGCGCGACGAGGCATTGCCAGGCGAAACCTTTCGTGCTGCCCCGGGTCAATCCGTAGAGCTTCAGAGTCGCGTCACTTTCCTTCGAGAGATCGAACACCTCGGGCATCTCGGCTTGCATTCCGAAGGCGGTCTCGAAGGACTTGATGCGCGCGCCGAGAAGCGGGTCACCTGCGCGCGTCGCGAGATGCCGCTGATTCATCTTCTCCATCGCGCCTAGTTCCAGCTCTTGCAAGCGTCCCGTGGCCGCGCGGCGCTTGAGGTGGGCGACCGGTTCCGTTCCAGGAAGGACAAGCGTCCCCTGGTGTGCGCCGGGCAGGAAATCACTCGCCCAAACTTGGCCCCCCGCATACGGCGTCTTCGGAGCAATGACGATGAAGGACGGCAAATTGCGGTTCTCCGTGCCGAGACCGTAGCTGATCCACGAACCAATGCTCGGCCGCGCAAACGTGAACGATCCGGTGTGGATGCCCAGCGTCGCCTCGTAATGGTTCGTGTGATCGGACTTCATCGAGCGGATCACGCACAAGTCGTCCACGCACTCCGCCATGTGGGGGAAGAGCGAGCTGGCCTCCGTGCCGCACTTTCCGTGCGGAGCGAAGCTCCACTGCGGCCGCTTGGCGAACATTTTGAATTCGCCCCTGCGTCCCTGAAATTCATCGACCGACAGCGTCTTGCCCGCATCGGCGAAGAGCTTTGGTTTATGGTCCCAAGAATCGACATGCGAGACCCCGCCACTCATATAAAGGAAGATGACTCGTTTCGCCCTGGGCGCGAAATGGGGCGCCCGCGCCAGGAGCGGGTCCGCGGGACCCGATCGCGCTTCGTCCTCGGCCATCAATTGCGAGACGAGGCCGGGAAAAAGCACGGAACCGCCAACCAACGATCGGAGGAAGCCGCGGCGGGAAAAGTCGAAGGCAGAATAGCTTCTCATAAAGGCGTCAATCCACGTGGAGAAATTCATTGCTCCCGAACAGCACGCGGGCCAGGGCGGCCCATCCGGCGGCGTCGCTCAGGTTCTCCGGGCCCGCGCCGAGTTCAGAGCGGCACGCGGCGAGGAATTCCACCGCTTCAGCCTGTTCCACCTCGGTGGGGATACGCCCCAGGGCGAGGCGATAGGCGGCGGCGATGCGTTGCGTTTCATCCGCGCCCAGGCTCCGGACGCGGGCGGCAACCTTCTCCGACATGAAGTGAACGAACGGGTCGTTGAGGAAGTAAAGCGCCTGCGTGGGCACGGTCGTGGTGCGGCGCTCGGCGGTGCTGGCGTTCGGATCGGCGCCGTCGAAGAGCGCGAGGAATGGGTGGCGTTTGAGTCGCTGGGTCATGAGGTAAACGCTGCGCTGGTTGTGATCGTACACCGCGCTGAAGGGGCTGTGCTGCGTGAAGCCCCAGCCGGTCGGCGCTGGAAACGGATGGCCGCGGCCGGGCTTTGGATTGAGTTCTCCGCTGACCAGGAGGATCGTATCTCGGATTTCCTCGGCGGTCAGGCGGCGGCGCGGGAAGGGAGAGAAATAATCGGTCATCCGTGATTCGATATCTAAGGACGCGGAGCGACTGCGCGCCGCCGCGGGCGATGGATTGCCGAGGACCGATTCGGTTTTCACTGAACTTTGCTGATAGGTCGCGCTCAGCATGATCAGGCGGTGCATCGTCTTGATGGACCAGCCACTCTTCATCAACGCCGCCGCCAGATGATCGAGCAACTCGGGGTGAGTGGGCGGTTGCCCGCGCGCGCCAAAGTCGTTGGGCGTTTTCACCAACCCCTGGCCAAAGTGATGTTGCCAGATCCGATTCACCATCACGCGTGCGGTCAGCGGATTCCCGGGCTGCGTCAGCCACTCGGCCAGTTCGAGCCGGCCGCTGCCAGAAAGTCCTTGGGGCATTTTGCGGGCCCCGAAAATTCCGAGAAAGCCGCGGGGCACTTCTTTCCCCGGCTTGTCCGGCTCGCCTCGCAGTTGAATCCGGGAATTGCGCGGGGTGCCTTCACCCACCGCGTAAGCCAGGTCGAACGGACCCTCGGCCAGCAACGCATTCATTTCCTGCTTCGACCTTTCCACCGACCGGGCCAGTTCGGCCAGTTGGCGGCGCAGCGCGCTAGCCTGCGAGCGGCGGAACCCACGCTCTTCTCCGGTCACCGCGACCGGCACGCGAGCTGAAGACCCCGGTGGCAAGGCTTCCTCCCCAACGGCAAAATTATCGGCATCCAACGCCGGCTTCACGCCGGGCAGATGGCCGTGGCTGTCGATGAAGGTGTGGTCAACGCCGCCGTCCCAACCGCTCGCGCACTCGCCGGAAAACTCCGTGCGGTCCGCCGCCGTGGCAATGGAGCCGGTGTAGGTCTTCTCCTTGAGATTCAACACGAGCTGAACCTGATGCCACTCACCTGCGCGGAGCGGCCGCACCAGGTCCCGCGCCCCGGCGCTGCGGCGGAAGAATTCCTTGCTGTTAAAAAACAACTCGATGGCGGCGGACTTCCCCGGACCACGGCCGAGATAAAACCGCCACGAACCGCCGCCGTCCCGCGCGTCGGCGCAACGGAAGTCAAAGCTCGCAAACAGCCGCTCAGTCCGGTCGGATTTCCAATGGTTCGTCAGCGTCTGGCCAAATCCGTTGTAGGCTCCGCTGTTCGGCAGTCGAATCCCGAGTTCCCCTGCGGGATAAAGGTTGCGGAACGGGCTTTGCGACCCCGCCTCGATTTTCACGGCACTGTCCGGGCCTGGACCCCACGGCAGAGCCGGGGGCGCATGGTCCGCCTGGGATTCGAAGTCGCCGTCGATTCCCACAAGTTGCTGCAACTGGCTCGTCAACGCGGCCGAATCGGGCGTGTCCGTCGCGGCGCCGACGCCGGGAAGGGTGGTTGAAACGGGCGCAATGGGCTGCACCTGCACGGCCAAGTTGTCGAGCGCGAGACCGGCTCGGACACCGTTGGTCTGGCTGTGCGAATCGAGTCCCATGAAATCAATCGTTCCGCTCCACGCCGGTGAAAATGGCCGCGCGCTGAACGCCACCACATCGCCAGGCGATCCGACCTGTCCGGAAACCGTTCGGGCCTCGAGATCGAGGGTCAGTTGCAAGTTCTGCCATTGGTTCGTCTTCACCGAACGGATTTTTTCCATGCGGTCACCAGCGCGCAGGGAAATCAGGTCTGGAAAAAGAAAGATTTCCACCGCGGCCGAGCCGGCGGACGCGCCGATCCAGAAACGATGATGGCCGCGGGCCTGGCCTTCCGTGCCCGCCATCCGCAGGTCGAGGTTGGCGTGCAGCAACCCGCCGCGTTTCCAACCAGGATGCAAGGCCTGGCCCAGATGATAGGCATTGGTCCCGGGCGGCACGCTCGCGCCGACCTTGCCGAGGGCGTAGAGGTTTTTGAACGGGCTTTGCGCAGCCGTCGTTACGGCGATGGTGCCGCCGTAAACCCAAGGCGGCACCAGCACCCCCTTGCTGCCGCCGGCGGCCGGAGCCTGCATTTCAAAATCGCCGTCCAGATCATCCACCGACCGCAGCAGGGTTGCGGGCGTGCCCAACCGGGCCACACGCGCATCGAAGGCACGCCACTGTGGCTGCGATTCTTCCGGCGGCACCAATGGGACCAGCGCTCGGGCCTTCTGCTTTTGCTCCGAGCCGGGGAATGCGTAGCGAGTGCTCTCGAAAATGCCGTAGAGCGCGTAATACTCATCCATCGACACTGGGTCGAACTTGTGCGCGTGGCATCGAGCGCAGCCTAACGTCAGCCCGAGCACGGTCTGGCCCAGCGTATCGATAGTGTCCTGGATGGTGAGGTGGTGATAATTCTCCGAATCGAAACCAAAACGCCGCGAAATCGCCAGGTAACCGGTGGCCGTGACGCGACCGGCATAAAGCTCGCGAGGTCCGCGCCGCGCCAGAATGTCGCCGGCGATCTGCTCGCGCAAAAACTCGTCGTAAGGCTTGTCCGCGTTGAAAGCGTCAATGACCCAGTTGCGGTAGCGCCACGCCTCCGGGACGGGATAGTCGGCGGTCTCGCCCGCCGTGTCCGCGTACCGCACGAGATCAAGCCAGTGCCGCCCCCAGCGTTCGCCGTATTCGGGCGAAGCGAGCAGACGCTCGATGACCTGGGCGAAAGCCGTGGAGGAAGAGTCCTTCTCGAAGGCGTCCGCTTGGTCGGCCGTGGGCGAAAGCCCGGTGAGATCGTAAGTCGCGCGGCGAAGCAACGTGCGTTTGTCGGCAGCGGGGGCTGGTTCTGCGTCCTGTGTCTGCAGCTTGGCGAGAATGAAATCATCCACCGAAGTGCGCGGCCACGGCGACGTCACAGCGGGGCGGGCCGGGTCGGTCACGGGTTGAAAGGCCCAGTGCGGCTGGCCTGTTGTCACCACGGCGCCTGTCGCAAACGGCGCCCCCTGTTCGATCCAGGCTGCGAAGTCGGCGATCACCGGGTCCGGCAGCTTCGGTTTCTTCGCCGGCATCGCGAGATCCTTCTCCTCATGTCGCACCGCGCGGAGCAGCAGACTTTTCGACGGATCGCCTGGGACGAGGGCGGGGCCGGAGTTCCCGCCCTCGAGCAGCGTCGCGCGCGAATCAACTCGCAGGCCACCCTTCAGTTTCTTGGCGGTGGCGCTGTGGCATTCGTAACACTGTTCCACGAGGACTGGACGAATGCGGTTCTCGAAGAAGGACGGGTTCGCGGCGGCAGGCTCCCCTGCTCCACGCAAAGTCGCCGGCGCGAGCAACGGGCCCGCCACAATGACCCACGAAAAATACGGAAGGAGAATCGATCGGGCTGTCCTCGCGCAGAGCGGGCTCCGTTCCGCCGTTTCCGGCCGAGCGGCGCGTTTTCCCTTCTCGTCTCTGCTCGGATTCCTCTGGGGTGCGTGCTCGCCATTTACGGCTGGCCCACGATTGCACTGAAAGCGGGAGATGGTTCGTTCGACCAACTTTGGACTGGCCATAAGCTTGGCAGACTCTTAAAAATCACCGGTCAACCGTCAATCGAAAATGCCTTCCGCGAAACCGCCACGCCGCATCGTGACCGATGATGCCAGGCCGGTGGCGTCCGCATGAGCGCTGCTTTAGTCGCACGGATTTCGCGGACGAATGCAGTCTCACATGGGGAGCACACGCGCCCTCGCGTGCTGTGGTCGGCGCCCTCGCCAACCAGACGGGTGCCATCGAACATTTCACCACTTAGTGACTTTCCGACACCTCTCTTCCGACCGGCGAGGCGCCGGTCGGAACACGCGAGGGCGCGTGTGCTCCCCGACTCCGGTCGCAGGCTCTCGGTTGTGGAATCATTCGTCATAAACCCCCGATTCAGAAATGGCCCGGGATGACGTCGCGCTCGTACAAAACGCGGATGCCCAGTGTTTCGAGTCGCTTTCACGCATTGCTTTCCGGTTTCCCCAATTTAATAATTGCATTCCGCGAAGATTCAAGGATGCTCCCGGCAGTAACGACAACTCGTCGATTTTCAAGACTTGGAAAATCTTCAGATGAACAAGTGTTCAGGTGATGATTCAATACCGGATGTCCGGGAAACAGTCTCGGAAGTGGCAGTTCGTCAAATGCACAACCCCTCATGAACACCAAATTGTTTGTGGGCAATCTCGCCTACAGCATCACCGAAAACGATCTGGAAGATCTGTTCTCCAAGCACGGGCCTGTCACCGAAGTCAACTTGATGTTGGACCGAAACAGCGGCCGCTCCCGCGGTTTCGCCTTCGTCACGATGGCCACGCGGGAAGGGGCCGAAGCCGCGATCAAAGAACTCCATGGCAAACCGCTCCAAGGCCGGAACCTCACCGTCAACGAAGCGCGTCCGCGCGAGGAACGCTCGGATGGCGGCGGCGGTGGCGGCCGGGGTCCTCGGCGTTACTGAAACGCAGAGCTGCTTCGCAATTCTCAATCGGCCGCTGGCCTGCAACCCAAGGAGCGCGGACAGTTTGTCCGCGCGTTTCGGCTAATGGCGCAAGACCCGCGGACAGGCTGTCCGCGCTCCGGTGGACTTTGGCTTGCGCGATCGCTCCTCGCGTGAAAGACCGCTTCAAGATCTTCGACGCCCACACTCATCTCGGCGCCGCGCGGCACAGCGGACGGCGTTCCACAGCCAGTCAACTGCTCGAAGCCATGGACCGGTTCGGGGTCGATCGGTCGCTGGTGATCCCTTACCCCGTTGTCGAAGATCATCGCCAGGCGCACGAAGAGATCGCACGGGCCGTGCGAGAGCATCCGGACCGGCTGACGGGCGCGGCCTGCCTTTATCCGTTCATTGCCGAAGCCGAATTCCGCGATGAAGTTCGCCGGTGCGCGGAGGAGTTCGGTTTTCGCGCCTTGAAATTGCAGCCGAAATTTCAGCCGCTGAATCCCACGTCCCCGAGGAGCGACTTTTTTTTCGAGACCGCCTTGGCTCACCGCCTGGTCGTCGTGGCGCACACGGGCGATGGCGTGCCGTTCTCGCTCCCCTCGTTGTTCATCACTCCAGCTCGGAGATTTCCTGAGCTTCCAATCGTGCTGGCTCACAGCGGCGGCAGCATCTTTTATCAGGAAGCCATCGTCGCGGCGTCTGTGTGCCCGAACATTTCCATTGAACTCTCGACGCTCATGCCGCACCACGTCGCTGAGGTCGCGGCACAAGTGCCGAGCAACCGGCTCATGATCGGTTCCGATTTGCCCGAAAGTCTTGAGATTGAGATGGCAAAGATTCTCAACTCGGCTCTTCCAGCCGCAGCCAGGCAGGATATTCTCTGGAACACCGCGGAGCGACTGTTTGGGTCGCTTCGATAGAAAGGCGAAGGCTCGGGTAAAGGAGCATTGGAGTGCTGGAGTGTTGGGATTTGCATCACGCCCACACTCCAGCGCCCAGCACTCCATTTCGGATTCGCGGAATCTCGAACGGCACTGCAAAGATGAAACGCTACCTGGTCGTCGCGGTCCTGTTCGTCCTGTCTCTGATCACCTACATCGACCGCGTCGCCATTTCTTCTGCCAAAGGGCCGATCGCTTCGGAGCTTTCGCTTTCGGATGCGGACATGGGATGGGTGTTTGGCGCGTTCGCTTTGGGCTATGCCATTGCCCAGGTGCCTTCGGGCTGGTTTGCGGACCGCTACGGACCGAGGCTGGCTCTTGCGGCTGTGGTCACCGCCTGGAGTCTGCTCACGTGTTTGACCGGCGCCGTGGCCAGCCTGGGCGTGCTGGTGATGGTTCGTTTTCTTTTCGGAATGGGAGAAGCCGGAGCTTTTCCGGGATGCGCGCGCGCCTTTTACAATTGGCTTCCGGTCGGCGAACGCGGGCGCGCCAATGGGATCATTTTTTCCGGATCACGACTCGGCGGCGCAATGGCGTTTCCACTGCTGGCCTGGCTGATGGCTGACTGGGGCTGGCGCATGGCGTTCGTTTGGTTGGGCGCCGTGGGCGTCGTGTGGGCGGTGTTCTGGCTGGGTTGGTTTCGGGATCATCCGCCTGTGCCGGTGGACCCTGCGGAAAAGGAGGCCGAACCGCAAGCCACTTTCGCCCAGGTTTTCCGCTCCCGAGGGATGGGCCTGGCCATGGTCCAATATTTTGCGGGCAACTTCACCTTCTTCATCTGCTTGTCCTGGATGCACCCGTATCTCAAGGAGCATTACAACCTCTCGCAGTCCGAAGCGGCGGGATACGCGATGATCCCGCTGTTGTTTGGAGCCACGGCACAATGGATGGCGGGCATCCTGGTCGATGCCATCTATCGGAGCCAACATCGCGCGTGGTCGCGCCGGTTTCCGGCTATCCTTGGATTCATCCTGGCTGTGATCGGAATGGTGGCGGTCAATCTCGTTCAAAGTCCGGGCGCGGCCGTGGCGTGCTTTGCTCTGGCGACATTTGGCGCGGACATGACGATAAGCCCAAGTTGGGCTTACTGCGTGGACATCGGCGGAAAAAACTCCGGCGCCGTGTCCGGTTCGATGAACATGATCGGCAACTTCGGGTCTTTCGTCAGTTCCATCGCGTTTCCCTATCTTTACAAGCTCACCGGAAGCGCCGCCGCCTATTTCGTGACTGCGGCGCTGCTGGATGTGCTGGCGATCATTTGCTGGCTCGGAATGAAAACGGGGAAAGTTCCGCGAGGGAGTAACCGACCCGCCATGATCCCTCGACTTACTGATCAGTAACCACGCCCTACTTCGCCGAGTTCACGAGGCGGTTGTATTTTTTCAGTATCTGCCGGAGCAAGTGGTGCGGAAGGGCGATCACCTTGTGGTTGTCGTTTCAACTGATGAGGCAGCAACGGCGCGTCCGTGGCGACGACGACAATGATCGAGCCGGCCTCTTCGCTTTTCAACGCTTCGTCCGTCATTTCCAACCCGACCGGCACGCCGGCGATGGAAAGTTGCTGCCGCGTGCCGTGATTGCATTGCGCCAGGACGCCGACCACGTAGCCGCCGGATTTCTCATCCAGTTTTCTCGAGGAAGTGCCGATGCCGCCTCTGAAACCGTGGCAAACCATGCCGATGCCGCCGCCGACATTGCCTTCGGCCGCGGGGCCGGACTTCGCATTATCGAGCGCGGCGAACACATGCTCGGGCTTGACGTGAAAGCCGTTGACGTCGTTGAGCCGGCCATCAAACGTTTCCGCCACCACCGGCAGCGCCCACGGCTGCGGCATGCCGCCGCGCTTTAAGCGCCACGCAATGGTGGGCGCTGGCTCTCGGTGAGAGCGAGAGGGCCCGTCTGGCGGTTTCGCTGATCGAGACGCTTTCGCCAGAAGTCGAGATTTCGGATGAGGAGGTCTTGCGACGTGATGCCGACCTGGACAGCGGGCGGACTGAGGAGATTTCGCACGAAGAATTTGTCCGGCGAGTCGTCGTTAAATTATCCTTTTTGGCGAATCCTGATTGCGGCATAAGGTAAGGCACACTGACGACCATGAGTGCGCCGATCTTTACGACCAAGACTCTGCTGCCCGCTGTGCTGGTGGCGATGTTATCCACGCTCGCCGAGAGTTCATCCGTGGCGGCGGACGCTTCCGGACCCGCTTCCGCAACCCAACAGAAATGGAGCGAGCACTGGGCGTTCAAGGCGCCCGTCCGTCCGAGAGTTCCCGAAGTGCGAAACAAGGATTGGATTCGCACCTCCGTGGACAACTTCATCCTCACGCGATTAGAGAAGGACGGACTCCAGCCTTCGCCTGAAGCCGACAAAATCACTCTGCTCCGCCGTCTGAGCCTCGATTTGCTCGGCTTGCCGCCGACGATTCAAGAAGTTGATGGGTTTCTGGCGGACGAACGCGACGGCGCTTACGACAGACAAGTCGAGCGGCTGCTGAATTCGCCGCACTACGGCGAGCGCTGGGGCCGGCATTGGCTGGACGCCGCGCGGTATGCGGATTCCGACGGCTTCGAGAAGGACAAACCTCGGTTCATCTGGGCGTATCGCGATTGGGTCGTCAATGCGTTCAATCGCGACGTGCCGTACGACCGGTTCGTCATTGAGCAGGTCGCGGGCGATCAGTTGCCGAATCCGACTCAGGACCATCTGGTGGCGACGGGATTTCTTCGCAACGCCATGCTCAATGAAGAAGGCGGTGTCGATCCCGAACAGTTCCGGATGGAAGCCATGTTCGATCGCATGGATTGCATCGGCAAAAGTGTTCTCGGCCTGACGATTCAATGCGCGCAGTGCCACGATCACAAATACGATCCGATCAAGCAGGAGGATTACTACCGGCTGTTCGCCTTCTTGAACAACGATCACGAGGCCTCGCTCATCGCTTACAATTCCCAGGAGCACATGCAGATCGCCAACCTCACACGGCAATTGCGCGACCTCGAAGCCGGCCTGCGCCATACCACCCCCGATTGGCTCGAACGGATGAATGAATGGGAGGACACGGTTAAGAGCGATCAGCCCGAATGGATCGTCCTGCGGTGCGTCAATGCCGGAGACAATGGCGAGAGATTTTATTACTACGAGGACGGGTCCATCCGCGCCGCCAGTTACGCGCCGACGAAGTGGACGGCTCATTTTCGCGGGACGAACAATCTGCCCGTCATCGGCGCGTTCCGTCTGGAGCAACTGCCCGATCCGAATTTGCCGTGCAACGGCCCGGGCCGTTCGATCAAAGGCATGGCGGCCTTGAGCGAATTCAAAGTCGAAGTGGCGTTTCCGAATTCAACCAACAAGCTGCAAGTGAAGTTCGCCAAAGCAACGGCGGACTTCAGCAACGCAGAGAAGCCGCTGGAAGCGGAATTCAGCGATCGCTCCGAAAAGCAGCGCGTTTATGGACCCGTCCAAATGGCAATTGATGGAAACGCGGACACGGCCTGGGGCATTGACGCCGGGCCAGGCCGCCGCAATCAAGCGCGCAAGGCGGTCTTCCTTCCTGAAAAGCCGCTCACGTTCACGAACGCCGTCGAACTCAATGTTCGCCTTCAGCAAAACCACGGCGGCTGGAACTCGGACGATAACCAAAATCACAATCTCGGCCGGTTCCGGATCAGCGTCTCCAGCTCGACAAATGCGGTGGCCGATCCACTGCCGGCGTCGGTGCGTGAGATTTTCAAGGCGCCGCGCGAACAGAGGACACCCGCGCAAGTGGCCGCCGTCTTCAGTTACTGGCGGACGACCGTGCCTGAATTCAACGAGACCAACGAGAAAATCGAGGCGCTGTGGCAGCGGTGGCCGCAGGGCACGCCAACGCTCACCTTTCAGGCTCGCGAGGGGCGAGGCCCTGGCGATGCGCCGAGAACCACGCACATGTTCAAGCGCGGCGATTGGCTGAAGCCCGGCGACGAAGTGGCGTACGGTGTGCCGAGATTTCTGCATCCCTTGCCCGAGAAGGCGGATGGTTCGCGGCTGACGCTGGCAAAGTGGCTGGTGGATCGGAAATCGCCGACCACGGCGCGCGTGTTCGTGAACCGCGTTTGGCAGGCCTACTTCGGCACGGGTCTGGTGGCGACGCCGGAAGACTTCGGTGTTCGTTGCGATGATCCGTCACACCCGGAACTGCTCGACTGGCTCGCGTGCGAATTCATGGATTCGGGGTGGAAGGTTAAATCGTTACATCGGTTAATCGTTACATCGGCAACGTATCGGCAGTCTTCTCACGCTACGCCGGAGTTGAATGCGAAAGACCCGTACAACCGGCGCTTGGCTCGCGGACCGCGGTTCCGCGTCGAGGCTGAGATCGTTCGCGATATTGCGCTGGCGGCCAGCGGGCTGCTGAATCCGACGCTGGGCGGACGCAGCGTGTACCCGCCGGCGCCGGATTTCCTGTTCCAACCGCCCGCGAGTTATGGTCCTAAAGTTTGGAAGGAAGAAACCGGGCCGGATCGGTACCGCCGCGGGCTGTACGTCTTCAAGTTCCGTTCAGTGCCCTATCCCATGCTCCAGACGTTCGACGCGCCGAATGGCGATTTCTCCTGTGTCCGCCGCCAGCGTTCCAACACGCCGCTCCAGGCGCTGACAACGTTGAACGAAACCGTGTTCATGGAATGCGCCCAGGCGCTGGCGCGAAGGGCGATTGACGAGGGTGGGAAAACCGAGGCAGAGCGGATGGCCTACGCGTTTCGCAGAACACTCGGCCGCGCGCCGACCGACGACGAACAGCAGGAGTTGCTCGCGCTTCTCGAAGAGCAAAAGCGCCACATCGCGGAAGGCTGGGTTAATCCGCTGGAACTCGCCACCGGCAAGAACGAAGTCCCGGCGAACTTGCCGAAAGGCGTGACGCCCGCGCAACTCGCCGCTTACGCGAGCGTCTCTCGAGTCCTGTTAAATCTGGACGAAACGATCACGAAGGACTGAGGGATGGCCCTGCTGGATGACCGACACCGACCAACTGCTCTTCTACGAGGACCTGGTGCGAAAACTCCGGGCGCGCGGGGTCATCTGCGCCATCACGAGCGGGCTGGCTTGCGTTCATTACGGTGTCGCGGAAACGACTCAGGATTGCGATTTGCTTTGTCACCCCGGTTCGTTTCCCGTGTTGCTCGACTTGCTGGCCGAAACCAAGATCGACGGCCAGCCCTGCCATTATCGCGGCAACATCAGTCCGCCCCTGGATGCCCGCTGGCATCACGGCGGGTGGATCAGCCATTTTCAATGGGACACGCAGCCCAATGTCACGACGCTGGACGTCTTCGGGCACGCGTTGCGTGAATCTTCGCCGTGGCCGCAGGACATCTTCGGTTTATACGCCGGCGCGCACACGGTGGCGGCAATGAAGCGCACCAATCGCGATAAGGACTGGGCGTTCGTGACTGCCCTCGGAGTGCGGATGATTGAGGCGGACGATGAACGCGGCTGGCTGCACATCTTCGAAGCCGACACCTTGCTGGAGATGCTGGAGGAACATCGCTGCCCGCGGGACCTTGCGGCCAGCCGTCCGGCTCTAGCCCTCGCGCTGAAGAACGATACTCAGCTCGCCGGCGCCCTTAACGCGGAGCGAAAACTGTGGGAAGAACTCGATCGCCGGCGCATTCATATCCTTCAGCATCACCTTCGCGCCTACGTTTCTGCTGTGCGAAGGGCGCGTGCAGGAAAGGCGCTACCGCTCAAACCGGAACACGCCGTGCGCGTGGAGTGCGCCGGCCTGCATCTGCCGGAAAACCCGCTGAAGACGTATGGCCTGCAAAAATACTTTGCCGAAGCCAAAGCCGCGCTGGTCGAATCCAGTCTGGTTCCTGAGAACGCGTTGACCTGGCTGCCAGACGTGATGATATACTTCGAGTGGTTGAACACATGAAGCGAGCCCCGCTGACATATCGGTTGCCCCCGTGGACCAAAGAACAGCTCGCGCGCATCCGCGAAATCGAGCGCGACTACCATGTGCGAGCCTTCGGCGAAGAACTGGCGCGGGTCAATCTGGATATGACCAAAGAGGAGCGGCATCGTTATCTGGCCTGGATGCGCAAAACCGCTCGCGCCCACGGCGTGAAGATCGGGCGAAGCCGTCCGCCTTATGGAGACGAGTCATGAACTGCCGTGACCATTGCCAGGATGTGAACTGGAGTGCCCTGTTTGGTTTCGAGTTTGCGGCTTCGCGTGAAATGGCGCCGCCGTTGACCGGTTCAATCCGCACCGATATCTTGGCACCAAATGAAATACGCTAAGGTCCATTTTCCTTCGCGCGAAGTGTCGGCTAAGGCTCTGCATGGTCTCATGTTGCGCGGCAAGATCGTTGGGCTGCGAAACCGGACTTTTATTGTTCCCGATCCAGCGCTGGCATGGCTCGACTCTGAAAAGCTGCCCTGCGAATTGGTCGCTCACATGAACCAGGACGATGTCGTTCAAACGCTACGAGATAACCATCGATCTAACCTAGACCGCTCTTGGCCATGAACTGCCAATCCCACCTCTATCGAGGACAAGATCCGAAACTCGTGACGCGCCGCTGGTTTTTCCAGCAATGCGGCGTTGGCCTGGGCGCGATCGCCCTCGGCCATTCGTTCCGCGAGAGCGGCTGGGCTGCGCCTGCCGCACTGAATCCGCTCGCGCCGAAGCAACCGCACTACGTTCCGAGAGCCAAACGAGTCATTTACCTCTTTATGGCCGGCGCGCCGAGCCATCTGGAGTTGTTCGACTATAAGCCCGAACTCGCCGCTTGGAATGGCAAGCTTCCGCCCGCGGACCTGGTGAAGGACTACCGCGCGGCGTTCATTAACCCCAGCTCGAAGCTGCTCGGACCGAAATTCAAATTCGGCAAGCGCGGCCAATGCGGCGCGGAACTCTCCGAACTTCTCCCTTACCTCGGCCAGATCGTCGATGACCTCGCCATCGTGAAGTCGATGCACACCGACGCATTCAATCATGCGCCCGGCCAAATTCAGATGAACACCGGTTCGCAGCAATTCGGCCGGCCGAGCCTGGGCGCCTGGGCGAGCTATGGCCTGGGCAGCGAGACGCAGGATTTGCCGGCGTTCGTGGTTTTCAGCACGGGCTCTAAAGGGCCGAGCGGCGGCGCGTCCAATTGGGGCGCGGGCTTTCTGCCATCGGTCTATCAAGGCGTGCTGTTCCGCAGCGTCGGTGATCCGGTCCTTTATCTTTCCAATCCCAAAGGCGTGGACCAAACCCTTCAGCGCAATTCGCTCGACGCCATCAAACGGTTGAACCAAAAACGCCTCGACGTCGTGGGCGATCCGGAAATTGCCACGCGCATCAATTCGTTCGAGCTGGCGTATCGAATGCAGCTCACCGCGCCGGAGCTGATGGATATCACCAAAGAGCCGAAACATATTCTGGACATGTACGGCGCGGAACCGGGCAAAGGCACGTACGCGAACGCTTGCTTGCTTGCCCGCCGGCTCGTCGAGCATGGCGTCCGCTTCGTGGAGATTTTCCATGAAGCATGGGATCAACATGGCAACTTGAAGCGAGACCTCGAACGAAATTGCCGCGACACGGACAAACCCAGCGCCGCGTTGATTGCCGACCTCAAGCAACGCGGTCTGCTGGATGACACGCTGGTGATCTGGGGCGGCGAGTTCGGTCGCACGCCGATGGTCCAAGGCGGAGACGACGGACGGGATCATCACCCGAACTGCTTCACGATGTGGCTGGCGGGCGGCGGCGTGAAGCCCGGCCTCACTCTCGGCGAATCGGATCAATTCGGTTTTAACGCCACCGTCGATAAAGTCCACGTCAATGATCTGCACGCCACAATTCTCCATCTGCTCGGCTTTGATCACACGAAGTTGACCTATCGTTTCCAAGGCCGCGACTTCCGCCTGACGGATGTGGCCGGTGAAGTTGTCGGAAAACTTCTCGCGTGACGCCGATTTCGTGGCAGGGCTGTGCTGCTGCACAGCCGTGTTCTGGCATTATAATATGAAAACTCCTCGTCGCTCCTTTCTTGCCGCTGGTCTGGGGGTGAGTTTGATCTCAGTCCTCAGTCCCAAGCCTCAAGCTGCCGCCGTCAAAACGAAGTTACCTGCCAAAGGACTTAAGAAAGCCGATCTGCCAACGCCTGCACTGCTGGTCGATCTCGACCTATTTGAGGCGAACGTCAGATTCCTCGCCGAGCATTGCAAGCAAGCCGGCTGCGGGTTTCGCCCGCACGCCAAAACCCACAAATGCCCGGAGATTGCGCGGCGGCAAATGGCTGCTGGCGCGCGGGGCATCTGCGTCGCGACCGTGCCGGAAGCCGAGGCGATGGTGGCGGCTGGAATTTCCGGCGTCCACCTGACTTCGCCCATCGTGGATCAGAACAAGATCGGTCGCATGATCGACCTGGCACGCAAGGGTCGCGGACTCATGCTGGCCGTCGGACACGCGCGCGAGGTCGCGTTGCTCGCGGAAGCCGCCGAACATCGCGGCGTCAGTCTTGACCTTTTGATCGACATCGATGTGGGCGATCGGCGCACGGGAATCTTGCCTGGTCAACCGGCGCTGGAACTGGCCCGCCAGATCGCGAAATGCCGGCGGCTGCGCTTGCGCGGGACGCAGGCTTATTCCGGCGCTTCCACGCATGTGCGCGGTTTTGCCGAACGCGAAAAGACTTCCCGAGGCGTTTTGGCAAAGGCCGTTGAAACCCGCAGTCTGCTGAGCAAGGAAGGCTTCGACATGGGGATTCTGTCGGGCGGCAGCACCGGCACTTACAACATCGACGCCGGCACGTTGACCGAACTGCAGGTCGGTTCTTACGTCTTCATGGATGTGAACTACCGCGTGATCGGCGGCAAGAACGGGAGCGAGACCTATACGGATTTTCATCCCAGCCTGACTGTCCTCACGACGGTCGTGAATGCCACGCACTCGGATCAAGTTTCCGTGGATGCCGGCATCAAGGCGTTTGCCACCGATGTTCAGGAAAAGCCGGAACCCAGATCGTGGCCGGGCATTTCTTATCGGCGGTTTGGAGATGAATTCGGCGCGATCACAGTCGCGCCCGGCGCGAAGCTGCCGCAGATTGGAGACCGGCTGGAGTTCATCGTGTCGCACTGCGATCCCACGGTGAATCTTTACGACCGCATCTACGCCACGCGCGGCGACAAGGTGGAAGAGATCTGGCCCATTGCCGCTCGCCGGGAGTTCGCCGGCTGATTGGTCCGTCCCCATTCCGATGCCTCGCGTCTTGGGCCTTCCCAATGAACCGGTCCGAGTCGGCTCAGGCGCCAATGCGCGATTTGCGAATCGTCGAGGCTTCTCAGGAACCGTCTCTTCGGACCGTGGCCTTTAGATTACTGATCAGACCGTGGGATGGACGACAAAGCTCGTAGCGCAGAGTTGCACTCTGCCGTATCGCAGAATTGTATTCTGCGGGGCGTCTCCCGATCCGAGCACGCTGGGACTTGCCGGCGCCCTGCCGATTGGAAATCGGCGATACCGCAGATTGAAAATCTGCGCTACGGTTCTCCGGTCGATCTGTCGTCAACGGGATCCCTGGCATCCGTGGTCCCAGAACATGTAATTCTTGGATTGAGCAGAACCGCAGAACCGGTTGATTCCCGACGACACAACTGATTGACTCTCCAGAATGAAACACTCCGTTAGTCCTGCCTGGTTGGCCATCTCCTTCACGCTTTTTCTACGAACCCCATGCCCGACTTTTGGTCAATCTCCAGCGGGCGCGGAACAGGTGGTGCGCAAGACGGTCGTCAGCATCGTGAACGGCGCCTTCCACATCAATGGCCGACCCGCCTACGCGGGTCGCACGTGGAACGGCCACAAAATCGAAGGCCTGCTCATGAACTCGCGGATGGTGCAAGGCATCTTCGATGATTTGAATCCGGAGACCGCGCGCCAGTGGGCCTATCCCGACAAAGGCCAATGGGACGCCGAACGCAACACCCGCGAGTTCATCGCCGCCATGCCTGCCTGGCGCCGGCACGGGCTTCTTTGCTTCACCATCAATCTGCAGGGCGGTTCGCCCCAGGGTTACTCGCGGGACCAGCCGTGGCACAACTCCGCCATCACTGAGGACGGCGCGCTGCGGCCCGATTTCATGCGCCGCCTGGAGCGCATCCTCAACCGGGCCGATGAACTGGGCATGGCCGTGATCCTCGGCTACTTTTACTTTGGTCAGGATCAACGCCTAAAGGATGAAGCCGCCGTGCTGCGCGCGACCGACGGCGCAACCCAGTGGCTCTTCGAGCGCGGCTACCGAAACGTGCTCGTCGAGATCAACAACGAGTGCAACGTCCGCTACGATCACGAGATTCTAAAGCCGGACCGCGTGCACGAATTGATCGAGCGCGTCAAAAAGGTTGCGCGTCAGGGCCGCCGCCTCTACGTCAGCACTTCCTACGGCGGAAACGCCGTGCCCAAGGAAAACGTCGTGCGCAGCGCGGATTTCCTGCTGTTGCATGGCAACGGCGTGAGCAAACCCGAACGCATCGCGGAGATGGTCCGGCAGACCCGCGCTGTGCCCGGCTACCGCGGCCAGCCGATCTTGTTCAACGAAGACGACCACTTTGATTTCGACCAACCGCGCAACAACTTCATCGCCGCCGTGAGCGAATACGCGTCCTGGGGCTTCTTCGATTTCCGCATGAAAGGCGAGGGTTTCGACGAAGGCTACCAGAGCGTCCCGGTCAACTGGGGCATTTCCAGCGAGCGCAAGCGCGCTTTCTTCAAACTGCTTGGCGAGATGACGGGAACCAAGGCGGAGTAACGCAGATTCTCAAGTCCCCTTTTCTTCGCTTCGGCCACTTCGCGTATGCGCAAGACCAAGATCATCGCCACGCTCGGCCCGGCCACTGAATCCCCCGAAGTGATCGGCCAGCTTATCGACGCCGGGATGAACATCGCCCGGCTCAACATGTCGCACGCGACGCATTCCTGGGTCAGAAAGATCGTCAAGATCATCCGAACCGAAGCGGCGGCGAGGAACCAATGCGTCGGCATTCTCATGGACACGCAAGGCCCCGCCATCCGCACCGGAGATTTGCCGGCGGCCCTGGACCTTAAGCCTGGCCAAAAATTCACGCTTACCGTGCGCGGCGAAAAAAGCGAGGAACTGCACTCGGTCGATGTCAATTACGAGAATTTCGTGAACGACATCAGCGTCGATGACGTGGTGTTGATCGACAACGGCGCCATCGAGATGAAGGTTCTCACCAAGTTCGCCAACAGAATTGAGTGTGAAGTGCTGACGCCCGGCACACTCGGCAGTCGGAGGCACATCAACTTGCCCGGCGTCAAAGTCAGCTTGCCCGCGCTGACCGCGAAGGATCTGGCGGACGTCGCGGCGGGCCTGGACGTCGGCGTGGATTTCCTGGCCCTGTCCTTCGTCCGCGAAGCCAAGGACCTCCAGCAATTGCGCGCCGTGATCGAACCGGCCGCCCGCCGCCCGCTCGTCATCGCCAAGATCGAAGACCAGCAAGCGGTGCAGAATCTCGACGAAATCATTCGCGAGGCGGATGCGGTCATGGTCGCGCGCGGGGATTTGGGCATCGAGTGCCCTTACGAGGAGCTTCCGATCATCCAGCGCAAGGCCGTCAAAACTTGCCTTCGCGTGGGGCGGCCCGTCATCGTCGCGACGCACATGCTGGAAAGCATGATCGAAAACCCTTCCCCGACTCGCGCAGAAATCACCGACGTCGCCAACGCCGTGTTCGAGCAATCGGACGCGATCATGCTGAGCGGAGAGACGACCGTTGGCAAATATCCGCTGCGCTGCGTTGAAGTCTTTGACCGCATCGCGCGGCGCATCGAACGAAGCGGCGGCGCCAATTATCAGGACAAAGCCGAACTCACCACCGCGCGCCAGAAAATGGTGAAGAGCGCGGTGGTCATGGCCAACGAACTGAAGGCTGAAGCGATTCTCGTGTTCACGCTGCACGGCAACATGGCGCGTTACACGTCCTGGATGCGGCCGCGCCATTCCCGTATTTACGCGGTTTGCGAGCGCGAGGCCGTCGCCTTGTCCCTCGCCATCAACTGGGGCGTCACTCCTTTCGTCGTCCCGTTCGATCACGTCGATCCGGCGGAAACGATGAGCCACGCGATTCAGACGCTGGTGGGTCATGGGTGCCTGCAGAAAGGCAATACCATCGTCATTGTGGGCGCCGTCGAGGCCGACGACCGGATTGTGGACGCCCTGCAGATGCGCGTCATCGAATGAAACCGTCGCATGAGTGGCCACACCTTCCACGGCGGCGTCATCGAAGGTTTCAAGGGCCGTCCCTGGAACGCCCGGCAGCGCCACCAATTGTTTTCCTGGATGCGCGCGTGGAAGCTGAACAGATTTCAGCAGTTCCTGCCGATGACTTGATGCCGGTCAAGGCGAAGTGGCGGAGCGGCCTTATTTTAGGCAGGGTAGAACACAGCGATATGAAACTGCTCCCCTCACGGGCTCTCTGCCTCCTTTTGTGCTCCGCGGCGCCGGGCTTGATTTTGGAAGATGGGGAGTGGACAAGCGCGCCGGACATGCGCTCCGATCCGAGTTTCCTTAGTCGAGGGTGTTATCATGGCTGAGTTTGATCGAGATCACCGTCACGGCGATTGTCGGAGGGTTGGCCTCAACGACGGCTTACACGGGGGGCGTGTCGAAGCTCGTCGCCGAATCGCCGCAAGCGGCGCTGCCATTGGCGGGCGCGGCGCTGCTGGCCAATTCAATCCAATATCCCCGGTTGCTGCTCATCGTCGCCTTTATCAGTCCGGCCCTCGCGCAGGCGGCGCTGTTGCCGCTCTGGGCGATGATGCTGGCCGGGTTGGTGTCGTCAGCGATTCTGGTCCGGCCGGGAGCAGGCGCCGCGGCCCGAGACACGTCGGCTGGATTCAAGAACCCGCTGACGCTGGGTCCGGCGCTCAAATTCGGCGTGGTGTTCACAGGAATCTTGTTTTTGACCCGCGCGGGGAGTTACTTCTTTGGCCAGATCGGCCAACTGATCACGTCGGCGCTGGGCGGGTTGATCGATACGGATGCGGTTTTGCTTTCGCTCGCGGCGTCATTCGGTGAGAACAAAACCGCGGCGCATGACGCGGTGCTCTGCATCATTCTCGCGGCCGCCGCCAATGCCGTGCTGAAATCGGGGCTGGCCTACTTGAGCCGGCAACCCGCGTTTTACCTTCGGTTGATGGCCGGTTTCGCCGTGATCGTTGCCACGGGCCTTGTTGTCTTCTTCGTATTTGGTACCCGTCCGATCCTGGCTTTCTGACAACGCAAGGAGAGTTCAGAGAAGCAACGTGCTACCCGGTGAAGGTAGGGCGAGTGTCCTCACGAGCCAATTCCTATCGATGAACGGCTCGGCGGGAGTCTCGCCCCACCTTCACCGATTTTTCCGCACGGGGTTTTCCGGTTGCGTTCGGCCTCGCGCTTCGCGTTGAATCACCCGGCGACATTCTGTGGTGATGCGCCGAACCTATCTCGGAAAACGCTTATGAAGACAATGAACCGTTACTTCGACACGGTCCTGGCCCAACTGGAGCAACTGCGCCGTTCCGAGTGGTGCAAGATCGAGCAAGCCGCGGCCTGGGTAGGAGAGGCCCTCGCAAACGATCACTGGCTCTACGCGTTTGGCACCGGGCATTCGCACGCGTTGGCCGAGGAAATTTTCTTCCGCGCCGGCGGCCTGGTTCGGGGCGTGCCCGTGCTGGATCCCAAATTGATGCTTCATGAAAATGCAATCGAGGCGACGTGGCAGGAGCGGAAGGAAGGTTACGCCGCGCAATTGCTCGCGCTGTATCCTATCGCGCGCGGCGATGCATTGATCATCGCTTCCAATTCAGGGCGCAACGCCGTCCCCATCGAGATGGCCCTGGAAGCGCGCGCCCGTGGTCTCAAAGTCATCGCCATCGCCAGCCTGGCTCACGGCCGCCAATGGCCGTCGCGTCATCCCTCGGGCAAGTCGCTCGCCGACGTGGCGGACCTCGCCATAGACAACTGCGCGGCGTCGGGCGATGCCTGCCTTGAATTGCCCGGCATGCCTTCGCGGGTTGGCCCCACGTCCACAGTGACGGGCGCGTTGATCGTGAATGCGATCATCGTCCAGGGAATTGAAAACGCGCTGCAACAGGGCGCCGCCCCGGAGATTTACATCAGCAGCAACAGCGATGGGGACGAGCACAATGAGAAACTGCTTTCCAAATACAAAAGCCGCGTTCGGCATCTTTGAAATCGTGGGCGGCGTTAGCAGTCGCAACCCCCATTTCTAACGTCTGAACTGCTCGGCAGGAGTCTCGCCCCACCTTGATCGAGGGTTACCCCACGGCTGATTCAAGAAGGAGCCCGGGCAGTTTGCCCGCGCGGGCTGCCTGAAGATCTCGAAGAAAGCCGGCGGGCAGCCTGCCCGCGCTCCTTTCGCCAGATTCTTGACTCAGCGGTCGGGTTATTCCGGGTTATTCGAAGAACCTTTTCTCAGATTTGACTCTCGCACTCCCTTTGCTAAAGTGGTGATAGCGGTCAGCAAAGGGCAATTCGTGAACAGCAAAGTCGTACTAATATTAACCCGCCCTTTGCGATGTTCACGCCGCGAATGAAAGGCTAGCTATGCAAATCAAGAATCATCGTAAGGGGGGCTTCACCCTGGTGGAAATCATGATCGTCGTGGCCATTATCGGCCTCTTGGCGGCCATCGCCATTCCCAACTTCGTGAAAGCGCGCACCACAGCCCAGAAGAACGCCTGTATTCAGAACCTGAAACAGATCGACAGCGCGAAGGAACAATGGGCGCTGGAAAACAAGAAGACCGAAGGCACTTCGACCGCCGGCTCTGAGAGCGCCATCAACGCGTTCATGAAGAGCGCCCCGGCGTGCCCCGGCAGCGGCAGCTACACTTACAATGCCGTCGGAACTTCTCCGTCCTGCAGTCTGAGCGCGTCCAACGGACATACGCTCTAAAGGTTTGTTGAGCGAACTTGGAAAGGCTTGAGGATCGTCATCGTATTTATGCCCATGACCACTTAGCCCTTTCAAATTCGGCCTGAGCCACACGGTGAAAGCGCCAGACCTGGCCGGTCTGTTTGGATACCCGCTTGCGCTGGCAGAAGTGGAAGCGGAACGGAACAGCGAATCCCTCAACCTCATGGTCTTCCTCGAACCAGTAACCGAACAGGCGCAGCGTCACTTCCGACGCACCGGGGAAACCTTCGGTCCGCCACTTGTCCACCGCCTTCCGCAGCTTGGCAATCAACAGCAGCTTGCTCGGCCGCCGGCCGGACTTGTCCACACTCCAACCGGTCTCGGACTTCGCATCCTTGACCAGAAACGAATCCGGCTTCAGCCAGGGACACCGGCCTGGAATCTCCGGCAGGTCTTTGTCGTAAGCGATGATGCTGGCGGCCGTACCGGCAACTCAGGGCTCGACTTCGGCCAGCAACGCACGCACCTGGCCTCGCAAACGCGGCACGTCTGTTTGAATGATGTGCCACACTCGGTCGTGGTCCACGGCGTCATAGCCGTGAATCAGAATGTTTCGAAAGCCTACGATCGCCCGATGCTCCGGAATGCGAGCCGCCGTGGCCTCATCGACCTTGTGGATTCGGTTCAACGCCTCCCCGATGATCTCGAAGTTCCGCTCGACCGCCGACCGAAGCAGGCGATCGGCTTCATACTCCGCAAGGGAACGTCCACGTGTCGCGCTCTCGATCAGTTCGCACCCATCGAGAATGTCATGAAGCCATTTGGGGCATTTGGGATGCATCGTAAACCACCCGGCGAGTCTTGGCGGCCTCGCGGCGAAACCAAGGATTGCGCAGCGCGGAGCCCATCACAATGTCCACCGGACGACCCAACAGTTGCGTCAGCGCCTCCTTCAGTTCCAAAAATCGCGCAAGCCAGGGACCGAGGTCCGATCCCGGCGGGAACTCCACCAGGAAATCGAGGTCGCTCCGATTGGGGTCGAAATCATCCGTGCACGCCGAACCAAATGATTCCAGCCGGCTGACTCCATAACGTCGGCAAACTGCCGCAATGGCATCGATTTTCTCCTGGCTCAACGGGTTCATTTCACGTTCTTAGGGTCTGTGCAAAAATAAATTCCGGTTTTGCTGGAGGTGATTTCGCTTTCTGGCAAGGCACGACGAAGGAGCATAGCCAGGGCTCTGCGACTGAGGAGAAACGAAGCCAGAAAGCGAAATCGCCCCAGCCCTCCGGGGCGGGGCGGCGCCTGGCCGGCTGCGGCGTTGCTCGTCGGTCACAGCCCCAAAACGGGGATGCTCCCTCCTCGCGCCTTGCATCCGGCCAGGCGGCGCTCCCGCCAAAACCGGAATTTATTTTTGCACAGACCCTAAGGAGCCCGCGGCTTGTTTGGACGCAGCGGGTGGCGCCGCCTGGCGGGTGTAGTGTCTGGAGCCATGACAACTCAACCGGTTCCCTCTCGAAAGCCATCGACAAAGCAACCTGACGCGGAATGCGCTCCCAGCGAATCCGCTCGCGTGCCTCGGAGGACAACTGCCGCCAACGTTGGATGGTTTCTGTCCAGTTCATCGCACGGTAAGATAGCCGCCATTCCACGCCCGGCCAAGCGCGAATCCAGAGCGTCGGACCGCGGGCGTCCCCGCCCGCAGCGCTTCCGCCAACACGACGGCGCGGTGGAATTCCGAACGCTACGTGGAAGTCCGAGTTGCTGCGGACGAGGACGTCCGCGCTCCGAGCCGCGGCCACGCCCATGTCGCACGCTCATCGGCCGGAGGCTTCCACCAGAGCCGTGGAGAGGGGCTTGCCCTTCGTGTGCAACGGGACAATTTGGTCGCCGCGCAAGGCCAGTTCGGCGTAGGTTTCGCCGCGCTCGTTACAGAACTCGACTTCGTAGGCGTCGGGCAAGTGAGGAGCAACACCGTCTCCGGGCGGGAAAACGCCACGTAGTGAAGGCGCATTCGGTCAAACTCGGTGATGCGATTCTCCGGCTCGAAGGCCGGGCGTTGGAAGAAAGGCTGCAAATCCCGGTCGATTTGTTATCCCGTGGAAAGCTGATTGTGCAGCGAGCCGACGACGACGACAGGAATTCAAGCCCTTTCGCCTGATGGATCGTCATGACCTGTCCAAATCAAGATAATCACACCGCCACGGATGCGACAAGACCGGGAAATCGGGAATTCAGTGAAGTTACGGTATTCTTGCGTGCCCTCCAAGCAATGGCTGACTCTTACGTCGCCAGACGGCAACGCACCCCACCAGCGTCGCGAGCGAAACTGAAGCACCAACTTGAAAGGCTCGGTCGCGGTAAACCAGCGTGATCCGATGCGTACCCGGCGGCACTTCGAGGGCCTGGAACGCGTGGTTGGCGCGCCAGAGTCGGGTGGCGTTTCCATCCACCGTGGCTCGCCAGGCGGGATAATGGGTTTGCGCCACGACTACCCAGCCCGACTGCCTGGCCTCAACCTCCAATTCAATCCTCTGACTTGCTATCTTGCTCGACGTGATCCGGATGTCCGTTTGATTGGTCGCGGTAACAAAAGATCGAGCTTCCAGCGGCAGATAGACGATCTCGTTTGGCCTGAAGTTGGCATTGGTCAGGCCGCGGAGCGTTTGCGCGGCATCTGCAAAAACGGGCCGTTGCCCACCCGTGACAAGCGGCAAAGCAGTCGGACGCTTGGTCCATTCCACAACTTCTCCCGGAGCCGTCGCGAGCGACACGGCCAGGAAATCGGCGAGACCCGGCCAATCCGCGTTGGTCGAAGCATACAGCAGCGATTGCACTTCCGCCTGTTCCCCAACTTGAAGCGTGGACGAGCCGTTCACTTTCGGCGCGCCTTCGAGCAAGTTGAGATTGGACCAGAGCGCCAGGCGCTTGCCCAGAAGATCGCTTTGCCGATCAGCGACGCGGCTCAAGAGAAGATGTTGCTCGGCGTGCGGACTGATCATCACCCGGCCCTCTCCGTGGCGAGGCGGCGGCGTTTTGTGCTGCAACTCGAACAGACCGGGCGCCAGCGCGTACGTCGGGAGCGTCGGATTCTGGTTTGGGACGTGGGTCAACGCGTCCACGAAGAGCAAACTTAAGAGTCCAAATCCCGTCGCGCATCGCCAAAGCGACTGACGAACGCGGCCCAAGGCAAACAACAATCCAACGCTCGCGACCAGGAAAGCGGCTCGCCAAACCCCGCAGCGCAACACCGCCGGCCAGTGGTCATAGATCGTCGGGAACTGCCGCGTAAATTCGACGAGCAGCGCAATTGTGATGAACAGTCCTGCGCTCAAAAGAAAAAGAAGTCGCCTGGACGCGCCCATGAACTGCGATCCGTTCGGGACCGCGGATAGCACGGATGGGCGTGGATTAACATCCGGCGATGGCGCCCGTTCTGCGCTCATCGGCGTCATCCGCGAAATCCGCGGTGCTTCCGACTCTCCTTCCTTAGCGCTCCCGGCAATCCATTTCACCGCGAACGCCGCCAGCAACGGAACGGCGAAAGCAGTCAGCACGACAAACTTGATTGGGTAACGCGCAAAACCCAGGAGCGGGACGGCGGTCTTAACCCAGAGGTAAAGAAATCCGTTTTCTCCCAAGGCCATCAGCAGCGAGAACAGAGCCAGGCCCGCGAGCAGCCAGATCCGCCGGCCTCTAACAACGCAAACTGCAAATAATCCCAGGAGCAGCGCCGTGACGCCGAGATAGGTCGAGGTCATGAATTCCTGCCCCATCTGAAAGAAGATTCCTTGCGGTGTGAGAAAACAGCGGAAGAGCGGGAAGACAAGGTTCGCCCATCCCCAGGGCGGCATCGACCACTTCGCGGTCGCGAATTCCGCGCTGCGCTGGGAGTGAGCGAGCAAGTCGAAGAAAGGCAGCAATTGCGCGGCAGATAATCCGCACACCAGCAGAACAACCACAGCGGGTCGCACTATGTGAAGCCAGGCTGAACCACCGTTACCGTCGGCGGCTGAGCTGTCGTGGATGTGGAACACGCCTTCCCCCTCACCCTGCCCTCTCCCTTGGAGAGAGGGAGCATTGACTTCGACGCTTTGAGAAGTCGAACGTGCCAGGTCGCTGCAAGCGCGGGATGTATTTTCCCCTCTCCCTGAGGGAGAGGGAAATGGTGAGGGGGAAGGCGCCATTCGAAACGCGCGACGCAGCCACTGCAAACGGCGATGAACGATCCGGGAGTCTGCGGTCCAGAGAACCAATAAGAGTAGCCAGGTGAGCAGGACGATTTCGGGAACGCCCGCCAGCAATTGCATGGTCGCGGCCGAAGCCGCCACGATCAGTGTCCTTCCGCCTTCGCGCCAGGCGCGTTCGGTCCACAGCACAACCCACGGCATCCAGCCCAACGCGACGGCGTAGTTCGGCCAGTTCAGGCAGGATAGCGTGATGCCATTAAAGACAAACGCCACGCCGGCCACGCTCGCACTCAATCGATGCTCTGTCCATCGGAACGCCAGAAAATACATCCCCAGCCCGGCCCAGAACAAGTGCGCGAGGCAAAAGAAATTCAGCGACCACGGCAACGGCAGCACCACATAGAATAACGAGAAGGGATACAGCGCCATCGTTCCCCACTGGGCGAGGAACGGCGCGCCACAGTTGCTGAGCGGATTCCAAAGCGGCCATTCCCCACGCCAAAAACTCTCGTGATGATAGAAGATCATGGGGTAAGCCAACACGCCGAAGTCGCGATAAAAAAAAGTGTGGATTCCCAGCGCGACCTTGGGAAAAGCGCAGACGATGGCGAGCGCGAGCAACAGGGCGAAGCGCGCCGGAGTGAACCAAGCATCTTTGATTTCATTGGCGTTCATTGGCGTGCCTTCGCGGTTCAACTGAGTGGAGGCGGCTCGTTTCATTTCAAGATAACGCCTCGGTTTTGTCCGGCGAGCCGGCAGCGCAGAGTTGAACTCTGCTGCATCGCCGATTTGCAATCGGCGGCGCTCCGGCGAGTTCCAGGGCGTTGGAGGTTTCCGGGCTCTGGTGGAATGCAATTCCGCGATACGGCAGATTGAAAATCTGCGCTACCACCGGGCAACAATGAGGCCTCACATTTCAAGTCAGGCTCCACTTCATCCACAGCCACGCGCAAGCCAGCAGGCTCAGCACCGAAAGCGCCGTGCCGGCACGGAAGGCATTGTCCACGTATTCCATTTGCACGGCGTGGCGCCCCGCCGGCACCTCGACAGCTTGAAAGGCGTAGTTCGCCCGCCACAACTTCGCGGGTTTTCCATCAACGTAGGCCTTCCACGGATGATAAAACGCCTGCGCAACGACCACCCACGCAGGCGCGTCGGCTTCAACAGTCAGGAGGATCTCGTGAGCGCGGATTTGCGTTACTTGAACCTGCACGCCCGCGGAATTTGTCACGGCGGTTTGCGCGCTCGCTGGTGTTGGCAAATACACGCTGCGCGCGGCGTCGAAACCCGGCGCGGCCATCGCGCGAAGAATCTCCGTGTCGTCCGCGAAAACAGGCGTTTGCCCGCCAGTCGCGAAAGCCAGAAAGTTTCTCCGCGGCTTCCAATGAATGACTTTGTCTTCCGCCGTGAATTGGGAGACTCCCAGAAAAGTTTCCAGCGCCGGAACCGAGGCATTCGTCGTCGCGTAGAGAAGGGCGCGCACGCGGCTTTCCTCCCGCACGTACAACGAAAAGAACCCGTCCAGTTTGGGGATCGAATCGAGCAAGTTGGCATTCGCAAACAACGACAGCCGGCTGTAAAGCACGTCATCGACCGCGTTCGTGATCGCGAGATGGTTCAGCCGAAAGTCGGCGAGCGGACTGATCATGGCGCGCGATTCGCCCAGCTTCGGTTCGGGCGCGAGCTTCAAATGGTCCTTCGCGAGACTGGCCTCATACACCGACGGCTCGATCGTGGGATTCAAGCGCGGCGCGTGCGTCATCGCATCCAGCCAGAGCAGCGCGACTAAACTCAGGCTCGGAATCGGAGAAGCCCCCCACCAGCGCGAGCCAAGGCCTGCCGTCGCTGCCATGATCAGGACCAGCAAGCCCCCTCGGCTGAGTCCGCTTTGCCAGGTGGCTGTCCACTGGTCGGTCGGCAGAGGATGTGTGCGCGCAAACCAAAGGATCGCGCCGATGAGCACGAGGCAGGTTGCGCCGAAGAGCACCATTGGAATGAGAAGCGTTTCGCGGTGCCCTGACGGCGCCGAGTCACGCTTACGCGTTGCGCCGTTGACCCGATCTGCGTTCTTCTCCCTCTCCTCCTCGGTCGAGGAGAGGGCCGGGGTGAGGAGTCGCTCGGTTTCTCCGTCCGCTTCCTGGCAACGACTCCCATCTCGACTCGACGCATTCCGCAGTGCTTGAATTCCGAACGCCGCCAACAGCGGCAAGGCAAAACTTGCGATCACCACGAACTTGATGGGAAAGCGGACGATTTGGAGCGGCGGAAACAACTCCCGCAGAACTCGGTAAAGATAACCTGGGTCCCCCAGCGCCAGCGCCAAACTCAGAATCATCATCCCCGTCAAAACCCAGAGCCTCGCATCACGGATTCTTGCGAACCCCACTCCCGCAAGCAGGAGCACGCCAATTCCGGCGTAATACGACGAAACCCAGTATTGGCCGTGCTGAGCAAACACGCCGTGGTACGAAGGAAAACATCGGAAGAGCGGGACGAGGAAATTGGTCCAACCCCACAGTGGCATCGGCCACGACGTATCGCTGTATTCCGCGTCGCGCTGCGAATGCGCGAGCAAATCGAAAAACGGCAACATCTGCGCCGCGGTGAGGCCTGCGATAAGAAAAAGGATGCCGGCGAATCTGAGGAAGACGCGTTTGCGCCCACGTAGGGCAGGCTTCCAGCCTGCCGGTTCGAGAGGCATCTTGCCTCGCGAATCGATGCGAGGAGATTCAGCGCCAATTCCGTCCGACCTCCGCTCCCCTGACCTCTCCTCCCTTTCGTGAAGAGGGCGAGAATCCCTTGATCCAACCAGATCGGCGATCCACAGCACAGAAACGATCACCCAGGTGAACAGAATGATTTCCGGACCACCCGTCAACATCTGCGCGGCGCCGGCCAGGGAGGCCAGAAGGATCGCGCGTCTCCCCTGGCGCCACGCCTTTTGCGCGAGCAGGACCACAATGGGCATCCAGGCGAGCGCGGCGATGTTATTCGGCCATTTCAGGCAACTCAACGTGAGTCCATTGAAAGCGAAGGCAATTCCCGCCACCGCTGCCGCCAACCGATTTCCGGTCCACTGAAAGCCAAGAAAATACATTCCGATCCCGGCCAGATAAAGGTGCAGCACGCAGAAAACGCCCAGCGACAAGGACAACGGAAAGAGCACATAGAACAGCGACAGCGGATACAGCGTCATCGTGTTCCACTGCGCCAGAAAAGGCAGGCCGCAATTGTTGAACGGATTCCACAACGGGATTTCCCCTTGCCACAAGCTCTCCCGATGAAAGTGGGCCAGCGGATAACCAAAGATCGCAAAATCCCGATGGAAGAAAGTCCGCGAGCCGAAGATGACATCCGGAAAAGCGGCCAGGACCAAAAGCGCCAGCAGGCCGGCAAATCGTTGCGGCTTGAACCACGCGTCCAGATTCCCGCCCGTTGGCGTCGAGGCCCCGCTCGCCGAAGACAACATAGCTGCGGCAATTTCTCAGAAAGCGCCCGGCGTCCAAAGAAAATTCCGTTCCACTCAATCCACTCACGTTGCAGCCGCGTAACGCCGACATTCGTGTCGCTCCGATTCTCTTGCGCTTTGGCCGGTCCAATCGTCACCGGATAAAGCGCAATCCACTGCGGTTTATCCGGAGCGTTCCGTCTCGGAATTCTGGACCGGCCTTCTCCTTGACGGCTCCAGCTCACACACTTACTTTGTGCCAACGTCAAGCCAAAGCGATTTATTGGACCGGACAAAAGCGCAGTGGAGTATCCTTAACGCCTCGTCCTGATAAACCGCAACTGCACTGCGTCTATTAACACTGTCGGCAATATTTCACTATGGGCATGATTGACCAATTCCAGAAGCTCGATGACCTCATAATCGAAAACACTCAGCCTCCGGTTAGTACAGCGCTTCGTAACCAATTGGCTCTCGTTCGCGAGCAGGTGGAGGCATATCAAGCATCCTCGGAGAGGCAGGATCAGGCTCTTTCTCGGCAGATGAGCACGATAGAGACTCTTCAGAAGGAGGATCAGCGCCTTGTCGCAGCGAATGCTGAGTTGAAGCGGAAACGAGCAGCGCGACCGCAGCCAGATGTGCGGATACACCATGGCCCACCGCCGCCGCCGATCAGGTAGCGGATGCCGAGGCGCTGCAGCGAACGGCTTCTCCGCCGTCCGTTCGAGCATCGCGGAAATTCGTGAGCGCTCCGTGCGCTCCACCGCCGCCGCCGAGGCCGTCGCTGAGCTTGGACGTTAGCCCTCTCACGCCATGAAGAACATCGTCATTCTCGCCTCGGTTGTTGCCGCAGTGATCTTGTCGGGCTGCGCGACCACGCCGCAGCGTCAACGATACCGTGTTTCCGTGAATGGGTTGGCGGCACAGACGACCAACGCCCCAGTGTCATTCGTTATTTTGCCCGGCGACAAAGACGTGGGAGCTACCGAGCTCCAGTTTCAGGAGTATGCTGGTTTCGTGGAGCGTGCCCTGAGCCAGCGTGGTTTTCACCGCGATTCGGCGATAAATTTCTCAAAGACAATTCATGAGCGAACGACTGCGAGGAATCCTGGAAAGCAAGCGGGTTATGCGTCGCAAGCTTTCCGCGCTGCCTTTTTCCGACAAGGTCAAGTTGCTGGAACAGTTGCGCGAACGCAGTCTCTTGATTGCCTCCAGTCCGCTGAAACGGCGCGAGGCGGCTATCAACAAGGATACGCCGCGCTGAACTCCCATCTGATTCCCGCCGCTGATTAACGTCTTGTGACTGATCCACGCCTCCGCGCATCGTTGCCGCGAAGACGACATCCGGGCGTGAAATCCAAAAAACCTTGCGCGGTCCAGGGCCCGGTGTTAGAAACCTCTCACACTGAATTAGCCAAGATTTCGCGCGAACCAGGCGTGCTGTCGTCGGCAGCGTTCGATAGCCAACTTCTGGCTCGGCGTAGCACCTATCCAAAAGAAAGGCGACCATGTCCGAAAAACTCGAACCGTCCCAAGTCTCCGGAGTCTCCAGGCGCGGCTTCCTCAAAGGCCTCAGCGTCGGCAGCATGGCCACAGGCCTGTTGTCCCCCGCTGTCCCTTCGGCGGAAGCAGCGGCACGAGGATCAGCAATCCAGGGCCCCGGCGAAATCCCCATCACCCTAAAAATCAACGGCAAGAATCAGAAACTCAGCGTCGAACCGCGTGTCACGCTGCTCGATGCCTTGCGCAATCGTCTCGATCTCACCGGCTCCAAGAAAGTGTGCGACCGCGGCACGTGTGGCGCTTGCACGGTCATCGTGGATGGCCATCCGGTCTATTCGTGTTCGATGCTCGCGATCGAGGCCGAAGGCCGCGCTATCACGACCATCGAGGGTCTGGGCACACCTGCCAGGATGAGCGCAGTCCAGAAGGCGTTCGTGAAACACGACGCGCAACAGTGCGGTTTTTGCACGCCGGGTTTCGTCGTCGCAAGCACCGCGTTCCTCAGATTGAATCCTAACCCCACGCTCGAACACGCGCAGGCGGGCCTCGGCGGCAACCTTTGCCGCTGCGGAACCTACACCCACATGGCAGAAGCCGTCGTCGAAGCATCGAAGAGCATGAAAGGAGGCGCCTAATGGCTACTGCAAAATGGCCTGCGCAAGATAAGCGCAAACTCATCGGCAAGCGCATCGACCGCCTCGACGGCCCGGCCAAGGCCACCGGCGCGGCTAAATACGCCTACGACATCAATCGCCCCGGAATGCTCTGGGCGAAATTGATTACTTCACCTCACGCCCGCGCGGAAGCGGTCAGCGTCGATTTCAGCGGCGCGAAGAGCCTACCGGGTGTCCAGGCGACCTGGGAGAATCCCAATTCAATCGGCAAAGACCAGGCCGGGAATGGGAAAATCCAGTACGTCGGCCAGATCGTCGCCGCCATCGCGGCGGACACCGAAGAGATCGCTAAAGAAGCGGCCTCTCGAGTCAAAGTTCAGTATGTCCCGATGCCGCATCAAGCCAACGACCGGGATCCTCAACTCTTCCAAGGCCAGCCCGGCGGACGCAACGTCGGAAACGTCGAGGAAGCCCTGGCCAAGGCGGACGTGAAGATCGAAGGCGAATACGGCATCCCCGTCATTACCCATTGTTGCCTTGAATCCCACGGACAGGTTGCGGAACTGAACGACGGCAAGCTCACCCTTTGGCCTTCGACTCAGGCGGTGTCCAGCTACGCGGACGTGAGCATGACGGACGCTTCCGGTGGATTGCAGCGAAGCAGCATTCATGTGGATTGCCAGCACATGGGTGGCGGTTTCGGTTCCAAATTCAATCCGGGAACCTGGGGCGTCGCGAGCACCGCGCTCTCCAAACAGGCCGGTCGTCCCGTGAAACTCATGCTGGACCGCGATGAAGAGTTGATGATCGCGGGAAATCGGCCGTCGGCTTACGCCAAGATCAAAGTCGGCGCGGCGAAGGACGGCACTATCACCGCCATCGATGCCGAAGTTTGGGGCACGGCAGGTCCGGGCGGTGGCATCCCGCAGCAAGTCCCTTACGTCATAGACAAGATTCCCAACATCCGGCTGAGCGTGAAACGAATTGCCACCAACCGCGGTCCGGCTGCGGCGTGGCGCGCGCCCAATCACCCGCAACAGTGCTTCCTGACCATGTCTGCGTTTGCCGACACGGCCGCTGCGCTGAAGATGGACGAACTGCAGTTTTTCCTGAAGAACGCCGAACTCACCGCGCGTCCCGATGTGTACAAGGAAGAGCTCAACATTGCTGCCGACTTGATTGGCTACAAACAAAAGGCTCATTTGCGCGGCGACCCGAAGCCCGGCTCTATCAAACGCGGCCTTGGCATGTCCATGCACACCTGGGGCGGTCGTGGCCATCGATCCGAATGCGACGTGACCATCAATCCGGACGGCTCTGTGGAAGCGAAAACCGGGTCGCAGGATCTGGGAGTCGGCACGCGAACGGTTATTGCAATCGTGGTCGCCGAAACCCTCGGATTGCCTCTGGAAGCCGTGAAGGTTGAGATCGGGCGGAATAGTTACCCGGCTTCAGGCGGATCGGGTGGAAGCACTACCGTGGGCGGTGTTTCAACCGCTTCGCGGTTGGCGAGCACGGATGCTTTGAATGCGCTGTTGGCCGTCGTTGCTCCGAAGCTCGGCGTGCAAGCAGATGCCCTCGAAGCGAGCGACGGTTACATTCGCCAGATCGACAAGCCAAACAACCGTATCGCGTGGAAAAACGCGTGCGCGCTTCTCGGTGTGAATTCCATCACCAAACGCGGCCTGAACGATCCCGGCCCCAGCGAACAGCAAGGCTTCATCAGTCAGGGCGTCGGCGGCGTGCAAATGGCCGATGTGTCGGTCGATATCGAGACCGGCGTCGTGACCGTCAACGAAATGGTGGGCGTGCAGGACTGCGGCTTGATCATTGACCTCAAGACCGCCGAAAGCCAGGTCTATGGTTCGATGATCATGGGGATCGCCTATGCGATCTACGAAGAAGCGGTCTATGACTTCAAGACCGGTCGCATGCTGAATGCGGACATGGAATTCTATCGCCTCGCCGGCTTGAAAGACGTCGGAAAGCTGAAGGTTCACATGATGACGAGCAAAGCTTACGAAGACCGGGGTGTGATTGGATTGGGCGAACCGCCCGTGATCTCACCCGGTGCGGCCATCGCCAACGCGGTCGCCAACGCCTGCGGCGTACGCGTCCCGCACTTGCCATTAACTCCTGACCGCGTGATCGCGGCGTTGCAGAAAGGAGGCATTGTATAATGAAATCATTTGAATACGCAGCCCCGACCAAACTGGACGCCGCCGCCGCGCTGTTGGCGGAGCAATGGGGCGAAACCGAAATCCTCGCCGGAGGCACCGACCTGGTGACTTCGCTGAAACAGCACATCACCGCGCCCAAACGCGTCGTCAGTTTGAGAAACATCTCGGCGCTGAAGGGAATCAAAATTCAGAACAAAGTCGCGCGCGTCGGCGCAATGACGACGCTCTCCGAGTTGGCGGCGCATTCCGGGATCAAAGAAAACTTCCCGGCGCTGGTGACGGCAGTGAAGAGCATCGGCAGCCCCCAGATTATTTCGGTGGGCACGGTTGGCGGAGACCTCTGCCAGCGTCCGCGTTGCTGGTACTACCGGAATGGTTTCGGTTTGTTCGGAAAGCAGGGGGACGCCTCGCTCGTGAAGGACGGTGACAACCGATACCACGCCATCTTCGGCAACGAAGGGCCGGCCTATTTCGTGAGCGCTTCCAGCCTTGGCCCCGCGCTGACCGCGTTGGGCGCGACGATCAAAGTCGCCGGGCCAAACAAAAGCACGCGGTCCATCGCGGCCAAAGACTTCTTCCGCACTCCCAAAGCGGAGAATGAACGCGAGACTGCGCTCAGGCCAAACGAAATCGTAACCGACATTGAGATTCCCGTCCGCGGCTTGAAAAACGCGACCTATGAAGTTCGCCACCGGTATGGTCTCGATTGGCCGTACGTCACGGCGACAGTCGCGTTCGAGTCGAAAGGCGGCGCCGCCTCCAACGCCAGCGTCGTTCTCGGCCACGTTGCTCCAACGCCCTGGCCTTCGGCGGGCGCCAGCGGCGCCTTGTCCGGCAGAGTGGATGCCGCGCTCGCAGCAAGATGCGGCGAAGCCGCGGCGCAGGGCGCGAAACCGCTCAGTGGAAACGGCTACAAAGTGCAACTGGTCAAAGTCGCCGTCAAACGCGCGATCCTGGCCGCGGCTGGAATCGCCTGAGGGAGGAATGCATGAACAACGAAGAAAACAGTTTCAATATCCGCGTTCCCTGCCGGCATCTGCGCAGCAAGGAAATGTTCCACCAGGATTTGGGCCAGGAGGATGACGAATTCTCCAGCGGCCTCTTCTGGTGCGGGCAGACCCACGAGAGCTTCGGCCCGGACGGCCAGCCCGTCGGCAAAAAGGAATGTTGCGCCGGAAGGTCCTGCCATATAAGTTAGCCTTGACGACTAATTCGTTCAGAGCAACTCACAGGACTTACTATGCGAAAAACACTTCTGACCGGCGCGCTGCTCGCCGCCATGGCGATTTCTGTGGCCGCCGCCAAACAAACGTCCCCGACCATTTCCGGTGAATACCTCGAAGTGCGGTCGTGCGACGTCTTCACGGGCCCCTGTTTTGCCAACGCAGAAATGGGGCTGACCGGCAAGGAAGCCATCCTGGTGTGGAAGATTCGCCAGGGCGTCTGGCGCGGCACGGCGCTGGACGGCATGAATGTCATCGCTGTCGTTCAGACCGATGACACGCTCGGCGACTTGCGCTATCAACCTCGCACAGGCAAGGCCGTGCTCATCGTCGATTCCCGGGCGGACGCGCAACAGATATTCGCGCTCACCGATCTGGCGAAGTCGATGGCGGGCCGGTTGATCTCGGAGGTGACGGAAGTCAAGACCTCGTCCATCGAGATGAACGTCGGAGGTTGCGGAAAAGCGGGTTGTGCCTCGGTGAAGGTACCGGGCCTCGTCGCCATCTCCACCCGTTGTTTCGGTGACGAAGATCACGTCTGCGGCAACGAAGAAACGTTTTATCCGCCGCTCGCCGACGTGACCGCCCATCCCGCCTACACCGAAGTCGCCAGCTACACCGGCACCGGTCTGGGCCTGACGTGGAAATCCATCGGCGCGCGAAGCGCGTTCCTTGGAACGTTCACCCGATAAGGTCCTATTCCTTCTTCAACAGGCCGGAAACGATTGCGTTTCCGGCCTGTTTGTTTTAGCGTTCCGCGTCCAAATCGGACCGAGAATTCTCTATCTGTAAACTGACTGACCGGACATGAAACGAAGCTTGAGCACTCTGCGTCTATTCGCTGCGCTCGCGTGCCTTTGCCAGACCAGCGCGCTGCAGGCCGGAGGACTGGCGCTCAAAGTGGTGAAAAAGGATCCGCCGAGCGCAATCGATGAGTCGATTCGAAAAACCCTCCAACCGACCGCCATTCAGTTGCTCGACGGCGACAAAGCGGCGTTTGAATTCTGGCTGAGCGCTGAGGTTCCCCTGCAATCGGAACCTGCCTCTCCCTCGGCCGCCATGGACGCCATCAAGCAAAGCACGCTGCTCGGCGTCGTGGCCGTCGGCAGCGACACGCGAGACTACAAAGACGCCGAACTCTTTGCGGGAGTGTACACGATGCGCTTCGGCCTGCAGCCCCAGGACGGCAATCATCTGGGCACTTCCGAGTTCAACTATTTCGCCGTGCTGGTCACAGCCAAGAAGGACGTCAAACCGGACGGAATCACCGACTACAAGACGCTGGTTAGAGCCAGCCGGTCCGGCACTCCATCGGATCACCCCGTCATTCTCAGTCTCCGGCCTGTTTCGTCGGTCGGGAGCGAAGCGCCGAAAATGAACGAACCGGCCCCGGAGCACAAAAGCGTGATTCTTAAGATCCCGGCACGTGTCGAGGGCGGCGAGCAAACCGCGCTGTTTTTCGAGTTGGTTTACTACGGCAAAGGCAAAGTCTAGTGATGTGTTTCACAAATGGCTGGAGTTATGTTGCGCCCAAAACGGCCTGGGGCAAGGCGCGACGAGGGAGCATAGCCCCAGTGTTCTGCGACCGAGGAGCAACGCAGCTCCAGACCGTTTTCGGCGCGACCCTTCGGGCCGCAGGTCTTTTGGCCTCCCGCTTCGTTGCTCGCGCCTTACAGACCCACCAGGGGTATGCGCCTCGCTCGCGCCTCGCGGGAGGCCAAAATCCCTTGCGGCATAACTCCAGCCATTTGTGAGACACATCACTAGCCGGCGCGCCTCAAAAACCGCCGTGATTTGCTGATGGACGAAAACGAGAGATCAGCTTATCGCGGCCAAGGCCAGTGGAATCTTTCCCATGAGCGCGGTAGGGCTGCGCTGCCGCGCCGCCGACTTTCAGTCGATCTGCGAGCCTTTATCAAGTCTTCGACCGAATTCCTTCGGCTAACAACCCTCACCGTGCTTCACCCATTCTGGTCCCTTCTGGTCTTCGTTTTGGCTACCCACGCCTCCCATTGGCAATCGCACGCGGGGTACAGAACCGCACAGCTAACGCCGCCCGCCGGAGGCAAGCCAGGCTTCACACGACTTCCATCCAATCTCACCGGCGTCGCATTCACAAATCGCCTGGCGCAAAGCCGCTATGTCACGAACCAGATTTATCTGAACGGCTCCGGGGTCGCCTCCGGTGACGTCGATGGCGACGGTTGGTGCGATCTCTACTTCTGCGGTCTCGACGGGCCGAATGTGCTGTATCGCAATCGCGGCGACTGGCGCTTCACGGACATCACTTCCTCCGCGGGAGTCGCGTGCGCGGACCTCGACGCCACGGGGGCTTGCTTCGCCGATCTAGATGGGGACCTCGACCTGGACTTGATCGTCAATTCCGTCGGTGGCGGAACGCGCATCTTCCTCAACGACGGCAAGGGACGGTTCACTCCCCTGCCCTCTCCAACACCTCTGAACCCCGCCCGCGGCGCCATGTCGCTCGCCCTGGCTGATATCGATGGCGACGGAGACCTCGACCTTTACATTGCGAATTACCGCACGACGACCATCCGCGACATGCCCAACACTCGCATGCACGTCAAGCCGGACGCCAATGGGAAACTCGTCGTCATGACGGTGGACGGTCGATCTGCGGCTGAACCGGACTTGGTGGGAAGATATTCGCTGGACTATAACAGGAAGATTGTCGAGCACGGCGAGGTGGACGCGCTTTTTCGGAACGACGGCAACGGCAAATTCGTTTCCATCCCGTTTACTCAGGGCAATTTCCTGGACGAAGACGGCCAGCCCTTGAGCATCCCGCCCTACGACTGGGGACTCTCCGTGATGTTCCGCGATATCAATGGCGATGGTCTTCCTGATTTCTACGTCTGCAACGACTTCAGTTCGCCGGATCGAATATGGATCAACCTTGGAGGCACGCGATTTCAAGCCGTCTCGCGCCTGGCCCTTCGGAATACATGTCAGTTCTCAATGGGCGTGGATTTCGCGGACTTGGACCGCGACGGTTATGACGAAATCTTCGTCGCGGACATGCTGAGCCGGTTTCATCCCAAGCGGCACATCCAGATCGGGGACATCATGTCGGTGTTTTCGAAAGTCGGGGAAATCGACAATCGGCCCCAGTACTCCCGGAACACGCTGTTCTTCAATCACGGCGACGGCACCTACGCCGAAATCGCGCAGTTTAGCAACGTCCAGGCTTCGGAATGGTCTTGGAGTCCAACCTTTCTCGATGTCGATCTGGACGGGTACGAGGATCTGCTCATCACCACCGGCCACGAACTCGAAATGATGAACGCGGACGTCGCCCGACGCGCGGAAGCCGTGAAAGCCGCGAAGAAACTGTCCATTCCGGAGCAGTTGGCGTTGCGCAAAATGTTTCCACGGCTGGATTCGCCTAACGTCGCTTTCCGGAACCTTGGCGACTTGACGTTCGAGGACGTTAGCGTCGCGTGGGGCTTCGACGCCAAGAGCGTCTCACACGGCATGGCGCTGGCGGACCTGGACAATGACGGGGACCTGGACGTAGTGATGAATAATTTGAACGAAGTGGCCGGGGTGTTTCGCAACGAAGGCTCGGCTCCCCGCGTCGCCGTCCGGCTCAAAGGCA
>Ga0194128_10001541_pt1 | contig 39770 bp, 35 predicted proteins | sample TA2KigCa65mmetaG_FD_148650 | JGI IMG/M metagenome (GOLD analysis project Ga0194128, IMG submission 148650) | Freshwater microbial communities from Lake Tanganyika, Tanzania - TA2015037 Kigoma Deep Cast 65m | ecosystem: Environmental > Aquatic > Freshwater > Lake | place: Tanzania: Lake...
GGACGCCCGCGAGCGGAGGACCGGCGGAGCCGGAGCGCGGCGTCGCGCCGACCGGCTCGAGCGTGACGACGCCCGCGTCCGTCGAGCCGAAGCACTCGAGCACGTCTGGCACGCGAAATCTTCGCTTCACCTCGGCGCGGATCGGCGCGGAGCCGAGCCCGAGGATCAGGCGAAGGCGGCTCGTCGACTCGAGCGACCCGCGATCCTCGGCGAGGAGGATCGCGAGGAACGTCCCCAGGGTGAAGAGCACGGTCGCGCCGGTCTCGTGCACGAGCGGCCAGAACGCGGAGGCGGAGAAGGTCTTCGGGAAGGCGAGGGTGCAGCCGACGTCCATCGCGACGGAGGCGGCGCCCCAGGCGTTTCCGTGGAAGAGCGGACCGACGGCGAGCACCACGTCGCCCGGCACGATCCCGAGACCGGTGACGAACGCGCCGCTCACGCCGGGGCGATCGTGCGTGAAGAGAACGCCCTTCGGTGCTCCGGTCGTTCCCGAGGTGTAGAGCAGGAGCGACGCGTCGTCCGCACCGAACGTCACGCCCGGCGGACCGTCCGGGGACTCCGCGAGGAGAGGCTCGAGGGCGATCGCGTCTGCGAGCTCGTCTTCGGCTCCTCCGAAGAGCGCGACGCGCGCGTCCTTCGGTCGCACGTCCGCCGCGCGGACGGTCGGCGGCGCGGCCCTGTCCGTCACGATCACGCGCGGATCGGCGTGCGCGAGGATCCAGCCGAGCTCGCGCGCGCCGAGCGCCGGATTGACGGGATGGAGGAGGGCGCCCGCCTTGAGCGCGCCGTACGCGGCAGCGAGCCACTCGACGGAGTTCCCCATCGCGAGCGTGACGCGATCGCCCTTCTCCACGCCGAGCCGCCGGAGAGCGTGCGCGGCGCGGTTGGAGCGGCGGTCGAACTCGGCGAAGTCGACGGTCTCGTCGCCGTGCCGGAGGTAGGGATGGTGCGGGCGCTCGCGACGATTTCGCTCGAGGCTGTCGAGAAACGACATGCGGTGGACCTGCGAAGCTTGTGGACGAGGCGCGAAGCGGTGTCCAGCGCCGTCGCCGTCGCCGCTCCGCTGGCCAGGACGGGGAGGGGCGTAGTACGGCACTCGTCGTGCGCGGGCAGGACGTCGAGACGCCGTCGTACGCCGAGCCCGCGAGTCGCGGGCCCCTGGGCGAGTCGTGGCGCGCGTGGACCGCTCTCGCCGTCGGCGTTCTCGCGGTCAGCGCGCAGTCCGCTCTGGCCTACGGGATGTCGCCGCTCCTGAAGTCGATCACGGAGGAGCTCTCGTGGAGCCGGAGCGAGTACGCGGCGGCGATGAACTTCCGGCTCCTGCTGATCGTCGCGATGGTCCCGGTGGTCGGTCGGCTCGTCGACCGGCTCGGCGCGCGCGTCGTGCTCTTCTCCGGCGCGTTCGCGATCGGCCTCGGCACGCTGCTGATGGCCCAGATGAGCTCGCTCTGGGGGTTCTGGATCTCCGGCCTGTTGACCGGCCCCGGGCAAGCCGCGGTCGGGACGGTCGCGAGCTCGGCTCTCGTCCTGCGGCTCTTTCGTCGCCGGCAAGGTCTCGCGATCGGGATCCTGAACGGCGGCGACAACCTGATCACGAGCGGCGTGCACATCGGCTCCGCCTACCTTCTCGTCCACGCCGGATGGCGCGGCGCCTTCGGCGGGCTCGCGGTCGGCTACCTGGCGCTCGCCGTCCTCGTCCTCGTGGCGCTCCGCTCCGGCGAGGGCGGAGAGGAGTCGGAGCCGAAGGAACGCGAGAGCAGCGGTGCTTCGCCCATCCCGTGGGGGGAAGCGCGCTTCTGGCTCCTGATCGTCGTCTACGTCATCCTGTACGGCTACGTGACGACGATCGGGCTCCACTTCCCCGCGTTCCAGCAGGATCTCGGGCGAACCGCCGACGTCGCCGCCTGGATCTACGGATTCAGCACGATGGTCGGCGCCGGCGGCTCGATTCTCGCCGGCTGGACGAGCGAGCGGATCGGCTCCGTCGCGACGCTGCGGTGGGTCGTCCTCGGTCTCCTCGCGAGCTCGATCGCGCTCTGGTCGTCGATCGGGGTCGGAGCGTACTACGTCTGGGCCGCCGGATACGGGATCGTCAACGCCGGAGCCGTGGCCCTTCTCGCGCTCGTCGTGCGCGACGTGTTCCGCGGCGCGAGCTTCGGCCGGCTGATGGGCGTCGTCTACGCGTTCTGCATGGCGGCGACCGTCGCCGCGAACACCTTCGCGTCCGCGATCTTCGACGCGTCGCGGAGCTACATCCTCGTGTGGCAGGTGTACAGCGTGCTGCTGCTCCTGGCTCTCGTGCCGCTCCAGATGCTCGTGCGGCGCACGCGCCGCGTCGCCGAGGCGGACGCTCCGTTGCATCGCCCCGGTCGAACTGCTTCTTAGAAACCATGCGCGCGCCCGAAGCGCCGGGTGAATCTTCGCTCGACGACGCCGTCCTCGACGACGTCCGCGCCGAGCGGGTCACGACGCTGAGCGGGCCCGACAGCCCCGAGGGACGCGAGCTCGGACGAGCCGTCGGCCGGAACGTCGCGCGCATCCGCGCCGAGCGCGGCATCGCGCTCGCAGCACTCTCGCACCGGAGCGGCATCCGCGAGGAGCTTCTGAACGCGCTCGAGGAGGGCCGCGCCGTGCCGAGCCTGCGCGCCGTCTGGCACCTCGCGACCGGACTCGAGGTTCCGTTCGGGAGCCTGCTCGCGCACACGATGCTGTCCGCCGCGGGCGATCCCGACTTCCGGGTGCAGCGCTCGAGCCGCGGGCGCGTGATCGCGTCCTCTACGAATCAGTTCCGCTCGCGCGTGCTCTTCCTGGAAGGCGACCCGCGCGTTCCCGAGGTCTACGAGCTCACGCTCGCGCCGGGCTGCGTCGAGGAAGCCGAGCCGCACGCGGCGGAGACGTTCGAGCACATCGTCGTCACCCGCGGCACGATGATCATCCGCGCGGGCGGATCGCAGGCGAAGCTCGAAGCGGGCGACAGCTTGTTCTTCCGCGCCGACGTGCCGCACGGGTACGAGAACGCCGGCGACGAGCCGACGCGCGCGCTGCTCATCATGAGCTACGCCCAGGTTTGATCGCACGAGAGGGGCGTCGCCCCTCTCCCCTGTCGGGCAACGCCCGTCGGACCCCCTCACCCCGCTCGCTGTCGCTTGGCCGCGCGCCCTGCGCGCGGAGAAGCCTCGGCGTCAGCTCCGCGCGGGATCCGGCTTCGTCGGGTCGAGGCCGAGCCGCTCGATCGCCTCGGCGACGCGCTCGGGCGCGATCTCCTCGCGTCTCGCGAGGGCGTGAAGGGCGGTGACGCAGATCGATTCCGCGTCGACCTCGAAGAAGCGGCGCAGCTCGGGCCGGTCGTCGCTTCGACCGAAGCCGTCCGTGCCGAGCGCGTGCAGGCCGTCCGGCGTGAACGCGGCGAGCGTTGCCACGAGGCCGGACACGTAGTCGCTGACTGCGACGACGGGGTAGGGCTCGTCGGCGAGCGCTTGCTGGAGATACGAGAGTCGCGGCGCTTCGAGCGGATGCAGACGGTTCCAGCGCTCGGTGGCGCGCGCGTCGCGGTAGAGCTCGGAGTAGCTCGTCACGCTCCACACGTCCGCGGCGACACCCACCTCCGCAAGAAGCGCTTGCGCGCGCATCGTCTCCGGGAGGAGCGCGCCGCTCCCGAACAGGTGGATTCGTTGCGCCGTCGGATCGGGTGCGGCGCGGAACTTGTAGAGCCCTCGCAGGATGCCTTCCTCCGCACCCGGCGGCATCGGCTCCTGCACGTACGCGTCGTTCGTGACCGTCAAGTAGTAGAAGCAATCCTCGCGATCGACGTACATCCGGCGAATCCCGTCCTCGACGATCACCGCGAGCTCGAAGGCGTACGCGGGATCGTAGGCGCGGATCGTCGGGACGACGCTCGCGAGCACGTGGCTGTTCCCGTCCTGGTGCTGCAGGCCCTCGCCTGCGAGCGTCGTCCGGCCCGCAGTCGCTCCGACGAGGAAACCCTTGCCGCGCGCGTCGGCGTGCTGCCAGATCAGGTCCCCGATCCGCTGGAAGCCGAACATCGAGTAGAAGATGAAGAAGGGGATCGTGTTGACGCCGAGGGCGCCGTACGCGGTGCCCGCGGCGGTGAACGATGCCATTCCGCCGGCCTCGGTGATCCCTTCTTCGAGAAGCTGCCCGTCGACCGCCTCGCGATAGAACGCGACGACGTCGGAGTCGACGGGCTCGTAGCGCTGGCCCTGCTGCGAGTAGATGCCGAACTTGCGGAAGAGGGCGTCCATCCCGAAGGTCCGCGCCTCGTCCGGCACGATCGGTACCACGAGGCGGCCGATCTCGGGATCGCTCATCAGATGGCGGAGGAGGGCGACGAACACCTGCGTCGTCGCGACGTCGCGCGTGCGGCTGCCTTCCTTGTAGGTCGCGAAGATCGCGGGATCGACCGGCGAAAGCGGTTTGGAGCGGACCACGCGCCGGGGCACGGCGCCGCCGAGGGCCTCGCGACGCTCGCGGAGATACTGCATCTCCTCGATCTCCGCGGGCGGGCGGTAGAACGGGACGTCCTCGAGGTCGCGGTCGCTGATCGGGATGCCGAGGCGGTCGCGGAACTGGCGAAGCGCCTGCGCGTCGAGCTTCTTTGCTTGATGGCTGACGTTTCGTCCCTGCGCGCCCGCGCCGAGGCCGTAGCCCTTGATCGTCTTCGCGAGGATCACGGTCGGCGCGCCCTGATAGGCGGCCGCCGCGGCGTACGCGGCGTAGACCTTCTCGGGATCGTGGCCGCCGCGGCGCATCTTCATGAGCTTCGCGTCCGTGAGCCCGGCGACGAGCTTCAGGAGCTCCGGATACTTCCCGAAGAAGTCCTCGCGGATGTAGGCGCCCGACTCGACGGCGTACTTCTGGTACTGGCCGTCGACGACCTCGCCCATGCGGCGAACGAGGAGGCCGGTGTCGTCGCGCGCGAGGAGCGGATCCCAGTCGTCGCCCCAGATCACCTTGATCACGTTCCAGCCGGCGCCGCGGAACGCCGCTTCGAGCTCCTGGATGATCTTGCCATTGCCGCGGACGGGTCCGTCCAGCCGCTGCAGGTTGCAGTTGACGACCCAGACGAGGTTGTCGAGCCGCTCGCGCGAAGCGAGCGTGATCGCGCCCATGCTCTCGGGCTCGTCCATCTCGCCGTCGCCGAGGAACGCCCAGACGCGCGAGCGCGACGTGTCGGCGAGCCCGCGCGCGTGCAGATAGCGGTTGAAGCGCGCCTGGTAGATCGACGAGATCGCGGAGAGTCCCATCGAGACGGTGGGGAACTCCCAGAACCCGGGCATCAGCCAGGGATGCGGATACGAGGAGAGACCACCCTCCGGTGCGAGCTCATGCCGGAAGTTCTCGAGGTCGCGCTCGTCGAGACGTCCTTCCAGGAAGGCGCGCGCGTAGACGCCCGGCGCCGAGTGGCCCTGGAAGTAGACGAAGTCGCCCGGCGCCTCCTCGGTGTGGGCGCGGAACATGTGATTGAAGCCGACCTCGAGGAGCGTGCTCAGCGAGGCGTACGTCGAGATGTGTCCGCCGATGCCCGCGCGTGCGCGGTTCGCGCGCACGACGGTCGCCATCGCGTTCCAGCGCACGAGACTCCGGATCCGCCGCTCGAGCCCGACGTCACCCGGATACACGGGCTGCTCCGCGAAGGGGATCGTGTTCACGTAGGGCGTGTTCGCCGTGAACGGCGTGATCAGGCCCTGATGCTGCGCGCTCTCGAGGAGGCGGCCGAGAAGCTGGCGGCCGCGGTCCTTGCCCTCCAGGCGGACGAGGCGATGGAACGCTTCGACCCACCTCTCGGTTTCATCCGGATCGACGTCGGGCTGCGGCTCCAGGTCCATGCCCGGAGTCTACCACCCCCGCCCGACAACGGGAGCTTGGCGCGCGATCCGGCGCGAGTGGCTAAAACCCGGCGTTCTTGTCGACGACGACGTCGCGTCGCGCGCGCGGCTTGATGTACTGGCCGGTGATCATGTCCTTGTAGCCCATGCCCGGACCGATCATCGGGTACACGTGCGCGTTCTGGTCGACCACCACCTCGAGGAACGACGGGCCGGGGTAGGCGATGAACTCCTGGAGAGCCTCGCGCAGCTCGCCGCGCTCCGTCACGCGGCGGTAGAAGCCGAAGCCGTCCGCTTCGGCCGCCTTCACGAAGTCCTTGCGGTGGAGCGTCTTGTCGCTGCCGGAGTAACGGTTCGCGTAGAAGAGGTCCTGCCACTGGCGGACCATTCCGTCGCCGTAGTTGTTCAGCAGCAGCACCTTCACGGGGATGTTGTAGTTCGTGAGCGTCTCGAGCTCTCCGAGGTTCATCCGGATGCTGCCGTCGCCGTCGACGTCGACCACGAGCTTGTCGGGACAGGCGAGCTGCGCCCCGACGGCGGCCGGGAGACCGAAACCCATCGTCCCCATGCTGCCGGACGTGAGGAACGTCCGCGGCTCGACGAAGTCGAGGTACTGCGCGGCCCACATCTGATGCTGGCCGACGCCGGTCGAGACGATCGCCTTGCCGCGCGTGATCTCGTTCATCGCGGCGAGGACTTCCTCGGACTGGAGGGTCGGAGACTCGCGGTTGTAGTCGAGCGGGTGGCTCTTCCGGAGCTCGCGCACGTGCTGCAGCCACGGCGAGAAGTCCTTCTGGATGCCCTTGCCCGCGCGGAGGAGCTGCGCGAGACCGCGGCGCGCGTCGCAAACGAAGGCCCAGTCGACGCCCTTCACCTTGCCGATCTCGGAAGCATCGACGTCGAGGTGCGCGATGCGCGCGCCCGGGGCGAACTCCTTGACCTTGCCGGCGACGCGGTCGTCGAAGCGCGAGCCGACGGCGATCAGGAAATCGCAGTCCTCGACGGCGTAGTTCGCGAAGGCCGTGCCGTGCATGCCGAGCATGCGAAGCGAGAGGTCGTCCGTCGTGTCCATCGCGCCGATGCCGAGGAGCGTCGTCACGACGGGGATCTGGAAGCGCGCCGCGAACTTCCGCAGATCCTCGGACGCGTCGCCGTTGATCACGCCGCCGCCCGCGTAGATCAGCGGACGCTCCGAAGCTTCGAGCAGGTCGTAGAACGAGCGCGCGGCCTCCTCGCCGAGGGCGACCTGCTGGAGGCGGCCGATGCGCTCGTCGTAGCCGCGGAGCTCGAGGAGTCCCTCTCCCCTGTACGTTCCCTCGCTGAGCTGCACGTCGCGCGGGATGTCGACGACGACCGGGCCCGGACGGCCGGAGCGCGCGAGCGCGAAGGCGGTGCGGATCGTCTCCTCGATCTTCGTCTCGTCCGTGACCAGGAAGACGTGCTTCGCGCAGGCCGACATGATGTTGAAGACCGGCGCCTCCTGGAAGGCGTCCGTTCCCATCGCGGCGCGCGGCACCTGCCCGCAGATCAGCACGACCGGGATCGAGTCGGCGTGACAATCGCGGATCGGCGTGACCGAGTTCGTGGCTCCGGGACCCGATGTCACGATGAACACGCCGACGCGGCCCGAGGCGCGCGCGTAGCCGGCCGCCATGAAGCCGGCGCCCTGCTCGGTCGCAGGAACGATCAGCCGGATCTCCTCCGCCGACCCGCGGCCCTCGTTGTACCGGAAGACCGCGTCGTACGTGGGCAGGATCGCCCCGCCGCTGTAGCCGAAGACCGTGTCGACGCCCTCGTCGGCGAGGACCTGGACGACCATGTCGGCGCCCGTCATCTTCTTGCCCGCGAGAGGATGTTGCTCGATCCGTTTGGCTTCGCGCAGTGTGCTCATGTCCGCCCTTCCTTCGCCTCGGCTAGCACTTCGCGTCATCTGCTGCCATCGAGGAGCTTGCACGAGCGAGCCGTCTCGGCTTCGCGCGGGCTCGCCGCATATGGCAAGCGAGCGTCATGGCGAGTGAAGCGCACCCTCTCGAGGAGCGAGACCGCCAGTGGATGGAGGTCGCCCTCGGGGAAGCGCGTCGCGCGCTCGAGGCAGGGGAGGTCCCGATCGGAGCGGTCGTCGTCCTGGAGGGCCGGGAGCTCGGGCGGGGACACAACGCGCCGATCGGGCTTTGTGATCCGACGGCACACGCGGAGATCCTGGCGTTGCGCCGCGCCGCCCGAGCCACCGGCGCCTACCGCCTCCCCGGGGGAACCCTCTACGCGACGATCGAGCCGTGCTGCCTCTGCTTCGGAGCGGCGCTGCACGCGCGGATCGAGCGCATCGTCTTCGGTGCGACGGATCCCAAGGGCGGGGCGGCGGGCTCGGTCGTCGATCTCCGCGCGCTTCCCGGCGTGAACCACCGCATCGCGGTCACGGGTGGGGTTCTCGCCGAGCCGAGCGCGCGGATCCTGCAGGATTTCTTCCGCGTACGTCGCGGCGGCGGCTCGGCCGTCTGAGGCTCGATCGCTTCGCCGGGTTGCGAGGGCACCAGTCGAGCGGTAGACCGACGCGACGCGCCGGGAGAGGTGGCCGAGCCTGGTTGAAGGCGCACGACTCGAAATCGTGTATGCCCGGAAGGGCATCGTGGGTTCGAATCCCACCCTCTCCGCTTTCCAACGGCGACGTCGCCGAGCGAGGCTCCCGCCGTGGTGGAGAGGTGCCAGAGTGGTCGAATGGGCGCGACTGGAAATCGCGTGTACCCCGAGAGGGGTACCGTGGGTTCGAATCCCACCCTCTCCGCGTTTCTCTCGGTGATCCGGTTGCTGGCGGCGACGGGCTCGATTAAGTAGGGGACGTTCGCGACGCGCGGGTGTAGCTCAGCTGGCTAGAGCGCAACCTTGCCAAGGTTGAGGTCGCCGGTTCGATCCCGGTCACCCGCTTCGTTTCTCCCCTCGGTCCTCTTCGCTTTCTCTCGGGCGTCGCGGCTCCGCGAGCGGAGTTTTCGTATGGCCTTGGTTCGCGCCATCGTGGTACGCGAACGACATGGGCTCCACGACGCTCTTCGTCAGCAACTTCCCGTTTGCCATCACCGAATCCGACCTGCGTACGACCTTCGAGGAGTATTGCACCGTCAGCAGCATCCGGATCATCACGGATCGTCAGACGGGCCGGAGCCGCGGCTTCGCATTCATCGAGGTCGCCGACGAAACGGGCGGCGACCAGGCGATCGAGGCTCTCAACGAGTCGATGTTCCACGGAAGGCGCCTCGTCGTGAGCCGCGCACGCGGTCGAGCGGGAACGGCAGGCGGCGCGCGCGAATCGCCGCCGAGCTCGAGCTCGATCATCGAGCCGTTCAAGCACCGGATCGTCGTGGACTGGTGCGAGGACGAGCACGAGTACGCGGCGGAGGTACCCGACCTCGGGCTCTCGGCGCGTGCCGAGACGATCGAGGAAGCCGTCCGTCGCGTTCAGGGTCTTCGTCGTCGCAGCGCCGCGGGCGCGGGCAGCGGGGTCGGCTGAGCTTGACATTCGCGTGAAGTTGCGACAGCCGTCGAGCGGACGCGGGGGGCGAAGACGGCGACGAAGGGACGGCAAGGGAATCCGCGGGCCCGCGCAGAGCCCGCCGAGAAGAACCCGTCGTATCGACAGACGAGCCGCTCGCTGCTGCGCGGCAAGCGGGTCGCTTTTTCCGGCCGGCTCCTCTCCTGCGATCGCCGCGTCGCGCGGCGTCTCGTGGTGGGCGCGGGCGGCAGCCTCGCGAGCGCGCGCGAAGCGGATTTCGTCGTCGTCGGCGTCGGTGCGCGGCCGAACGATCCGCGCTCCGCTCGCATCGTGGACGAGTCGCAGTTCCTGCAGCTCGTCGGCACCGCGGCGGCCGAGCTCGGCGTACGGAACCTTGAAGGGCTCCGCGACCTCGTCGCGTCGAGCCAGGCCGCGCGGCTCTATCCGCGCGTCAACTGGGCGCGTCGCCGGCGGCTCGCGCGGCATGGCTTGCTGCAGCCGGTCCCGCTCGCGAACGGAACGGGCTACGGCTTCCGTGATCTGCGCGTTCTTCGCGAGGTCGACGAGATGCTCGCCGCCGGGCTGACGCTCACTCAGGCGATCCACCGCTTGCTGCCGCGCCTCGGCGGACAGCTCGAGCTCCGCTTCCCGATGGCCGCGGTGCGGCCGCAGCCGAAGCGGATCGACCTGCGGATGGAAAAGGAGACGGCGGACGCGTGGTTCGACGTCGGCTTCTGCGCCGACCGCGAGCGCTCGGGATTTCCGACGGCGATCGCGGCGTATCAGCGGGCTCTCGAGATCGATCCGGATCACGTCCCGTCGCTCATCAACCTCGGCAACGTGTACTACGAGCTCGGCGAGTTCGTGCGCGCGCGCGACATCTACGCTCGGGCCGCAGCCGTCGACGGCGACAACCCGCGGACGCACTTCAACCTCGCGAACGCCTGCGACGAGACGGGCGATCTCCTCGGCGCGACGCGCGCCTACCGTCGCTCGCTCCGTCTCTGGCCGGGGTACGCGGACGCACACTTCAATCTGGCCCTCGTCGCCGAGAAGCTCGGGAGCTGGACGCTCGCGCTGACCCACTGGAAGCGCTTCCTCGAGCTCGAGCCCGGGAGCGACTGGGCCGCGGTCGCACGCTCCCATCTGGAGGACGCGCGTCGGAAGGGCGCGATCCAGGCGCGGCAACGGAAGCGTCTCCGGCCGCACTGACGGGTCGGAAAAGGTCGTCCGGGGTAGCGTGCCCTCGGGCCCCGTGGTAGCCAAGGGCCGCGCGATCGAAGCGCTCTGCACCCCCCGGCGGCGTACCCAAGTGGCTAAGGGGAAGGTCTGCAAAACCTTTATTCGCGAGTTCGATTCTCGCCGCCGCCTTTTCATTGAGAGGAGGGGGGCGCCGCCCCTCTCCTCCACGCGGCAAAGCCTGAGCTGCGCCTCCTCACCCCGCTCGCTCGCGCTCGCCCGCGCGCTGCGCGCGCGGAGATGCATCGGTGGGGCGGTATGGTGGCGCCCGTGAGCGAGCACGGTATAGTGCCCCCCGGATGGGCAGGGGAACGGGCGGACCGCAGTGGATCGACACCGACCGGGACCTCGACGCCATCGTCGACGTGCTGGCCGGCGTGCCCGCCTACGGGTTCGACACCGAGTTCCACCGCGAGCGGTCGTACTATCCGCACCTGGCGCTGGTGCAGCTCTCCTGGGAGCAGGGCGTCGCCGTCGTCGATCCCCTCGCCGTGGATCTCGCGCCGCTGCGGAAGGTGCTCGAGGGGAAGGGCCTCGGCGTTTGTCACTCGGCCGAGCAGGACCTCGAGGTCCTGCAGCACGCCTGCGGTGCGGTGCCCGCGCGTCTCTTCGACACGCAGATCGCGGCGGCGTTCTCCGGGCTCGGCTTCGCTTCGCTCGCGAAGCTCGTGGCCGCGATCGCCGGCGAGAGGCTTCCAAAGGGAGATCGTCTCACCGACTGGACGCGCCGGCCGCTCGACGAGAACCAGATCGCGTACGCCGCCTCCGACGTGCAGTTCCTCCTGCCGATCGCGGCCGAGCTCCGGACGCGCGCCGAGGAGGCGGGCACGCTCGCGTGGATCGAGGAGGAGTGCGAGCGCGTCCGCACGCGCCCGATCGGACCGGCGGAGCCCGAGACCGCGTGGTGGCGCATCAAGGGAAGCCGGAGCCTTCGCGGCGCTTCTCGTGGGATCGCGCAGGAGGTCGCCGCGTGGCGCGAGCGCAGCGCTGCGAAGCGGGACCTTCCGCCGCGCTTCGTGCTCCCGGACCTCGCCCTCGCGGCGATCGTGCAGCGCGGCCCGCACAACCGCGAGGAGCTCGCGCGCGTGCGCGGGCTCGACGGACGCTACCTGAAGGGACCTCTCGAGCGGGAGATCCTCTCCGCGGTCGCACGCGGACGGGAGCTTCCCGCCGAGTCGCTGCACTTGCCGGCACGCGGCGAGGCGCCGCTCGAGGAGATCGGACCGACGGTCGCGCTCGGGCTCGCCCTCGTGGCTCAGGTCGCGGAGGAGCGCGGGATCGAGCCGTCGATGCTCGCGAGCCGTGCCGACGTGCACGCGGTCTCGTCCGGACGAACCAGCGGAAAGCTCGCTTCGGGATGGCGCGACCAGCTCGTCGGCGAGAAGCTTCGTGCGCTCTTGTCGGGCCGCTCGGCGCTCACCGGCGACGGCCGCGGCGGCGTGCGCCTCATCGGGTGCGACGCGGACGGGAGCCGACCTGCGGCGGGCGTCGACGGCGCCGAAGTCGCGAGAGGCGCGAAATCGCGCGCGAGCGTGCGCGCAGCGGCGCGAGCGGCGGACGCAGCAGAGGACGCGTAGGGCGAAACCTGGGCTTGCTGCGCGTCGATCTCGCGCGTAGGCCGCGTCGAAGACGGGCTTTCATCGGATGGCCGGCAACCCGTTCCAACCGGCTAGCGACCCGGAGGTCAGGTTCACGATCGTGCCGCCACGGCGGTCGATCATTCCCGGCAGCACCTTCTGCGTGAGGTACGCCGGCGCGACGACGCTCGCGATGAGGATCGTCTCGACGACGTCCACCGGCACGTCGAGGAAGCGATCCATCCGCCCGGGCCCCTGATCGATCGCGTTGTTGACCAGCGGGTCGATGCGACCGAAGCCCCGCAGGGTGGCGGCGAGCGCCAGGCTCGTCGCGCGGCCGATCCCGCGGCTCGCTCCGGTCACGAAGGCGACGCCACGTTCCACGGCGGAGACGGGAATCAGAAGCGGTGGCTGATCTCGATGCCGAGCGCGCGCGGCGGCTCGTAGTAGCGGAGGATGTTCCCGAGCGTGCTCGCGGTCGGCAGGACCTGCTGGAAATATTCCTGGTCGGTGAGGTTCTGTCCCCAGACGGCGAACTGCGAGCGGTCGTCGTTGAAATCGTAGCTGATGCGCGCGTGCAGCAGGTTGTAGGCGGGCTGCGTCGCCTGCGGGAGCTCGGGGAAATAGAAATTGACCGCGCTCCGGTAGTACCAGTCGAGCCGCGGCGTGAGCCAGCCGTTGAGCCAGGCGGGGCCGAACTCTGGAAGCGCGAAGGAGTACAGCAGCGTCAGGCGCGACTGGAACTTGGGCGAGTTGTTGAACGGCTCGCCCGCCCGGTCGATCTCCGAGTTGTTGAGCGCGCTGACGCTGGTGAACTCGTCATACTTGGCGTCCAGCAGGCCGATGGAGCCGATCACGCTCGCTCCCTCGAAGGGGAGCAGGTTCAGCTCGAACTCTGCGCCCTTGGTGGTGGCCTTGGCGGCGTTCCGGATGACGATCTCGGCGAGGAAGCCGGTGCCCGGCTCGATCGTCGAGACCTGGATGTCGTCGTACTTGCCATAGAAGAATGACGTGTTGAAGGTGAGCTTCTGCTCCCAGCCGATCGTCTTGAAGCCGATCTCGTAGGACTCGAGCGTCTCGGGGGCGTAGGGCACGAGCTGCTCCGGTACGCCGCTGCGCGTGCTGCCGTTGAAGCCGCCGCCCTTGAAGCCCTCGCTGTAGGTGAAGTAGCCCATCAGGCTGTCGAGGTAGAGCTCGTCGAGCCAGTCGTCCGGCGCGCGCAACGTCAAGTTGCCCATCGGACTCCAGTTGGTGAAGATCGTGCTCTCGTTCGCGTCGACCAGAATCGGGTTCGCGCCAGGCGGAAGCTCGAGGATGTTCACCTGGTACTTGGCGAAGCCCTTCTTCTCCTCCGTGTAGCGGACGCCCCCCGTCAGGCCGAGCCAGTCGAAGATATCCCAGGTACCCTGGCCGAAGAGAGCCCAGCTCCAGTTGTCGACGTTGACCTTCGCGTTCGAGGTCGAGCCGAGGGTCGGCGGACCGAGCAGGGGCGACTCGATGGTCTGGTTGAAGCTCGCGGTCTCCCAGTACACGAAGTAACCGCCGATGTAGCTGAGATCGCCGTCGAGGGCGTTGCCTTGCAGCTGGATCTCCTGGCTGATCTGCTGCTGGAAGCCGGGGCCGCCGACGAACGTCTCGTCATTCTGGGGGCCGTAGTCGTCGAGCTGGAGGACGCGGATCGCGGTCCCGTCTCCCTCCTCGCGGATCTTCGGGATCTGCTCGCGCCACGCGGAGATCGACTTGACGAGCAAGCTCTCGAGGGGTCCCAGGTCGCCCACCTCGTAGTCGGCGACGTTCCAGATGCCGTACGTCTCGATGTCGCTGATCGCGGCGGTGTCGGCCTCGAACATGTAGGGGTGATTCGAGCGCTCGCACGCTTCCACGAAGCCGGGTGGAACGAGCGAGCCGAGCGGCGGCGGCTGGACCGGGACGCACTCGCCGCCCTTGCTGTTGCCGTGATCGCGGAACCAACTCCCCTTCAGCGTCGTCGTGAAACGATCGGTCGGAGTGAAACGTATCGCGCCGAGGAAGGCGAGCGAGTTCGTCGTGTTCCCGGGCCGGTCCTGCAGGGTGTTCAGGGTGTAGCCGGTGTTGTTCTCGGAGGAGAAGGCGAAGCGCGTGAAGAGCTTCCCGTCGAGCCACCCCGACTTCACCGGGACGTTCAGCATCGCGCGCGTCTGCACCTGATTGAAGCTCCCCGCCCGGAGCATCGCGAAGCCTTCCAGCTCCTCGCGCGGCTGGATCGTCGTGATGTTGATCGCGCCGCCGACGGTGTTCTTGCCGAACAGCGTGCCTTGCGGGCCGCGCAGGACCTCGACCTGCTCGATGTCGGAGACGTTCAGGATCGAGCCGGCCTGGCGCGCCAGGTAGACGCCGTCGACGTAGATGCCGACTCCGGGATCGAAGGTGATCACCGGATCGGGCTGGCCGACGCCGCGGATGAAGACGGCCGAGGTGAGGCCGGCGCGTCCGGAGTAGAAGCTCAGGTTCGGAACGAGGTCCTGGATCTGGTCGAGGCGCGTGACGCCGGTCTCGCGCAACGTCGCTTCGCCGAGCGCGGTGACCGAGATCGGCGTCTCCTCGAGGAGCTCTTCGCGCCGCCGCGCGGTGACGACGATCTGCTCGACTCGGCGGCGCTCCGTTTCGCTGAGGCCAGTCGCTTGGTCTTCTGCCTGCGTTTCCGCAGCCGTCTCGGGGGCGGAAGGATCGGGCGTGTCTGCCGGGGTGTCCGAAGGAAGCTCTTGTGCACGCGCGGCAGCGACCGCACCGCACGTGCACCCGATCAGCAGCAGGATTGCGCGCAAGCGGTGGGTCCGCATGGGCGTCCATAGACCGGCTCGCGGCGGGCTGGCAAGCACGGCGTGACCCTTACCTGTCGTCCACGATGACGCCGGGCATCGCTGCGCCGCATCGAGTGGCGTGGTCGACTGGGACGATCGTTCAAATCGCCGAACACATGGGAAGGGCATCCGGTATCCCTGGCAGACCTGGCGCCGAGCTTGTAAGGCCGCGATGCTCGAGGGAAGACTGATGCACGACTTCAGGAGGACAGCGATCCGAAGTTCGGTCCGGGCGGGAGTTCCGGACGGCGTGGCGATGAAGCTCTCTGGGCACAAGACGCGGGCGGTGTCCGACCGGTACGCGATCGTCTCCGACCGGGACCTTCGGGACGCGGCAGAGCGCCTGGACGAGGCGTTTGGACCGCGAGCAGACACAAACTTGGACAGAGACAGCCTTCTAGCCGACTCGGTACAGGAGTTAACCCATTGATTCTCCAACGGGCCGGGGTGGCGAAATTGGCAGACGCAGAGGACTTAAAATCCTCTGGTGGGTGACCACCGTGAGGGTTCGATTCCCTCCCCCGGCACTGGCTGCGATGAGCCGCACGGTCGCCGCGGCGCTTCTCTTGTGGGCGCTCGCGCTCGGCTGCGAGAAGAGCGAGAGCGACCCGGCGCCGCCTTCGGCTTCTCCGACCGAGAAGTCTGCCGCCGCGGCGAAAAGCGACGACGGCTTCCGCCGCGTCGTGGTCGTGCACCTCGACACGACGCGCGTCGACGGCATCGGCTGCTTCGGGGGCATCGCGAAGACGCCGAACATCGACGAGCTCTGCCGGCGGGGTCGCCGCTACACGAACGCGATCGCGCCGACGCCGCTCACCTCGCCGAGCATCGCCTCGTTCATGACGGGTCGCCTGACCCACCGGAGCGGGGTCTACAGCGTCGGCGGCGCGCTCCGCGACGAGCTCGTCACGCTCGCCGAGGTGCTCGGGCGGAACGGCTTCGTCACCGGCGGGTTCACCAGCAACATGGTCGTCGCGAACCGCTCCGACGGGCTTTCCTGGGGCTTCGATCAGGGCTTCCAGACCTACCGCGCCGCGCTCGACGAGCCGAAGGCGACCGCGAGCGGCCAGCCGCACTCGATCGCGCGCGACAACGCGGCGGTCCTGACGCGCGAGGCTCTCGCCTTCGTCGACGAGCACGCGGACGAGAAGTTCTTCCTGTGGCTGCTCTACATCGACCCGCACGCGCCGTACGCACCGCCCGCGCCCTACGACACGATGTACGCGGAAGAGCCTCGCGTGCTCGCCGATCGCCGCGATCTCGATCCGGAGACCGTCGGGCGTCAGGCGTACGTCGAGCCCGTCGTCGATTCGGCGTACTACGTCTCGCGCTACTACGGAGAGATCAGCCTCGTCGATCGCTCCGTCGGCGAGCTGCTCGAGCGGATCGACGCGCTTCCCGGCGAGACGCTCTGGGTGGTCACCGCGGACCACGGCGAGAGCCTCGGCGACTACGACGACTGGTTCGAGCACGGCGCGACGGTGCGCCATTCGTGCGTCAACGTTCCGTTGATCCTCGTGGCGGACGGCGTCCCGCCCGGAGAGAGCGCAGCGCTCGTCGCGAACGTCGATCTGGCACCGACGATCCTGGATCTGCTCGGGCTCTCCGCGGAGCCGCTCGCGGCCGACGGACGCTCGCTCCGGCCGACGTTCGAGAGACCCGACCCGTGGCCCGACCGCCTGATCCCGATCAACCTCGGACGCGGCAGGAGATGGCGCGGCGTGCGGAGCCGTGATTTCGTCTTGCAGACCGAGCTCGACCTGCGCTCGGCCCGCGAGAAGAGCTCGTCCCTCTACGATCTCCGCAACGATCCGGAGGAGACGAAGGACGTCGCCGCCGCGAATCCGGCCGAGTTCCGGCGCCACAAGAGGTACGAGCGGAAGTGGTTCCGCGGAACGGGCGCGCTTCCTCCGCGCGACGTCCGCACCGACTACGAGATGAGCGAGCGACTGCGCGCGCTCGGCTACGCGGAGTGACGGCTTGGCGCGCGTCCGCGTGCACGGAAAGTTCTTCTGGAGCGGCACCGAGAAGGTCTTCGTCCGCGGCGTGACGTACGGCCCGTTCCGCCCGGACGCCGCCGGCGATCCGCTGCCGCCCCTCGCCGTCGTCCGCCACGACTTCCGGCGCATCGTCGATCTCGGTGCGAACACCGTGCGGACGTTCACACCGCCGCCGGCGTGGCTTCTGGACGAGGCGGAGGAGGCCGGCCTTCGTCTGATCGTCGGGATCCCGTGGGCACAGCACGTCGCCTTCCTCGGCCGCCCCGCGGAGCGCGACGCGCGCGCGAGGATCGAGCGCACGGCACGCGACGTGGGGGGCCACTCCGCCGTGCTCGCCCTCCTTCTCGGCAACGAGACCCCGCCGGACGTCGTGCGGTGGGAGCGTGCCGCGCGTGTCGAGCGCTTTCTCACCGAGATGGCGGACGTCGCGCGACAGAGCGCCCCCGAGGCTCTCGTGAGCTATGCGAGCTTCCCGCCGACGGAGTACCTCGATCTCGACTTTTGCGATTTTCTCTCGTTCAACGTCTACCTGCACCGGGAGCACGATCTCCGTCGTTACCTCGCGCGGCTGCAGAACCTCGCCGGAGAGCGACCGCTCGTCCTGACCGAGATCGGCATCGACTCGCGTCGCCACGGGGCGGAGGCGCAGGCGGAGACGCTTCGCGGGCAAGTGCGTGCCGTCTTCGAGTCGGGCGCGGCCGGAGTCGTCGTCTTCGCCTACACGGACGAGTGGTTCGCCCTCGAGCCCGACCGGCCCGAAGGCGGCTTTGCGGTGGAGGACTGGAGCTTCGGACTCGTCGACGCGCACCGCGCGCCGAAGCCCGCGTGGACGGCGGTACGCGACTGCTTTCGTGGCGGGATCCCGGAGGTCCCGGCGGAAGCGCCGCTCGTCTCGGTCGTCGTGTGCGCGTTCAATGCAGAGCGAACGCTGCGCGCGTGTCTCGCGTCCCTCGAGCGCCTTCGCTATCCGCGCTTCGAGGTGCTCGTCGTCGACGACGGCTCGACCGACGGGACGGGTGCGATCGCCGCTTCGCTCGCGAGCGAGCGCATTCGCGTCCTCTCGCAGGAGAACCGCGGGCTCTCCGCGGCGCGGAACCGTGGCGTCGCCGAGGCGCTCGGGAGCGTCGTCGCGTTCACCGACTCGGACTGCGTCGTCGACCCCGACTGGCTGACCTACCTCGCCTACGCGATCCGCGACGGCGCCGTCGCGGTCGGCGGACCGAACCTCGCGCCGACGGACGCGGCTCTCGTTCCCGCCGTCGTGGCGCTCGCACCGGGCGGCCCGACGCACGTGCTGCTCGACGACGACGTCGCGGAGCACATCCCCGGCTGCAACATGGCCTTCGACCGTGCGACGCTCCTCGCGACCGGCGGATTCGACGAGCGCTACACGACGGCCGGCGACGACGTCGACGTCTGCTGGCGCCTGCAGGACGCGGGGCATCCGATCGCGTTCAGCCCGGCCGCGGTCGTCTGGCATTTTCGTCGCGACACGGTGCGCGCGTACCTCCGACAGCAGGGCGGCTACGGTCGCGCGGAGGCGCAGCTCTACTTCGATCATCCGCGTCGCTTCAACGCGCTCGGGCAGTCGACCTGGGCGGGGCGCATCTACGGGGGACTCGTCGGAGGGCTCGCCGCGGAGCGGACCCGCATCTACCGCGGTCCGCTCGGGCAAGGCCTCTTCCAGGCGGTCTACGCGCGGCCCGCCTCGATCTGGTGGCACCTGCCGGCGACGTTCGAGTGGAACCTCTTCGCGGCGGCGCTCCTCTTCGCTGCGCTCCTCGGACGGGGAGGCGTGCTCGTGGCGGCCGTACCGCTCCTCGTCTCCCTCGCAGCGGCGACGGTGACCGCACTTCGTGCGCCGCTCGACGCGCGGCTGGGCGCGCAGGGGAGGGTGCTTCTCGCCGTCCTCTCGTACCTCGGCCCGCTGACGCGCAGCCTCGCGCGGACGAACGCCCGCGTGACGGGCGCGGGTCGTTCCGAGCCGAAGCCGGCGAGCCTTTCGGGCGTCGTGCCGGAGGTCTCGCTCGCTCGCGCCGAGCTCCTCTCGGCGTACTGGAGCGAGGAGGGCGTCTCGAAGGAGGTCCTTCTCGGCGAGGTCGAGCGCGTGCTCGCGGGCGCGCCGTACCGGCTCGCGTACGACGCGGGCTGGAACGCGTGGGACGTGGAGCTCGCGCGGGGACCGTGGACGACGGCGCGCATCGAGGTCGCCGTCGAGAACCACGGCGGTTCCCGCCGCCTGCTTCGTGTCCGCGCCGCTCTTCCCGCGGCTCGCATCGCGACGCTCGTCGGAGTCCTGTGCGCGGCCGTCGCGCTGGTCGCGAGCGCGAGCTTCGGATCGTCCGGAGCGATGCGCCTCGTGCGGGCCAGCGCGTGGATCGGAGCCGCGGGCGCCGCGACGATCGCCCTCTGGAACATGCGCCTCGCGGCGCGCTGGACGCGATTCCTCGACGCGGCCGCCTTCGCTCTCCGCCTCGTTCCCGTCCAGCGCGGACCCGGTCGATGACCGCTCGCAGCCGGCTCGTCCTTCGCCACCTCCGGCCTTACGGCGGCCGCGTCGCCGTCGGGATCGCGCTCGTCACGATCACGAGCCTCGTCGAGCTCGCGAAGCCGTGGCCCCTCAAGATCGCCGTCGACAACGTGCTCGGCGATCGTCCGCTGCCGCTGCTCGGCTATCCCGAGCGTCTCGGGCCGGAAGGCCTGCTCGCGATCGCGGTGTTCGGGCTCGTCGGCCTCCACGTGCTGCTGGGTGTCCTCTCGCTCCTCGGCAACCGCCTGACGATCGACGTCGGCCAGCGGATGGTACAGGCGCTTCGCGGCGAGCTTTTCGATCACCTGGAAAAGCTGTCGACGCGATTCCACGACCGCCGCAGCGCCGGGGAGCTCGTCTACCGGCTCGCCGCCGATACGATGGCCCTCCAGACCCTCGCGATGAACGCCGTCTTCCCGACGCTCTCCGCGCTGCTCTTCCTCGCCGGCATGGCGATCGTGATGCTGCAGATGAACGTCGGCTTGACGCTTCTTGCCCTCGCGGTCACGCCGGTCGTCGGTCTCGCCGTGCGCGTCCTCGGACGGCGCCTCAGCGAGGTCGCTGCCGAGGCTCGCGAGCGGGAGAGCGAGCTCTACGCGGCGGCGGAGCGGAGCATGACCGCGATCCGGGTGACGCGCGCGTTCTCCGCGGAAGCGGCCGAGGCGAAGCGCTTCCGGGGCGCGAGCGCCGCGAGCCTCGCGCGGCATCTCGAGCTCTACACGACGCAGACGGCGTACGGCATCGCCGTCAGCATCCTCGGAGCCGTCGGCGCGGCGGCGGTGCTCTGGATCGGAACGCGTCTCGTGATGCGCGGCAGCTTGACGGTCGGCGATCTCCTCGTCTTCACGAGCTACCTCGCTTCTCTCTACGCGCCGATCCAGACCTTGAGCCACACCTTTGGGCTCGTGCAGGAGGCGCGCTCGGGGCTCGGGCGCGTGTTCTCGGTGCTGGAGATCGACCCCGAGGTGCGCGACGGGGCGCGAGGCCTCGATCCCGCGGCCGTGCGCGGCGCCATCGAGCTCCGGAACGTCGAGTTCGCGTACGAGCCCGGGTTGCCGGTCCTGCAGGATTTCTCTCTCGAGATCGCGCCCGGAGAGAAGCTCGCGCTCGTCGGCGCGAGCGGCTCCGGCAAGACGACGACGGCACTTCTCTGCCTGCGTTTCTTCGATCCCTCCGCGGGCACGATCCTGCTCGACGGAGAGGGCGTCCGTGCCTACCGGCTCGACGCGCTGCGGAGCGCCTTCGGCGTCGTGCTGCAGCCGCCGCTCCTCTTTCCGGGCACGCTGCGCGAGAACCTCGTCTACGGACGCGCCGAAGCGGGCGAGGCGGAGATCGCGGCCGCGATCGAGACGGCGCAGCTCGGCGACCTGATCGCGCGGCTCCCCGAGGGGCTCGAGACCGTCGTCGGGTGGACGACGCTCTCCGCGGGCGAGCGTCAGCGAGTGACGGTCGCGCGGGCTCTCGTCCGCAGAGCCCCGATTCTTCTGCTCGACGAACCGACGGCGTCGCTCGACGTCGACACCGAGGCGCGTCTCCTCGCGGCGCTCGAGGCGCACCGGCGGGGCCGCACGTGCCTCCTGATCACGCACAGCCGCGCGACGCTCGAGTGGGCGGACCGGATCGCTGTCCTGCAGGACGGACGGATCGCCGCCGTCGGGCGGCTCGACGAGCTGCGCGCGCAGGGCGGGCTGGCGGCGACCCTCCTCGCGGAGCCGTCGCCGGCCGGGCGGAGCCTGACGTGAAGACGGACCGCCTGCTCGTCCTCGGGCTGATGGGGCGCTATCCGCTCGCCGGCGTCGGCTGGCAGGCGGTGCACTACCTCGTCGGCCTCGAGCGGCTCGGATGGGAGGTCTTCTACGCGGAGGACTCGGGAGCGCCGCCCTACAGCCCGGGCCGCATCGCGCTCGGCTCCGACGCGGAGGAGAACGTCGCCTTCGTCCGCGACGTCATGGCTTCGATCGGTCTCGCGGATCGCTGGGTGTACTGGGACGTGCTCGAGGACCGCCATCACGGCCTCGGTCGCGACGCTCTCGAAGAGCTCTACGCGACGAGCGCGCAGATCTGGAACCTCTGCGGCGCGACGCGTCCGCGCGCGGAGCATCGTCGTGGCGGCGTCCTCGTCTACGTCCAGACCGATCCGGGCGTCGAGCAGGCGGCCGCCGCTGCGGGCGACATGGACGTCGCCGCGATGCTCGAGGCGCACGACGTCCTCTTCACCTACGCGGAGCGCTTCGGGCGTCCGGACTGCCTCGTTCCGGTGGACCGGCGACGGTGGCTGACCACGCGACCGCCCGTCGTCCTCGACTTCTGGGAGTCGCCGCCGCCCCGGAGCGGAAGTCCCTTCACGACGGTCGGCACGTGGGAGAACCGTGGCAAGGACGTCGTCCACGCGGGTGCGCTCTGGCGCTGGTCGAAGCACGCGAGCTTTCTCGACCTGATCGACGTGCCGGCGCGCGCGGGCGTGCGCGCGGAAGCGGCGCTCGCTCCGCCGGACGACGTTGCTGCTCGCTTCCGCGCGAGCGGCTGGAGTCTCCGCGATCCGCGCGAGGTGTCGGCGAGCCTCGAAGCGTACCGTGACTTCGTGCGGAGCTCCTGCGGCGAGCTCACCGCCACGAAGGAGATCTACGTCCGCTCGCGCAGCGGCTGGTTCAGCGACCGGAGCGCCTGCTACCTCGCCGCCGGCCGGCCCGTCGTCACGGCGGACACGGGTCTCGGCGACGTCCTTCCGTGCGGACGCGGGCTCCTCGCGTATCGAACTCCCGACGAGGCGGTCGCCGCCCTCGAGGCCGTGCGCGACGATCTTCCGGCCCATGCGCGCGCCGCGCGGGCGCTCGCGGAGGAGCACTTCGACGCCTTGCGCGTCCTCGGCGCGATGCTCGAGCGAATCCGCTAGTGCACCGCCGTCGAGATAGCGTCAAGCAGATTGCCGTTCATCGGCGTCCCTCGCAAGGAACGCCGACGAAGGAATATCTGGCATATTTCGAGGAGGTGTGACGCCGCGAGGGGCGTCGAGGGGCGGTAAGATGTTGACGCTATCTCGACGGCGGTGCACTAGTCGTCGCGGACGTGCTTCGGGCGGACGTAGCCCGCGCGCTTCAGGAGGCCGCGCGCGATCACGATCCGCTGGATCTCGTTCGTCCCCTCGCCGATGATCATCAGCGGCGCGTCGCGGTAGTAGCGCTCGACGTTGAACTCCTGGCTGTAGCCGTAGCCGCCGTGGATGCGCATCGCCTCGAGCGCGACCTCCTGGCAGATCTCGGACGCGAAGAGCTTCGCCATGCCCGCTTCGAGGTCGCTCCGCTCGCCGCGGTCCTTCGCGGCGGCCGCGTTCCGCACGAGGAGGCGCGCGGCCTCGATCTTCGTCGCCATGTCGGCGAGCTTGAGCTGGATCGCCTGGTGCTCGCAGATCGGCTTCCCGAAGGTCTCGCGCTCCGTCGAGTACTTGAGCGCGTCCTCGAACGCCGCCTGCGCGACGCCGACGGCACGCGCCGCGATGTTCACGCGGCCGACCTCGAGCCCCGCCATGACGTACTGGAAGCCTTCACCCTCGTTGCCGACGCGGTTCGCGACGGGAACGGGGAAGTCCTCGAAGGCGACCTCGGCCGACTCGACGCCCTTGTAGCCGAGCTTCGGAAGGTCGCGGCTGATCGTGCAGCCCGGCGCTCCCTTCTCGGCGAGAAGGAGCGTGATGCCCTTGTGCGGTGGATTCGCGGTGGGGTCCGTCTTGCAGACGAGGCCGAACATGGTCCCGGTGCGGGCGTTGGTCGACCACATCTTCGTGCCGTTGACGATGTACTGGTCGCCTTGACGCTTCGCGACGGTGCGGATGCGCTGCGCGTCGCTGCCGGCGTGCGCCTCCGTCAAGCCGAACGCGGCGCGCTTCTCGCCGCGGGCCATCGCAGGGAGGAACCGCTGCTTCTGCTCTTCGTTCCCGTAGGTGCGGATCGTGTAAGCGATCATCAGGTGGGTGTTGAGCACGCCGGAGAGGCTCATCCAGCCGCGGCAGAGCTCCTCGACGATGCGTGCGTACGTCGACACGGAGAGCGCGAGTCCGCCGTACGCCTCCGGGATCGTCGCACCGAAGAGGCCGAGCTCCTTCATGCGGTCGACGAGCGCCTGCGGATACTCGTTCGCGTGCTCGAGCTCGTTTGCGACGGGCTTGACTTCCTTCTCGACGAAGGTTCGGACTCCCTCGATCAAGTCGCGGTCGAAATCGCTCTCTGGCGCCACGGCGGCCCTCCTCGGGGGGAATTCAACAGGCGTGCGCGCGCGCCGCAACCGGCACGAGAAAACGAGGTCGCGACCGTGGGACTGAGCGCGCGTGAGCCGGTACACTGGGAGCGGGAGGAGTCGACGCGATGCCGGACATCACGATGCCGAAGCTCTCCGACACGATGGAGGAGGGCAAGATCCTCCGCTGGCTGAAGGAAGCCGGCGAGCAGGTCTCCGCGGGGGAGATCCTCGTCGAGGTGGAGACCGACAAGGCCGACATGGAGATCGAGGCGGAGCAGGGCGGCGTGCTGCGCGAGATCCGGCTACAGGAGGGCGACACGGCACCGGTCGGTGCGGTGATCGCGGTGATCGACACCGGCGACGTCGAGAGCCGCGCCGCGTCTGCACCTTCGAAGCGTGCCTCCGACGCGCCGAAGGAGCAGCCCGCGGCCCGGCGCGAGGCCCCTCGGCAAGAGCCGTCGAAGGAAGCTAAGAAGGAAACGCAAGACGAGGCGAGGCACGAGGCGCGAGCCGAGGCGCGGAGCGCCGCCCGAGACGCGCGAGAAGAGAGGCGCGAAGACGAGGGAAGCGAGTCCGTTGCCGAGGCGGCGGACGTTCCGGTCGAGGGAACGAAGGCCGACGCGGAGAGGACGAACGGCAGCGCTCCTCCGCCACCGCGCGCCGGAGCTCGCGTCTCGCCGCTCGCGCGCACGCGCGCGGCGGAGCTCGGGATCGATCCGACCTCGATCCGCGGCACCGGCCCGGCCGGTCGCGTGACGCGAAAGGACGTCGAGGATGCGAGCCGCGCCGCGAGCGCCCCCGGGGAGCTTGGCGCGACCGAGAAGGCTCGCACCGCACCGGCGCCGGAACCGCGTCCACGAACGGGTTCGGGAACGGTACGCGTCCGTCCCGTCGACCGCGCGGCCCCGCCGGTCGCGCGGGAGCCCGCGTCCGCTCCGGAAGCCGCCCAGGGCGACGTTCGCCGGATCCCGCTCTCCGGCATGCGCGCCTCGATCGCGCGCCGCATGAGCGAGAGCAAGCGCGAGGCGCCGCACTTCTACGTCACGGCCGTCGCCGACATGGACATGGCCGTTCGCTTCCGCGCCGCCCTGAAGGAAGGCGGCGAAGCCGCCGCGGGCGTCACGTACAACCACCTCGTCCTGAAGGCTTGCGCCGACGCGCTCGCCGCGATCCCCGAGATGAACGCACGTTTCGCGGGCGACGCGATCGAGGTCCTGCCCGAGGTGAACCTCGGCGTCGCGACCGCCGTCCCCGAAGGGCTGATCGTCCCGGTGATCCACGCGGCCGACCGCCTGAGCCTCTTCGAGATTGCGGCACGGGCGCGCGAGCTCGGTGAGCGGGCCCGCAAGCGGAGCTTCACGCGCGAAGACCTCTCCGGTGCGACCTTCAGCGTCTCGAACCTCGGGATGTACGATGTCGAAAGCTTCATCGCGGTGATCAATCCGCCGCAGGCGGGAATTCTCGCCGTCGGCTCCGTGCAGGAGGTGCCGGTCGTCCGCGACGGGCAGATCCGCCCCGGCCATACTCTTCACTTGACGGTGTCCTGCGATCATCGCGCGGTCGACGGTGTCCGCGCCGCGGAGTTCCTCGCCGACCTGCGGCGACGGCTCGAGAACCCGATGCTCCTCGTGATCCCGACCGGAGAGGCATGATGGACGAGGGCTACGACCTCGCGGTCGTCGGCGGCGGGCCGGGCGGCTACACGGCCGCGATCCGTGCGGCGCAGCTCGGGATGCGCACCGTGCTCGTCGAGCGGGAAAAGCTCGGCGGCGTCTGCGGCAACTGGGGCTGCATTCCCTCGAAGGCGATCATCCGCTCCGCCGAGATCTACGACCTCGCGCGCCGCGGCGAGAGCCTCGGGATCGTCGCCGACGGGCTTCGCTTCGACTACGAGCGCATCGTCGCGCACAGCCGCGAAGCGGCGGACCGCGTCTCGCGCGGCGTGCAGACGTTGATGAAGAAGAACCGCATCGACGTCGTCGCGGGCGAGGGGCGGATCGACGGCGAGCATCGGCTCGTCGTCGACGGCAAGGACGTCGTGGATGCGGAGCGGATCCTCCTCGCGGCGGGCTCCGCGGAGCGGCTCCTTCCGGGGATCGAGGTCGATCCCCCGCGTGTGATGACCTCGCGCGAGCTTCTCGCGGACGCGACGCTGCCCGCGAGCGTGGTCATCGTCGGCGGCGGCGCGATCGGAGTCGAGTTCGGCTACGTCTTCTCCTGTCTCGGCGTGGAGGTGACGATCGTCGAGCTCGAGCGGCATCTCCTTCCCGGCGTCGACGAGACGATCGCGCGCGAGCTGCAGCGGTCGTTCTCGAAGCGAAAGGTCACCGTCAAGACGCAGTGTGCCTTTGCGAGCCTCGAGAGCGGAGAGTCGAGCGTCACCGTTCGGGTGCGCGGTCCGAAGGGCGAGGAAGCGATCACGGCGGAGCGCTGCGTGGTCGCCGTCGGGCGGCGACCGCGGGCGGCGGAGCTCGGTCTCGCGGAAGCCGGCATCGCGGTCGATCGCGGGCTCGTGCGCGTGAACGATCGCTACGAGACGAGCGTCCCGCACATCCTCGCGATCGGGGACCTGATCGACTCGCCGCCGCTCGCGCACGTCGCTTCGTCGGAGGGAATCGCCGCGGTCGAGATCGCGCTGGGCCGCCGTCCGCCGGGCCGCCTCGACGCGACGCGGATCCCGGCGTGCGTCTACTGCCATCCGGAGGTCGCGACGATCGGACGGAGCGAGGCGCAGGCGAAGGCGGACGGGTACGACGTCCGCTGCGGCACGTTCGCTCTCCGCGCGCTCGGACGCGCCGTCGCGAGCGGCGATCTCGAGGGCATGGTCAAGGTGGTGACCGACGCGCGCACGGGCGAGCTCCTCGGCTGCCACGTGATCGGCGGCTCGGCGACCGAAGTGATCGCGGAAGCGGCGATGCTGATGAACCTCGAAGGGACGATCTGGGACATGGCGCACACCGTGCACGCGCACCCCACGTTCGCCGAGGGAACGATGGAAGCGGCCCTGAACGCGCTCGGCGAGGGTCTCAGCGCATGAGCGTCGCTTCGGCCCACGCTCCGGCGCGCGAGCTTCGCGCTCGCTGGCTCGGACGGATCGACTTCGAGTCGGCGCTCGCGCTGCAGGAGGAGATCGTGCGGGAGCACGCGCGCTGCGGCGACACGCTGCTCCTCCTCGAGCACGAGCCGGTCTACACGACGGGACGGTTGGGCAAGATCGAGAACCTTCCCGGATCGAGGGAGGACGGGATCGGGGACGTCCCCGTGCGACGCATCGGCCGCGGCGGCGACGTGACCTATCACGGACCGGGACAGCTCGTCGGCTACGCTCTCGTCGATCTGCGCGCGCGCGGCGGCGACGTGCATCGGTTCCTCCGCGCGCTCGAGGCGGGCGTCCTCGGTTGCCTGCAGGACTTCGGCGTGTTGGCGGGACGCTGGCCCGGACGGACGGGAGCTTGGGTCTTCGGTGCAGCACCGAACGCGCCGGTCGCGCCGCGGAAGATCGCCTCGATCGGGATCGGCGTCCGGCGCGGCATCTCGATGCACGGCTTCGCGGTGAACCTGTCGGTCGATCTCCGCCGCTTCGAAACGATCGTTCCGTGCGGTATCGAGGGAGTCGAGATGACGTCGGTCGAGAGGGAAACGGGACGATCGCCCACGGTCGAGGTCGCGGCGGAAGCGGCTGCGACGCGCCTCGCGAGCGCGCTCGACGAGCTCGCGGAGGCGGCCCGATGAGCGCGACCTCCGCTCCGCGCGCGCGGCGGCACCCGGAGTGGATCCGCGCGCGGATGCCCTCCGGGGAGGGCTACCGCCGCACGCGCGCGATCGTCGCCGAGTCGGGGATCGCCACGGTCTGCGAGGAGGCCCGCTGCCCGAACCTCGGCGAGTGCTGGGCACACGGCACCGCCACATTCATGCTGATGGGCGATACGTGCACGAGGAACTGCGGCTTCTGCGCCGTCTCGCACGGACGCCCGAAGCCGCTCGATCCGCTCGAGCCGGAACGCCTCGCGACCGCGGTCGAGCGACTCGGTCTCGCGCACGTCGTGATCACCTCCGTCGATCGCGACGACCTCGCGGACTTCGGCTCGAGCCACTTCGCGGCCGCTGCGCGCGCCGTGCGGGAGCGGGTGCCGTCGTGTCGGATCGAGGTCTTGACGCCCGACTTCCAGGGTCGGCGCGAGAGCGCGCGCGAGGTCGCGAGTGCGCCGATCGAGGTCTACAACCACAACCTCGAGACCGTGCCTCGTCTCTACAAGCGCGCGCGCGCCGGAGCGCGCTACGAGCGCTCACTGGACGTGCTGCGCGTCGCGCGCGAGACCCGCGTTGGCCTCTTGGTCAAGGCGGGCTTGATGCTCGGGCTCGGCGAGGAAGAGAGCGAGGTCCTCGCGGTTCTACGCGATCTCCGCCAGGTCGGCTGCGACGTTCTCACGCTCGGTCAGTATTTGCAGCCGACGCGCGACCATCTGCCCGTGGAGCGCTATCTCCATCCCGACGAGTTCCGGAGCCTCGGCGAAGCGGCTCGTACGCTCGGCTTTCGACACGTGGAATCGGGCCCGCTGGTACGAAGCTCGTACCACGCGTGGTCGCACGTGCCCGAAACTTGAGCGTTACGTTTTTTTTCGATCGCCGTAGCAATTGCGTCGCCGGCCCGTTTCCCGTAGGGACACCCCGGCCCCGAACCGACCCGCGGGTGGGTCCGGAGGAAGCGGATGCTCAAGCTCTACGATTACCCTCAATGTCCGTTCAGCCAGAAGACGCGAATCGTGCTGGCGGAGAAGCAGCTCGACTACGAGAAGATCATCGTCGACCTGAGAAAGAGGGAGCAGTTCGACCCGTCGTTCCTCGCCCTGAATCCGTTCCACAAGGTTCCGGTCCTCGTCGAAGAGGAAGAAGGCGAAGAGAACCCGACGGTCATCTACGACTCGACGGTCATCGACGAGTATCTCGAGGACGAGTACCCCGAGCCCGCGCTGCTTCCACCCCCGGGCGACTCCGCGGCGCGGAGCCGGATCCGCCAGCTCGAGGACTACGCCGACATCGCGTTCGTGCTGCCCGCCGGGAACCTCCTCACCGAGCACGTGAAGCGTGAGGAGGAGCGTGACGTCGAGCGCCTCCGCCGCGCCAAGGAAGAGGTCGATCGCGCGTTTCTCCTGCTCGAGCGCGAGCTGCAGGGCGGGCGCCAGTTCCTCGGCGGCGACCAGTTCACCCTGGCGGATGCGGCCTTCGCGCCGAGGCTTCTCCTCCTGATGAGCCGGAACGTCGAGCTCCCCGAGGGCACGCGTGCGCTGCGGGGCTACATCGACCGCCTGCGCCAGCGCGAGAGCGTCCGCCGCCTCGACGGGATTTGATTGAACCAGGGGCACGCGCCCCCGCCCCGCGCGGCGAAGCCTGAGCCGTGCCGCACTCCCGCGCTCGCTTTCGCTTTCGGCCGCGCGCTGCGCGCGCGGAGCTGCTCGCCGCTCTCTCTAAACGTCAGGCCGGTTGTTCTTGGGGATCACGACCACGCCGCCGGACGTGACGGTGTAGCGCTCGCGGTCGCGGGCGAGGTCGTGGCCGAGCGTACCGCCGTCCTCGACGACCACGTTCTTGTCGAGGATCGCCCGCTGGAGACGCGCGCCCCGGCCGATCGCACAGTTCTCGAAGACGACCGAGTCGACGATCTCGGCGCCGTCGTGCACGACGACGTTCCGACCGAGCACGGAGCGGATCACGCGCGCTCCATTCACGATGCAGCCTTCCGACACGAGGGAGTCGCGCACCTCCACCGAGCGTCCGCCGCCGGCGTCGGCGAACTTCGCCGGCGGATTCGGAAACGGTGCCGTGCGGAGCGGCCAGCGCGGGTTATAGAGGTCGAGCTCCGGCAGCGGAGCGATCAGGTCCATGTTCGCCGCGTAGTAGCTGTCGAGCGTGCCGACATCGCGCCAGTAGCGATTGCTCTCGACCGTCGTTCCGGGGAGGCGGTTCGACGTGAAGTCGTACGCGAACGTGCGCGCGCGATCGAGATGATCCGGGATGAAGTGACGCCCGAAGTCGTGCGAAGCTTGCCCGCCGACGCGTGTCAGGCTGTCGAGGAGGAACTCCGCGTCGAAGAGGTAGTTGCCCATCGAGGCGAGACAGAGGCCCGGCTGCCCGGGAATCTCCGGCGGCACGGACGGCTTCTCGTCGAAGCGGACGACGCGGCGCTCGGCGTCGACCTCGAGGATGCCGAGGCCCGAAGCGTCCGCGCGCGGCACGGGAAGGCTCGCGACCGTGACCTCGGCTCGCGTCGCGACGTGCTGCTCGACCATCTGACGCACGTCCATCCGATAGATGTGATCGGCCCCGAAGACGGCGACGAGATCCGGCCGATAGTTCTCGATCAGGTTCAGATTCTGGAAGATCGCGTCGGCCGTGCCCTGGTACCACACGTTTCCACGGCGCATCTGGGCGGGCACGGGCGAGACGAAGTGCTCGCGAAGAAGGCCGCCGAGCTGCCAGCCGGCCGCGAGATGCTCGATCAAGGACTGCGACTTGAACTGCACCATCACGTAGATGGACAGGATCCCCGAGTTGACGAGGTTCGAGAGCACGAAGTCGACGAGCCGATACTTGCCGCCGAAGGGCACCGCCGGCTTTGCACGCTCGCGCGTCAGCGGCTGGAGGCGGGTCCCTTCGCCGCCCGCCATCACCATCCCGAGGATCCGCAGGTCTCCCGCCATGCTCCGGGGGAGACTGGCCGCCGGTGCGCGGGCGAGTCAAGATCAGCGACCCGAGAATGCGGCCTGACGCGGCGCGCATGGTAGGAAGTCGATCGTAAGGAAGCCGGCTGGACGAAGAGGAATGGATCCGGAAGAGGAAGAGCGGCGGCGCCTCGCGATCGTCGAGTCGTACAAGGTCGTCTGCATCTGCAACAAGATCCGGCGCGGCGTGATCCAGCGTGCGATCGACGACGGGGCGGCGACGATCGACGACGTGCGCCGTCGGACGCGCGCCGCGACGGGGCCGTGCGGCTCGAAGCGCTGCGGTCCGGTGATCCAGCGCATGCTGCGGCGGGATTGAGCGCGGCTTGCGGCACCGCACCTTCGTCGATAGGTTCGCCAAACGAGAATTATTCTCGATAGGAGCCTGCGGGCTCCCGGCACGAACAAAGGAGGAGAACGATCATGCCGAAGCTGGAGGGGTCGAAGACCCACGAGAATCTGAAGGCTGCCTTCGCCGGCGAGTCGCAGGCGAACCGCCGCTACCTCTACTTCGCGCGGCGCGCCGACATCGAGGGGTATCCGGACGTGGGAGGCCTCTTCCGTGACACCTCCGAGGCGGAGACCGGACACGCGTTCGGCCACCTCGACTTCCTGAAGGAGGTGGGCGACCCGGCGACCGGTCTGCCGATCGGCGACACCGACGCGAACCTGAAGGCCGCCGTCGCGGGCGAGACCTTCGAGTACACGGAGATGTATCCCGGCTACGCGAAGATCGCGCGGCAGGAGGGGTACAACGAGATCGCGGAGTGGTTCGAGACTCTCGCGAAGGCCGAGAAGTCGCACGCCGGCCGCTTCCAGAAGGGCCTCGACGGCCTCGGGTGAGACGCTCCGCGGGGAGAGGACGGCCGCTGCGCTGGCCGTCCTCTCTCGCGGCAGACGAGGGTCTGAGGACGGCTCACATGCGAAAGGTCTCGCTCGACGACGTGTCGGGCATCGAGCGTTACGCGAAGGTGCGCGACGACGCGCGCCGGCGCATCATCGAGATCAAGCGTCACCGGCGCATCCCGCTCGGGGATCGCGTGACGCTCGTGTTCGAGAACTTCGATACGGTGCTGTACCAGATCCAGGAGATGTGTCTGGTCGAGCGGATCGTCGACATCGACAAGGTTCGCGAGGAGATCCGCGTCTACAACGAGCTCCTGCCTTCGGAGCGCGAGCTTTCCGCAACGCTCCTGATCGAGGTGACGGACCCGACGAGGATCGTGGAGGACCTCCACTCGCTCGTCGGAATCGACGAGTGCGTTCGCTTCGTCGTGAACGGGAAGGAGTTCCCGGCGCACTTCGCTCCCGGGCAGAGCACCGAGGACCGGCTCTCGGCCGTCCAGTACGTGCGCTTCGCGCTTTCCGAGGAGGCGGCGAGCGAGCTCGCCCGCGCCGGAAGCCGCGTCGAGGTCAAGATCGAGCATCCACGCTACCGCGCCGGCCACGCGCTCAGCGAGGACGAGCGCGCGAGCCTCGCGCGGGATCTCGCCGCGTGAAGGCCGGCGCGTACGCCGCGGGTGAGGGGCGCGAGCGCCGCTCGACGCGTCAGCTCGAAGCGACGTATCGCGCGCTCTGCGAACGCGACGATCATCCATCGGCGGAGCAGGTCTACGCCAGCGTTCGAGCCGCGCTTCCGTCGACGAGCCGCGGGACGGTCTACCGAAACCTGCAGAAGCTCGTGGAGGACGAGCGGATCCGCGTCGTTCCCGTCGCCGGCCGCTCGGCGCGCTACGACGGACGCGTCGAGCCGCACGATCACTTCGTCTGCACCGCATGCGGGGATCTCGTGGACGTCCATCGCGCGGATGCTCCCGTCGCGAAGCCGCCGCGCGGTCTCGGCGGACATCGCATCGAAGCGGTCGCTGTGACGTACTTCGGTCTCTGCCGCGGCTGTCGACCTGCGACGTCGCCGCGTGCGATGGATTGAGGCCGCGATGAGCTTGCCCGAGGAGATCGCGCTCTTTCCGCTGCCGAACGTCGTCCTGTTCCCGACCGTCGACCTGCCGCTGCACATCTTCGAGCCGCGCTACCGAGAGATGGTCGCGGACGCGATGAAGGCGGACCGCCTGATCGGGATGGTGCTCCTGCGCGGCGACTGGCGGCGCGAGTACCACGCGCACCCCGACGTCTACTCGATCGGCTGCGTCGGCCGGATCGAGAAGTTCGACCTCCTGCCCGACGGACGCTCGAACCTCGTATTGCAGGGCCTCGAGCGCTTCGAGATCGTCGAGGAGCTCGGCGGCCGGGCCTACCGTCGTGCTCGCGTACGCTGGACGCCGACCGCGCCCGAGGAGGCTCCGCCCGGCGTCCGTGAGCAGCTTCGGCAGGGCGCTCTCGGCCTCCTCGCCGAAGGGGGCCGGAGCCGCGCGGAGAAGATCTGGAGCGGTCTTCCCACCGAGTGGGACAAGCTCGTCAACCTGCTCTCGTTCGGGCTGCCGTTCGGCGAGGTCGAGAAGCTCGCCCTCCTCGAATGTGCCGAGACGAATCGCCGCGCTTCGCGGCTGATCGAGATCATCGAGTTCCGCCTGGCCGAGCAGGCCTGTCTCGGGCCTGGTTTCGGCGAGAACGAACCGAGACACTGAGACCGCCGCCCCGACCGTGGAAACACCCGGTCCGGCGTGAATGGGCGGGCGATGCTACACGTCGAATCAGCCCCTGGAGGCTCACCATGAAGAAGACGTTCGACGACATCATGAGAGAGGCGCGCGAGGTCGTGCCCGAGGTCTCGGTGGACCAGGTCCGCGACCGGCTCGCCGGAAACGGCAAGCACGTCGTGCTTCTCGACGTGCGTGAGCGCGAGGAGTACCGCGAAGGCCACCTGGCCGGCGCCCTCTCCGTGCCGCGCGGGTTCCTCGAGATGAAGGTCGAGGAAGCGGTTCCCGAGCGCGACGCCGAGATCATCGCCTACTGCGCCGGCGGCACTCGGTCCCTGATCGCGGGCTGCGCGCTGAAGGAGATGGGCTACACGAACGTGAGCTCGATGACGGGCGGCTTCGGCGCGTGGAAGGGCGGCGGCAACAAGTGGGTCGCCGATCGCCAGTTTACGCCGGACCAGCTCCAGCGCTACAGCCGCCACTTCATCCTGCCCGAGGTGGGAGAGGAGGGGCAGGCGAAGCTCCTCGACGCGAAGGTCCTCCTGATCGGCGCGGGCGGGCTCGGCTCGCCGACGGCCTACTACCTCGCGGCGGCCGGCGTCGGGACGCTCGGCATCGTCGACGACGACGTCGTCGACCGCTCGAACCTGCAGCGCCAGATCCTCCACACGGACGATCGCGTCGGCATGCCGAAGATCGAGTCCGCGACGTTGACGCTGAAGGGCCTCAATCCCGACTTGAACGTGATCGGCTACCGCGAGCGCGTCACCTCCGAGAACGTGCGCCGCCTCTTCGCCGACTACGACATCATCGTCGACGGCTGCGACAACTTTCCGACGCGCTACCTCGTGAACGACGCTTGCGTGTTCATGAACAAGCCGAACGTGCACGGCAGCATCTTCCAGTTCGAGGGACAGGCGACCGTGTTCCATCCGGGGAAGGGCCCCTGCTACCGATGCCTCTTCCCGGAGCCTCCTCCTCCGGGAGCCGCGCCGTCCTGTCAGGAGGCCGGCGTTCTCGGCGTGCTGCCCGGCCTCGTCGGCTGCGTGCAGGCCGTCGAGACGATCAAGCTGATCCTCGGCGTCGGCAATCCCCTGATCGGACGGCTCCTCCACTTCGACACGCTCGCGATGGAGGTCAAGCAGCTGAAGCTGCGCAAGGATCCCGACTGCCCGGTGTGTGGCGAACGGCCGACGGTCACGGAGCTGATCGACTACGAGGAGTTCTGCGGTCTGCGCGGCGGGCACGGAGCCGAGGCGAGCGCCTAGCTCTGCGCCCGCGCTCCGTCCGGGCCAAGAGCGAATCTCGATGCAGCCGTTCGCGGGCCGCGGCCGACTCTTCCTGCTGCGGCACGGCGAGACGGAATGGAACCGCGCGCGCCGCGTGATGGGGCGTACCGCGGTTCCGCTCTCGGACGCGGGCCGCGAGCAGGTGCGTCTCCTCACGCCGCATCTCGAGGGGCTCGGAATCGGCGCGATCTGGACGAGCCCGCTCGCCCGCGCGCGTGAGACCGCGGAGATCCTCGCAGCCGCGCTCGGGGGCCTTCCGGTCCACGACGAGGAGGGCCTGACCGAGGTCCACTACGCGGCGTGGGAAGGACGCCACTTCCACGAGCTCGTCCGCGAGCCCGAGTTCGAGCTCCTTCGCAACGATCCCGTGCGGACGGCGATCCCGGGCGGGGGAGAGAGCCTCGAGCACGTCCGGGACCGCGTCTTCCCGGCGCTCGAGCGGGTCCTCGCCGCCTCGGGGGGGAAGCCGGCCCTCGTGGTCTCGCACGGCGACCCGCTGCGGGTCGTCCTCGCCGCATGCCTGGCGCTCGACCTGCTCCACCTGCGGCGTCTTCGCCTCGACAACGGCGCGCTCTCCGCGCTCGAGCTCACCGGCGACTGGGTCGAGGTCAAGTTCGTGAACATGCGCCCCGATCTCGCCGCGATGATCGGCTGAGCAGCGGGAAAAAAGAACCCCGAGGGCGCCTTCGCGAACGTATGCGAGATCGTTCGGCCTCGCCCGGTGCAGCGAGGAGCCCTCGGGGTCGGTGGTGCCTGGTTTCTCCAGGCCACCACGAAAAAACGCGGTTGGCCTAGGAGGCCACCACCTCACAGATCACCGATTGAAGACTACCCACTGTACGATCACCCCCTTTCTCGGCGCCGACGGACCGCTTTTCGCTGCGGCCGCCATCCTCGCGGGTCCCAGTCCCGCCCCCGGCTCTCGACCGCCGACTGTCTCGAACCGGCACGGCCCACCAACCCCGAGGGACCTGTTCCCCCGGAGCCGGTTCACGGGTCCTGTTTCACCCGGACCGTTGCGTGAATCATAGGCCGATCCCCGATGGGAGTCCAGAAAGGGAGCGCTCGGAACGCTCCCCGCGTCGCCACGAAGGAAGAGACGCGAACGGGCTTGCGGCCTCCGCCAGACCTCGAATACCGTCCCTCCGGCCGAGGCCCGGCCGGGAGGTTCTCATGAGCGAGGAGTTCGTCCGGTACGAGAAGCGCGACCGCGTCGCGTGGGTCACCATCCAGCGCCCCGAGGTGATGAACGCGCTCCACCCGCCGTGTCACGACCGGATGGAGGCGATCTGGGACGACTTCGCAGCCGACCCCGAGCTCTGGGTCGCGGTCCTGACCGGAGCCGGGGAGAAGGCCTTCTCCGCCGGGAACGACCTCAAGTGGACGGCGCAGAACGGCGGTAAGATGCCTCCGCTGCCCCCGGGCGGATTCGGCGGCCTCTGCAACCGCTTCGACCTGACGAAGCCGGTGATCGCGGCCGTCAACGGATTCGCCCTCGGCGGCGGCTACGAGCTCGCGATGTCGTGCGACCTGATCGTCGCGGCGGAGCACGCGCGCCTCGGCCTGCCCGAGCCGAAGGTCGGGCTGATGGCGGCGGCGGGCGGCGCGCAGCGCCTGCCGCGGCAGATCCCGCTCAAGATCGCGATGGGAATGATGCTGACGGGCGAGCCGATCTCGGCGGCGCGCGGAGCGGAGCTCGGGATCGTGAACGAGGTCGTGAGCGCGGCCGAGCTTCCCGCCGCGGCGGAGCGCTGGGCCGCTCGGATCTGCGAGTGCTCGCCGCTCAGCGTGCGCGCGACGAAGCAGGCAGCCTTGAACAGCCTCGATCGTCCGCTGCGCGAAGCGGTCGCGGTCCAGCAGTACCCCGCGGTCCTCGACCTGTTTCGCTCGGAAGACTGCCTCGAGGGTCCGCGTGCGTTCGCGGAGAAGCGGAAGCCGGTCTGGAAGGGGCGCTGAGCGTCCTGCGGGTCGACCCGCTCAGTCCCCCTTCGCGCGCGAGACGTACGCGGCGGTCTCCGTGTCGATCCGGATCACGTCGCCGACGTCGATGAAGTTCGGCACCTGAACGACGAGACCGGTCTCGAGCGTCGCCGGCTTGAGCGCGTTCGTCACCGTCGCGCCCCGCAAGCCCGGCGCGGTCTCCGTGACCGTCAAGTCGACGCTCTTCGGAAGCGACACACCGATCGGCTTCGAGTCGTGGAACTCGACGTTCACCTTCGAGTTCGGCAGGAGGAACTTCTGCGCTTCGCCGAGGTCGTCGGAGGAGAGACCGATCTGCTCGAACGTCTCGGTGTTCATGAAGTGGAACTGGTCGCCGTCCGTGTAGAGGAACTCCATCTCGTGCTGCTCGAGCGTGACGCGCTCTACCTTGTCTTCCGACCGGAAGCGGTGCTCCGTCGAGTTCCCGCTGCGCATGCTGCGCATCTTCGTCTGCACCATGCCGCGCCAGTTTCCGGGCGTCACGTGAGTCACGTTCATCACGCGGTGCAGCTCGTCCTTGTGCATGAGGACCATGCCTGCACGGAGCTGAGTGGCGGAGATGATCATTGAAACCTCCTCGATGGAAAAACTTCGACGACGACGCCCGACTCAGGGCTTCGGCGACATGAACACCAGCAACCGGACGCGCGCCGGGCCCGGATTCTTGACGGCGTGCGCGACGCCGGGAGCGGCATGCGCGAGGCCGCCGACCTCGAGCCGGCGCGTCTCGTCGCCGATCTGCACGTCCGCGGTGCCCTCGAGCACGTAGTAGACCTTGTCGGAGCCTGCGTGGGCGTGCGCTTTCTGCTCCTGGCCGGGCTCGAGGCCGTAGACGTCGCAGAACATGTGCGTCGAGTCGAACACGTTCTGCTTGGTCATCTTCTCGGTGGAGAAGGCGACCTTCTCGGAGACCGTCGCGAAGGCTCCCATCGATCCTACTTTACGATCGAGAACACGACCGTCGCCAGGGTGACCGCGATCGTGATCCAGGCGGCGCCCCGCAGCCGCGAGACCATCCCCCCGAGCTTGCCCTCGTCGACCTCGTCGCCCCAGTCCTCTTCCCGCACGATCCGGTGGCCGAGGCCCATCGCGACGTAGGTGCCGCTCATCACGACCAGGAACGCGAGGCCGAGCTTCCACACGAGCTGCCGGCCGAACGTCTCGAAATACGCTTCCCCGAGCGTCTCCTTGTAGCCCGTGATGGTCCACGCGCCGGTCATGACCATCACGCCGAGCAGCCCGATCGCGATCGGATCGTAGGCGCGGAGCACCCGTGCAAGGCGCCGGCGTCGCGTGCGCGGCGTCTCCGCGCGTGCCGCGCTCGGCAGCGCGAACGCGGCGAGGCCGGCGGTCGTTCCGAGGTAGAGGCCGGTCGCGGCCAGGTGGATCCAGAGAAGCACCCCGAGCACCTAACCAATCGGGAACGGAGGCGAAAGGCGGAGCGTCTGCGGCAGCTTGCGCGCTTTCGGGAGAGTTGCTTTCACGCGGACGTGAGGCTCGACGAGACCGACTCCCCGGACGAAGGAGCGGTCGAGCCGCTCGGGACGCCGCACTATCTCGGCTCCATCTCCCGCTTCTCGCCGGGGCGCGGCGTCGGCGCGGTGCGGAGCGATTCGGGGCGCGAGATCCTCTTCGACCTGCGCTTCGTGCGCGTCGCGGGCATCGGCGCGGGCGAGCGGGCGGCACGGCTCCTCCACGAGGGCGTGCGGATCGGCTTCGACGTGGGCTGGACGTCGCGCGGGCTCCGGGTCACGTGGATCCGCCCGCTCGAGGAAGCAGACGCTTCAGAACGGTAATCCCGTCCGGAAGGTGAAGTAGCGGCCGAGGAAGCTCCCGACGAGGACGGCGAGCGTCGCGATGTAGAAGAGGCCCGTGGCCGCCATCGTCTGCGGGATCGCGAGGACGCGCTGGATCATCGCCGCCATGGCGAGCGTCGCGAAGGGGCCGAGAACGAGACGCATCGCCGCGAGGTGCCAGTAGGCCGCGAAGCGCTCCGCGCCGCCCTGAGCGGCGCCGAGAAGGACCGCGATCGCGACGACGGCGAGAAGGCCGAGCTCGATCACCACCGTCGCGACGAAGTAGCGAAAGCAGCGCCGGAACGGCTCGATCTCCATCCCCGGATCGATCAGGTACCAGTGACCGATCAGCATCCCCGACGTGACCGACCCGAGAGCTCCCGCGCCGGCGAGAGCGTTCGCGACCGCGAGCACGGCGAGGAGCCCGCCGTCGCCGCCCGCCACCGCGACGGCGCTCGTTCCGAGCGCCAGGATCCCGATCCCGAGCGACGCGACGAAGAGGCGCGCACGGGCCACCATCGCGTCCCCCCAGAGCGTCGAGAGGTAGAGCGCGAAGAGCACCAGGAAGACCGCCCAGAGGATCGCCTCGCCCGTGCCGACCGCCTCCGCGCCGCGTGTCGAGCGCAGGTAGATCGAGCCGCCGCCGCCCGCGAGAGCCATCGTGAAGAAGACACCGGCGCTCGACTTGTAGAAGCCGCGCGCGATGTCGTTGAACGGCGGCACCGCCAGGGAAAGAAGGCCGCCGACGCCGAGCTGCACGAAGACGAGCAGGAAGCAGCGTGCGAAGTGCGTCATTCGCCGTCGCTTCTGCTCGTGCTATCGTGGCTCTCTCGCCGCGAGGAGCCGAGCCCGGCTCCGGATTTCCACAGGAGTGACATGAACCGAATGACTTTCCAGACCATGGCGTACCACGCCCTCGCCGCGACCGCGTTCCTCACGATGGCGGCTTGCCAAAGCGAGGCCCCGAGCGAGAGCCAGGTGCTCCACGAGATCCGCGAGACCCAGCAAGCGCTCCTCAAGGAGATCAAGCAGGTGAAGATCGCGATCAACTCCATGTCGCGACGCGGTCTCACCATCAACATGGAGCCGCAGGGCGGGACGCGAACGGGAAAGGGTCGCTTCGATACGGCCGAGTCGCCGCGGCTCGGGCCCGAGGGGGCGCGCATCGAAGTCGTCGAGTTCGCCGACTTCGAGTGCCCATACTGCAAGCGGTCCGCGGGCTTCGGAAAGAAGCTCGTCGAGGACTTCCCGGGCGAGGTCGCAGTCGTGTTCAAGCACTTCCCGCTACGTCGGCACGAGAACGCGCGCTACGCGGCCCAAGCCTCGTGGGCCGCAGGACGACAGGGCAAGTTCTGGGAGTTCCACGACGCGATGTTCGCCGCGCCGACGCCCTCCAAGGAGCAGGCTCGCAGCGTCGCGGAGTCCATCGGACTCGACATGGCGCAGTTCGAAAAGGACGTCGCCTCGCCCTTTTCCAGGGCCGCGGTGCAGAAGGATCGGCGCGAGGGAAAAGAGAACGAGGTGCGGGGCACCCCGACGTTCTTCGTGAACGGCGAGCTGGTGCGCGGCGACGCGAAGCTGGTTCGAGCGAAGGTGGCGCGTGCGGTCGGGGCCGGGACGGCGCAAAACGTGGGCGGCGC
>Ga0194128_10001542_pt1 | contig 39749 bp, 36 predicted proteins | sample TA2KigCa65mmetaG_FD_148650 | JGI IMG/M metagenome (GOLD analysis project Ga0194128, IMG submission 148650) | Freshwater microbial communities from Lake Tanganyika, Tanzania - TA2015037 Kigoma Deep Cast 65m | ecosystem: Environmental > Aquatic > Freshwater > Lake | place: Tanzania: Lake...
TCGCCGAGGCGGTGCTGTCCTACATCGGCGTCGGCGTCGACCCCTCCACCAGCAGCTTCGGCACCATGATCAACTCCGCGCGCATGGAGATGTCGCGCGAGCCCGTGGTCTGGTGGGCGCTGGCCACTGCCTTCGGCTTCATGCTCGTGCTGGTGCTGGCGGCGAACCTGTTGGCCGATGCGGTGCGCGATGGTTTCGATCCCCGGGTGCGCGTGAGCGCGCTGGCGAAGGCGGCGGCATGAGCGAGAACACCCTGGCCGTCGAGGGGCTGGCGATGCGGATCGACACCGCAGCCGGCGAGTTGCGGGCGGTGGACGGCATCGACCTGGAGCTGCGCAAGGGCGAATGCTTCGCCCTGGTGGGCGAATCCGGGTGCGGCAAGTCCATGACCGCGCTGTCGCTGCTGCGCCTGCTGCCCGAGGCGGGACGGATCGCCGCGGGCCGCGTGCTGCTGGAGGGTCACGACCTGCTCGCGCTGCCGGAGGCGGCGATGCGGGCGGTGCGGGGCCGGCGCGTGGCGATGATCTTCCAGGAACCCGCCACGGCGCTCAACCCCGTGCTGACGGTCGGGCGCCAGATCCTGGAGGTCATCGACCGGCACCTGGGCCTGGGCGCGGAGGAGGCCAAGGCACGAGCGCTCGCGCTGCTGGACTCGGTGGGGATCCCGGACGCGGCGCGGCGCTTCGAGGAGTACCCGTTCCAGCTCTCCGGCGGCCTGAAGCAGCGCGTCATCATCGCCGCCGCACTGGCGGCCGATCCGGAGGTACTGGTGGCCGACGAGCCGACCACGGCGCTCGACGTCACCATCCAGGCGCAGATCCTGGAGCTGCTCGCCAGGCTCCAGGCCGAGCGCGGCATGGCGCTGCTGCTGATCACGCACGACCTCGCCATCGTGGCGCAGATGGCGCACCGGGTCGCGGTCATGTATGCCGGCCAGATCGTGGAACTGGCCACGCGCGAGCAGTTCTTCCGCGCCCCGCAGCACCCGTACTCCCGCAAGCTGTTCGACGCCGTGCCCACGCCGGAGAAACGCCCGGGCGAGCTGGCGGTGATTCCCGGGCAGGTGCCCTCGCTGCTGGGCGAGTTCCGCGGCTGCCGTTTCGCCGCGCGCTGCGACCAGGCCTTCGAGCGCTGCAAGTGGGTGGCGCCCGGCCTGGTGGCGCTCCCCGGGGGGCACCTGTCGCGCTGCCTGCTGCGGGAGAAGGGGCCGGCCGCGCCGCCGGGCGAGGTGACCGTGCTCGCCGGCAAGCGCAGTTCGTCCGCCGGCGAGGGCGAGGTGCTGCTCGAGGTGGCAGCCCTCAAGGTCCATTTCCCGATCCGGCGCGGACTGTTCAAGCGCACCGTCGGCCACCTCAAGGCGGTCGACGGCGTCTCGCTGCAGATCCGCGAGGGCCGTACCCTGGCGCTGGTGGGCGAGTCCGGATGCGGCAAGACCACCGTGGGCAAGGCCATCCTGCGCTTGCTCGCGCCCACCGGTGGCACCGTACGCTACGGCGGGGAAGACCTGGCCGCGCTATCCGGCGAAGAGCTGCGACTGCGGCGCCGCGCGATGCAGATCGTGTTCCAGGACCCCTATGCGTCGCTCAATCCGCGCATGCGCGTGGGCGACATCCTGGCCGAGGGGATGCGCGCGCTGGGGGTGGGCGGGGAGGAGTCCGGGCGCGCGGCGAAGATCGGCGCCCTGCTCGAGCAGGTGGGACTGCCGCGCGAGGTGGTGGCGCGCTACCCGCACGAGTTCTCCGGCGGCCAGCGCCAGCGCATCGCGATCGCGCGCGCGCTCGCGGTGGAGCCCCGGCTCATCATCTGCGACGAGCCCACCAGCGCGCTCGACGTCTCGGTGCAGGCGCAGATCCTCAACCTGCTGCGCGAGCTGCAGGCCAGGCTGGGCCTTGCCTACCTGTTCATCACCCACAACCTGTCGGTGGTCGAGTACCTCGCCCACGAAGTCGCGGTGATGTACCTGGGGCGGATCGTGGAGCAGGGAACGGTGGAGGAGGTGCTGGGCTCACCGCGGCATCCGTACACCGAGGCGCTGCTCTCCGCGGTGCCGCAGATCGACGGGCGGCAGCGCAGGGTGCGCCTCGCCGGTGACCTGCCCTCGCCGGCCAACCCGCCCGCGGGCTGCCATTTCCACCCCCGCTGCCCGAAGGCGCTGCCGGAATGCGCGCGGCACTGGCCGCAGAGCACGCGGCTGAGCCCGACGCGGACGGTGAATTGCCTGCTCTACCGCTCGAGCACGGCGAGCAACCACTGACCGAGGTCCTCGGGCAGGGGCGCGAGCCGGTGAAAAGAGCAGCCCCGCGCAGTCGGTGCCGACTCCCGGTCGCCAGAATACTGCACTGCAACAGGATTCAAGATATGACTTTAAATAAATTAATCTATACTATGATTTACTGATAATTTTCTTAGTTGTAAGTGGTTTGGGTTTGCCTCCAGCAGGCTTCCTGATGGGCGTTCCGGAGGGTGCCGCCCCGGTCTGGATTTTGAGGGTCTGGCCAACCTGGAGCCGGCCGATGGGATTCCAGCGCCGCAGGTCCTCGACGCTGACACGGTAGTGGGCGGCGATGGAAGCGAGAGTTTCGCCCGGCTTGACCCGGTGCGCCGAGGTTCGCGGCTGCGGGGTGGGGATCGGGGGCGCGTACATGATCGGCAGGCGCTTGCCCGAGGCCGCGGCACTGTTCGTGGGCACCACCAGCAGCGCGGGGACAGCCCGGTTGCGCGGCGTGATGCCGTTGACCTCTTTCAGTTGCGCCAGGCCGACGCTGAAACGCCGCGCGATCGCCTCCAGCGTCTCGCCCTTCTTCGGCGAGTAGGTCTGCCACGACACCAGCCCCTTGTCGTCGTGCTTGATCAGGTTGGCGTGGAACACCTCCACCCGGTCGGCGGGCAGGACGATGCGGGGGTTGACGTTGACCGGTATCAGCGGACGGTTGAAGCCCGGGTTGAGCGCCAGGAACTCCTCCACCGGCATCTCGGCCAGGCGCGCCGCCAGGCGCACGTCGATGTCGCGCGTCTTGGTTACGGTGGCGAAGTAAGGCTGGTTCGGGATCGGGTCGAGGTCAAGGCCGAACACCTTGGGGTCGGCGATGATGGCCTTCAGTGCCTGCAGCTTGGGCACGTAGTGGCGCGTCTCCTGCGGCATGTTGATGCTGGAGTAATCCAGCGGCAGCCCTGCGGCGCGGTTCTTCTCCAGCGCGCGCGCCACGGCGTTCTCGCCCCAGTTGTAAGAGGCGAGAGCGAGGTGCCAGTCGCCGTGCATGTCGTAGACATCCTTCAGATACTCCAGCGCCGCTGCGGTGGAGGCGACGATGTCGCGGCGGGCGTCGTACCACCAGCTTTGCTTGAGATCGTAGCGTTTGCCGGTGCCGGGGATGAACTGCCACAGGCCGGAGGCGTGGGCGCGCGAGTAGGCCATCGGGTTGAAGGAGCTCTCCACCATCGGCAGCAGCGCGAGTTCCGTTGGCAGGCCGCGGCGCTCGATTTCCTCGACGATGTGGAACATGTAGATCCGGCTGCGGTTGAACACGCGCCTGAGGTAGTCCGGTCGCGCCGCGTACCAGGCGATCTTCTCGCGCACCAGGGGCCCGTCGAGGTCCGCCATCGCGAACCCGTCCCGGATGCGCTGCCAGACGTCGTCGGCGCGCAGCGTGCGGTCCACTGTCGCGATGCGCGGCCCGAGGCGGAGCTCCTCGCGCGAGCCTTCGAACGGCACCAGGCTGGCGGCCTCGAGCGGCTGGGCCGGGGCCGACGCAGGGACCGCAGGCGCATCGCGAAAGACGAGCACCGGCGAGTCGGGCTGGTGGCGCGAGGCGGGCGCCGGGACCGCGGGCGCCGGGAACGCGGGCACCTGGGCCACGGGCGCCGGGGCCACGGGCGCCGGGGCCGCGGGGGACTGCGGCAGCGACTCGCAACCGGCAAGCGCGAGCAGGGCAAGCGTTCCGAGCGCGAGCCGGAGCATGCCCGAGGCTAGGGTGCCGTCACGAGCGGTTCTTCCACTCGCGGATGGCGGTGAACACGCCCACCGGGTCGCCGATGCGGGAGCCCAGGTACTTGTTCGCGGACTCGATCACCGGCGGCTCGGCGCAGCGCAGGAAGGGATTGGTGGCGCGCTCCTCGCCCAGCGTCGAGGGCAGCGAGGGCTTGCCGGCGGCGCGCAGGTTCCGCACGCGTTCCTCGCGCGCCGCGAGGGCGGCGTTGCCGGGATCCACCTTGCGCGCGAATTCGATGTTGGCCAGGGTGTACTCATGCCCGCAGTAGAGCCGTGTCTGGTCCGGCAGCGCCGCCAACTTCCCCAGCGAGGCCAGCATTTGCGGAGGCGTGCCTTCGAACACGCGGCCGCAGCCGCAGGCGAACAGCGTGTCGCCGCTGAAAAGCGATCCTGCGCCATAATAGGCCACATGCGCGCGCGTATGCCCCGGGATGTCGAACACGGACAGGACAAGGCCGAGCTGCGGGAGTTCCACGCCATCGCCTTCCCCGACCGGGTGCGTCAGCTCGGGAATGGGCTCGCCCTTCGGGCCGTGCACCGGGACCTTCGCGTCGCGCACCAGTTCGGCGATGCCGCCGACGTGGTCCGGGTGATGGTGCGTTGCCAGGATGGCGCACAGCGTGAGGCCCTCCTCGTCAAGGTATCGGCGCACCGGGGCGGCCTGTCCCGGATCCACCACGGCGGCGAAGCTGCCCTTGCGCAGCGTCCACATGTAGTTGTCCCTGAAGGCCGGTAGCGGAACGATCTGGAGCATGGATCGGCAATCCTTCGCTTCGAATGGCGCGGCCAAGTATAACGGCGCGAAGGGGCCGCGCTCGGCCCAGCTCGCCGACTGGTTCACCACCCCGCAGGGTCGCCACGTGCTGGCGTGGGAACTGGCGCAGTTCGCGAGCGCAACCGAGGACGTGTTCGGCTTCCGCGCGCTGCAGGCCGGCCTGCCCGGGATCGATTTCCTCGCCGGCAACCGCATTCCGTTCCGTTTCTCGGTCGCGATCGAGCCGGGTGCGGCGCTCGCCGCCGACCCGCTCCAGCTGCCGCTTGCCGGCCAGAGCGTCGACCTGCTGGTGCTGCCCCACGCCCTGGAGTTCAGCGCCGATCCGCATCTGGTGCTGCGCGAGGCCGAGCGCGTGCTGATGCCCGAGGGGCAGCTCGTGATCTCCGGGTTCAACCCGCTTTCGCTGTGGCGCCTGCGCCAGATGGCGATGGGCGAAACCAGGCGCACGGCCGCCGGCGCGCCCTGGGACGGCCGCTTCATCGGGCTGCCGCGTCTGAAGGAATGGCTGCGCCTGCTTGGCTTCGAGTTGAACGGCGGGCGCTTCGGCTGCTATGCGCCGCCGTTTGCGAGCCCGGCATGGCTGCAGCGCTTCGAGTTCATGGAGAGGGCCGGCGCGCGCTGGTGGCCCATCATGGGCGGCACCTACGTGGTGCGCGCGGTCAAGCGGGTGCACGGCATGCGCCTGATCACGCCGGCCTGGCGGCGCGAGCGCGCGCGGCGGCGCGCGCTGGCCGCGGTATCCCAGCGCAACGGCTCGGCACGCCACCGGCATGAGTGAGGACGTGGTCGAGCTCTACGCCGACGGCGCCTGCAAGGGCAACCCCGGGTGCGGTGGCTGGGGCGTCGTCCTGCGCGCCCGCGGGCGCGAGAAGGAGCTCTACGGCGGCGAGGCGGCCACCACCAACAATCGCATGGAACTGCAGGCGGTCATCGAAGGCCTGTCGGCGCTCAAGCGCCGCAGCCGGGTGAAGGTCTACACCGACTCGCAGTACGTGCAGAAAGGCATCTCGGAGTGGATTCACGACTGGAAGCGGCGCGGCTGGCGCACCGCCGCAAGGGCGCCGGTGAAGAACGCCGACCTGTGGCGGGTGCTGGACGAAGTCGCCGGCGGCCACGAGGTGGAGTGGCACTGGGTGAGGGGGCACGCCGGGCACCCGGAGAACGAGCGCGCGGACGCGCTGGCGAACAAGGGCGCCGGGGAGGCCGGCTGACATGGCGGCGCGGCAGATCGTGCTGGACACCGAGACCACCGGCCTGGACGCGAGCAACGGCGACCGGGTGGTGGAGATCGGCTGCATCGAGCTGCTCAACCGGCGGGTGGGCGAGCGCGGCTTCCACCAGTACCTGAATCCGGAGCGCGACATCGAGGAGGGCGCGGCCAAGGTGCACGGCCTGACGCTGGAGTTCCTCTCCGACAAGCCGCGCTTCGCCGACATCGCCGCCGAGTTCCTCGACTACCTCGCCGGCGCGGAACTGATCATCCACAACGCCGACTTCGACGTCGGTTTCCTGGACGCCGAACTCAAGCACGCCGGGCTGGGCGCGCTCAGGGGCCACGTCTCGGGCGTGGTGGACACGCTGTCGATGGCGCGCGAGCTGCACCCGGGCAAGCGAAATTCCCTGGATGCGCTGTGCGAGCGCTACGCCATCGACAACGCGCACCGCACCCTGCACGGCGCGCAGCTGGACGCGCGCCTGCTGGCGGATGTGTACCTCGCGATGACGCGCGGGCAGGAGAGCCTGGTCATCGAACTGGACACCCCGGCCGCGGCGGCGGCCGCGGCAGCACGCCTGGACGCCTCGAAACTCGAGGTGCTCAAGGCAAGCAAGGAGGAGGAGGCCGCGCACCAGGCCTACCTGGATGCGCTGGACAAGGCGGCCAAGGGCGGCGCCAGCGTCTGGCGCAAGCTGCAGCCCTAGACCGCCAGCCGCTCCACATTGTGTTCCATGACGGCTCAGTTCCGGGTTCGCGGCCAGGCCCAGGCGAGCACGATGGGGTGGCTGCGGCGGACAGGTTTCCTGGATTTATACTTGCCCAGTATGAGCGCCACCGCCAACCCCTACGATCGCGACCTGGCGAAGAACCCGGCGAACCATGCCCCTTTGACGCCTCTGGGATTCCTGGAGCGCGCCGCGTACGTGTACCCCAAGCGCACTGCCGTCATCCACGGCAGGCGCCGCTTCACCTGGCAGCAGACCCATGCCCGCTGCCGCCGCCTCGCTTGCGCGCTGGCGAAGCGCGGGCTGGGCAAGGGCGACACCGTCGCGGCCATGCTGGCCAACACCCCGGAGATGGTCGAATGCCATTTCGGCGTGCCGATGGCCGGCGCGGTGCTCAACACCCTCAACACGCGCCTCGATGCCGAGGCCATCGCCTTCATGCTGGACCACGGCGAGGCAAAGTTGCTGATCACCGATCGGGAGTTCTCCCCCACCATCGAGAAGGCGCTGCAGCTCGCCAGACACAGGCCCTTCGTGGTGGACGTGGACGACAGCGAGTACCGCGGGGAAGGCAAGCGCCTCGGCGAAACCGACTACGAGAAATTCATCGCGGCGGGCGATCCCGCGTTTGCCTGGAAGCTGCCGGATGACGAGTGGGATGCGATTTCCCTCAATTACACCTCCGGCACCACCGGCGACCCCAAGGGCGTGGTCTACCACCACCGCGGCGCGTACCTGAACGCGGTGTGCAACATCATCACCTGGGGCATGCCGCAGCACGCGGTGTACCTGTGGACGCTGCCCATGTTCCACTGCAACGGCTGGTGCTTCCCCTGGACCATGGCGGCCAATGCGGGCACCAACGTCTGCCTGAGGAAGGTGGAGGCGAAGGCCATCTTCGATGCCATCCGCACGCACAAGGTGTCGCACTACTGCGGCGCGCCGATCGTGCACTCGACGCTGATCAACGCCCCGGCCGAGCTGCGCCAGGGCATTTCCCATCGCGTCCACGGCATGGTGGCCGCCGCCGCGCCGCCGGCGGCGATGATCGAGGGCATGGAGCGCCTGGGCTTCGACATCACCCATGTCTACGGCCTGACCGAGGTCTACGGCCCGGCCACGGTCTGCGCCAAGCACGAGGAGTGGAACGCGGTGGACATCGCCGAGCGCACGCGCCTCAACGGCCGCCAGGGCGTGCGCTACCTGATGGAGGAGGGGCTCACCGTCATGGACCCGGAGACCATGCGGCCGGTGCCCGCCGACGGCGAAACCATGGGCGAGATCATGTTCCGCGGCAACATCACCATGAAGGGCTATCTGAAGAATCCGGCTTCCACCAGCAAAGCCTTCGCCGGCGGCTGGTTCCATTCCGGCGACCTTGCGGTCATGCAACCCGACGGCTACATCAAGATCAAGGATCGCTCCAAGGACATCATCATTTCGGGCGGGGAGAACATCTCGTCCCTGGAGGTGGAGGACGTGCTCTACCGGCATCCGTCGGTGCTCGCCGCCGCGGTGGTGGCCAAGCCCGACGCCAAGTGGGGCGAGACGCCCTATGCCTTCGTCGAACTCAAGCCCGGCGCGAGCGTGACCGAAGCCCAGATCGTCGCCTTCTGCCGGGAGCACCTGGCGCACTTCAAGGCGCCCAGGGCGGTGGCCTTCGGCGAGCTGCCCAAGACCTCGACCGGCAAGATCCAGAAATTCGTGCTGCGCGAGAGGGCGAAGGCCACCGGCGCGATCGACACCTAGGAGGAAAAATGAGCGCCGTTCCCGAGACCGAAGGCCCCGTGCTGCTGCGCGAGGACCGCGACGGCCTCGCCACGCTGACGCTGAACCGGCCGCAGCAGATGAACCTGCTCACCTCGGAGATGCTCTGGGCGCTGCAGTCCGCGTTCGACGCCATCGCGGGGGACAAGTCCATCCGTGTCGTCGTGCTCACCGGCACCGGCAGGGGCTTCTGCGCCGGCCACGACCTGAAGGAGATCAAGGCTCTGGGCGAGCAGCAGAAGATCTCGGCGTTGTTCGATCAGTGCAGCCGCATGATGGCCGCGATCCCCAGGCTGCCGCAGCCGGTGATCGCGAAGGTGCAAGGGGCCGCCGCCGCCGCCGGCTGCCAGCTGGTGGCGCAGTGCGACCTCGCCGTCGCCGTGGACACGGCGAAGTTCGTCACCTCCGGAGTCAACCTGGGATTCTTCTGCTCCACGCCCGGGGTGGCCATCGGCCGCAACCTGCAGCGCAAGCACGCCATGGAAATGCTGCTCACGGGCGAGCCGATCAGCGCCCAGCGCGCCATGGAATGGGGCCTGGTCAACCGCATCGTCCCGGCCGCGGCGCTCGATGCCGCGACGGAGGAGTTGGCGCGCAAGCTCGCCGCCAAGCCCCCGGCCACGGTCGCCGCCGGCAAGCGCGGCTTCTACCAGCAGATGGACCTGAACCTGGAGCAGGCCTACGCCCTCGCGGACAAGGTCATTGCCTCGGATTTCGCGCACCCGGAAGGGCGGGAAGGCATGAATGCCTTCATCGAGAAGCGCGCGCCTTCCTGGAACAAGTAGCCGCGGTTCCTCCTCATCCGCAACCCGGCGGCCGGGGGCGGCCGCGCCCTGCGGTGGGCTTGGCTGGCGCTGTTCGTGCTCGCGGGGATGAGCATCGGCAGCTCGGTGCTGTGCTGGGCGGCGGCGTTCGCCTTGAGGCAGACCAGGTGCAGGAATGTGTATCGGCAGGGATGTCTGCAGCAGGCCAGCAGCAGCTCAAGGCGGACTTCGAGCGCTAGAACGACCGCGGCAGCCCGAGCACATGCTCGGCGACGTAGGACAGGATCAGGTTGGTTGAGATCGGCGCCACCAGGTACAGGCGCGTCTCGCGGAATTTGCGCTCCACGTCGTACTCTGCGGCAAAGCCGAAGCCGCCGAAGGTCTGGATGCAGACATTGGCCGCTTCCCACGAGGCCTTGGCGCACAAATGCTTGGCCATGTTGGCCTCGGCCCCGCAGTGCTTCTTCTGGTCGAACAGCGCCGCAGCCTTGTAGCGCATCAGGTTGGCGGCCTCGATCTCCGTGTAGGCCTCGGCGATCGGGAACTGCACGCCCTGGTTCTGGCCGATGGGGCGGTCGAACACGACGCGCTCCCGGGCATAGCGCGTCGCCTTCTCGATGAACCAGTAGCCGTCGCCGATGCACTCGGCGGCGATCAGGATGCGCTCGGCGTTGAGGCCGTCCAGGATGTACTTGAACCCCGAGCCTTCCTGGCCGATCAGGTTCTCCGCCGGGATCTCGAGATTGTCGAAAAACACCTCGTTGGTCTCGTGGTTCACCATGTTGCGGATCGGCTTCAGGGTCATGCCGCGGTGCAGGGCCTCGCGCTTGTCGACGATGAAGATGGACATACCCTCGGACTTCTTCTTCACCTCGGCCAGCGGCGTGGTGCGCGCGAGCAGGATCATCAGCTCGGAGTGCTGCAGGCGCGAGGTCCAGACCTTCTGGCCGTTGACCACGTAGTGGTCGCCCTTTTTCACCGCGACGGTCTTGATGCGCGTGGTGTCGGTGCCGGCGGTGGGCTCGGTGACGCCCATGGACTGCAGGCGCAGCTCGCCCGAGGCGATACGGGGCAGGTACTTCTTCTTCTGCTCCGGCGAGCCGTGCCGCAGCAGGGTGTTCATGTTGTACATCTGGCCGTGGCAGCAGCCGGCGTTGCCCCCGGAGCGCGTCACTTCCTCCATGATCACCGAGGCTTCGGTGAGGGTGAGCCCCGAGCCGCCGTACTCCTCCGGGATCAGCGCCGCCATCCAGCCCGCCTTGGTGAGGGCATCGACGAAGGCTTCCGGGTAGTCGCGCCCCTCGTCCACCTTCTGCCAGTAGGCGGAGTCGAACTGCAGGCACAGCCCGCGCACGCCTTCGCGCAGGGCCTGGTGGCTGGATTCGGCGGGGATCATGGAGTTGCTCATGGCGGGTTCCGTTGCGCTCGTCTGGGTCAAATGTACCCCGGCCCTTCGATGGCCGGGTGCTTGAGGAGGAAGGCCTCGTCCACCTCCACGCCCAGGCCGGGCCGCTCGAGCGGCAGCACGGTGCCCTTGCCATCCCATTCGCAGGCGGGCGAGCAAAGTTCATCCCGGAACTTGTTGGACCTGGACACGTCAGCCTCGAAGTAGCCGCCGTTGTCGATCGCGGCCAGGAAATGGATCGAGATCGCATGGTTGAGGCCGGTCATGGAGCTGTGCGGATGCACCGGCAGCTTGTAGGCCGAAGCCATGGCCGCGATGCGCAGCGTCTCGGTAAGGCCGCCGGTCTTGGACAGGTCCGGCTGCAGGATGGTGATGCTGCCGTCCTCGATGACGCGGTTGAATTCGTAGCGGGTGTAGTGGTTCTCGCCCGCCGCGAGCGGCGTGCGGCCGAAGCCGCGCGCCAGCCGGTAGCTGCGGTGGTCGTGCGCCGGGAAGGGTTCCTCCAGCCAGGCGACGTTCAGCTCGTCCATGCCCGGCATCACCTGGCGCACGTCCTCCACGCTGTAGCCGGTGTTGGCGTCGGTGAGGATCACCAGTTCGTCGCCCACCGCCTTCCTCACCGCCCTGATCCGCTCCAGGTCGCGCTTAGGGCGGTCGCCGACGCGCAGCTTCACCGCCTTGTAGCCGGCATCCAGGTGCTTCCCCAGTTCGGCCAGCAGCTCGGCCGGCGGCTGGAAGCCGAGCGACACCCCGCCGGCGTAGGCGGGCAGCGGGCGGCGGGAACCACCAAGCAGACGATACAGGGGCATGGCCGCCGCTTTGCCCCTGATATCCCACAGCGCGCAGTCGATGCCGCTCATGGCGAGACAGGTGCCCGCGCCCATGCCGTGGCTGGCGAGCTGCTTGTCGTAGATTCTCCTCCACACCCCGACCACGTCGGCGGCGTCCATGCCGAGCACCAGCTGCTTCAGCGTGGTCTCGATCAGCTTGGCCACCGCGGTGTGGGCGCGGCCGTGGTGCGACTCGCCCCAGCCCACCAGGCCGCCGGCGGTGGTGACCTTCACCACCACCGCGTCGCGCTTGATGGCGGTGCCGATGCCCAGCGCCACCCGGCTCTCGGGCGGGATCGGGAACGAGGTGGGGAACGCGCGGATGTCGATGATCCTCAGGTCCTTGCTCATGACCTGTCTTCGAACCTGGCAGTGAATCGGTCCCAGACTTCCGGGTTGGCGAAATGCGTCGGGCGCTCGCCGGCCAGCATCCTCAGCGTGTCCTCCGCGGCCTGCCGGCCCATGCGGCGGCGCGATTCCTTCGTCATGCCCGCCAGGTGCGGGGTCAGCACCACGTTGTCCAGGGCGAAATAGGGATGGCCCGGCTCCAGGCGGTAGTGCTCGTAGACATCCAGCATGGCCCCGCCAATGCGCTGCTCGCGCAGGGCGTCCACCAGCGCCGCCTCCTCGATCACCGGGCCGCGACCGACGTTGATCAGCCATGCGGTGGGCTTCATGCGGGCAATGCGCTCGGCGTTGAACAGGCGATGCGTCTGCGGGGTGAGCGGGGCGCTGATGACGATGAAATCCGATTCCGCCACCAGCCGGTCGAGGTCCGCAGGCTGGGCTTGCGGCGGCAGCCGGTCCAGGCGCCGCTGGTTGCCCAGCACCCGCATGCCGAAGCCGTCACGCAGCATTTTCGCCAGGCGCCCGCCGATGCCGCCGACACCGACCAGGCCTGCGGTCAGGCCCGAGATCTCGTGCGCGTGCGCGCCCAGGCGCCGCGCCGCGTCCCAGGGGCCGCTGCGCAGGGCAGCGGTGATCGCGGTGACGTTGCGCGCGAGCATCAGGATCGCCATGACGCAGTACTCGGCCACCGACTGGACGTTGCCGCCGGGCAGGTGGCCGACGGCGACGCCGTGCGCGGTGGCGGCGGCCAGGGGCACCAGGTCGGTGCCGGTGCCATGGATCAGGGCCGCGCGCAGCCCGGGCGCGGCCTGGAAGATGTCGTCGGGCACGCGGCTGCGGGTGATCAGGGCGTCCGCGCTGCTCGCGGCGCGGCGGATCTCCTCCTGCGAAGCCTCGTCAAGCTGCATAACCTCCGCATGCTCGCGCAGGTGGGCTTCGCCCGTTGGGTCGATCGGGTCGATGACGAGGACGCGCATGGCTAGAGGATCCCGCCCGCCTTGAGCTTCTCGATCTGCGCCTGCGACTTGCCAAGCAGGTCCTTCAGCACCTCCTCGGTGTGCTGCCCCAGCATCGGCGGCGCGAGGCGGTACTCAACCGGGGTTTTCGACAGCCGCAACGGGCTCGCCACCACCGGCGCCACGCCGCCCAGGGGATGGGGGATGTCCACGCGCAGCTTGCGGTGCTGCACCTGCGGGTCCTCGAACACTTCCTTCATGTTGTTGATCGGGCCGCAGGGCACCGTGGCCGCTTCCAGCATCTCGATCCACTCGCGCTTGGTGCGGGTGCGCATCACCTCGGCGATAAGCGGGACCAGCTCGGCGCGGTGGATGATGCGTTGCGACATGGTCTTGAAGCGGGGCTCCTCGGCCAGCTCGGCGCAGCCCGCGACCTGGCAGAAGCGCTCGAACTGGCCGTCGTTGCCGATCGCCAGGATGATGTGGCCGTCGGCGGCGGGGAACACCTCGTAGGGCACCACCTGTGGGTGCGCGTTGCCCCAGCGCACCGGGATCCGGCCCGAGGCGAAGTAGGACACGATCTGGTTGGCGTTGAAGGCGACCATGGTGTCCAGCAGCGCCGCATCGATGTACTGGCCTTCCCCGGTGCGTTCGCGGTGGGTGATCGCGGCGAGAATGGCGACGCTGGCGTACATGCCGGTGAGGATGTCGGTGATGGCGATGCCCACCTTCTGCGGCCCGGCGCCGGGCTGGCCGTCGCGCTCGCCGGTGATGGACATCAGCCCGCCCATGCCCTGGAAGATGAAGTCGTAGCCGGGGCGCGGCGCGTAGGGGCCGTCCTGGCCGAAACCGGTGACCGAGCAGTAGATGAGGGAGGGGTTGACCGTCTTCAGCTGGTCGTAGTCCAGGCCGTATTTCTTCAGCGCGCCGACCTTGTAGTTCTCCACCAGCACCTGGCACCTGGCGGCCAGCTCGCGCGCGATGGCCTGGCCCTCGGGCTTGGCGATGTCCAGGGTGATGGACTTCTTGTTGCGGTTGACCGAGAGGTAGTAGGCGGCCTCGCCGGTGTCCTTGCCGTCGCGGTCCTTCATGAACGGCGGCCCCCAGCTGCGGGTGTCGTCGCCGGCGCCTGGCCGCTCGACCTTGATCACCTCCGCGCCGAGGTCGCCCAGGTTCTGCGCCGCCCAGGGACCGGCGAGCACGCGCGACAGGTCAAGGACGCGGATATGGGAAAGCGGGCCGGGCATGAGGCGCCTGCTAGTGAGAAATGGCCAGGAGGAGCTTCTCCAGGACCTGCGGCGCCACCGGCGTTTCCGGCAGCAGCGCCGAGGACATCGCGGGGTCGATGCCGGCGCTGTCGCGGCGCAACGGGTCGCGCGGCGCCAGGCGATGGAGGTAGGCGAGCAGCGCGAGCAGGTGCCGGCGGCAGTCGCCACGCTCGCCCAGGCGCGTGCCTTCGTCGGCCAGCAGCGCGGCGGCGACGGCGTAATACAGGCCGGTCGCGGCCTGGCGCGCATGGGACTCCAGATCCGCCGCGGCCGTGGCCTGAGCGAACTCCGCCGCCTTGTCCAGCGAGGCGGCCAGGCGCGCCGCCAGCAGGCGCGGCGCGCGCTCGATTCTCTGCTTCAGCTCGGGGAGCAAGGCCTCCAGGGCACCTTCCTTGCGGATCGCCCGCAGCACGTCGAGTGCGACGATGTTGGACGAGCCCTCCCAGATGGAGCCCAGGTGCGCGTCGCGCACCAGGCGCGGATCGGACCATTCCTCGGTGTAGCCGACCCCGCCGCGCACCTCCATGGCATCGCCTGTCACCTTGCGCGCATCGCGGCAGGCGCGGAACTTGATGAGCGGCGTGAGCAGGCGCACGCGGCGCCGGGCGGCCTCGTCGCCGGCGTCGGCCCTGGCCAGTTCCAGCGCGGTGTACAGCACCATGCTGCGCGCGGCCTCGGTGGGCAGCATCAGCTTCAGCAGCTGCCGGCGCAGCAGCGGCAACTCGATCAGCGGTTTGCCGAAGGCCCGGCGGTTGCGCGCCACGAACAGCGCCTCGGTCAGGGCCCGGCGCATCATGCCGGCGGCTCGCATGCCGTTGGAGAGGCGCGACATGTTGATCATGTCGGCCATCTGCACGAAGCCGCGCCCGGGGTCGCCGACCAGGTAGGCGCTCGCCCCTTCGAGCCGGGTCTCGCCGCTGGGCATGCCACGCGTGCCCAGCTTCTCCTTCAGGCGCACGATGCTGTAGCTGTTGGGCGTGCCATCGGGCAGGGTGCGCGGCATCAGGAACAGCGACAGGCCGCGGGTGCCCGCGGCCGCCCCTTCCGGGCGTGCCAGCACCAACGCAAGGCCGGCGTCGGCATTCGAACAGAACCACTTGTCGCCATGGAGCTTCCAGGCGTGGCCATCCTTCAAGGCGCGCGTCTCGGTGCCGCCGACATCCGAGCCCGCCTTGTGCTCGGTCATGAACATGGCGCCCTGGGTGAGCGCGTCCATGTCCTGCGAGGTGAGCGCGGGCAGGTAGCGCGCCACCAGTGCCGGATCGGCGAACTTGCGGATGGTGCGGGTGAGGGCGTCGGTCATGGACAGCGGGCAGCAGACGCCGAACTCCGCCTGCACGTAGAGGTAGGTCAGGGCGTACTTGGCCACCGGCGGCAGCGGTTGCGGCCAGCCCAGCACGCCGCTGCGGTGCGACATCGCGGCGAGGCCGAACTCGCCGAAGGCCACCTCCTCGAGGCGCCGGTAGGAGGCGTGCTTGTCGATGCGCTGGCCGGCCAGCTGTGGCGGGTTCTTGTCGGCGGCCAGCGCCAGCTCGTCCAGTTCCGCCCCGGCCATCGCGCCCAGGCGCTCGAAATGCGGCATGAGGTGCGCCGCCAGCGCCGGCTCCAGGTGCAGCTCCAGCAGGCTGCGGAAGCCCCGATCGGCCTCGAACAGGTTCAGGCCGCGGGAGTCCGGAACGCCCTCGGGGGCGCGCAGGCTCATGGTTTCGCCAGCCACGGCGTCTCGCTGCGCTGCCGCGCCTCGTAGGCGGCAATCGCGGCCTCGTGCTGCAGCGTGAGGTCGATTTCGTCCCAGCCCTTCAGCAGGCATTCCTTGCGAAACGGATCCACCTCGAAGTGCTCGAGGCTGCCCTCGGGCAGCGCGACGGTCTGCGCCGCCAGGTCGATGACCAGCTTCGTGCCCGGCCTCGCCGCGAGCAGCTGCCGGATCTGCCTCACCCGCGGCGCCGGGAGGATCACCGGCAGCGCCCCGTTCTTGAACGAGTTCTCGAAGAAAATGTCGCCGAAGGAGGGCGCGATCCAGGCCCGCAGGCCGGCGCCCGCGAGCGCCCAGACGGCGCCTTCGCGGGAGGAGCCGCAGCCGAAGTTCTCCGCGGCGACCAGGATCTTGGCCGACCTGTAGGCCGGATCATCCAGCACGAAGCCGCCGGCTTCGCGCAGGTCGTGGAAGAGATAGTTGTGATAGCCGGCCGAGCGCGGCAGGCGCAGGAAGCGCGCCGGGATGATGCGATCGGTGTCCACATTGGCGATGTCCAGCGGCGCGGCGACGGCCTCCAGCCTGGTGAACGGTTCCATGCTCAGTACCCGGTCATGGCGCCAGCAGCTTGCGCACGTCGGTGATGCATCCGGTGACCGCGGCCGCCGCGGCCATCGCAGGGCTCATGAGGTGGGTGCGCGCGCCTTTGCCCTGGCGGCCCTCGAAATTGCGGTTCGAGGTCGAGGCGCAGCGCTTGCCGGCATCCACCAGGTCGCCGTTCATGCCCACGCACATGGAGCAACCCGGCTCGAGCCATTCCAGGCCCGCCTCGCGGAACACCTTGTCGAGGCCCTCGGCTTCGGCGGCCTTCTTCACCAGGCCGGAACCGGGCACCACCATCGAGGGGATGACCGCCTTCCTGCCCTTCACCACGGCGGCCACGACGCGCAGGTCCTCCAGGCGGCTGTTGGTGCAGGATCCGATGAACACGCGGTCCATGGCGAGGCCCTCCAGGCGCTGCCCGGGCTCCAGGCCCATGTACTTGAGCGCATCGGGCTTGCCCTCCGGGACGAGGGCGCTGACCGCAAGCGCGTCCTCGGGGCTGGTGCCCCAGGTGACCATCGGGGCGATCGCGCCGGCCTCCAGATCCACCTCGCGGTCGAAGCGCGCGTCAGCGTCCGTAGGCAGTTCGCGCCAGCGCGAGAGGGCACGGTCCCAGTCGGCGCCAGCGGGCGCGAAGGGCCTGCCCGCGAGATAGGCGTAGGTGGTGTCGTCGGGGGCGATCATGCCGCAGCGCGCGCCGGCCTCGATGGACATGTTGCAGATGGTGAGGCGCGCTTCCATCGACAGCGCGCGGATGGCGCTGCCGGCGTACTCCAGCGCGTGGCCTGCGCCGCCCGCGGCGCCGATCCTGGCGATGATGGCCAGGATGAGGTCCTTGGAAGCGATGCCGGGGGCCAGTGTCCCGCTGACGTTGATCCGCAGCGTCTTGGCGCGTCGCGCCCAGAGCGTCTGGGTGGCCAGCACCTGGGCGACTTCCGAGGCACCGATGCCGAAGGCGATGGCGCCGAAGGCGCCGTGGGTGGAGGTGTGCGAATCGCCGCAAACCAGCGTCACGCCGGGCTGGGTGAAGCCCTGCTCGGGGCCGACCACGTGCACGATGCCCTGGCGCGCGTCGTCCATGCTGAAGTGACGGATGCCGCCGGCGCTGGCGTTGGCGAGCAGCGATTCCATCTTGCCGCGCACCTGCGGATCGGGGATATTGAGCCGATCCCGCGTCGGCACGTAATGGTCCGGAGTGGCCAGGCACAGGTCTGGCCGGCGCAGCTTGCGCCCGGCATGGCTGAGGGCCTCGAAGGCATGGAAGCTGCCGTCGTGGATCAGGTGCCGGTCGACGTAAAGCAGGCTGCGGCCGCCGGGGCCGCAGGCCACCTCGTGCGCGGCCCAGATCTTCTCGTACAGCGTGCGGCCCATGCGCGGCGGTTATCTGCGCACCGGCATGTGCCCGATCGAGTCGGCGTACTTCTGCATCGCTTCCTCGCCCAGGTATTCCTGCTCCAGGGCGCGGAGGCGGTCGAAGCCGGCGAAGGTGTGCAGGTCGCCCAGCGGGTGCTTGCTGAATTCGGCGATGAACCGCGCCTCGGCCATCGGCCCTTCGTCGCGCAGCTTCACCGCAAGGTCGTGCATCGCGGCGAGCGACACGCGCAGGAGCGCGCCGGCGGAAATGGTGATCGCGATCCTCAGCGCTTTCATCTCCTGCAGCGAAAAGCGCGGCGAGACGCCGGTCATGTTGTAGAACACCGGTCCCTTCACCTCGGCGCAGACGCGCTTCACCTCCTCCACCGAGGCCGGGCCCTCGACGAAGGCGAGGTCGGCGCCGGCCTCAAGCAGCGCATTCGCGCGCCGGATCGCCTCCTCCAGCGTGCCGCCGGAGGCGCCGCGCGCGTCAGTGCGGGCGATGAGCACGAAGTCCGGGTCCAGTTCCCTGCGGGTGTCGTCCGCGGCGCGCATCTTGCCCACCGCCTCCTCCAGCGGCACCACCAGCCGCCCGGCGACGTGGCCGCAACGCTTGGGGCTGACCTGGTCCTCGAGGTGGATGCCGGCGAGGCCGGCGCCGATGAACTCGCGCACCGTGCGGATGACGTTGAGGGCATTGCCGTAGCCGTTGTCGGCGTCCGCGATCACCGGCAGCTTCACGGCCTGGGCAATGTAGCGCGCGTTGGTGATGACCTCGCTCATGGTCACCAGGCCGGCGTCAGGCAGCCCGGTGAGGGACAGCGAGGTGCCGTAACCGCTCATGTAGATGGCGGGGAAGCCGGCGTTCTCGAGCACGCGGGCGCTCATGGCGTTGAAGCAGCCGGGAACGAACAGGGTCGGCCCGGCCCTGAGCAGCTCGCGCAGGCGGGTGGATTGGCGTTGCATCAATCCACCTTCGCGCCGGAGTCTTTCACGACCTTGCTCCAGAGCTGGAGCTCGCGCTCCAGCAGCGCGCGGAACTCCGCCGGGGTGTTGGCCACGAGCTCGGCGCCCTGCTGCGTCAGGCGGGTCCTGACCGAGGCGGTGTTCAATGCCTTGACCGCGGCCGCGTGCAGCACGGCAATCACCTCCTTCGGGGTCCCGGCGGGTGCGACCAGGCCGTACCAGGTGTCCGAGGCGTAGCCCGCAACGCCCGCCTCGGCGAGGGTCGGGATCTCCGGGGCCACGGGGGAGCGCCGGCTGCTGGTGAGGCCGAAGGCTTTCAGCTTGCCGGCCTTGATCAGCGGCAGGGTCGGCAGCAGGCCATCGACGGACAGCTGGACCTCGCCCGCCACCAGGTCCTGGCGCGACTGCGTGCTGCCGCGGTAGGGGATGTGGACGATGAAGATGCCGGTCATGGACTTGAACATCTCCATGTTCAGATGCGTCGCCGAGCCGGTGCCAGCCGAGCCGTAGTTCAGCCTGCCGGGATTGTTCTTCGCGTACGCCACCAGTTCCCTGACCGTGGCGGCCGGCACCGAAGGGTGCCCCACGATCAGCTGGTGGGTGTTGGCGATCACCGTGATCGGCTCGAAATCCTTGATCGGGTCGTAGCCGACCTTGGGGCGCAGCGCGGGATGGATCACGTGCGAGGGGCTGGCCGAGAGCAGGGTATAGCCGTCGGGCGCGGCCTTGGCGACCGATTCGGTGCCGATGATGCCGCCGGAGCCCGGCCGGTTCTCGACCAGGAAGGTCTGGCCCAGGATCTTCGCCATCTCCTCGCTCACCACGCGCGCCAGCGTGTCGCCGGTCCCGGCCGCGGCCAGCGGTACGATCACGCGCACCGGCTTGGCCGGGTAGGCCTGCGCCACGGCCAGCAGCGGCGCGCTCAGGAGCAGGGCGGCGATCAGTCTCATACCGGATCCCAGGAGAATACGTCCTGCGAACGGTCCAGCGCATAGAACTGCGCGCGCAGGGCGGGGATGACCTGCTCGCCGATGCTCTCCGGGGTCCAGCCTTCCGAGCGATGCACCGAGCGCAGCGGCCGGCTCTGGCCCATGAGGAAGATCTCGTTGGCCCGCACCGCGAAGATCTGCCCAGTGACCTCCTGCGAGGCGTCGCTGGCCAGGTACACCGCGAGCGGGGCGATTTTGGCGGTCTGCATGCTCTTGAGCTTCTCCACCCGCGCCTTCTGGTCCGGCGTCTCCGCCGGAATGGTGCCGATCATGCGGCTCCAGGCAAAGGGCGAGATGCAGTTGGAGGTGACCTTGAACTTCGCCATGTCCAGCGCCATGGACTTGGACAGCGCCGCGATGCCCAGCTTGGCCGCGGCATAGTTGGCCTGGCCGAAGTTGCCGATCAGGCCGGAGGTGGAGGTCATGTTGATGTAGCGGCCCGAGTTCTGGCTCTTGAAGTAGGGCGCCGCGGCGCGCGAGACGAAGAAGGTGCCGTTCAGGTGCACGTCGATCACGGCCTTCCATTCCTCGACCGACATGTTGAAGAAGAAGCGGTCGCGCAGGATGCCGGCGTTGTTCACCACCACGTCGAGGCGGCCGAAGGCGTCGATCGCGGTCTTGACGATGCGGTTGGCGGACTCCCAGTCGGCGACGCTGTCGGTGCTGGCCACGGCGCTGCCGCCGGCGGCCTCGATCTGGTCCACCACCTTCTGCGCCGGGCCGGCGTCCTGGCCTTCCCCGGACACCGAGGCGCCGATGTCGTTGACCACCACCTTGGCGCCGCGCGCGGCCATGGCGAGCGCGAAATCGCGGCCGATGCCGTTGCCGGCGCCGGTGACGATGACAACCTTGTCTTTCAGCATCGAGGACCTACTCCCTGAAGGATGGATCGCGGCGCTCGAGCATGCGCAGCATCGCCGGCCACTCCAGCTCGGTGATGCTGCGGCGCTGGCCAGGCTTGTAGCGCTCGTGGGTGAGCGCCACGGTCTTCGCCTCCGGGTGGTTGAGCTCGGTGTTGGCCGCCAGCGCCATCATCTGCGCCTGGCAGGCCCTCTCCAGCCAGTGCATGGTGACGAAGGCCTCGCAGGTCGTGGCCCCCGCGGCGAGCAGGCCGTGGTTGCGCAGGATCAGCGCAGCGCCGGCGCCCAGGTCCCGCACCAGGCGCTGTTGCTCGTCCAGGTCCACCGCCGGGCCCTCGTAGTCGTGGTAGCCGATCTGGCCGAAGAACATGGCGTTCTGGGTGAGCGGCAGCAGGCCGCACTTGAGCGCGGACACCGCCATGCCGGCCGGCGAATGGGTGTGGATGACGCAGCCGACGTCAGGCCGGGCGCGGTGGATGGCGCTGTGGATGACGAAGCCGGCGCGGTTGATGCCGTAGCCGGTGCCGGAATCCAGCACGATGTTGCCCTCGAAGTCGATCTTCATCAGGCTCGAGGCGGTGACCTCCTCGTAGGCGTAGCCGTAGGAATTGATGAGGAAGTGGCCTTCCTCGCCCGGGACGCGCGCCGAGACGTGGTTGTAGACGAGGTCGTTCATGCCGAACAGGGCGATCAACCGGTAGGTGGCGGCGCAATCCACCCGCGCCTGCCACTCCGTGGCGCTCACCTTGCCGCGCAGGGATGCGATACGAACCTGGGAAAGGTCGCTCATGTGAAACTCCTCCGTGCCCGGATTGTCTCACTGTGCGCACGCTTCGGGCAGGGTGTGTTTCAAACGAAAGCCCGTTTACCCGCAAGGCTATAATTCGGCCCTCTTTCCCCTCCATCCGGCCCATGAAAATCCTGGTCAGCGTCAAGCGCGTGGTCGACTACAACGTCAAGGTGCGCGTCAGGGCCGACGGCAGCGGGGTCGAGACCGCCAACGTCAAGATGTCCATGAACCCGTTCGACGAGATCGCGGTCGAGGAAGCGGTGCGGCTGAGGGAGGCCGGCGTCGCCACCGAGATCGTGGTGGTGTCCTGCGGCGTGCAGGCCTGCCAGGAGACACTGCGCACCGCGCTCGCCATCGGCGCCGACCGCGCCATTTTGGTGGAAACCGACGCCGAACTGCAGCCGCTGGCGGTGGCCAAGCTGCTCAAGGCGGTGTGCGCGAAGGAGAATCCCCAACTCGCGATCCTGGGCAAGCAGGCGATCGACGACGATTCCAACCAGACCGGCCAGATGCTGGCCGCGCTGCTGGGCTGGCCGCAGGCGACCTTCGCCTCCAAGGTGGTGGTGGCCGGCGGCAAGGCGCAGGTGACCCGCGAGGTGGACGGCGGCCTGGAGACCCTGTCGCTCAGGCTGCCGGCGGTGGTGACCACCGATCTGCGCCTGAACGAGCCGCGCTACGTGACCTTGCCCAACATCATGAAGGCGAAGAAAAAGCCGCTGGAGGTGCTCAGGCCCGATGGGCTCGGCGTGGACGTGGCGCCGCGCCTGAAGACCCTGAAGGTGCTCGAGCCGGCCAAGCGCAAGGCCGGCGTGAAGGTACCCGACGCTTGTGCCCTGGTGGACAAGCTGCGCAACGAAGCGAAGGTGATCTAGATGGCCAACCTGGTCCTGGCGGAACACGACGGCAAGGCCGTCCGCAAGTCCACCCTGAACACCGTCGCCGCGGCGCAGAAGATCGGCGGCGACATCCATGTGCTGGTCGCCGGTCACAGCTGCGGCCAAGCGGCCAAGGCGGCGGCACAGATCCCCGGCGTGGCCAAGGTCCTGCACGCGGACGGGCCGGCGCTGGCCGACGAGCTCGCGGAGAACGTGGCGGCGCTTGTGGTGTCGCTCGCTAGGGGCTACAGCCACGTGCTGGCGCCGGCCACCGCCAACGGCAAGAACGTGCTGCCGCGAGCCGCGGCGCTGCTCGAGGTGCAGCAGATCTCGGACATCATCGCCGTGGAGAGCGCCGATACCTTCGTGCGCCCGATCTACGCCGGCAACGCGCTTGCCACGGTGCAGTCCTCGGACGCCGTCAAGCTCATCACGGTGCGCACCACGGGGTTCGACGCAGTGGCGGCCACCGGCGGCTCGGCGGCGGTGGAGAGCGTCGCGGCGCCGGCCGACAGCGGGATGTCGGGCCTCGTCGGCCGCGAAGTGGCCAAGTCCGAGCGCCCCGAGCTCACCTCGGCGCGCGTCGTGGTCTCGGGCGGCCGCGGCATGGGCTCGGGCGAGAACTTCAAGCTGCTGGAGCCGCTGGCCGACAAGCTCAATGCCGCGATGGGCGCCTCGCGCGCCGCGGTGGACGCCGGTTTCGTGCCCAACGACTGGCAGGTGGGGCAGACCGGTAAGATCGTCGCCCCGGAGCTCTACATCGCGGTCGGCATTTCCGGCGCCATCCAGCACCTGGCCGGGATGAAGGACAGCCGCGTCATCGTCGCCATCAACAAGGACGAGGAAGCGCCCATTTTCTCGGTGGCCGACTACGGCATCGTGGGCGACCTCTTCCAGGTGGTGCCTCAGCTGGTGGATGAGCTGAAGAAGGGCTAGCAAGAAGAACAACATGAGCACCTACGTCGCGCCGCTGAAGGACATGAAGTTCGTGCTGAACGAGCTGGCCGGACTCGCGCAAGTGGCCAGGCTGCCCGGCTACGCGGATGTCACCCCGGATACGGTGGAGGCGATCCTCGAGGAAGCGGGCAAGTTCGCCAGTGGCGTGCTGGATCCCCTGAACCACAGCGGGGACCGGGAAGGCGCGCACTGGACGCAGGCCGGGGTGAAGACCCCTAAGGGCTTTCGCGAAGCCTACCGGCAGTACATCGAAGGCGGCTGGCCGGCGCTGCCGTTCCAGCCCGAGTGGGGCGGGCAGGGCCTGCCCAAGCTGGTGGCCACCGCGGTCGAGGAGACGCTCACCTCGTCCAACATGTCGTTTTCGCTGTGCCCGCTGCTCACCCAGGGCGCGATCCACGCCCTGGAGCTGTGCGGCTCGGAGGCCCTGAAGAAGACTTTCATGGGCAAGATGATCGCCGGGGCCTGGACCGGCACCATGAACCTGACCGAGCCGCAGGCGGGCTCGGACCTGGCGCTGGTGCGCTCGCGAGCCGTTCGCGCATCTACCGAGCACGGCGATCACTACCTCATCTCCGGGCAGAAGATCTTCATCACCTACGGCGACCATGATCTCACCGACAACATCGTGCACCTGGTGCTGGCGCGTACGCCGGATGCCCCCGAGGGCGTGAAGGGAATTTCCCTGTTCGTGGTGCCCAAGTTCCTGGTGAAACCCGACGGCTCGCTCGGCGAGCGCAACCGCGCGACCTGCGCCTCCATCGAGCACAAGCTGGGCATCCATGCCAGCCCGACCGCGGTGATGGTGTTCGACAACGCCGTGGGCTACCTGGTGGGCGAGGAGAACAAGGGCCTGTCCTACATGTTCGTGATGATGAACGCGGCCCGCTTCAGCGTCGGCCTGGAAGGCGTGGCCATCGCCGAGCGCGCCTTCCAGCGCGCGCTCGGCTACGCGCGCGAGCGCGTGCAGGGCAAGGAACTGACCGGCGGCAGGACCGTGCCCATCATCCAGCACCCGGACGTGCGCCGGATGCTCATGCTCATGAAGTCGCAGACCGAGGCGGCCCGGGCGCTCGCCTACGTCGTCGCCGGCGCCATGGACGCCGCCGCGCGGCACCCGGACAAGGACAGCCGCGCCCGCAACCAGGCCTTCGTCGACCTGATGATCCCGGTGGTCAAGGGCTGGAGCACGGAGAGCGGCATCGAGGTCGCATCCCTAGGCGTCCAGATCCACGGCGGCATGGGCTTCGTCGAGGAGACCGGCGCCGCGCAGCACCTGCGCGATGCGCGCATCACCACCATCTACGAAGGCACCACCGGCATCCAGGCCAACGACCTGGTGGGAAGAAAAATCGCGCGCGAGGGCGGGGCGACGGTGAAGGGCTGGCTGGGAATGCTGCAGCAGTTCGATGGCGAACTGGCGAACTCGGGCAATGCGGACCTCCAGGGGCTGCGCGCGGCCCTTGCCGCCGGCGCCAAGGGCGTTGCGCAGTGCGTCGAGTACCTGCTTGCGACTGCGGGCAAGGATCCCAACGCGGCATTCTCGGGCGCGGTGCCGTTTCTCAAGCTCATGGGCATTACCGCCGGCGGCTGGCAGATGGCGAGGGCGGCGCTGGTTGCCCAGAGAAAGCTGGCAGCCGGAGACGGCGAGTCGAAGTTCTACGTCGCCAAGATCGCCACCGCGTGCTTCTATGCCGACCACGTGCTGTCGCAGGCACCGGGTCTCGCCGCCACCGTCACCGGCGGCGCCGCCGCGGTGATGGCGCTGGAGGAGGAGCAGTTCCTGGCGGCCTGAGCGGCGCTAGAACTTGATCTTGCCCACCAGGTGGTCCTTCCACATCACCCAGTCCCCGGCGAAGCTGTAGAAGGGGTGCTTGAAGGTGGCGGGGCGGTTCTTCTCGAAGACGAAGTGCCCGACCCAGGCAAAGGCATAGCCGCACACCAGCGCCGCCAGCAGCCACCAGAAGTTGAGCGTCGAGAACGCGTGCAGCACGAATACCAACCCCAGCGTGGTGCCGACGAAATGCAGCCGCCGGCAGCTGCGGTTGGCATGCTCCGAGAGGTAGAAGGGATAGAACTCCGCAAACCTCGAATAGCGCTTGGCTGGCTTGGCCATGGTGCCTCCTCCTACATGTTCGGGTAATTGGGCCCGCCGCCGCCCTCGGGCGTGACCCAGACGATGTTCTGCGTCGGGTCCTTGATGTCGCAGGTCTTGCAGTGCACGCAGTTCTGCGCGTTGATCTGCAGGCGGGGATTGGCGCCGCCCTCGTCGCGCACGATCTCGTAGACGCCCGCCGGGCAGTAGCGCTGCTCGGGTGCGTCGTACCGTTCCAGGTTGACGTTCACCGGGACCGAGGCGTCCTTCAGCGTGAGGTGGATCGGCTGATCCTCGCCGTGGTTGGTGGCGGAGAAGGACACGCTGGTGAGGCGATCGAACGTAAGCACTCCGTCTGGCTTCGGATAGGCGATGGGCTCGACCTGCGCCTTTCTTTTCAGCGTTTCATGGTCGGCGTGGTCGTGGCGCAGGGTCCAGGGCGCCTTGCCACCGAACACCACCTGGTCGATGCCGACCATCAGGGTGCCGGTGTACAGGCCCCTGGACATCCAGGGCTTGAAGTTGCGCGCCCGGTACAGCTCGTCGAACAGCCAGGACTGGCGGAACGTCTCCGGATAGGCCGTCAGTTCGTCGCGCGAACGGCCCTGGCCCAGCGCCTCGGCCGCGGCTTCCGCCGCCAGCATCCCGGACTTGATGGCGCAGTGGCTGCCCTTGATGCGCGAGGCGTTCAGGTAGCCGGCGTCGTCGCCGATGAGGCAGCCGCCGGGAAACACCGTCTTGGGCAGCGACTGCAGGCCGCCGGCGGCAATGGCGCGCGCGCCGTAAGCGATGCGCTTGCCGCCCTCGAGGATGCCGCGGATCGACGGGTGCGTCTTGTAGCGCTGGAATTCCTCGTAGGGGCTAAGGTAGGGGTTGGCGTAGCCCAGGCCGACCACGAAGCCCACCGCGACCTGGTTGCTCTCCAGGTGGTACAGGAACGAGCCGCCGTAGGTGTCGCGCTCAAGCGGCCAGCCGGCGGTGTGCAGCACCAGGCCGGGCCGGTGCTGCTCCGGCTTCACCTCCCACAGCTCCTTCAAGCCGATGCCGTAGACCTGCGGATCCACGCCCTTCCTCAGGTCGAACTTCGCCTCCAGCAGCTTGCCGAGGTTGCCGCGGCAGCCTTCGGCGAAGAAGGTGTATTTCGCATGCAGCTCCATGCCGGGCTGGTAGGCATCGGTCTTCTCGCCCTTGCGGCTGAGGCCCATGTCGCCGGTGGCCACCCCCTTGACCGCACCGCTCTCGTCGTACAGCACCTCCGCGGCGGCGAAGCCGGGGAAGACCTCCACGCCCGCGGCCTCGGCCTGCTGGCCCAGCCAGCGCGTGACGCTGCCCAGGCTGATGACGTAGTTGCCGTGGTTCTGGAAGCAGGCCGGCAGCAGCCAGTTGGGCGTCTTGAGCGAGCCCGATGCAGTGAGGAACAGGAACCGGTCTTCGCTCACCGGGACGTTCAGCGGTGCACCCTTCGACTTCCAGTCGGGAAACAGCTCGTCGATGGCGCGCGGGTCCATCACTGCGCCCGAAAGGATGTGGGCGCCGATCTCCGAGCCCTTCTCCAGCACGCACACCGAGACCCCGGGGGACAGTTGCTTGAGGCGGATCGCGGCGGCGAGGCCGGCAGGGCCGCCGCCGACCACCACGACGTCGTACTCCATGGATTCGCGGATCATGCGCGCATTATATGATTCAGGCCATGGACGAGAAGAGAACGCTGGCGCATGTCGAGCGCATCCCGATTCGCTGGGGCGACATGGACGCGATGGGCCATGTCAACAACACGGTCTATTTCCGCTTCATGGAGCAGGCGCGCATCAGCTGGTTCGACCGCCTGGTGCCGGAGGATGCGGCCTGGAAGTCCACCGGCATCGTGATCGCGAACGCGTCCTGCAACTACCAGCGCGCGCTGACCTACCCGGGCACGGTGGAAGTCCGACTCTACGTCGGGGAGCCGGGCGGAGCGAGCGTGCCGACCTTCTACGAGCTGCGGCTCGAGGGCGATCCGCTTCCCTATGCCGAGGGCGCGGCGGTGGTGGTGTTCGTGGACCTGGTGAGCCAGAAGTCCAAGCGGATCCCCGAGGACATCCGGTCGCGCCTCGAGCGCACGCAAGCGCCGGCATGAGCGATTCGCCGCTCTGGCGTCCGAGCCCGGACCGGGCCGCTCAGACCCTGATCGCGCGCTTCATGGCCGAGGCGGGGCAACAGGACTACGCCGCGCTGCACCGCTGGTCCGTCGAGCACAGCGAGGACTTCTGGAACCGGGTCTGGGAATTTGCGGGCGTACGAGGCACCAAGGGGGCGCGCACGCTGGTGAACGGCGAGCGCATGCCGGGGGCGAAGTGGTTCCCGGATGGGCGGCTGAATTTCGCCGACAACCTGCTGCGCGATCGCAGCGGCAGCGACGCCATCGTGTTCTGGGGCGAGGAGCGCATCCGGCGGCGCCTGAGCCGTGCCGAACTGCATGACCTGGTATCGCGCCTGGCGCAGGCATTGCGGGCGGCGGGCGTGGGCAAGGGCGACCGCGTCGCAGGCTACCTGCCGAACCTGCCCGAGGGCGTGGCGGCGATGCTCGCCACCGTCAGCATCGGTGCCATCTGGTCGTCCTGCTCGCCGGACTTCGGCGTCCAGGGCGTGCTCGACCGCTTCGGCCAGATCGCCCCCAGGGTGTTCTTCTGCGCCGACGGCTACCTCTATGGCGGCAAGGAGTTCGATTCGTCACAGAAGGCGAGGGACATTCTCGCCGGGCTGCCCGGCCAACCCCGCTGCGTCACCGTTCCCTACACCGGGTCGGGCGCGGTGGTGGGCGAGCCCCTGGAGGCGTTTATCGGTCCGTTCGCCGCGGGGCCGGTCGCCTTCGAGCCGGTCGAATTCAACCACCCGCTCTACATCCTTTACTCCTCGGGCACCACGGGCGTGCCGAAATGCATCGTGCACGGCACCGGCGGCACGCTGCTGCAGCACCTGAAGGAACATCAACTGCACAGCGACCTGCGGCCCGGCGACCGGCTGTTCTACTTCACCACGCTGGGCTGGATGATGTGGAACTGGCTCGTTTCCGGCCTTGCCTCCGGCGCGACGCTGCTGCTGTACGAAGGCTCGCCCTTCGTCTCCCGGGGACGCATCCTGTTTGATTTCGCGGACGCCGAGCGCATGACGCACTTCGGCACCTCGGCGAAGTTCATCGATGCTATCGCCAAGATCAACCTCAAGCCGCGCCAAAGCCACCGGCTGGAACAGCTGCGGGTCATGCTCTCCACCGGTTCGCCGCTGGTGCCCGAAGGCTTCGACTATGTCTACGGCAGCATCAAGCAGGACCTGTGTCTCGCCTCCATTTCCGGCGGCACCGACATCGTGTCCTGCTTCGTGCTGGGGAACCCCGCCGGGCCGGTCTGGCGGGGCGAGATCCAGGCCAAGGGCCTGGGGCTCGCGGTGGAGGTCTTCGGCGAGGACGGCCGGCCGCTCAAGTCCGGCAAGGGCGAGCTGGTCTGCACCCGGCCCTTCCCCGCGATGCCGATCGGGTTCTGGAACGACCCGGACGGGGCGAAGTACCGCGCGGCCTACTTCGAGCGTTTTCCGAACCTCTGGCGCCACGGCGACTGGTGCGAGGAGACGGCGCACGACGGCATGGTCATCTACGGCCGCTCGGACGCGGTGCTCAATCCGGGCGGGGTGCGCATCGGCACTGCCGAGATCTACCGCCAGGTGGAGCAGCTTGAGGAGGTGGTGGAGGCGCTGGTGATCGGCCAGGACTGGGCCGGTGACGTGCGCGTGGTGCTGTTCGTCAAGCTGAAGGAGGGCCTGGTGCTGGACGAGGCACTGGTCGCCCGCATCAAGCAGCAGGTGCGCGCCAACACCACGCCGCGCCACGTGCCGGACAAGGTGTTGCAGGTTCCCGACATCCCGCGCACCAAGAGCGGCAAGATCGTCGAGCTCGCGGTGCGCGACCTGATCCACGGGCGGGCGGTGAAGAACCAGGAGGCGCTGGCCAACCCGGAGGCGCTGGCGTATTTCCGGGGGCGGGCGGAGCTGGCGCAGAGCTAGCGAGGGCGGCCGGTTTTGCGGGCTGCGGGCGATTCCGGTAGACTCCGGCATTCGCGTCCTGATCGGGCGGTCATGGCGAAGTACGTGTTTGTCACCGGTGGCGTGGTCTCCAGCCTTGGAAAAGGCATCGCTGCCGCCTCCCTCGCCGCCATCCTCGAGTCGCGCGGCATCCGCGTCACCAACATCAAGCTGGATCCGTACATCAACGTGGATCCCGGCACCATGTCGCCGTTCCAGCACGGCGAGGTGTTCGTCACCGAGGACGGCGCCGAGACCGACCTGGACCTCGGCCACTACGAGCGCTTCCAGTCCTCGAAGATGCGGCGCTGGAACAACTTCACCACCGGACAGGTCTACGAGTCGGTGATCAAGAAGGAGCGCCGCGGCGACTACCTCGGCGGCACGGTGCAGGTGATCCCGCACATCACCGACGAGATCAAGCTCAACATCAAGCGCGGCGCGGGCGAGGCCGAGCTCGCCATCGTCGAGGTGGGCGGCACCGTGGGCGACATCGAGTCGCTGCCGTTCCTGGAGGCCATCCGGCAGATGGGCCTGGAGCTGGGCCGCAGCAACGTCTGCTACATCCACCTCACGCTGGTGCCGTTCATCGCCTCGGCCGGGGAGATCAAGACCAAGCCCACCCAGCACTCGGTGAAGGAACTGCGCGAGATCGGCATCCAGGCCGACGTGGTGCTGTGCCGCACCGACCGGCCGCTGCCGGACGACGAGCGGCGCAAGATCGCCCTGTTCTGCAACGTGCAGAAGCAGGCGGTGATCTCGGCCTGGGACGTGGATTCGATCTACAAGATCCCGATGATGCTGCACGAGCAGATGCTGGACGAGATCGTCTGCCACAAGCTGCAGATCCTGGCCCGCGCCGCGGACCTCTCGGCCTGGCGCTCGCTGGTGCACGCGCAGGAGAATCCCGAGGCCGAGACCGACATCGCCTTCGTCGGCAAGTACGTCGACCTGCAGGATTCCTACAAGTCGCTGAACGAAGCCCTGATCCACGCCGGCATCCATACCCGCAGCCGGGTGCGGGTGCACTATGTGGATTCGGAGGAGATCGAGAACAGCGCTAGCACGGCGCTGCATAGGATGGACGCCATCCTGGTGCCGGGCGGCTTCGGCAAGCGCGGCACCGAGGGCAAGATCGCGGCCATCCGCTTCGCTCGGGAGAACGGCGTGCCCTACCTCGGCATCTGCCTGGGCATGCAGCTGGCGACCATCGAGTTCGCGCGCAACGCGGCCGGCCTCGAGGGCGCCAACAGCACCGAGTTCGACCCGGAGACCCCGCACCCGGTCGTGGCGCTGATCACCGAATGGCTGGACCGCACCGGGCGCATCGAGAAGCGCAGCGAGGGCTCTGACCTGGGCGGCACCATGCGCCTGGGGGCGCAAAAGTGCCCGATCGAGCCCGGCACGCTGGCGGCGAAGATCTACGGCGCCGAGGTCAACGAGCGCCATCGGCACCGCTACGAAGTGAACAACGTCTACTTGCCCCTCCTGCAAGGCAAAGGCTACAAGGTGTCCTCGCGCACCGCGAGCGAGAACCTGCCCGAGATGATGGAGTTGCCCGGGCATCCGTTCTTCTTCGGCGTCCAGTTCCACCCGGAGTTCACCTCCACTCCGCGCTCAGGGCATCCGCTGTTCAGGGCCTTCGTCCAGGCGGCACTCGCCCACCGCAAGCGCGCCGACCGCGCGTCGCCGGATGGAAAGCTTTCCGTCGTCAAGGCATGAAGCTGGGCGGCTCCGAGGTCGGCCTGGACCGGCCGCTGTTCCTGATTGCGGGGCCAGATACGCTGGAGAGCGAGCAGCTGTGCCTGGACGTCGCGGGCGCGCTGAAGGAACACACCGCGCGGCTGGCCATGCCCTACGTCTTCAAGGGTTCGTTCGACAAGGCCAACCGCAGCTCGGGCAACAGCTACCGCGGCCCCGGCATGGCGCAGGGCCTGCGGATCCTGGATACCGTGCGGCGCAAGATCGGGGTGCCGGTGCTGACCGACGTGCATGAGGACACCCCGCTCGCGGAGGTCGCCGCGGTCGTGGACGTGCTGCAGACGCCCGCCTTCCTCTGCCGCCAGACCAATTTCATCCGCAACGCGGCCAAGCAAGGCAAGCCGCTCAACATCAAGAAGGGGCAGTTCCTGTCGCCCTGGGAAATAAAGCACGTGGTCGACAAGGCCCGCTCCACCGGCAACCAGGCCATCATGGTCTGCGAGCGGGGCTTCAGCTTCGGCTACAACAACCTGGTGGTGGACATGCGCGGCCTCGCCATCATGCGCGACACCGGCTGCCCGGTGGTGTTCGACGCCACCCACTCGGTGCAGCTGCCCGGCGGGCTGGGCAGTGCAAGCGGCGGCCAGCGCGAGCACATCCCGGTGCTGGCGCGCGCCGCGGTCGGGGCTGGCATCGCCGGCCTCTTCATGGAGACGCACCCGAAGCCCGATGAAGCGCTGTGCGACGGCCCCAATTCCTGGCCGCTGGCGCTGATGCCCGAGCTGCTGGACACTCTGGCCGAACTGGACCGGACAACCAAGAAGAACGGATTCGCCGAGATGAAAGTGAGCCGCACATGAGCTCGATCGTCGACGTGGTGGCGAGGGAGATCCTCGATTCGCGCGGCAACCCCACGGTGGAGGCCGACGTGCTGCTCGAGTCCGGCGTCATGGGCCGCGCGGCGGTGCCCTCGGGCGCCTCGACCGGCAGCCGCGAGGCCAGCGAGCTGCGCGACGGCGACAGCGGGCGCTACGGCGGCAAGGGCGTGCTGAAGGCCGTGGAGCACGTCAACACCGAGATTTGCGAGGCCATCGTCGGCCTGGACGCCTCGGAGCAGGCGTTCATCGACCGCACGCTGATCGACCTGGACGGCAGCGAGAACAAGTCGCGGCTGGGCGCCAACGCCCTGCTGGCGGTGTCCATGGCAGCGGCCAGGTCCGCGGCCGAAGAGTCCGGCCTGCCGCTGTACCGCTACTTCGGCGGCTCCGGGCCGATGCAGGTGCCGGTGCCGCTGATGAACGTGGTCAACGGCGGCGCTCACGCCAACAACAGCCTGGAGATGCAGGAGCTGATGATCGTCCCGGTCGGCGCGCAGTCCTTCCGCGAGGCACTGCGCTGCGGAGCCGAGGTATTCCAGGCGCTGAAGAAGATCATCGACGGCATGGGCATGTCCACGGCAGTGGGCGACGAGGGCGGTTTCGCGCCCAACCTGCCCAACCATGCCGCCGCGATCGAGCTCATCCTGGAGGCGGTCGGCAAGGCCGGATATTCGCCAGGGCGCGACGTGATGCTGGCGCTGGATTGCGCCGCAAGCGAGTTCTACCGCGGCGGCCGCTATGAACTCGCGGCGGAAAAGCTCTCCCTGTCCTCCCCGGAAATGTGCGACTACCTGGCCGGCCTCGCCGAACGCTATCCGATCGTTTCCATCGAGGACGGCATGGCCGAGGGCGACTGGGAAGGCTGGAAAGCGCTCACCGCAAGGCTCGGCAAGAAAGTCCAGCTGGTGGGAGACGACCTGTTCGTCACCAATACCGCGATCCTGAAGGAGGGAATCCACCAGCGGGCCGCCAACGCCATCCTGATCAAAGTCAACCAGATCGGCACCCTGACCGAGACCTTCGCCGCGATCGAGCTGGCCAAGCGCGCCGGCTACGGCACCGTGATCTCGCACCGCTCGGGCGAGACCGAGGACACCACCATCTCCGACATCGCCGTGGGCACCAACGCGCTGCAGATCAAGACCGGGTCGCTGTCGCGTTCGGACCGCACCGCCAAGTACAACCAGCTGCTGCGCATCGAGGAGGACCTGGGCGATTCGGCGTCCTACCCGGGGCGCGGCGCATTCCGGGCGTGCGGATGAAGGCATTGGGTGGGATCCTCGTCGCGCTGATCCTGGCGCTGCAGTTTCCGCTCTGGCTGGGCAAGGGCGGTTGGCTGCGGGTGTGGGAGGTGGACCGGCAGCTGGGCGCGCAGGTGGCGCGCAATGGCGGCCTGGAGGCACGCAACGGCTCGCTCGCGGCCGAGGTGAGCGACCTCAAGCGGGGACTGGACGCGGTCGAGGAGCGCGCCCGCTTCGAGCTCGGCATGGTCAAGCACGACGAGGTGTTCTTCCTCTTCGCGAACGTTCCCCTGCAGCGACGGTGAGCGGTTCCCGGCAACGCATCGCGTTCCGCAACGCGGCGCTGTTCGACAGCCGCGCCGGGGTGATGCGCCCCGGCGCCACGGTGGTGGTGGAAGGGGGCTTGATCGCCGGGGTCGAGTTCGGCGCGGTGACGGTCGACGACGCGCTGGTGCACGACCTTGCGGGCAGGGCGCTGCTGCCGGGCCTGATCGACGCCCATGTTCATGTCACCGCGGTCAGCCACGACGTCCTGCGCCTGGCGCTGACGCCACCGTCCCTGATCACTGCGCAGTCCAAGGAAGTCCTGGAAGGCATGCTGGCGCGCGGCTTTACCTCCGTGCGCGACGCCGCGGGCGCCGATTTCGGCCTCGCCGAGGCCGTGGAGCGCGGCCTGTTCGCCGGCCCGCGCCTGTTCATCTCCGGCCAGCCCCTGTCGCAGACCGGCGGCCACGGCGACGTGCGGCCCAAGGGCGCACGCAGCATGATCTGCACCTGCGCGGGCCTGGGTCTCTACGGCGCCATCGCCGATGGCGTCGGCGAGGTGCGCAAGGCCGCGCGCGACCAGCTGCGCAACGGCGCCAGCCAGATCAAGGTCATGGCCGGGGGCGGGGTGATGAGCCCCACCGACCCGATCGAGGGCGCGCAGTATTCGATGGAAGAGCTGCGCGCTGCCTGCGAGGAGGCCGAGGCCGCCGGGACTTACGTCATGGCGCACGCCTACTCGCCCAGTGCCATCGAGCGCGCGGTGCGCGCCGGGGTGCGCTCGATCGAGCATGGCAACCTGCTGGACGAGGCGGCGGCGCGGACCATGAAGGCCTGCGGCGCGTTCCTGGTGCCGACCCTGGCGACCTACGCGGCGCTGGCGGAGGAGGCCGGCGGCCTGAACGTTTCGCCAGCGCAGCGGGAGAAGCTGCGCCGAGTCCAGGACCGCGGCATCGAGGCGATCCGCATCGCCAAGGCCGAGGGCGTGCCGATCGCCTTCGGCACCGACCTGCTGGGCCACATGCACCCCCGGCAGGCGACGGAGTATGCGCTGCGGGCGCCGGCGCTCAGCCCGGCGGAAATCCTGCGGGGTGCGACCAGCATCGCCGCCGACCTGCTCCAGCAGCCGGGAAAGATCGGCGTCATCGCGCCCGGAGCCTATGCCGACCTGGTGGTGGTGGAAGGCGACCCGACGCAGAGCCTGCAAATGCTAACGGCCCCGGGAGTGGGGCCGTTGGCGGTCATGAAGCAGGGCCGGTTCTACCTCAACCGGCTCTAGGCGGAACCGCTAGCTGCCGCCGCCCACGCGCGTGAAGCGCGACTGGTGCCGGTCGTCGGCGCTATGCACCGCGGTGACGCCCTTTTTCATCGCCCAGGGCCGCAACTGGTGGTGCAGCGGGATGTAATAGGCCTCATCCCGCGTCTTCTCCAGCGCCTCCTTGAGCAGCGCATCGCGCGCCTTGGGGTCGGTCGCGATCTTGATGGCGTCGATGGTGTTGTCCAGCTTGGGATCGCTCACCCGCCCCTGGTTGAAGTTGCCGTCCGCGCCCGTGGTCTTGGTGCGCACCAGCGACTGCAAGGTGTAGAGCGCGTCGAAGGTCGCCACGCCCCAACCCAGCAGATAGGCGCTGGAGTCCATGTTCAGGATCTTGGGGATGAAGTTGGCGAACGGCATGGAATTCAGCTTCACCGTCACGCCCGCCTTGGCCCACATGCCCACCAGCGCCTGGCAGATCTTCTCGTCGTTGACGTAGCGGTTGTTCGGGCAGTCGAGCGTGACCTCGAAGCCGTTTGGGTAACCCGCTTCCGACAGCAGCTTCTTCGCCGCCGCGACGTCCACCTTCGGGAACAGGTCGATCGCCTTGGAGTGGCCGTGCACGCCCGGGGCGACCATGATGCCCGCCGGGATCGACAGGCCGCGCATGGTGACGCGCTTGATCGCCTCGCGATCCACGGTCATGTTGAGGGCCCGGCGCACGCGCACGTCCTTGAAGGGGTTCTTGCCCTTGACATTGGAGTACTTGAGCTCGTCGTTGTGCTGGTCCATGCCGATGAAGATGGTGCGCACCTCATGGCCGTCCAGCACCTTGAGCTTCGCATTGTTGCGCAGGCGCTCGACGTCCTGCACCGGCAGGTCGGTGACCAGGTCCACGTCGCCGGCGATCAGCGCGGCGACGCGGGTGGCGTCGGCCTTGACCGGGTTGTAGGTGACCTCGGTGACGTTGCCATCCAGCTTGCCCCACCAGCCCTTGTTGACCTCGAAGGCGATGTTCTTGTCCGGCGACCAGCCCTTGATCATGTAGGGGCCGGTGCCGTTGACATTGCGCGAGGCGAAGGTCTCCTCCTTCTTCTTGTAGTCCTGGACGTTGGTCGACTTGGTCTTCTCGGACCAGGCCTTGCTCATGATGCGGAAGTCGGTGATGTTCCGCAGCAGCACCGGCACCGGGCCGGAGAGGATGAAGTCGACGGTGAAGTCGTCGATCTTCTTCACTTCCTTGATGCCGGTGACGTAGATCTGCATCGTGCCCTGCGGCTGCTGGATGCGGCCGAACGAGAACACCACGTCGTCGGCGGTGAAGGGCGAGCCGTCGTGGAACTTGACGCCCTTGCGCAGGTTGAAGCGGTAATGGGTGTCGGACAGCTGCTTCCAGCCGGTGGCGAGCGCAGGCTCCACCTTGTAGTCCTTGGTGTAGCGCACCAGGCCCTCGTAGGAGTGCTGCAGGATGGCGTTGGTGGTGGCATGGTTTTGCGAGTGCACGTCCAGCGTCAGGATGTCGTTCTGGGCCGCCCATTTCAGCGGCGCGGCCTGCGCGGCGCCGGGGCCCAGCGCGGCGGCGACCGCAGCGGCCATCAGGATGGATCTGAATGTCACGTTTTGTTCCTCCTCAGGATTGGGATTCCGGGATGTTCCCGGGATACCCGAGTCTAGCAGACCGGCCCTATAATCGGAGGCTCCGGAATCGCCCAGGGAGGCCGGGATGAGGCTCAAGCAAGCGCAGGTGGCACAGTTCGAACGGGACGGGTACCTGTTCTTCCCGGGCCATTTCAGCCCCTCCGAGGTCCAGGCCCTGGTGGATGAGGTGCCGGCCCTGTATGCCCAGCGCCGCCCGGAGAACGTGCGCGAGAAGACCGGGGACGCGGTGCGGACCAACTTCGCGGCTCACCTGTACAGCGCCCCTTTCGCCCGCCTCGCCCGCCACCCGCGCATGGTCGAGCCGGTGCGCCAGCTGTTCGGCGAGCCGGTTTACATGCACCAGTTCAAGATCAACGGCAAGCAGGCCTTCGACGGCGACCTCTGGCAGTGGCACCAGGACTACGGCACCTGGAAGAACGACGACCAGATGCCGGAGGCACGCGCGATGAACGTGGCCATCTTCCTGGACGAGGTCAACGAGTTCAACGGGCCGCTGATGTTCATCCCGGGCAGCCACAAGCTCGGGGTGCTGGAGGCGGCGCACGACACCTCCACCACCAGCTACCCGCTGTGGACCATCAACAACGACACCATCCGCAGGCTGACCGAGCGCGGCGGCATCGTCGCCCCCAAGGGGCCGGCGGGCTCCATGATCCTGTTCCACGGCTGCCTGGTGCACGCCTCGGCCTCCAACCTGTCGCCCTGGAACCGGGTCAGCGTCTACCTGTCGCTGTGCGCGGTGTCCAACCACATCCGTCGCTTCAAGCGCCCGGGCTACATTGCGCACCGCGACTTCACCCCCATCGAGTGCCTGCCGGACGACTGCCTGCTGAAGGACTACGTGGTGCCGCTGCCCTGGAAGGACGGCACCCCGGCCGAGGAACTGCGGGGCGCGCTGAAGGCTGCATGAACCTTTACGCCAGGCTGCTGGAACGAAGGGACAAGCCGCTCCGCGTCGGCCTGATCGGCGCCGGGAAGTTCGCGGCGATGTACCTCGCGCAGGTGCCGCGCACCCCCGGGGTGCGGCTGGTGCAGATCGCGGACCTCGCGCCGGCGAACGCCAGGGCGAATCTGGAGCGCGTCGGATGGACCGCGGCGCAGATTGCCGCCACCCCCATTGTCGAGGACTGGCAGAAGCTGGTCTCGCACCCGGAGATCGACATCGTCATCGAGGCCACCGGCAACCCGGTCGCCGCCGTCGAGCACATCCTGGAGGCCTTCCGCCACGGCAAGCACGTGGTGAACGTGACGGTGGAGGCCGATGCGTTCTGCGGTCCGATCCTGGCGCGGCGCGCCGCGGCCGCGGGCGTGGTGTACAGCCTCGCCTACGGCGACCAGCCTGCGATCATCTGTGACCTGGTGGACTGGGCGCGGGCGGCTGGATTCCCGGTGGTCGCAGCGGGCCGCGGCCACAAGTGGCTGCCGCAATTCGCGCAGTCGACGCCGGAAACGGTGTGGGGCCACTACGGCCTGACCCCGGAGCAGGCGAAGCTGGGCGGCCTGAATGCAAAGATGTTCAATTCGTTCCTCGACGGCTCCAAGCCGGCGATCGAGTCGAGCGCGGTGTGCAACGCCACCGGCCTGACCCCGGCGCCAGAGGGCCTGCTGTACCCGCCGGGACCGGTGGACCGGATCCCGGAGCTGATGCGGCCGCGGTCGGAAGGCGGCGTGCTGCACCACAAGGGCCAGGTCGAAGTGGTGTCGTCGCTGGAGGCGGACGGTACGCCGATTGCCTACGACATCCGCTTCGGCGTGTTCGTGGTGTTCGAGGGCGAGACCGACTACATCCGACGCTGCTTTTCCGAGTACGGCGTGAAGACCGATGCCTCGGGCCGCTACGCCTGCCTGTACAAGCGCTGGCACCTGATCGGCCTGGAGGTCGGCATCTCGGTAGCCTCGGTTGGCATCCGTGGCGAGCCCACCGGCTGCGCCACCGGCTGGCGCGCCGATGCGGTGGCGGTGGCGAAGAAGGACCTGAAAGCCGGCGAAGTGCTCGACGGCGAGGGCGGCTACACCGTGGTGGGGCGCCTGATGCCCGCGGCCGATTCGCTGGCGCAGGCTTGCCTGCCGCTGGGCCTGGCGCACGGCTGGAAGCTGCTGCGGCCGGTGGCCGCCGGCCAGGCGCTCAGCTGGAGCGACGTGGCCGTCGAAGAGAACGTGCCGGCCGTGAAGCTGCGGCGCGAGCTGGAGGCCGCGGCGGAGGTGGCAGCCGCCGCAGGTAGTGCTACAGCTGCCTATGGGCGGCGCGCGGCGTGAGGCTGCGCGCGGTGATGCTGTCCTTCCCGGTCGAGGCGTTGATCGCCTCCAGCATCGCCTTCCTGTCCAGCCCGCAGGCCGATCAAGCCGATGATCACAGGCCGCGTTCCTTGAAGACCTCCCTCGCGCTGCGGAAGCTCTCCACCGCCGCCGGCACGCCGCAGTAGATCGCGACCTGCAGGAACACCTCGCCGATCTCCTCCTTGGTGAGGCCGTTGTTGAGCGCGCCGTTGATGTGCAGCTTGAGTTCATGGGTGCGGCCCAGCGCCGAGAGCATGGCGAGGTTGAGCATCGAGCGCGACCTGCGCTCCAGCCCGGGGCGGTTCCAGATCTCGTTCCAGCAGTAGGTATTCAGCAGCTCGACGAAGGGCCGGTTGAACTCGTCCACGCTCGCCATCGACTTGTCGACGTACTCGGCGCCAAGCACCTCGCGGCGCGTCTTCAGGCCGGCGGCGTAGCGTTCCTGGTGGCTTCTCTTGTCCATGCGGGCACCTCCTTGCGGTTCACGTTGGAAGGAATACTTGCCCGGGCGGGGCGGGCGCTGCGGCCTTGGCCGCGGTCAGGCGAACGGCGCCACGGCCTTCATGCCGAGGCGGGCGAACATCTCGCTATCCCGGGCGGCCTCCGGATTGCCGGGCAGGCGCCGGTCTTGACCGACAGCAGGCTGGAGAGCTGCACGCGATCGGGCTCCAAATGTCCGCGATGCACGACCTGGGGCCGGTGGACCAGTTGCGTGAAGGGCAGCTCCAACAGGGCGAGCACGTTTTTTGTTTTCATGCGCCAAGGATAAACCACCGGGAAGGGGGGCGCGATCAGCCGGTCGGGCGGTGCAGGTAGCGGCCGTGCGGCTTGCCCAGGACCTTGGCGCCGTCGTACACCAGCTTGCCGCGCAGATAGGTGGCCTTGACCCGCGCCGAGAGCTCGATGCCCTCGAACGGGGTGTAGCCCTGGGTGGACTCGGAGTCCCCGGCGCGGATGGTCCAGGTTTCCCTCGGGTCCACCAGTGCGAGGTCGGCGTCGAGGCCTTCGGCGATGTCGCCCTTGGAGTTCAGGCCGTAGCGCCGCGCCGCGTTGTAGCTGGTGAGGCGCGCGATCTGGTTGTAGGACAGTCCGCGCCGGGTGCCCTCGGACACCAGCGCGGGCAGCAGGTACTCGGTGCCGCCGAAGCCGGATTTCGCCAGCCAGATGTTGCCGAAGTAACGCTTTTGAACTTTCGTCT
>Ga0194128_10001545_pt1 | contig 39736 bp, 36 predicted proteins | sample TA2KigCa65mmetaG_FD_148650 | JGI IMG/M metagenome (GOLD analysis project Ga0194128, IMG submission 148650) | Freshwater microbial communities from Lake Tanganyika, Tanzania - TA2015037 Kigoma Deep Cast 65m | ecosystem: Environmental > Aquatic > Freshwater > Lake | place: Tanzania: Lake...
GCTCTGGACAGCCGTCTACGGAAATCAACGCCGAGAGCGGTACTGGCAGCACGCCTTATGCGAGTGCCCAAATATCCAAAGCTTCCCAGCTATTGTCCACACGGCCTAAGAATCACGAAGACGATGAGATTGGCGGAGGACAATCGACAACACTTGCGATGCACATCCCTGATTGATCTCTCTCGAGCAAATCTTCGTGTTTCTTTGTGTCCTTCGTGGACAAATGCTTTTTCGAGTATCGCGTTCAGCGAGGAGCCTATTTATTTCTTTGCCAGTATCTTTTGATTGGCGAGGATGGCTTCCTGGTTGGCGAGGATTTTGTGCTGGTTCTGGATGATGTCATCGGCGGTCATGTTGCACCATTTGGGTTAGCAATTCGGCGGTAGGGTGCGTGAAACGCACCATTCGAGCAGTTGTCCGGCGGGACGGTGCGTTTCGCGCACCCAACATTTCTGTAATCCTAGTCATTTTTGGTTCGAGTTCTCGTTGGGGCTGCCGGCCAGGTGAAGAATTTCCAGAACCATGGCGCGTAAAGCCAAGAACTCGGCATCGGTGCGCAGGCGCGGGCGTGCCAAGTCGACATTGAGGACGCGGTCGATGCGTCCGGGTCTGGGCGTGAGCATGACGATGCGGTCGCTCATGTAGATTGCTTCATCGATATCGTGGGTGACGAGCAGCATGGTGGTGCGATGTGTCTGCCAGAGCCGGAGGACTTCATCTTGCATGCGCATGCGCGTGAATTGATCGAGCGCGCCGAGCGGTTCGTCCAGCAAGAGCACGGCGGGATGGTTGACGAGCGCTCGGGCCAAGGCGGCGCGCTGGGCCATGCCGCCGGAGAGTTGATGCGGATAGACGTCGGCGAACGCCTCCAAACCGACCAGGCGCATGAACTCATCAACCTCGCGGCGGCGCTCGTCGAGAATGCCGCGCGCGACGAGGCCCGCTTCGACGTTGCCGCGGACGGTGAGCCAGGGAAAGAGGTTCGGGTCCTGGAACATGAGACCGCGTTCGGCGCCGGGGTTGTTGATGGGTCGATTGCCGAGCAGAATCTCGCCGGCGGTCGGCGCGTCGAGCCCGGCGATGAGGCGCAGGAGCGTGGTCTTGCCGCAGCCGCTCGGGCCGATCAGGGAAACCATCTCGCCGGCAGCGATCGAGAACGACAGGCGCTCGAGCACATCGATGACCGCGCCGTCGGCGGCGTGATAGGTCTTGGAAACATCGCGGACATGGACGGCGTCGGCGTCGCGCGGGGCGGTCACCACTTGATCACCCCCTGTTGCCAGCGCAACATCCCATCGCGTATCGTGAACAGCAGCGTCATGAGCGCGGAAAAAACGACCGCCATGAAGATCAGGGCGGCATACATGTTGGCGTAGGTCATGGAGCCTTGCTGGTTCTTGATGTAGTAGCCAAGGCCTGCCTGAACACCGACGGTTTCGGCGACGATCAGCGTCAAGAACGCGGCGCCGAGCCCCATGAACATGCCGACGAAGATGTTGGGCAACGCCGACGGCAGCGCGACGCGAAAGATCAAATAGCCTTCGCCGGCGCCGAGCGTCTTGGCCACTTCCAGATGGGAGATCCGCACATTGGCGATGCCTGACGACGTCAACATCGTCACGGGAAACCAGACGGCAAAACCGATGAGCGCGGTCGCCGGGAGGAACGAGTCGCGCGACAAGGTCATGACCAGCGGGATCAACGCCGTCGCCGGGATGGGGCCGACGAACTTCATGATCGGCATTCCCCAGTACCGGACGTGCGGATACCAACCGATCAGGATGCCGGTCGCCAGCCCAGCACATACCCCGAAGGTGTACCCACTCATGAGCAAGACGAGCGAATGCCCGGCGCTCCAGAGCAGCTCATCGCTGTCCTTGATCATGGCGGCCAGTACGCGGTCCGGGCCCGGAAAGTACGGCAGCGGCATCCAGTCCGACTTCGACGTCAGGCAATCCCACAATGCCACGAGCACAAGTGTACCGGCGATGAGCGGCGCATAATGGCGGCACCAGGGTCGCACCGCTTGCTCCATCCACGTGAGCAGCGCCAGCGCAATCGCAACGCCAATCACGATCGCTACCGACACCGGATACCATGCCTGGAGCGGATCGACGTGCTGACCCTGTTGGTTGGGAAGACCGAAATGAACGGCGAAGACCAGGCCGGCGGCGGCGAGCGGCGCGACGCTGACGGCGACGGCATGAAAATCGAGGGATTCGTCCGTCCGATGATCGTCGTCCGGCCCGTGATCGGGAAAGAGCGGCACATCATTGCCGGCAGTTGACACAGGAAACGACTCCGAATGAAGTGGTCGTGTGTAGGGTGCGTGAAACGCACCGTTCGTCGCGCCATGGTGCGTTTCTCGCACCCTACGGTCCGCAGCAGCCGGGCGGGAGCTTCTGGCCCGAGCACAAGAGCGCGAACGCATGCGGGCCCATGGGCGTCGGCCGACCCCCGCCGGGGATTCGTTCGACAGCGACCGTCTTGAGCCAACCGTCGCTGACACCGTCGAGATCAAGCCAGGCGGTTTTCGCTAGTTGCGCGAGGTCCTTCTTGGCGTCGAGCAAACCGATGCTCTGCATTTCTTTCGCAGCCGACGCGATGCTGGTTCGGCACTTTTCGATACCCGGAACATAATGAAGCTTGGCGAGAGCTTGCGCGTTGATCTCCGCCGAGGTGGCCGTGTAGCGTTTTTCGACGGCCAACTTCGCTGCCGCGGCCGAGTTCTGTTGCACCCACTTGGCGGCCTTCATCATTGCCCGCGTGATCTTGGCGGCGGCAGCAGGGTTGTTTTTCGCCAGTTTGCCGCTGACCACGGCCACGCAACAGTATTCATCGCAATACGGCGCGTCGTCCGCCTGGTCGGCGATTGTGTGTACCAACCCCATGCCGACAAGGATCGTGCCAATGGGGTCGGAGGCGGCGATGGCTTCGACCGAGCCGTCTTCCAGCCTCTTGGCCAACGTGTCTTCGGGATACGCAATCCATGTGACATCTTGCTTACTGGTCGGATCCAGGCCATGCGACTTGAGCACACGACTGGCGAACATGTGCGGCGGCGATTCCAGGTGCGTCGGAATGCCGATCTTCTTGCCCTTGAGGTCCTTGGGCGACTTGATGTTCGACTTCGCACTGACTTGCAAGCGCAGGCAGCCTGTGTGGATGCCGCCGGTGATCTTGGCGTCGAGGCCCTGTTCGATCGGCTTGAGGACGTACATGAGTAGTGTTTGAATCGCGTCGAAATTCCCCAAGCCGAGGCCCTGGCGCAAACCGTCCCAATCGGTTTTGACCAATTCGATGTCGAGCCCCTCGTCCTTGAAGAAGCCTTTCTCGAAAGCGACAAAGATCGGCGCTTCGCAGGTCAAGCCGATGACGGCGACCTTGATCTTGCCGGAGTTGTTCCTGCAACCGGTGGACGTAAGGGCGAAGCTCACCGCCAAGCATGCCAGGATCACGCGCCAACACGGGAAGCCGCGTGAAAATGGTCCCGTCATTCGCTAATCTCCGCTGAACGAGCCGATTGAGCTTCACGTATTATATACAATCGATGAAACCCACAATTCTCCTGATGTTTGGTTGAGCGCCCGCATGGTGACGCGTGGGCGCTAAACAAAGATGGGCCCTTCGATGCTGCAAGATCGCCGAGTTTGGCTTGTGATCGCCGTCGCCGCTTTGGTGGGCGTCGGCGTCGGCGTGTATTTTCTCTGGCCTCGTCCGCCTCGGCTGCCGGCGCGCGGTTCGCAAGCCTACCTTGAATACCAGCGTGCCTTCCAAGTCGGCACGGCTGCGCTCGATGCGGGACGCGACGATCTGGCCCTGAAGCACCTCGACCGGGCCGTTGAACTTGTACCGGGGGAACCAGCAGGCTGGGCGAACCGCGGGCTGTATCATCTTCGCAAGAACAACATCGACCTGGCGAACAAGGACCTGAAACGAGCGAATGAACTTGCCCCAGAGTGTTCCGAGATCGAAGCGCTCCTGGGAATGCTCGCCGACAAGCAGGGGGACGCGGTCAAGGCTGTCGCGCATTTCCGCAAAGCCGTCGAGCAGCGCCCCGATGACTTGCCGAGCGTGTTCGCGCTTGCCGAGATGATCAGCAAAAAACGCAGCGCCGACAGCGAAGCCGAGTATCAACGGCTCATGGAGCAGATTCTGAAAGCTCAGCCGAACAATCTACCGGTGCTGGTGAAGCGAGGCGGCGCAGCCCTTCGCCGCAAGGACCAGGCGGCGTATGACGACACGCTAGCCCGGTTCGATCGCCTGGCGCCGACGTGGAAGCCCGAGACGCGCGAGAAACTCGACGTGCTGCGCAAGACGCCGACCGATAGGGTGAGCGATGCGCTGGAGGCTCTGGTATTCTTCGACAACATGCTGCGAGCTGAACACGGCTACGCGCGTGATAGCCTGGCGGTGAATCCGCGCGCGGGCGAGAGCTTGCAGCGTTTCCTTCGGCTCGAACCGGCGCGGGCGACGCCGGCGTCGCCGGATCGAGCACTTTCGTTCAAGATCGAGAAGCTGCCGTCGCCGCAGGAAACGTGGTCGGCGCTCCGTCCGCTCTGGCTTATCAATGAGAGGCAGCACCAGGCCTTGACCCAGGACGCCAGTCGCGGCGGGATCGAATCGCGCCCGGCGGAGGTGTTCCAGGCAGCCTTGCTTGTCGCTCATGCCGACGCGGTTCGGCGGCTCGACGCCGACGCGCCTACTTTCGCGTTTCCGGGGGGCGCCAAGAAGACGGCCCCGTCGTCCGCCGGCATCCTGACGATCGACTGGGACAACGATTTCCTGACCGACCTCGTTCTCGCCGGCGCTGGGGGCATTCGTTTTTGGCAACAAAAACCGGCCGGCGCGTTCGTTGACGTGACCGCCAAGACGACGGTCAAAGCTGACATCGTCAACGGCGACTACTTCGGCGCGTGGGCGGCGGACATCGACCTGGACGGCGACCTCGATATCATCGCGGCGCGCCGGTCCGGTTCGCCCGTGGTGCTGCGAAACAACCGCGACGGCACGTTTCAGGCGATGGAGCTTTTCCCGAGCGTCAAGGACGCTCGCGCCTTCGTGTGGGCGGACCTGGATAACGATGGCGCCGCCGACGCTGTGTTTCTCGACGCCGCCGGCAAGTTGCATGTCTTCGCCAATGACCGGTCCGGGCAGTTCAGCCCATGGAAGCTGCCGGGTGATATTGGCATGTTCATCGCGATCACCGCTGCCGATGTCAACGGCGACGGCGTGTTTGATCTCATCGGCCTGCGCGCCAACGGGACGCTGGTGCGCATTTCGGATCAGGACAAACGCCGCGCGTGGCAAGTCGTCGAGCTGGCGCGCGGGCCGGCGCTCGACGACGCCGTTGGCTCCGTCGCAGTCCTTGCCGACGATCTCGACAACAACGGCGCGATCGATCTCCTGATCGCGAGCCCGAAAAGCACGCACGTCTGTCTTGCGGACGATGCCGGGAAGTTCGAGTTGCTGCCGATGGCGCTCCCGCTGCAAGTCACTTTCGTGCGCGATGTCAACGGCGATGGCCGACTCGATCTCGTCGGTTTGTCGCCCGAGGGCAAGCCGATGCGCGCGATCAACGAAGGAAGGACGAAGTATCACTGGCAGACCGTTTGGCCTTTGGCGAATCCGAAAGTCGGCGACAACCGCATCAACACGTTCGCGATCGGCGGCGAAGTCGAGGTGCGCTCTGGGCCGCTCGTGCAGAAGCAGTTGATCCACGGCCCGGTAGTCCACTTCGGTCTGGGCGAGCAGCCGGCCATCGATGTCGCCCGCATCATTTGGCCCAATGGCGCGCCGCAATGGGAATTCGAACTCGCCGCCGACCGCATCATCACCGCCGCCCAGCGCCTCACCGGCTCTTGCCCATTCCTGTTCACGTTCGATGGCGCCGGCATGCGCTTCGCCGGCGACTTCATGTGGGGCACCCCGCTCGGCATGTACGTCAATGGCCAAAACATCGGCGACTTCCCGCAGACCACCGAATGGCTCAAGATTCCCGGCGATGCGCTCATTCCCAAGGACGGCTATTTCGACATCCGCGTTCAGGCCAACTTGTGGGAAACCGACTACTTCGATCAGCTCGCCCTTGTCGTTGTCGATCACCCGCCGAACACCGAGATTCACGTGGACGAACGGTTTTTCCTGACTCCGCCCGAGATCGCGAAAAAAGGCGATCCTGCCCTGACAACGATGCGCGTCACCACGCCCGTCAAACCGGTCGCCAAGGCATGGGACCATCACGGCAAAGACGCAACGGCCGAGGTGCGGGCGCTCGACGGCGTCTATCTCGATCGCGCCGGCCGCGGCCGCTTCCAGGGCATCACGCAGGATCACTGGATCGAAATCGACCTCGGCGACGATGCTCCGGCCGACGGCCCGGTCCTGCTGGTCGCGCGCGGCTGGTTGCATCCGACCAATAGCTCGATCAACGTCGCAATTGCTCAGGGCAAGCACTCCGCGCCGCGCCCGCTGTCAATCGAGATCCCCGACGGAAATGGAGGCTGGAAGGTTGCCGACCCCGCCCTCGGTTTCCCAGCGGGCAAGAACAAGACGATGCTCATTCGATTGGACGAGCTTGGCGAGCCGGGCGGCAGAAGCCCCCGGAGGAACATCCCTCGCCGCCTTCGCGTGCGCACCAACATGGAGATTTACTGGGATTTCATTGGCTATGCGACCGAACTCGACCCCAAGCTCGCCCGTCTGCATCGTCCCTCGATGACGGCGGCAGACCTACGCCCCGGCGGCATCCTGGAGATGACGCAGAAAAATGCCAGTTCCCCAGAAGTGCCGATCTATGATAAGGTGATACGTGATCGGCAAGAATGGCGCGACCTCACGGGATACTACACCCGCTTCGGCGATGTTCGCGAATTGCTGGCAAGAGTGGACGATCGCTATGTCATCATGAATGCCGGCGACGAGATCGCCCTTCGCTTCGCGGTTCCAGTGGCGCCGCCCGCCGGCTGGAAGCGCGATTTCATCTGGGAGTGCGATGGCTGGACCCGCGATGGCGATCTCAACACCAAATTCGGCAACAGCGTCCAGCCCTTGCCCATGCACGGCAAGCGCACCGACGCCCGCCCGCCCACTCGACTTGTGGACGACCCGGTGTACCGCCGATTCCCGCGCGATTGGCAGATGTTTCATACGCGCTACGTGACCGATTCGGAGTTCGCTCGCGGCTTGCGGCGATAGATGTCTCGTAGGGACAAGCTGCCAGCTTGTCCCGATTCTGCGGCAACAGGAGCCACGGGGACAAGCTAGCAGCTTGTCCCTACGATCACCATGTATGCCACTAAACAGACGCTGCTAATTCTCCTCTTTCTCGCATTCCTGGGCAGCGTCTACGTTTATCGCGAAATCTACTCCGATAAGCCGAATGGGAAACCGCTCGATCGCGATACCGCTTTGTCGCGCTATGGATTCCACCTTGAAGAAACTGCCAAATCGGTCGGCATCGAATTCACTCACGAAGCGCCGAAGCTCGATCCGAAGCTCGACCACATTATGCCGATCGTCGCCGCCATGGGCGCGTCGGTTTCGGTCGTCGACTTCGATCGCGACGGCTGGGCCGATCTCTACGTCGTGAGTAGCGGCCGCGGCAGCAAGAATCGCCTCTATCGCAACAAGGGCGTCGACAAGGACGGCATACCGCTCGGCTTCGAAGACGTCGCCGACAGGCTCGGCATCGCCGACCTCAATCGCCCCAGCGACGGCGCGTGCATGGGCGCCGTCTGGGGCGACTTCGACAATGACGGCTACGAAGACCTGCTCGTCTATCGCTGGGGCAGGATCGATCTCTTTCGCAACGACCAGGGCAAGGGCTTCACGCGAGTCACCGATCAGGCGAACCTGCCCAAGTGGATGAACGCCGGCAACGCCATCTTGCTCGACTTCGACGGCGATGGGCTGCTCGACCTTTTTATCGGCGGCTACTGGGCCGACGACGTCGACCTGTGGAACCTCAAGACAACTCGCATCATGCCCGAGAGCTTTCAGTTCGCCAACAACGGCGGACGCAAATACCTCTTGCGCAATCGCGGCTTCGACAAAGAAGGCAAGTGGCTCGGCTTCGAGGACGTCGCCGAGAAGATGGGCGTTACCAGCACGCGCTGGGTCCTCGCCGCCGCCGCCGCCGACCTGTGCGGAACAGGCTATCCCGATCTCGTGTTGGCAATCGATTACGGCATCAACGAATTTTACGTCAATGAAGCCGGCAAGAAGTTCATCGATCGCAGCAAGCAGACGCGCGTCGGCGATCGGCCCAAGAGTGGCATGAGCGTGAGCTTCGGCGACATCAGCAACAAGGGCCGATTTTGCATCTACACCACCAACATCACCGAACCGGGCGAAATCCTCCAACACAATAACCTCTGGGTTCCCGAGCCAGGCCGAACCGGCGACGCGCTGCGCTACACCAACCTGGCCGAGAGCGTCGGCGTCGCCAAGGGCGGCTGGAGCTGGGGCGCTCAGTTCGGCGATCTCAATAACGATGGCAAGCTCGACCTGTTCCTGACCAACGGCTACGTCTCCGCCGACCGCAACCGCAGCTACTGGTACGATTACTCGATCATCGCCGGCGCTAACTCGGAGATCATCGCCGACGCCGTGCGCTGGCCGGCGATGAAAGGGGCCAGTCTGTCGGGCTATCAGCCGTCGTGCCTGTGGCTCAACGGCGGCGGGAAGTTCGACGATGTCGCAGCGGCGGTCGGAGCCAACACGACCTACGATGGCCGAGCCGTCGTGTTGGTCGATTTGTGGAATCGCGGCGTGCTCGACGTCGTCGTCGCCAATCAGAAGGGGCCGCTTCAGGTCTTCCAAAACACGGTCCACAAAGACAACGCCTGGATTCAATTCGAACTGACGGGGACCAAAAGCAACAAGAGCGCCATCGGCGCTCAGGTCAAGCTGTACTGGAACGACGCCGTGCAGATTCAGGATGTCTCCGGCGGCAGCGGATATGCATCACAGAATCCACGTCGCTTGCACTTCGGGCTCGGCAAGGAACCCCGCGTGGAGCGAGCGGAGATACGCTGGCCATCGGGGCGAACGCAGACGATCGCGGCGCCGGAGATTCGCAAGGTGCATCGCATTACGGAGGCGTCATGAGCACGACCGACGCCGCCTCCACTCCGTCTGCTGGCGCCTGCGCGCCGCCCGCCGAAAAAGGGCCGGATGCGCCGAAGAAACAATCGGCGTTCCAACAAGTCAAACCGTTCTTGGCCCCCCTTTTGATCACGTGCATCCTTGCGGGCGGACAATATCACTACGGCATTCTGGAGACTGCCGACGAGGGCTTTCGCATCTCCGGGACTGCCGTCGCCATCGTCAGCAGCATTCTCTTTGAGATCGTCGTCGGCTGGCTGGTCACCGGCGCGGTACCGCACTTGGCAAGTGCGTACATCACCGGCATCAGCGTCGGCATCCTCTTGCGCTCCAACGAGCTGTTCTACTACGCCATTTGCAGCCTGCTCTCGAACGCGTCCAAATACGCCATCCGCGTCAACGATCGGCATCTGTTCAACCCGTCGAATCTTGGCGTCAGCTTGCTGCTTCTCATTGCGCCCAATGAGGTCGCGCCCTTGAGCCTGCAATGGGGCAACGACATCTGGGTGCCGATCATCATCCTGTGCCTGGGGAGCGTCATTCTCTTTACGCTGGGACGCCTGCACATCACGGCCACCTACGTAGCGGCGTTCGCGGTTTTGTCCGTGGTGCGTTCGATCGTCATCGACAATCCCCTCGCCACGGAGCTTGGCGTCTTGACAGCGCCGAGTTATTTGCTGTTCATCCATTTCATGATTACCGATCCGAAGACAACGCCGCGAACGATGGCCCGACAAATCGCGGTGACGATCGTGGTTGCCGTGGTTGAGACTGTGCTGCGTCTTTGCCGCAATTCGCACGCGCCGTATTATGCGCTGTTCATCGTCTTCCCGATCGCGAACCTGGTGGAGATCTGGTGGGACGGCCGGGAAGAGCCGCCGGATTCGCCGGCCCCCAATGCGAGCGAATCGCCCGCGAAATGAGTAGATTAACGTTTAGCCGCTCGTCCATGGCGAGCGCGGAATCGACGCTCGTCATAGGCGAGCGGCTAGACAACCGGGCTCGACGATGCCGACCGCCATCGACAACGTGTTCGCCTCGCTCGACCGCCTCGACGGGCCTCTCTCTCTGCCGATCTTGCTCGATTGGCTTGGCGACATGCGGCTCACGCTGGACGATCTGGCGGCATACTTGATTTTTCGGCCCGAGCGCTATGTACGTAATCTCCTCCATGTCGGGCCGGCGTATCAAGCGTTGCTGTTGTGCTGGCGCAACGGGCAACGCAGTCCGATTCACAATCACCGCGGCTCCAACTGTGGCGTCAAGGTCTTGCGCGGCGTCGCCACCGAAACCCTTTTTGCCCGAGCGGCGAACGGCTTGATGTTCGCCACCCACTCGCGCGATCTGCCCGCCGGACATACCTGCGCGAGCGCCGATGAGAATGTGCATCAGATTTCGAACCTGCAGGCGGGCGGCGCCGACCTGGTGACGCTGCACGTGTACTCGCCGCCACTGTTACGCATGGACATGTTCTCGCTCGACACGCCTGCCGTCACGGAATGGGACGATCCGATCAACGACCCGTTCCTGCACGGCGGCGGGATCTGATGATACTTTGTTTGTTAACGTTTAGCGCTCGTAGCGCGCCATGCGAGTTCTAAACGTAAGCGGGGGGATACGGCAAATGCAAAAACTCCTCCTTGGCCTATTATCCCTCACGGCAATCGGCCTCGGCGTCTATCTCGGCGCCCAACCGCAGACCGGTCCCGCCAAGGTTCGCATCCGTCTTGTCGATGCAGGGACCGGCAAAGGCGTCGTCGGCATGGTCCGCGTCTCGACCGCGGACAAGAAACACGTCGAGTTGGCCGGCCTTTACGATCGCATGACCGGACTGGTAAAGGACAATCCCGGCGTGCACTGGTACCTCGTCCCGGCCGGCGGCGCCGAGGTTGCGCTGCCGCGCGTGATGTTGCGATTTGAAGCCGTATGCGGAGTGGAAAGCCATAGCGTCGGCATGAACGTCGACCTAGGCGGCAAGACGCCGGACGCGATCACGCTGGAAATGCCAATGCTCTTCCACGCCGACAAGCTGGGCCTCGTGGCGGGCAACACGCATCTGCACCTGAAGAACATGTCGCTCGAACAGTCCGACGCATATCTACGCAACATCCCAGCCGCCGATGGGCTGCGCGTCATGTTCATCTCCTACCTGGAGCGCGACAAGGACGATCGCAGCTACATCACCAACAAGTATCCGATCGGTGATCTGGCGAAGCTCAACGCAACCGGTGTCGTTTTCAACAACGGCGAGGAGCATCGGCACAACTTCAAGGACTATGGCGAAGGCTATGGCCATGTGATGTTCCTGGGCATCAAAGACCTCGTCAAGCCGGTCAGCATCGGTCGGGGCATCATGAATGCCGGCTTCGATGATCCCGCTCTGCGCCCAGGCATCGACAACGCCAAGAAGCAAGGCGGCACCATCATCTGGTGCCACAATACCAATGGCTACGAAGATGTACCTAGTGCGATCTCCGGCCGGCTTGACGCCATCAACGTCTTCGACGGCAGCCGAACCGGCAAGTTCGAGGACAACTATTATCGCTACCTCAACATCGGCTTGCGCATGCCGATCAGCACCGGCACCGACTGGTTCATGTACGACTGGTCGCGGGTGTATGCCGAACTTCTCCCATCCAGCAATGAAGGCAAACCCAAATTGACCATCGCTTCTTGGCTTGACGCCGTCAAAGCCGGCCGATGCCAGGCGACCAACGGTCCGCTGTTGTCGCTATCGGTCGATGGCAAGACGCTGGGCGATGTCATCGACCTCAAGGAACCGAAAACCGTCAAGATCACGGCGTCGGCCATCGGTCGCCATCCGCCGCAGAGGCTGCAATTGATTCGCAACGGCAAGGTGATCAAAACGCAGCTCGCCGCCGAAAAGAACTCAACGCGCATCGACCTGACGCATCAGGTCCGCGTCGATGAGCCGGCCTGGTTTGCCGTGCGCATCGAGAGCGACGCCAAGAACGAGTTCGGCCGAACGATCTACGCCCACACGTCGCCGATCTATGCCGACTTCCAGGGCAAGCGTGTCTTCGACGTCGATTCGGCGGTTGCGCTTCTGAAGCAGGTCGAGGACGGCCGAGCGATCATCGCGGACCAGGCCCGATTCAGCAGCCCCGCCGCTGGCAAGACGCTGCTCCAGATTTACGATGATGCCGCCCAGACCTTGCGCGAACGTGTCAATAACCGAAAGTAGGGTGCGTGAATCGCACCGTGAGGCCGAAGGTGCGATTCACGCACCCTCCAGCGCAATCACGGCCCGTACAATGTCTCGACCATGAACATCGGCGTCATCGGCGGCGGCGTCTCCGGCATCCGAGCGGCACTCACGCTCGCCCGCGCCGGATACCGCGTGACGCTCTTCGAGAAAAATAAGCACCTCGGCGGCCGCGTGTTTTCCTTCCTTACCCCCGACTTCGGCGAAGTCGATATCGGCCAGCACATCTGGCTCCGCTGCTGCACCGCGATCGAACAACTCCTGGCCGACCTGGCGGTTCCCGATGAATGGATCTTTCGTCAGGACCGCGTGGCCATGACGTACCGCTATCCCGACGGCGACGTGCGAATACTGGCAGCGAATTGGCTTCCGGGCAGCCTGTCGCTTTTGCCGATGCTCTGGGGCGCTCGCTTGGGTTGGCTCGACACGCTCAAGTATCTTTGGAGCAGCCTGCGCGCTCGGTTTTACTTCGACTCGACGCTGGAAACGCTCGACAACATCACGATGGCGCAATGGCTCCACGACCAAGGACAGCCGGCCGCGGCGATCGAGCTGTTCTGGGAGCCGTTCATCGTCGGTGTCTGCAACGCCCGGCTCGACAAGGTGTCCGCTCGGCACGGTCTGTTTGCGATGCGCGAATCGCTGTTCCGATCAGGTTACGCGTCGGCGATTTGCTTTCTGCGTCGGCCGCTTTCCGCAGTCTTCGATGGTCACGCTCGCAAGGTGCTGGCTCAATCCGGGGTCGATGTTAGGACCGGCGCTGCGATCAACCAGATCATGCCCGGAACACCGGTGACGGTGTGCGACAACGTCGGCCGGCAGCACGATTTCGACAAAGTGATCCTCGCGCTGCCATTAAAGCGTATGCGCATGTTGCTGCCGCAAGCAAATTTGCCAGAAGCGCCGGGAGAAGGAGCAATCGCCGGCCTGTTGCTCAAGTTCGCCCAGCCGGTCATGGACGAGATGTTCTTTTCGGCCGTTGGTAGTCTGGTGCAGGTCGTTTTCAACAAGACGGCAATCTGGCAGAAACCGTCCGAGGATGGCTCGCAAATCGTCGAGGTGGTGATTTCGGCAGCGGAGCGTGAGGCGAAGCTGGGCGTCGAACGGGTGAGCGGCGAGCTGTTACCGGAGTTGGCCAAGCTGTTGCCTCGCGTCGCTTCGACGCCATTGCTAGCCAAGCGGCTCTTAGTGCATGCGACGGCGACGTTCCATGTGCAGCCCGGCGGTGAAGCGAGACGCCTGCCGATCGCTCGGCCGGACCTTGCGAACATCCTTTTCGCCGGAGATTATGCGATGACAGGCTGGCCGTCGACGATGGAGTCGGGGATCCGCGCCGGCGAATCGGCGGCGCGGGTGATCCTGGAGGGAACGACGTGACTTCGCTTGCGATCCAGGCTCTGCATGTCATGGTTCGCGTGCGATTTTGCCGAGACGTTTCAACGTGGCGGTGGCGAGCTTGCCGACGGCTGAGTCCTTGGTCAGCGCTTCGACGGCGGGGATCGCTTCTTTGGCAGCCGGGCCGATGTCGCCAAGCGTTTCGAGCACTTGCGGCCGGAGGGCGGAGCGATTGTCGAGCAGATGGACCAGCGTGTGCACGGCGACCTTGGCATCGGGACCGATTTCGCCGATCGCCTTCAGCACAATCTTGCTGCGATCGTCGTCCGGCGCGAAGCTGGGCGACTTCGGATCGTGCAAGCCCTTCAGGACATTGGACAGGCCGGTCGCACCGTCGGAGCCACACTTCTTGAACGTGGCCAGCATCTCGGCTTCCGCGTCCCAGTGACGGTTCTTGACCATGAACGCCGTGAGCTCCGGCAACACCGGCGCAGCCTCTTTGCCCAAACCGGCGATCGCATGAATGACGACAATCGCGTCCAGTGCGTCCGCATTCTTCAACAGCTTGCTGAACACGGGCGCGGCCGACGCGCCCATCTGGCCGAGCAACTTCAAGGCAACTGTGCGCGTCTTCTCCGGCGAGCCTTTTTCGGTCAACTTCGTGAGCGTGGGCAGCGATTCCTTCGAGGGTGGGCCGAACTTATCAAGTTCATCCGCGGCCGTTTCCGCGACTGATTCGTCCGAATCGCTCATCGCTTTCAGGAGGCCATTGAAAGCGGCGTCTGTTTTCACACCGGTGCGCGACAGTGCGTAGACCGCCTTGGCGCGAACGCGCGGGTCGCTGTCGCCCAACACGGTGACGAGATCGTCCGCAGCGGGCGCAGCGTCCGGGCCGATCAATGCCAGCGACAACGCGGCATAGTACCGAACATTGGCGTCCGCGCTCTTGAGCAACCCCCGCACGGGATCAACCGCCTTGGCCCCAATCTTGCCGAGCGTTTCCGCCGCCTGCATGCGGATGTATTCGTCGTCTGTCGTGAAGCAAGCGATAATGCGCGGAATCTCGCCAGCGGCCTGCTCGCCTTGTTCCTGCGCCTTGATAAGCTCATCCTCGCTCATCGGCTCTGCTTTCTTGGTGTCCGCTTGCTGCCGCTCGACGACATACTTGACGGCAAAAAAGCCCGCGATGCCGACGATCACGAAGATCCCCAGCACCATGCCGACAATGACGATGCCGACGATGTGTTTGGCCCCGCCATCCTGCTTCGGTTGCGTATCCATGTGGTGTGCTCGCTAAAGAAATGAACTACCGCAGGGACAAGCTGCCAGCTTGTCCCTACGAAAATCGGCTCAATTCGGACAATCGGAACGGTCGATATTCACGATACATGCCGCGCGGGCTAATGGCGATCATCTTCCAGAGAAATCTGGAAGTCCGCCTCCAACGCCTGCGCCATCAACCGACTCAGCCCGATGCCTTGCCCGGCGTCGGCATGCGTCCTGCGCCACGCGGGACAATACGTTGCATCGAACTCGCGAAAGACACACGCCAGGACCTTGTCGTCCTCGTACCAATTGGGGTGCTCAATGCCCGGGAACACGCGCAACTTGGCATTCGGACCGACGTTGGTCCACGGCACGAAGCGAACCTTCGACTTCATCGCCTTCGACAGCAGGTCGCCGTGCTCGGACAGGAAGTAGATCATGGTGTCGCCGGCCGACCAGTAGTGCCTGAGCTTGACCTCCTTGGGCACGTGATTGGACCCGACGGCGCTGCCCAGAGTAATGACGATGTCAAAGCGATATGGTTTGGTCGCCTTGGCAAGATCGGGATACTGGTGAAGGTTGTGAGCAAGATGAGCCATGGTCATGCCGATCTGTCCGCCGGCGCTGTGGCCGATCCAAACGAGTTCGTCGTTCGAGGTGACGCCCTGAGCCTGAAGCGCCTTGTGAAGGCGAACATAAGCATCGTGGGAGGCGCGCGACTTCGGATCGGTCGCGTCGAGGTAGATGACGAGCCCCCCCATGGGGACCATCTCCTGCCAGCTCGCGGTTGGAAATGGGCTGTCGAGATGGACGAGATCGCGAGCCGCGATCCCTCGCTTTTTGAGAATCTCCTTGAGCGTTCGAGCTGCGTGATCCTTGTCCTTGGGTGCGAGGATGACGTGCATGCCCGAATGCAGGACGAACACCCGGCGTTTGGTCTGCGCGTCGGCCGATGAGGTCGCAAAGAGGAAACCGCCGACAAGGAGGATGCAAAACCGGATGGACATGATTACACTCGCCGACTTCGTTTAGCGTTCGCATTGCGCCACGCGATGACGGCATCAATCTACGAATATCGCCAGAGCGAGAGCAGATCTCCCGCCGCGTGCTCGAACCGCGCGCCGACCTGGTCCGTGAAGTGATTCCGCCAATCTCCGGCCACGCCTTTGCGATGATGCGATGCGCGATCTTCCTGGCCGCGCTTCCGGCCGCTGAGCGCTTCGAAGCGATAGGATCGCAGGAGCGCGTCAAGCTCATCGACTGGAACACGAATGTCGCAGTGAGCTAACAACTCGGCGAACCTCGACCGCGAATCGGCGCCGGTAAGGTCTTCGTAACGTGTCAAGAGGACGCTGCCGTCCTTGACGTCCGCGTCAATCCACGAGCGCATGGCGGCGAACAGCCCGAACTCTTCGAGATAGTCGATGCAGTAAAGCAACCCGTCCGCCTCCGACAAACGGCCAAGGTCTTCGCGCACGCGGCCCAAGTCGCCCATCAGCGGATGCGAGTAGCGACTCGAGAAGTACCACGAGACGAGCACATCACGCGGATCGCGCATGACGAAGAACGCCTTGTAACTCGCCGGCTTCGGGATGCTCGCGAACCCGTCGAAATCAACATAGACCGTCGTCGCGATCGTTGATTCGGGAAATGCTGAATCGAATCGGCGTTGCGTGAGCGGCCGGGGATCGTGTTGCCCGGGCAGATCGTCTTGGTAGCGGTATGGCCGCAAGCCGGACCAGCGGAAAATGCGTGGGTCAGCAAGGATCGCGCGAATCCATTGGCTGGCGCATTTTTGCACCGTGCAGTGATAGACGTTGTCGTGGATGGATCGATGCTCGACCCCATCACGGCGAAGCAACGCCCTGAGCCAGGTCGGAATCCAACGCGTCATGGCGCCCTGGAGCATCGGCCATCCTTGTACGACCGCACAGCGCCTTTTGTAGGGTGCGTGCAACGCACCGTTCGCGGTCGTCGTCGACCAGGACGGTGCGTTGCACGCACCCTACAATACCGGCGATTGGTGCATGGTCATTGAGAGTTCATATCCACACTTCGCCAGCGTCGCACTTGCATCGCGCAGGAACGCCTCCAACACCTCCGCCGGCATTTCGTCTTTGTAACTGCCACATTGGCCGCGGCGCATGAAAAACTGATCCTTCGGCCACGAGGCGTGCGAGCCGTTTGCCCAGCCGGGTTGGTTGATCTCTTTTTGCCGCATCTTCGCGAAGGTCGTTTTGGCAGCGATTTCTTGCAATCGTCCCGGTTTCGGCTCGATGTCGACGAACGCGCAAAATCGTTCGAGCTGGCCGACGGTGTCAACGAGCAGATCCTCATAACGGACGACGATCATCTCGGCTCGATGCGGATTCGCAAGCCAGCTCTCGACGTGCTCGGACCATCGGCCCTGGCCGGACCATTTTTCGACATCGCGCACAAACTCCAGGAAATCCAGGTCCGGATGCCGGCACACGCGGATGTAGTGCAGAAACGACACCATCGCATCGCGGCCATCGCGCAACAGATATACGACGCGCCGATGCTCGGGCGCCGGCAAATCGTGCGACTTGAAAAACGTCGGCGTGCTGAATCGCTTGTAGTAGTGCAGCGCATGAACGTCTGGCACGAGTTCCTGGACGACGGAGTCAGGCGTTGCTTCCGGATCGATGCCATAGACGATTGCGGACGCCAGGTACTGAAACCAGGTGTTGCCCGACTTCGGATAGCTGACGATGAAGATGTCTTCGGGCACCGATTCGCGGATGGAGGTGAAGCCGGCCGGCGTAGCCGTGGGCAGAAATCGCTTCAGCAGCGATTTGATCGGCCCCAGGAATAGTGATCGCACGGTCGTCATGGATGGTTCCTTCCATACCTCGCACCAGGGTAAGGAAAAACGCCGATCCAGGTCAAGGGGGAATGGAGAAGCCCAGGGGTTCGGAGTACCTCAACCCTGGGCTTTGCGGCAAAGCGAATTCATGAGCAAGAACTGGTCCGCCCAGTAGTAATGATCGAGCAGTCCATCGGTCGGCCGGCCCAAGATGTGATAGGCGATGTAGAGCGCCTCGATCGACGCCAGGCCGTTATCCGGATCGTCGCCCCGTTTCGACACGCGCGGGTACGCCGTCTTCCAGCCGTGCAGTGACCGGGGTGACACTTCGGCGAAGTCGGCGATCATTCGTCCCGCCGAGCGCCAACTGCCATCCAGCAACAAGATGCCGCGCTCCCGGTCCGCCGTCGATAGCTCCGGACCGTCGGCGGCGAGGCGGATGTAATTGTCCAGTGGGGGCAGATCGAGCGCCGGATAACCGATGATGCGCAGGTCCGACCGCCCATTCAGAGGCAAAATCGAGCACTTCTTCGGGTTCTCCCGCGGATGCCGAACGATAATCGTGATCGGATAACTGTCCATGGCGCCCATCGGCTGGGTAAGGGGGGTTGTCTAGTCGATTATAATGGAAGTGGAGACAACATTTCGCCGCTTGCGTCGTCGCTCGCTCTGCTACGCCGCAAGCGGCAAAGAAAAGGAGACGCCATATGCATCTGGAGATCACCTATTGCTCGCAGTGAAACTACGAGCCAAAAGCCGTCAGTTTGACGATGAAGCTTTTGAGCGAGTACAAGCAGAAAATCAAGGACCTCAAGCTTATTCCGTCGGGCGGCGGGTGCTTCGAGGTCAAGGTCAACGGCGACTTGCTCTATTCGAAGCTCAAGACCGGCCAATTCCCGGACGAGCAAGCGATGCTCGAAGCCGTCGGCAAACGGTTGTAAGATGAAGAAGCCCAGGGGCGAGGTACTCCGAGCCTCTGGGATCTCAGAGAATTCGGATCCCAGAGGCTCGGAGTACCTCGCCCCTGGGCTTCTTTGTTTTTGAGGCCACCATGTGGTTTTGGGGCGGCAAAAAACGGCTGATCGACTACGCCTCCTGTGCTGGCTGAGCGGGGAAGCTCCCGCCGCAGGGGATTGCTCAGGTCCTGAGCAACTTGCCGAAGGTCGTTGATCCGAACGTGCTCGTCGGTACCGAGACGCACGATGATGCCGGCGTGTATCGTCTGACCGAGGACATTGCGCTCGTGCAGACGATCGACTTCTTTCCGCCGGTGGTCGACGACGCGTATCGTTACGGCCAAATCGCCGCCGCCAATTCGCTAAGCGATGTTTATGCGATGGGCGGCGTGCCAAAGACCGGGCTCAATCTGGTCGGCTACCCCGACGATCAGGACCCCGAGATGACTTGGCTGGGCGACATCTTGAAGGGCGGCGCCGAGCGGTTCGCCAAGGCCGGCGCCGTCATCCTCGGCGGACACACCGTGCGCGATGCCGAGATCAAGTTCGGCTACGCGGTCACCGGGCTCGTCCATCCGCAGAGAATCTTCACCAACGCCAACGCCAAACCGGGGGACAAGCTGATCCTGACCAAGCCGCTCGGCACCGGGTTTGTCACGACCGCTCACAAGCGCGGCGACGCGCCGGATGACCTGTTCGAAGCCGTCTGCCAAAGCATGATTCAGCTCAACGACATCGGCCGGGATGTGATGATCGAGTTCGGCGCCCATTCCGCGACCGACGTCACCGGCTTCGGCCTGGCCGGCCATGCTCTGGAGATGGCGCTTGGCAGCAAGGCGACGATCGTGCTCCATCTGTCGAAGCTGCCGATCTTCGCCGGCGTCGAAGCGTTCGCCTGCAAGCCGTACTTAACCCGGGCGAGCGCTACCAATGCGGCCTATGTCGAAAGCGAGTTGGCGAAGGAAGGCCGGCTCGACCCGGTCCGGCTGGAGATCTTCTACGATGCCCAGACCTCAGGCGGGATGCTGATTAGTTTGCCCGCCGACAAAGCCGACGCCGCAGTCGCCGCGGCAAAGGCACGCGGAGCGACCGCGACATGCGTGGTCGGCGAAGTGGTGGCGCGTGGAGCGAAGGCGATTGTGCTGCGACAGTGATTCGCCGCTTGCGGCTTAGCGCTCACCGCGAACGCAAAGCCGCAAGCGGCGCACGATCAGAACTCGACAAACACTTTCGGATAATGCGTGAGGTCGAGCCGTTCCTCGGAGGGCACCAGGCGAATGCCCCACTGTTGCATGGCCAGGGCGCCGAACAGAACCTCGATGGGCCGTTCGTCCTCGTCTTTGCCGATCTCGTCGATGACGAGCGCGTGCGTCGAAATCTTGTGGCCCTCATTGTCGGCATTGAGTGCCGCCCCTTGGTGTGTTTTCTTGGTACCGCCGCCGAGCGCTGACTTGAAAGCCTTTGGCAGCTTGAATGTCACAAGATGGGACGCCACTGCCGGCGTGACGTACGTATTCCGCGCTCCCGAATCAAACAGGGTCCAGAACTTCTTCCCGTTGACCTTGATGTCTTGGCGAATGCGACCCATGTCCGACCCTCCACGACGCCGATTCATGTCCTCTCAATGGCGACGATTCGCGCGGGAAAATCGATCCGGAGCAGATGGTGCCGCAGCGTGCGCGTACCAATCAGGATTTCGTCGCCGTCCACAAAGGTCGCTTCGGCTCGGACCGTTTGGCCATCGAAAGGGAAATCGACGAGAAAAAGATTCTCCTCGATCCGTTGATTTGCCGCCAATAGAGACGCCGCTCGGCCAACAAACTGAGGGTTTACAAACGGGCGGACGCGTTCAGGCAGTTCCAGTTCGCCGTTGAATCCGGTGTCAATGATCGCAGGCCAGACCTGCCCGCCGAGCCCTATCTCGATCACTGGGACGCCAGCCGTGCTGATCGTGCCGCTTATCAACGATGACCGCCCTTACGGTAATACGTTTCGGAACCCACGCGGATGAAAAACAACGGTGCGGCACTTCCGCCCGCGTCGCGTTGGGCGATCACATCCTGGATCGAGTCGCCAAACCAGATGGCGCCGCTAATCGGCTCGATTCCGGCAGTTTGGCCGATTTTCCCCGACAGATCATGGCGTCGCTGGTACTCCGACCATATCTGTTGGGCTCGTGCCGAATCGGCGTCAGTCCACTGAACCATGGTCGTCTCGATTCTCCACCGCGATTGGCATCGCCAACGATAAGAAAATCGGGGTGACAGGATTTGAACCTGCGACTTCGTGGTCCCAAACCACGCGCTCTAGCCAAGCTGAGCTACACCCCGCTGGTCGCGCTCGCCGGAAGCGAGCAGCTAAGCACTAACGCATTCTACTTGATCAAGCGAAACGAGTCCAGGAAGACCCCGACGTCCTTCTCCTTGCTGGCGAAGACCGGGCCGCCGCCGAGGACCATCACCTGAAACAGGCGATTCTCGACCAGGTAGATCCGCATGCGGGCGATGACCTCGCCGTCTTTTTCGATCATGATTTCGCGTCCCGGGTGCTTGCCGTCGAGTTTGATCGATCTAGCTTCACCCCGGAGTTTGCCGCGCGACTTCTCGATGGCCCCTTTGCATGCCTGCTCGAGGCGTTTGTCCTCGTCTTCGGGCTTGGCGTCGGCTTTTGCGTAGTCGGTGTAGCTGACGACAAACGACGAATCGAGCCGACCCTCCGCAATCCAAATCGTGACGCGCAACTCTCCCTTGGCGGTCTTGACCTGCTGCTCTTTTTTCACCGGCGTTCCCGGCATCGCGACAGCGAATCGACCCTCAGGTGTCTCGTGGAGTTTCCAATTCGGCGGCACGTTGTCCTGGGCGGCGCCAAGAATCAACGGCAATGTCAAGACTACCGGGCCTATCATGACGGACGCCCTCCGCGTGGATAGGGTTCACGAAGCCCAGGGGCGAGGTGCTCCGAGCCCCTGCGATCCCGGAGGTTCGGAGTACCTCACCTTCGGGCATCTCGAAAAAAAACGCTGGGGAGGATGGTCTCCCCAGCGTTTATTGTATCGCCTGTCTTCGTTTAGCGCCCGCCCGGCGCCATGCGGGCGCTAAACAGATTAGGGTCACTTCCGAAGCACTTCCAGCAGTCGTTCGAAGTCATCGTTGCTCTCGAAGCTCAGGACGAACTGCCCTTTGTCCTTGGCGCGAAGGCGGATCTCGACCTGCGTGGCGAGCTTCTGCCGTAGTTCACTTTCGATGCCGAGGACGTGAGCCGTTTTTTCGACCTGTGTCTCGGCAGCCGGTTCCTCATGGGCCGGCTCGTCGCGTGGGCCGTCCTTTTCTTCGCGGACGAGGGCTTCTGTCGCCTTGACGCTCAGGCCCATGGCGACGACTTGCTTGAACAAGGCGACCTGGCGATCCTTGCTCTTGACCCCCTTGAGCAGCTTGGCGTGGGCCTCGCTGATTTGGTTGAGTCGGATGCCGTCCTGCACCTCGGGAGCGAGTTCGAGCAGGTTGATGAGGTTGGTGATCGTCGAGCGGGCCAGGCCGAGCCGTTGGGCGAGCTGATCGTGGTTGAGCTTGAAGCGATCGAGATAGTCCTTGAAGCCGAGCGCTTTTTCGATCGGGTTGAGATCGGTGCGTTGGATGTTTTCGATGAGGGTCGCTTCGTAGGCTTCTTGATCGTTGAGATCGACGATGCGTATGGGAATCGTCTCCAGGCCGGCGTCATGGGCGGCGCGCAGCCGGCGTTCACCGGCCACCAGCTGGTACTTGTCGCCATGGTGCCGAACAACAATCGGCTGCAAGATGCCATGCGACTTGACGCTGGCGCAGAGGGATGCCAACTCTTCGTCGTCGAAGGTTTTGCGGGGTTGATGCGGGCTCGGGACGATCAGGTCGAGCGGAACCTGGGTGGCGTTGTCCGCCAGCGAGGTGTTGCCGCCGAGCAGGGCGTCCAGGCCTCGGCCAAGACGTTTCTTCTCCATGGTTGCCTCCGGTCCGGTTTGCCCCTCGTCCATGAGGGGTTCTCTGTTCCTGGCGCGACTGTAACATGGGCGGACCGCGGTTACAAGGTCGGTAGTAAAGCGGTTAGAAGCCAGGGTGCACGACATGGTTTGCCAACGGCACGGGAGGGTGAGGCTCCTGCCGAGCCGCGAGCCCGCGAAATACTCGATTTCGGACGAGTATCCTGTCGCTTCCGGCTCGGCAGGAGCCTCGCCCTCCCAAAGCAGGCCACGCAGACCATGTCGTGCACCCTGGAAGCCAAGGGCAGAGGTACTCCGAAACCCTGGGATACGAGAGAAGATGGGAATGTTCCGCGCGGAACATTCTTCCTGCCTGCCGCCAATGTTCCGCGCGGAACATGCGCCAAGGTCGCCCTATTCCTGGCCTTGGGAGTACGTCAGCCCTGACCTTGAGGGGTGGAATGTTCCGCGCGGAACATTGCCCCTCGCCTGCCCCAATGTTCCGCGCGGAACATGCGCCAGGGTCACTTGATCCCAGGGCTTGGGAGCACCGCAGCACTGGGCTTCTCGCCGAAAAAAAGTTGCTCTTTTTTTTCGCAAACAATTTGCATTAAGATACGCCCGTCGAATGAATGGAACCATTCGACCCAGGCCGGGAACACGGACGTCTCCGGGCTGCAAAAGAAGAGGAACGGTTGAACGCCACTCCACTTGCTTCGCACTCACCCATCGAACGACACGCTTTGATCCTCACCTGATCGCACCGTCTGAACGCGTCGCTCCCTCGGAGCGTCGCGAACCTTTTCTGCGCTGCCGACAGCATGCGTAACCGTGCTCCGTGCGCCTGCGAGGACCATTTTCTCGCACACGGAAGGAACAGAGAATGACTCGCGATCCCATTATTATTCGCGTCGACGCCACGGCCCAGAGCGGGTACGAACGGTTGGCCCGGTGCACGACGCTCGCTGCCGCCATTCAGCGCCGCCGGCGGCCGGTCTACTTCCTGTCGCAACTGGAGCCGAACTCACTGGCGATGGGCATCAAGCGGGGAGGCAACAACTGGATCCTCGCCGATCACCAGGCCGGTGGCGAAGAAGACGTACAGCAGCTACTGAATGAGATCGCGCGTCTGCATCCAGCGGCCGTCTTTGTCGATGCCGCCGACGTCAGCCACGATTACCTGGCCGAGGTCGCCGCCACGAATGTCCTCCTGGCGTCGATCGATCACTCCGCCTTCGTGCGTTTTCCGAGCGACCTGCTCATCAACCCGATGCTGGCGCCGGCGCGTGACGGTTATGAGTTCGACGCGAACACCCAGCTCCTGCTCGGCAAGCGCTATGCGTTGGTCCGTCCCGAGGTCCGCCGCCACCGTCCGACGCGCAGCCAAGAACCACCTCCCGTCGCCGTGGCCAATGGCACGACTATTCTCAGCCAGTACCGCGTCCTACTCGCGCTCGGCGAAGACGATCCGAATTGCATGACGGTCGAACTCGCCAAGCTGCTCGTCAACGCGCCGCGCGTCGGCAAGGTCGACATCATCGTTCGCCGCGAGCATCCGCAGCTTGAGGAGATCAAGGAAATGGCCGAGTCAAACAAGGAAGCCCTGTCGCTCGCCTTGGAGCCGGCCGAGATCGCCAACCGCATCACACGCTGCCATTTCGCGCTCACCTCCGGCAGCGGCTGGTCGCTCGAGTTGGCCTGCGTCGGCGTGCCACAATTGTTGCTGCTACAGAACGAGATGCACTGGCCGAACGCTCAGCGTTTGGAAGATGAAGGCGCCGCGTCGATCCTCGGCTGGCACGAGAACACGTCTGCCCAGACCATTCGCCAGGGTGTACAAAACCTCATTACCGACGCCCTGGAACGCAAATCGATGGCCCGCTGTGGCCGAAAGCTCATCGATGGACGAGGTCCGGACCGCCTGGTCAACGCGATGGAAATCATGCTCAATCCGGCACATCCGATCGAAGCGCTATCGCGAGCGGCGTGATCATCGCCCGTTTACGTTGAGCGGCCGCATGGCGCCATGCGGCCGCTCAACGTAAACCCATACAATTATTCCCACACAAACTCACACCAGGATTAACACCCATGACCGACTACCGCATCGAAAAAGATTCCATGGGCGAAGTGAAGGTTCCCGCGCAGGCGTACTACGGCGCCCAAACGCAAAGGGCCGTCGCCAACTTTCCGATCTCGCACATGCCCTTGCCGAAGAGGCTGATTCACGCCCTCGGCCTGATCAAGGCGGCCGCGGCCCAGGCCAATCTCGACCTGGGCAAGCTCAAGCACGACATCGCCGATCCGATCATCGTCGCTGCTCGCGAAGTCGCCGCCGGCAAGCACGACAAGGAGTTCCCGATCGACGTCTACCAGACCGGATCGGGCACGTCGAGCAACATGAACGCCAACGAGGTCATCAGCAATCGCGCCATCGAGATCATCGGCAAGAACCGCTTCGAGGCCAAGAAGCCGATCCATCCCAACGATCACGTCAACATGGGGCAGTCGACCAACGACATGTTCCCGACGGCGATCCACGTCGCGACCGCTCAAGCCATCCACAAAGGCTTGATCCCCAACCTGCAGCACTTCTTCGGCGTGCTCACCGAGAAGGCCAAGGAGTGGGACGGCATCATCAAGATTGGCCGCACGCATCTGGCCGACGCGACGCCGATTCGGTTGGGCCAGGAGATCAGCGGGTTCGCCAGGCAGATCGAGCTGTGCATCGACCGGGCCAAGCGAGCGCTACATGCGGTCGTCGAGTTGCCGGCGGGCGGGACGGCGGTCGGCACCGGCATCAACACGCACCCGGAGTTCGGCGCCAAGGTCGCCTCGATCCTGGCGAAGGAGACCGGCGTCCCGTTTGCCGAGGCGCTCAATCACTTCGAAGCCAACGCCAACCGCGACGGCCTGGTGGAATGCTCGGGCGAGTTGCGGGCCATAGCGGTCAGCCTGTTCTCGATTGCCAACAACATCCGCTGGCTCGGCTCCGGCCCCCGCTGCGGCTTCTTCGAGGTGATCCTTCCCGATCTGCAGCCCGGGTCCTCGATCATGCCCGGCAAGGTCAATCCCGTCATGTGCGAATCGATGATGCAAGCCTGCGCCCGCGTCCTCGGCAACGATCAGTGCATCGCCTTCTCCGGCGCCACCGGTGGGCAGTTTCAGCTCAACATCATGATGCCGGTGATGGGCCTGGCGATCATCGAGAGCGTTGAACTTTTGAGCGCGAGTGTAAAGGCGTTTATCGATTTCTGCGCTCTGGAGATGGAGGCGAACAGGGCAGCCTGCGAGAAACAGGTCGAATGGTCGATGGCCATGGTCACCAGCCTCAACCCGCTCATCGGCTACGACACCGCCGCATCAATCGCCAAGGAAGCATTCAAGATCGGCAAAACCGTGCGCGACCTGTGCCTGGAGAAGATCAAGTCCGGCACGCTCAAGAAAAAGGACAGCGACGCCGTCGTGACCGAAGCGGAGCTGAACAAGGCGCTGGATCCGCGCGCGATGACGGAGGCGTCGGGGTGAAGCCTATCCAAGCTCGCGGATGAGCGCAGCGAACCTGCGGGATGGCATGAAGAACTCGATCTTCGACGTATAGTGGAAACTTGATGTCGGGAGGCGCCGATGCGTGTCATTGTCGGACTTGTTGTCCTTGCGTCAGCAATGTCGGCGTGCACCAGCCGCAACGATGCCGCTGCAGACGAAGCATGGAAACGTGGTAATGGTTATCGCGACCGAAAGGAATTCGACAAGGCAATCGAAGCACAAACCGAGGCGATACGACTAAAGCCTAATTGGTCAGACCCTTACTACGAACGGGCAATGGCCTTTGTCGGAAAAAATGATCACCAGGCGGCAATCGCCGACTTTGATTCAGCAATTCGACTCGACCCGTCACATTCAATGGCCTACTTTGACCGGGCTAATTCTTGGGCTGATTTAAAGGAATTCGACAAAGCAATTGCCGACCTCACGGAGACAATTCGCTTGGATCCGACTTATTGGCGAGCCTACAACAATCGCGGGTGGTGCTGGCTCGAGAAAAATAACCACGAGCGAGCGATTGCGGACCTGGATGTTGCGATACGCATGGCCCCGAAAGATCATGTTGCTCTCGGCAATCGCGGCCGAGCTTGGAATGAAACGAGGCAATTTGACAAGGCGATCGCCGATCTTACAAAGGCAATTCAGCTGGCGCCGACCTCGGCATCTTACTTTCGCCGCCGAAGCGTTGCCTACAAAGGGAACGGCGACGCTGCGAAATCACAGGCAGATTTTGACGAGGCCGTGCGACTCAATCCAAAATTTCGTAATTTTCCGTCATAATGCGTACTACTCGCAGGGCATTGTGAACGGATTGAACTGCGGAGGCGCCAATGCGATTGTGCCGATATCAATTCGCCAAAACGGCCGAGGTGGCGATTTTTGACGACCAGCGCGTCATCAGTGTCAACGGCGCTGCCAAGGCATTGAAGATAAAGCTGCCGACGGCGGATTCGCCTTGCATCCTCGACTACCTGGCGCCGCATGGACGGTCGGCGAAGGCGGTGCAAAGGCTCTTGGAGCGGTTCGCAGAGCTGCCAGCGGTTCAGCGGCGGCGCTTGAGCCAGCCTATTCGCGCGGGACGACTCAAGGTTCCCGTCCCCGACCCGAATAAAGTGATCTTGCTAGCGGGGAATTACGGTGCTCATATCCAGGAGGGCGGCGGCGTCGCGCATGAACGCGCCGACACGTTCCCCTATTTCTTCTGGAAACCGCCCACGACCACGCTCACGGACCCAGGCGCCCCAATCCGCATCCCACGCATCTCGCCGGACCATATCGACTGGGAAATCGAGCTCGGCGTCATCATCGGCCGAACCGCTCGGCACGTGAACGAAAAGGACGCTCTTCGGTATGTCGCCGGCTACACGGTCTGCAACGATATCTCCGATCGCCGATTCCACATTAATCCGCAGCGAAAACAGCGCGAGAAGGATGGGTTCTTCGACTGGCTGCACGGGAAATGGCACGACACCTTTTTACCGATGGGCCCCTGCGTGCGCTCCGCCGCATCGATGCCAGATCCTCAGAAGCTGCACATGGTGTTAAGAGTGAATGGCAACGTAATGCAGGACGCCAACACGGGGCAGATGGTTTTCCCGGTCGCAGCACTCATCAGCATCCTGTCGAGCGTCGTCACGCTCGAGCCAGGAGACATCCTCGTCACCGGCACGCCGAGCGGGGTCGGTCACGCCCGCAAGCCGCCGATTTACTTGCGCCCGAAAGACCAGGTCGAAGCCGAGATTGAGAGCATCGGCGTATTATGCAACCCCGTGCTCGCGGAGAAATAAGACAAGGCGAACCACCCAAGCTGGGTCCCATCTAGCTCTCAAGAGGAACCTCAACATGCCACGCTTCCTCATCCTATCTGTGTTCATCTGTGTTCATCTGTGGTTGATTCCGCCGGCGTCCGCTCAGCCCAAACCCGTGCCGCGGGTGCAAGCCGTGCCGCAGCCGTATGATCAGGTGTCGTTTCAGCAGGGCGGCATCGAGATCGCGCGATTTCACTTCGGCAACACGCTGAAACGGCCGTTCGTGTTTCCGGTCATCGGGCCGAGCGGGGCGCCGCTGACGCGCATGGGGCATCCGCATGATCCGGTCGGACATAGCCATCACAACTCCGTGTGGATCGCTCACAATGACGTCAACGGCGTCTCCTTCTGGGCCGACCGCGGCAAGAACACAGGAACGATCGTCCATCAGCGTATCGAAAAGTTGACCGACGGCGACACCGAAGCGTCGGTCACGTCGCTTAATCACTGGATCGACGACGCGACGAAAAAGGTGCTTCTCGTCGAACGCCGCAAGACAACCGTCTCCCCTCTTCCCCCGGGAGAGGGGCCGGGGGTGAGGGGCGAATGGTTGCTCCTTCTCGATCTACAACTCGAATCGAAAGAAGCAGTCACCCTGGGCAAAACCCCGTTCGGCATCGTCGCGGTGCGCATGGCCAAGTCGATCGGCGTCAACGACGGCGGCGGCACGATTCGCAACTCAGGCGGCGCCGTCAACGAAAAGGAAGTCTTCTGGAAGCCGGCGAAATGGGTCGATTACTCCGGCGCCATCAAGGACAAGACTGTCGAGGGGATCACGCTATTCGATCATCCGTCGAATCCGAATCATCCGTCGGTATTTCACGTGCGCAACGATGGCTGGATGGGCTCGTCGCTGACGTTTGCCGAGCCGCGCAAGATTGAGCCGGGCAAGTCCCTGCGGTTGCGTTATGGGGTGTATGTGCACGCGGGAATGCCGAGCGTCGAGGCGTTGGAGGCCAGGTGGTCGGCGTTTGCGAAGGCGGAGTTGGTGGATTTGACGCCGGCAAAGAAGAAGTGAACGGCTTTGCGTTTAGCGCTCGCAGGGCGAGCGCTGAACGCAAGCGGCGTGCACTACTGGTCCTTCTTGGGCGCGTCCTTCTTGTTCTTGCCTTTGCCGAACCCGCCGAACCCGCCGAAGCCCTGTTGCTGGAAGGTGAATTCCTCGCCGATCATTTCGCGCCACGCAGTCTTTTGGCTGGCGGAAAACGAAGCGACGATCTTGTCGCGAGTCTCTGTGCGGAGCTTGGCGCGTTTCTCCTGAGCTTCCTGCGTGAAGCCCTTGAGCTCGGCCGCTTCCTTGGCGTAGTCTTCGAGTGCGCCGGTGACGGTTGCCTTTTGATCGGCAGTCAACTTGAGCGTCTTCTGCACGTCAGCGTCTTTGAAGGCGTTGTTGCCTTTCTGTTGCAGTTGGATTTGCTTGAAGCGCTTGAACTGGCTTTCGGTCAGGACCTTGGAGATAGCCACCATGACCTCGGCCGGGACTTTGGCGAGCTGCTCATCGGTGACTTCGAGTTCCTTTTTGACATCGTCGCGGTAGAGGAGATTGAGCGGGGTTTGCTGGCCGCCGAAGGCGCCGCCACCGAAACCGCCTTGGAAAATGCCTTTTTTCTTGTCGTTAGCTTGCGGGCCATCGACAAACGCGGCACTCAGAATGAGCAAGGCGGCGCCCGCGATCAGGAAACTGACTCGACGCATAGTTCGACCTCCGTTGAAAAGGGGATGACATGGATGTTCCGAGAGGTTGCCCTCACTGCCTATCTTGAATAAGACGCGGGGAGAAAGCAATGAAAAAAGCGTGAGAAATTGATGAGTCGCCGCTTGCGGCTTCGCGCTCGCCTGGCGCCGCGAAACGCGCTGCCGCGCGAGCGAGAAGCCGCAAGCGGCAAAAACGACGGAGTCCATGATGGCTCAAGAAACGCTCGGCGATGACATCCTCTTCGCGCCCATCCGCGACCTGGCCGAGCGGCTGCGTACGCGCCGGCTCACGTCGGTCGCTTTGACCGAGGCGTATCTCGATCGGCTGCAGAAGGTCGGGCCAAGGCTCAACGGCGTGGTCACGCTCATGCGTGATTCCGCGCTCAAGGAAGCCCGAGCGGCCGACGAGCAGATTCGCGCCGGCAAATACCGCGGCCTGTTGCACGGGATTCCCTACGGCGCCAAGGACTTGCTCGCCACCCGCGGTGTTCCGACGACGTGGGGCGCCGAGCCGTTCCGTCGCCAAACGTTTGACTATGACGCCACGGTGATCCGCAAACTGCGCGACGCCGGCGCCGTGTTGCTCGGCAAGCTTGCGATGGTCGAGCTGGCGGGATCGTTCGGCTACAACAATGCCGACGCGTCGTTCACTGGCCCGTGCAAGACGCCGTGGAATCTGGGCTACTGGTCGGGCGGTTCGTCGTCGGGTTCCGGGGCTTGCGTGGCCGCCGGACTGTGCGCTTTCGCCATTGGCTCGGAGACATCGGGGTCGATCATCACGCCTGCGGCGTACTGCGGCGTGGCCGGGCTGAGGCCGACGTTTGGGCGCGTGAGCCGCTACGGCGCCATGCCGCTGTCGTGGACGCTCGACAAGCTCGGGCCGATGTGCCGATCCGCCGATTGCTGCGGCATCGTGCTCGCCGCCATCGCCGGCCGCGATGCCAAGGATCTTTCGACGGTTGCCAAACCGTACGCCTGGCCGGAGGCGCGCCGCGACCCGAAAATGAAATACCGCGTCGGCGTGATTCGCGGCTCGACGACGGGCATCCAGCCGGCGGTGCGCGACAACTTTCGCGAATCGGTCAAAGTGCTAAGCCGCTTCTGCGACATCACCGAGGACGTGGCTTTTCCGGAGCTCCCGTTCGGACCCGCCGTCAGCGCCGTCATCAATGCCGAGGGCGCGAGCGCGTTTCGTGAGCTGATCGAAAGCGGACGGATCAACGACCTGCGCACCGCGCAAATGAAGACCAACGCGGTCGCGGCATCGATGACGCTGGCGGTCGATTACTTGCAGGCGTTGCGGATTCGGACGCAGATGAAGAAGGAGATGGACGCCGTCTATGCGAAATACGACGCACTCATGGCGCCGGCCCGGACCACCGTAGCGTACCCAATCGATCGCAACTTCAGCGAAGCCTATGTCAACTTTCGTGGCGGCCCGCCGATTATCCCAGCCGGAAACCTCGTCGGGCAACCGGCGATCGCCATCCCCAATGGCTTCGGGCCCAACAATCTGCCGACCGGGATTCAGTTCACGGGGAAAGTATGGAGCGAAGCGCGGCTATTGAGCCTCGCCCATGCCTATCAGCAAGCGACCGAGTGGCACCGCCGCAGGCCGAAGATGTGAGTTGATTCGATGTTCACGTTTAGCGCTCGCATGGCGCCAAGCGAGCGCTAGACGTAAACGGATTACGGGAACAAGAATCCGATGCCGGTGATCGCGCCCGCCTGGCCGACAAGACCGGTCACGCTAAAGCGTTCGCGCGGCAAAAGGAGCGGCGCCGGATCGCTGGGCAAACATTTCCCGACGTTACAATCATAATTTCGGAATTCGCTGAAGGCGTGATACGGCAACAACAGCGTGTCGTAATAAAAGACCCCCAAGCACACCGCCGGCGTCAACACGCCCAGGCTATGGCCGGTGCGTTCAAAGTTCGGCTGCTCCCAGAAGAGCCGACCGTGGCAGACATAGCACGGTTCAACGGTCTCGGTCATGCGCTGGAAGTTGCGCGGCTTATACGGCTCCTTGCTGATGACGATGTCTTCGGGAAAGATCGCCCGGCCGCCGCCTTTTTGCTTCTTCATGTCCTGGGCGAGACGCTCGAAGAATTGCGCTTCTGATTCACGCAGGAAGAGACGTTGCGGCCCCGGCAGATCGGTGCGAACGATCGGATCGTAGGTTTCATCAACCCCCTTGGGCCGGCGTTCGGGCGGGACGACGCCCGGTTTGCCCAGGATCTCGCGAAACTGGGCCGGGATCACGGCGGAATCGTTGCGCGGCCGCGCCGGCTCGAATCGAGGCGTAATCACCTCGATGCCGGGCGATTGCGCAGCAGCCGTGGCCTGGAAAAAGAGCGAGAGGACCAATGCACTAATTGTCGTCAGCGCCGGCTGGGCCGACGCCGCGAGACGAGTAATTGGGCGCTTCCTGCGTGATAAGGATGTCATGAGGATGGCTCTCCTGCACCGTGGCTGCGCTGACCATGATGAACTTCGTCTTGGTCCGCAGCTCCTCAATGTTTTTCGTTCCGCAATAACCCATGCCCGCGCGCAACCCGCCGACCAGCTGATACACGAACGGGGCCAGATTACCCTTGTACGGGACTCGGCCTTCGACGCCTTCGGGGACCAGCTTGCCGTTCGGGTTCGTCCCTTGCCGATAGCGTTCGCTTGATCCGGCGACCATGGCTCCGATTGATCCCATGCCGCGATACGTCTTGAAGCTGCGGCCTTTGTAGATGATGAGCTGGCCGGGGCTTTCGTGCAAGCCGGCGAGCAAGCTTCCGAGCATCACTGTGTTTCCGCCGGCGGCGAGGGCTTTGACCAGGTCGCCGGAGTAGCGGATGCCGCCGTCGGCGATAATCGGCACACCGCTGTCCTTGAGCCCTTCGCAAGCGTTGGCGATAGCAGTGATCTGCGGCACGCCGACGCCGGAAATGACGCGCGTCGTGCAGATCGACCCGGGCCCGATGCCCACCTTGACCGCGTCGGCGCCGGCCTTGAGCAACGCCTTCGCTCCTTCCGCCGTCGCCACATTGCCCGCGATCACGTCGATATCGAAGCGTTTCTTCAACTCGCGAACGGTTTCGATGACGTTGCTCGAATGTCCGTGTGCCGAATCGACGACCAGGACATCGACCTCGGCTTGAATCAAGGCATCGGCCCGTTCAAAATCGTGCACGCCGATCGCCGCCCCGACACGCAATCGCCCGCGCCGGTCCTTGCAAGCGGACGGAAAGGCCTTCATCTTGTCGATATCGCGAATGGTAATGAGGCCCCTCAGTTTATACTTTTCGTCCACAAGAAGTAATTTCTCGACTTTATTTTCCGTCAAAATCCGTTCAGCTGCTACAAGGGTCGTATTTTCCGGCGCCGTCACCAGATTATCTTTGGTCATGACCTCGGCGAGACGTTGCTGGTTGTTGGTGATAAACCGCAAGTCGCGCTTGGTGATGATGCCTTTGAGATGCCCATCGACCGTGATCGGAATGCCCGAGATGTGTTGATCTTCCATGATCTTCCGGGCAGCTTCGACGGTGGCGTCCGGGTTGAGCGTGATCGGATCGGTGATGATGCCGTTCTCGCTGCGCTTCACCTTCTCGACCTCGCGGGCCTGCATCTTGGTGTCCATATTCTTGTGGATGATGCCGATGCCGCCTTCTTGCGCCAGGGCGATCGCCAGTTCCGATTCAGTGACCGTGTCCATTGGCGAGCTGACGATCGGAATATTCAGGCCAATATTTCGTGTGAGCTTGGTGCGGACATCGACGTCGCGGGGCAGAACTTCGCTGTAGCCGGGTTCGAGCAGAACGTCGTCGAAAGTGATGCCTTGATATGCGATACGCTCTTGCATGGTGAAATCTCCAGGCGATGGAGGTTTCTTGGTTATTATAGCAATCCCGCCGCTTGCGGCTTCGCGCTCGCTGTATGACTTCGATTGCATTCGATTCCATGTGGCGAGCGCGAAGCCGCAAGCGGCGAGAGTGTATATAATGAAAACAGATGTGGGTTCCTCCTGCGCCACACTAAAAACAAGGACTCCCTCCATGCTCGATCTCATCAGCGAAATCCGCCAGCTCAAGAAAGAAAAGAACGCAACGATCCTCGCTCACTACTACCAAGACGGCGACATCCAGGACCTTGCCGACTTCACCGGCGATAGCCTCAACCTGGCCCGCGCCGCCACCAAGGTCGAGACCGACACCATTGTCTTCTGCGGCGTGCATTTCATGGCCGAGACGGCGAAGATGCTCAATCCGAAAAAGCGCGTTCTGCTCCCCGACCTGGAAGCCGGCTGCAGCCTGGCGGAAAGCTGCCCGGCCAACAAGTTGGCGCGATTTCAAGAAATGCTGCGCGAGAATGGCAGACGCTTCCAGACCGTCGCCTACATCAACAGCACCGCCGCCGTCAAAGCGCTGTGCGATTGGATCGTGACATCCGGCAACGCCGAGGAGATCATTCGCCGCGTGCCGGCCGATCAGGAAATCCTGTTCGTGCCCGATCGCCATCTTGGCCAATACCTGGAAGAAGTGACCGGCCGCAAGATGATCCTGTGGAACGGCTCGTGCATTGTCCACGAGATCTTCAGCGTCGGCGATCTGCTTACGCTCAAGAAAAAAATCCCGAATGGCATCACGATCGCCCATCCAGAATGTCCCGCGAACATCCGCGAACACAGCGACTTCGTAGGCGGCACTGAGGCGATGCTCAAGTACATCGCTGGTTTTGAGGAGTCCCAAGACTTTCTGGTCGCCACCGAAGCGAACATGATGTGGCAAATGCAGAGTAAGTTCCCGCAACATCGCTATCATCCAGTCCCCGGCATCAGCTGCGCTTGCAACAAATGCCCGCACATGGCTCGCAACACGCTTGAGAAGGTCCGCGACTGCCTGCTCAAGGGCCAACCGGAGATCGCCTGGCAGCCGGAATTCGCCAAAGCCCGCGAGGTGGTGCAACGGAGTTTGTTGAATTGACTTTTTTCGTTTAGCGCTCGCATTGCGCCATGAGCTAAACGAAGAGTTGGCACATCCATTCGATGACACGCGACGCCTTTCTGATGACACATTTCGTTTCGCCAGGTCCAACGGTCGGCCCGGTTTCCCATCTCTCATCCGATTGAAACCAAACAGCTTGCGACGATTGGCACCTACAAATCGTCCAAACCGGCACGCACCGTGCATTCTCCTCTTCCCATGAACAACAACCAATGCCCTCCCCGAAGCCAAGGAGTCTGCCATGACCCGTTTCTTCATGCTCAGCCTGATCGCCATGACCGTTGGAATCGCCAGCCTGCACTGTCTCGAAGCCGATGCGTCGCCGCCCGATTTGAACAAACTCAAGGACCTCGTCGCCGCCAAGAAAAAGAAAGCCGACCCCGTCAAGGACAAATCGAAGACCGACGCCAAAGATAAGGACAAGGACAAGTCGAAGGACAAAGACAAAAGCAAGGACAAGAAAGACAAGAAGGGAAACAACAATCCCGACCGCCAGCGCAACACCGGCGAAGTGCTCAACGCGGTCAAGGACATCATCCTCGGCCTGCGAGGCAATCCCAACGGCCCCGGCGGCGACTTCGGCGGCGGCAGCGAGCCCGCACCAGCCCCCGAACCACAGCCCGCCAAGGACGAGACCTTCCCCAAGGGCGATCCAACACCCAAGGACTCCATTCAAGACAACAAGAACGACGACAAGTCGCCTCCAAAAACAACCGACACGGCCAAGGACGACAAGGAACCCGGCGAATCCGGTGAGCGCGAACAGGTTTTCACCCGCCGATTCCTGAAAGTCAAGAACGACGCCGACGTGTCGATCAAGGTATACGTGCAGTTCCGCGGCCTCGACGACAAGAAGTGGACCTGGATTCCTGCTGACCCGAACGAAGGCCAGGACGCCCTGGTGTTCGAGATCAAGCCGGGCCAGGAACGCGTGTTGATGTACGCGGGGCAAAAGATCGCCGCCAGCCGAGTGCGCATCTGGGCCGTCGCCGGCAAAGATCGCTGGGAAGACTATCGCCAAAAGGACCTTTGGCTCGTCCCCGAAGTCGATCCTCGCGGTGAACATCGCTACAACGCCACCGAGATGCGGACCTTCACGCACACCTTCGGCAATGAAGTAGCCGGCGATCGCTAATCAACTCCTTGGGGAAGGTGTTGTTCCTGATAGACGGCGGCGAGTGTCGAAGGGCACTCGCCGTCGTCGCTTTACGCGCTGATTCGTTTGGTGAGTAGGAAGCCCAGGGGTGAGGTACTCCGAACCCCTGGGATCGGGGCCATCGGTCTTCTATACGCAAAAAAATCCTCGAACGGTTGTCACGGTAATTAACTGCCCGCGTATGTACTATGTCGCAACCAATACTGAATCGAACAACCTAAAAAGGAGAACTGTCATGGAGTACCAATTCGAGGCAACCACGAACGGCTGGCGAGTCTACTGGGGCGTTGATCCGCAAGTCAAAGAAGTCGAGACGCCTCGCTGCAACCAAGCCGAAGTGCAAGCCAAGCTGCCCAAGCCGGCTGTCACCGAGGAGCCGTTGGATGTCGTGACGATCGCATAATTCGTGAATCTCAAATTGAGACAACGGCGGCGCGTGTTGCAAAGCACGCGCCGCCGTCTCTTTTTCGTGCCGATAGAATGACCCGAAGCCCAGGGGTGAGGTACTCCGAACCCCTGGGATCGGAACTACATCAATGATTCGCGCCATCGTCTATGACGCCGTCGGCACCTTGATTCAGGTTCAACCGTCCGTGGCCGCCATCTATGCCGAGGTCGGTCGGCGCCATGGGAGCTCGCTCGCTGTCGAGGAAGTGCGCCGACGCTTTCCCGCGGCCTTTGCGCGCCAAGAACAACTCGACCGCGATGCTGGTTGGCGCACCGATGAATTACGTGAAATGAACCGCTGGCGCCAGATCGTCGCTGAGGTGCTCGAGGATGTCGCCGACGTTGACGCCTGTTTTGCCGAGTTGTTTACCGCCTTCGGGCAAGCGCCGGCTTGGTCGTGCGAGCTGGATTCGGTCGGGCTGATCGAGACCATGCATCTACGCGGCATCCGCCAGGCGCTGGCGTCCAACTTCGATCGGCGACTTCGTCAGGTCATCGCGCCGTTGCCGATCGCGCCATATCTTGATCCGGTTGTCATCAGCTCGGAAGTCGGCTGGCGCAAACCGGCTCGGCAATTCTTCGAGCATGTCGTTGGATCCTTGGCGCTATTGCCGAGCGAGATCCTGTTCGTCGGCGATGACCTTGGCAACGACTACGAGCCGGCCCGCGCGTCCGGCATGCAGGCGGTGCTGTTTGATCCGCACGGAAAATCGTCGAATATTCAACGAGTGGAACGATTGATTGATGTGGCTGATTTCGTTTAGCGTCCGCAGGGCGCCCTGCGGACGCTAAACGAAGAAGGGCTACGCCGCCAGCGGTTTGGATCGGGCCAAGCTGGCGATTTCGCACGTGATAAGATCTTGCACCAGCCGGTCGGCGCTCGGGCGATCGGCGGAATCGCGCGACAGCATGCGATCGATCAATTCGGTCAACGACGCCGGTGCGTTGGGCAGGCAATCGGTCAAGAGCATCGGATCGTCGCTTCGGTGACGACGCATCGTTTCCAGCGGCGTGCCGGCAGGGTAGGGGAGTTGGCCGGTGAGCATTTCGAACAGCGTTGCGCCGAGGCTGAAGATGTCCGAGCGCAGATCGTCTTCGGGTTCGCCGCCGCACAGTTCCGGTGCGAGGTAGTTGACGGTGCCGAGCAAATAGCCCTGATCGTGAAAGGCGGAGTTTTCACCGGGACGGTGGGCGTAGCCGAGGTCGAGCAGGATGGCCGTGCCGACGTTGACCAGGCGAATGTTATCGGGCTTGACGTCGGCATGAATGAAGCCCTTGCGATGCAGCGCGGCGAGGGCCTCGGCAATCTGCCTGGCGACCCACAGAGCGGACGCTTGATCGACCGCATAATCGCGGCGCATGCGGCGGCGCAGCGATTCGCCGGCGAGATGCTCCATGACGAGGTAATGCGGCGGCGTTAGCACATGGGCGTCGAGAATGCGTACCAGCTGCGGATGCCGAACGGCAAGCCCGCAGCGAGCCTCGCGCTGCAAAAGCTTGACGGCCACCGAGTGCTCCTGCCAATCGGGCCGAAGCACCTTGACGGCGCACGGGAAATCGGTGTCTTGTTCGCGAGCTGAATAGACGGTGGTCGTAACGCCGCCGCCGAGGCAGGTGAGCAGTTCGTAGCCGGGAATGGTCGGCAATGCCGTCATGGCGCAGTGTGAACGTCGGTGAAATGAGCGGGACTTGATGAGAGTATCGGAAAGGCAAACGGGGGGACTTGAGCAAATGCCGCTTGCCTTTAGTTGAGCGGGAGGTTTTTTCCTCACCTCTCCCAGAGGGAGAGGGGGGGTAAATCAATTCCTGCCGATCGCCTTAGCGTTCGCTCGGCGCCTCGCGAACGCTAAACGGCAGACGGATCGCTTTTAGAACAACACGACGAACGCGATGAGCGCGATCACCACGCCCACGCACGGAATGATCCAGAACTGCGTCCAATCGGTCTTGCGAGTCGTCAGTCCGGTCTGCGGATCTTTCTCTTCCTTGGTGGCCCACTCGTTCAGCCAGCCGGACGCCTCGGTGCCAAGCCACATGCCAAGGCCATAGGTGAGAACCGCGAAGAGCGCCTGTCCGCTGGCGGCGATATCCTTCGGCGCGGTTTTGTCGACATAAATAAACCCGGCGGCGAAGAAGAAGTCGAAGCAGATCCCATGCAGCGAAATGCCGAAGAGCAAGATCGGAAACGGCGCCCGTGAGGCAAAGATTGCATAGCGGACTCCCCATGCCGCCATGCCGATCGCCAAGACCCACTTCATGCTCATCGCATCGAGAAACCACGGCAAAAGCAACAGGAAGATGATTTCCATCCATTGGCCGATCGTCATCAGCGGTCCAACGTTCTCCGGCTTGACGCCTGCATCGCTCTCCAAATACAAAGCCGTCCAACCGTAGTAAAATGCCAGCGCCAGGGTAATGAAAAACGAGACGCCGAAGAACACCGCGAACGAAAAATCGCTAAGCAGATTGATCGCTTTCCAAAACGGAATCTCGCCCGTTCCCTTCGGCGGCGTGTGCGGCAGGAAGAACGAATACACGCCAAGGACCAGCGACAGACCGGCGGCGAGCAAGATCGGCCGATTGTTCACCGGTTCTCCCGCCTTGAGCATGAGCCGCAGCGCCAGGCCCGCGACGATCCAACCGATTGTGCCCAAGACGCGAATTGTCGGAAAATCGCGCTGCCCGTCCGGGACGTTCACAAACGTCACGGAGCCAGAAAGCGCCAACGTCGGACCGTAGACCAGCGCGTAGGCGAGGGCGACCCAATAAAAGGCTCGCGCCGTTTGTAATTGCGCCATCCAATATAACAGTCCAGCACCGATCAGATGAAGCACGCCCATCAGTTGCTCGCTGGCAAAATAGGCGTCCGCGATCGTGCCGACGAACATCGGCGAGATGACCGATCCGAGCGACATGGTCGCATAGATGCTGCCGATATCTTTGCGCGAGAATTGCATTGAGTTCAGATAGTTGCCCAGGACTACGAACCACGCGCCCCAGATCGCGAACTCCAGGAAGTTCATCACTGACAGTGGAATTCGCACCGCCATTTCCAGCGCGGGTTTCTCGGCAGCAGCTTGCGCGAACAAGATCATCGTGTCCACGAATCGTCTCCTCGTGCATTGCTCGTACAATGGAACAGGCTGCCATGTTAGGCGCAAACGCGCGACATTGCAAGCGCCAAGCGGGGAAAAATCAAGGTCGGCGCGGTGACATCCCAGGGGTTCGGAGTACCTCGCCCCTGGGCTTCCGGAGGGGCAACCTCATGCAGATCGATTTCTACGGGATACGCTTCGAGGCCTCGCGCATCACCGCCATCCTCTGGACGCCCTGGCGAGCATCCGCACTGGAACATCGGCTCTTCAACGAAATCAAGCAGCTCCCAGGCGTCCAACTGGAATCGACGCCCGAGGAACT
>Ga0194128_10001571_pt1 | contig 39471 bp, 35 predicted proteins | sample TA2KigCa65mmetaG_FD_148650 | JGI IMG/M metagenome (GOLD analysis project Ga0194128, IMG submission 148650) | Freshwater microbial communities from Lake Tanganyika, Tanzania - TA2015037 Kigoma Deep Cast 65m | ecosystem: Environmental > Aquatic > Freshwater > Lake | place: Tanzania: Lake...
ATCGCTGCTCGCCGATCTCGCCACGCTCACCCGCAACACCGTCCGCTTCGGCCGCGCAGCCTCCTTCCCGGTGCTCGCCACCCCGACCGAAATCCAGCGCCGCGCACTCGATCTGCTCGCCGTCAAGCCCAGCCTGTAGTCAGGACCCGCAGACAAACGCGAGTCACATCAGTGGCTTGGTCAAAATTCGGGCAAAGTTCAGACTAAGCGCCGGCGTCGTCACGCCGCGACCTCGGGTAGGAGGTACTGCCCTCCTGCCAATGACTCAGGAATGCGACGGCGCGCCCGGTTCAAAAGTACTAGAGAGCACCCAGCCGCTTGCGGATGCGCGCCAGGAAGGCGCCGCGGCTGCCGGCGGTCGACCGGTCCATGCTGTAATGCGCCAGCCAGAGCTTGCGGCAGCGTCGGCGGCACAGGGCACGCACGCCACGCATGATGGTGGTGCGGCCGGGATTGCCCATCAGCGTGAGCCAGAACCACGAGGCGCCTGCGGTCGTGACAACAACCAGAAATTCGATGTTGTCCATCAGGCCGCGAATGGCCGAGCCGTCCGATGGCAGCGTGAAGGTGACGTGAGGCAACCACACGCGGTCGAGCCATCCCTTGAGGATGGCCGGCAGCCCATACCACCAGGTCGGATAGACGAAAACGAGCGCCTGAGCCCAGCGGATGTCCCGGACGTGTTCGTGTACGGGCCCCTCGTTGGTGCCGGGCAGGTGATAGGCGAGCCGCTCGGCGCGCGACATCACCGGATCGAACTGTTCGGCATAGAGATCGATCTGGCGCACCTCGTGGCCTGCCGACTGCAAGGCGTCGATCGCCGTGGCGCGCAGTGCGGCACAGAAGCTGGTATCGACGGGATGGGCATAGACGACGAGGCAGCGCATGATCCGGTTGCCGTCTAGCCCTTGTCCGCGGCAGCGGGAAACAGATGAGCAAGCTGGCGCGAGCCGTCGTAGTCAGGGCGCTCCCACGCGATCATCTTGCCGGGATTGAGCAGCCCGAGCGGATCGGTCTCGCGCTTGAAGGCGAGCTGGACGGGATCGACCTTCTTCATGCCGCCCTCTTCCAGCGTATAGGCGTGCGGGCTGAAGGTCGGGCAGCCTTCGGCTTCGAAGGTCGCCTCGATCTCCCTGAGCCGCTCCTCGCCGGTGAAACGGATGAGCGGCAGGCCGTAGCACGCGACCTGCCCATCGAATCGTACGAACTCCAGATGATGCATGACGTCGTCACCGAGACGCCGATAGAGGCGCAGAACGTGGTCGACATGAGCGGGCGGCGGATAGAGCACCTGGTGATACGTGATCTGGCGGTCCACTTTGAGCGCCTGCAGCGTCGTGTGGTTCCATGAAAACTCGTAGATCGGCGGCAGCACCGCGGCCGCCGCCCGATCGCTGCGGTACAGCACGTCCGCGCGCCACGAGGCAAGAAAGGCCTCGAACGGCTCGACCGCCACCGGCGCAAGCATCAGAAGCACGATGTCGCGTCCGGCCGGCACGAAATCATTCATCGGCCGGAAATAGCGCTGCGGAATCGGCGCAGCGACCGGCGTCACCAGCTTTTTGAGCAGGGCATCCTGCGCGGCAAGCTGGTGGCTGAAGCGGGTTGCCGTGGCGAAGTCCTCGAAGCCGACGACGACGTCTATCCATCCCGGTGCCGGCGCGAGCGCGAATTCGACTTCGGTGACGATACCCGTCGTGCCATAGGCATGGATTGCCTTGTGCACGTCGTCGCCGCGCAATTCGAGGATGCGCGGCTCCTTCTCCATGGTGACGAGGCGCAGGCCGAGCACATTTCCGCGGTCGCGCAGGCCGCCCCATGTGATCGAGCCGACGCCGCCCGAGCCGCCGCAGACGAAGCCGCCGATGGTGGCCGTGCGCAGCGTGCTCGGGTGCATGCGCTGCTCCTGGCGCGAATGGACCTGCGCGTGACCATCGATGTCGACCAGTTTCGCCCCGGCCGCCGTCCGCGCCCAGCCCGGCTCGATGCGGTCGATTGCGTCGAGCAGGGACAGATCGAGCACGACGCCGCCGCGGACCGGCATGGCCTGGCCATAGTTGCCCGTACCGGCGCCGCGCGGTGTGACGGGCACCTTGCGCGCAAAGCAGGCCTTCAGTGTCTCGATCAGTTCGGCTTCGCTCGCCGGCAGCACGATCAGATCGGCTGTGACGTCCTTGAGGTCACGCTTGAGAATCGGGCTGTACCAGTAGAAGTCGCGGCTGCGCAGCTTGACCTGCGCACGGTCGACGATGGTGCGGATGGCACCGAGCTCTCTGCTCAGCGCGGCCGTGTCGGTCATGGCGGCGCGACCACCGCATCGAGCTCGCGATAGCTCGGTAGGCTCGTGTCGATTGGCCGGCCGGCGCGAAGCACGACCCGATCGGATTGCGGCCGCGACAGGAGCTCGCTGTAGCCCCGCGCGTTGAACAGCACGAGATCGGCAGGCGCGCCGGCTTTGACGCGGCCGAGCGACGCCGAGCCGATCACGTCGGCCGGCGTACGCGTAACGGCCGCCGGCCAGTCGCCCACCGGACGATCGAGGTGCGCGATCCGCGCCGCCTGCTGGAACACCTCCAGACCGTCATGGTCGCCATAGCCGTAGAACGGGTCTCGACAGTTGTCGCTGGCGAGCGCCAGGGCAATGCCACGCGCCCGCATCTCGTGCAACAGGGTGACGCCGCGCCACCGTGGGGTCCGGCCCGGCGTGCGGTCCTGGAGATAGAGGTTGCACATGGGCAGGGAAACGACCGCCAGCCCGGCCTCGGCCACGAGGTCGAGCGTGCGATCGATCTCAGATTCGGTCTGTCGCGCCAGACTGCAACAATGACCGACAACCACCCGGCCAGCGAACCGGTGGCGCAGCTTTGCTTCGGCAATTGCGCGCAGAGCCACCGCGGCGGCGTTTCCCGTTTCGTCGGCATGAAAATCGAGCTCGAGGTTGCGCATGGCAGCGAGCGCAAATATCCGATCGAGTTGCGCAGAGAGAGCGGGGGCCGGCAGGGCGACGGCGCCGAGCACGCCGTCGTGGCGCGCCACCCAATCGGCCAGCTGCGCGCCAAACGGTCCCTCAAGCTGATCGAGAAGAATGATGGTCACGGCCTGTAGCGCGATCCGGCCGCGCCATTCCTCGCGCATCCGGGCGAAGACCGGCCAGGACACCTCATGTTGGGGCGAATGCGAATCGATATGCGTGCGAATGGCGGATGTGCCATGGGCATAGGCAGCGCGCAGTCCGAACGACATGCGTGCCGCGACGTCCGCGGCGGTCCAATGAGCATGATCGCCGACCACGGCGGCGACCGCGCTGTCCATCGTGCCGTCGGGATTTTCCGCGCGCGGCCAGATGTGACCCTTGTCGAGATGGGTGTGCATGTCGACGAAACAGGGCCAGACCTGATTGTGAAGAAGTTCGATGTCACCCGCTGCCGCTTCGCCCTCCGCCGCCGGCCGCACCCACGACAACCGTCCATCCGCGATCGCGATATCGACCAGCGCCAGCCCCTCGACACCGGCGCGCGCCCCATCGGGGACCGGATCGAGCATGCACGTCGGCACGCTGGCGCGCCGCAGCACGCCGCCCGACGCTGGCATCGGCGACGGCGGCCATTGGTAGGCCATGTCAGTTCTCGCGCTTGACCGCGCTCTCGTGCCAGCGTCGCAGCGCCAGATGCGAGAGCAGGGTGAAGAACATGAAGATCAGGATGCCGGTCACGGAAATCAGTACGAGAGCGGCGAACATGCGCGGAATGTTCAGGCGGTATCCGGCTTCGAGAATCCGGAACGCCAGGCCCGACCCCTGCCCCGCCGTTCCCGCCGCGAACTCGGCGACGACCGAGCCAATCAACGAGAGACCGCCGGCGATCCTGAGGCCGCCGAGGAAATAAGGCATGGCCGCGGGAATGCGCAAGTAGCGCAGCATCTGCCAGCGCGAAGCGCCATAAAGCTGGAAGAGATTGACCAGATTGTGATCGGCACTGTTCAGGCCGAGCGTGGTGTTGGACAGGATCGGAAAGAACGCCACGATCCAGGCGCAGATCAGCAGCGCCACATGCGTGTTGTCGACATAGATCAGAATCAGCGGCGCGATGGCGATGATCGGCGTCACCTGCAGCACGACCGCATAGGGAAAGAAGCTGATTTCGACCCATTTCGACTGCGCGAACAGGATGGCGAGACCGACGCCGCCGATCACGGCAACCGCCAGCGCGGAAAAGGTGATGCGCAGCGTCACGAGCAGCGCCGGCAATAGCGTGCCCCAGTCGTTCCACAGGCTTTGTGCGACGAGCAATGGCCCGGGCAGGATGAAATGCGGGATCTGGTTGATGCGCACGACCAAGTCCCAAGCGACCAGGGTCAATGTGCCGATCGTGGCGGGCAGGATCACGCGCGCCCAGCGTTCGATCCGCTCCGAGCGGTCGCGCTGACGGGGAGCTTCCTCGCTCACGCCTCCTCCTCGCCCATGGCGCGCGCGAGGCTGCGCGACACGTTGCGGCAATAGTCGTTGTAGAGACCCGAGGTGCGATAATCCTCTGTCCGCGGATAGGGCATGTTGACGCGATGCTCCGCCATGACGCGCCCGGGACGTGTCGTCATCACCGCAATCCGGCTCGACAGGTAGACCGATTCATAAACGCTGTGCGTCACGAAGACGACAGTCCAGCTCTGTCTGTGCCACAGATCCATCAGATCATTGTTGAGCTTGAGGCGCGTGATCTCGTCAAGCGCGGCAAAGGGTTCGTCCATCAGCAGGATGCGTGGCCGCGTCACCAGGGCACGCGCGATCGACACCCGCATCTTCATGCCGCCGGACAACTCGCGCGGATACGATTTCTCGAAGCCGGTGAGACCGACCATCGCCAGCGACGACTCCACGTCGGGTTCGGCCTTGGATCGCGAAATGTGCTTGAGGCGCAGCGGCAAGTACACGTTGTCGAAGACGTTTGCCCAGGGCATCAGGGTCGGTTCCTGGAACACGAAGCCGATCTCGTGCACGCTGCTACGCTCGTCGCGCCCCATCCAATCGATCGACCCCGACGTCGGCTCGCCCAGCTCGGCGATCAGGCGCAATGCAGTGCTCTTGCCGCAGCCGGACGGTCCGAGCAGGCTGAGAAACTCGTGCTCGCCGATCTCGAGGTTGAGGCCCTGAAGCGCTAGAACGCCGTTGCCAAAACGCTTGTCGATGTTCGACAGCCGTACCAGTGATCGACGCGTTGGCCTCATCTCACAGGCCGGCCGTCGGCATGAGGGCCGTCCTTGCTTTCGCTCGTGGCGGCGATGCGCGAGGGGCGGCGCACGGGCGCCGCCCGATCATGCCGTGACTATGGCTTGCGCAGTTCGAGTCCGACACCTTTGTTCACGAACTGAAGCGTGTATGACTTCCTGTAGTCCAGTCCGGCGTCGATCACTTTCGCTTTGGTCATCTTGTCGTAGAAGCTCTTGTAGCGGGCTTCGTTCATCGCGCCGATGCCCAACTTGAGCGTGTCACCTGAATCGACGATGCCGTACTCCTTCATCTTGGCGATCGAGAACATGATCTGGGCATCATCCATCTCGGAGTTGTCCTTCTTGATCAGTTCATTGGCCGACTTGCTGTCGCCGTAGAGATAGTTGTACCAGCCGATGATCGAGGCATCGACGAAGCGCTGAACGAGGTCGGGGTTCTTCTCGATCAGGTCGTTGCGCGTCTCGATGGTCGTGGCGTAGGTGTCGTAGCCGTGGTCGGCAAGCAGGATGATGTTGGGCTTGAATCCGCCCTGCCGCTCGATGGCAAACGGCTCGGCGGTCACGTAACCCTGCTGGGCCAGTTTTTTGTCTGCCAGGAAGGGAGCCGGATTGAAGGTGTAGGGTTTCACTTGCCCCTCGGTGAAACCGTATTCCGCCATCATCCACTGGTAGAAGCTGTTGAACCCGCCCTTGCCGACCAACAGCGTCGTCCGCTTCAGCGAGTCGAAGCTGTCGAAGCCCTGGCCAGGATGGGTCATGAAGCATTGCGGATCCTTCTGCATGATGGCCGCGACCACCTTGCTCGGGATGCCTTCCTTCACGGCGCTGAACGCCTGATTGAGATTGCCGCCCATCAGAAACTCGATGCGGCCCGTCGGAAGGAGCGCGCGCTCGTTGCTCTGAGGACCGCCCGGACGGATCGTGACCTCCAGGTTGTATCTGGCATAGGTGCCATCGGCGACGGCCTGATAGAACCCGCCATGCTCCGCCTGCGCCTTCCAATTCGTGGCGAAGGTCACCTTTTCGGCAGCAAGCCCCGGCCCCGCGACCAGCAGAACTGCCACACACCACAAGGCTCTGACACGCACTCTGGACATCTCCACCCTCCGTATTGGACCCCCGACTAGACTAGCGCAACTTCCCTCACCTGTCGCAACCGTGACCGTAGGCCAATTCCACCTCAGCGCGCGGGGCCCAATTGCGCGAGCGGAAATCGATGGACCTCCTCGAGCAGGGTCACCAGCATGCGGGCGGCATGATCGACGACCTTGGCGCCCCGCCCGGAATCGGCGTTGCGCGCATCGCCGCAGGCGCCCGCCGGATTGAGATCCTCGGTCTGCCAGGCAAGCTTGGCCGGCCCCGTCGGGCCCAGCAGCCGATACTCCCCGGCCATCTTCGCGCCCAGCGAGTTGAAATCCGCCAGCTTGTCGCGCCGGACCAGATCGGGCCGGAGATGCATCATCATCGACGTCTCGATCGCACCGCCATGGATGCCGTGGCGCACCTCGTCCGGCGGAAACAATCCCTCGGGCAGGCCGAACGCGTACCAGCTCGAAGCCACCGCGAGCATGCCGCGTCTGACCCGCAGTTCGCGCGCGACGATCTCCATGACCTGCGGCTGACCGCCATGAGAGTTGAAGAAGACGAGACGGCGCACGCCGGCGCGCGCCACCGAGTCGCCGATCTCGGTCCACAGCCGCGTCAACGTCTCCGGCCCGAGGGTCAAAGTGCCAGGAAATGAGATGTGCTCATTGCTCTTGCCGATGGCCTGGGTGGGCAAGATCGTCACGGGCAAGTCCTGGGCCACAAGTTCCAGTGCGCGGGCGACGATGCCGTCGACGATGCAGGCGTCGACCGAGAGCGGCAGGTGCGGCCCATGCTGCTCGATCGCGGCCACGGGAAGCACGGCGACCACGCGCTCGAGATCGAGCCGGCGAAAATCCGCGGTCGTCATCTCCTGCCACTTGCGGCTTGGCAAGTTCGTCGAGCTCATGCCGCTCACGCCTTCGCCGCGTAGACTTCGACCTCGAGCAGCCATTGCGGCTGCGCCAGGGCCGCAACGACCAGGAGAGTCGACGCCGGCTTGTGCCCCGCCAGTACACGCTCGCGCACTTCACGCATGGCGGCGAGCGGCTCGGTTCCGACCGCAAAGCTGGTCAGCTTGACGATATCGCCGACGCCCATGCCGGCGCTCGCCAGAATGGTGACGATATTCGTCCAAACGATCTCCGCCTGCTCGCGCGCATCGCGCCCGACTCGGCCGTCGGCATGAACCCCCACTTGACCGGATATGAACAGGAGCCGGGCATTGGCTGGCACCTCCATGCCGTGAACATAGAGCGCCGCCGGTGGCGCAATGGTCGATGGCATGTGCGGCGTCAGCATCGCAGGATATCTCCGTCCGGAATCTCAGCCTGCCTGGGCCGGTTAACCTTGGCCCAGCACAATGGCCGTAGCAAGCTTGACGCCGTCAAACTGCCGCCGCCGTCGCGACTCGGGGCGAATGATGCTTTGACTTCGACTGCACTGAGGGCCAATACTTTCGGACAGGGGGCGCTTCTTCGGATTACCTAAAGCCTCCTGTCGGTCCGACGGCGCGCCGTTATTGGACGGGACTCGTTTCGATGAATTCTTCCGTCCGCCCACCCCGCATAGGTCAAGCCCGCCTGCGCATCGGCATCGATACGGGCGGCACCTTTACCGACATCGTTTGCGTCGATGGCACATCGGGCGCGATGCGCGTTACCAAGGTTGCGAGCACGCCGACCAATCCGGCCATCGGGCTCGTGCGCGGGGTAAAGCAGATGCTCGCCCAATCGAACGCCGACGTCGACGACATCGCTGGTTTCGCTCATGGCACGACGGTCGCCACCAATGCGCTGCTGCAGGGTGAAATCGATTCACTCGGCCTGATCGTCACGGCGGGTTTCCGCCACATCCTGGAGATCGCGCGCCAATCCGTGCCCGATGGCTATGGCAATTCCTATTTTTGGGTCAAGCCCGACCGCATGGTGCCGCTGCACCTCGTGCGCGAGGTTGGCGGCCGACTGAACTTCCGCGGCGACGAACTGAGACCGCTGGATGAGGATAGCGTGCGCGCCGCCGGCCGCTTCTACCGCGAGCGCGGCATCCGCGCCGTGGGCATCTGCCTGATCCATTCCTATGCCGACAACCGCCACGAGCGGCGCGCCGCGGAGATCCTGCGGCAGGAATACCCCGAATGCACCCTGTCTCTGTCGTGCGACGTGCTGCCGGAGTATCGCGAATACGAGCGTGCGATCACCACGCTCGTCGACGCATTCGTCAAACCCCACATGGAGCGCTATCTCAAGCGCGTCGATGACGAACTCGGCCCTGGACTGCAGGACAAGCCGTTCCTGGTGATGCAGTCGAGCGGCGGCGTGATGAGCGCCGAGCAAGTGGTCAACAAGCCGATCACCACCGCGTTGTCAGGACCCGCCGCCGGCGCCCTCGGCAGCGCGGTCGTGGCCGAGATCGCCGGTTTTCCCAACGTCGTCACGCTCGACGCCGGCGGCACCTCGACCGATCTCTGCCTGATCGAAGGCGGCGCACCGCACATCACCAATGGCGGTCGGGTCGGCCCCTTTCCCGTGCGCATACCGATGATCGACATCGAGACGATCGGCACGGGCGGCGGCTCGATCGCCTGGATCAGCCGCGAGGGCCATTTGAAGGTGGGACCGCGCAGCGCCGGGGCCGAGCCGGGGCCGATGTGCTACCCGAAGGGCGGCAGCGAGCCGACCATCACGGACGCCAATCTGGTGCTCGGCCGCATTCCTCCAGCGCTCATCGGTGGCGGCATTCCCCTCGATGTCGGCAGGTCACGCGCCGGCATCGCCGATCTCGCCAAGCGGCTCGGCCGCACCATGAGCGTCGAGGAGCTGGCCGAGGGCATTCTCGAGATCGCCAACTGGAACCAGGCGAACTGCATCCGACAGATGACGATCCAGCGCGGCATAGACCCGCGCGAGTACGCGCTCCTGTCCTTCGGCGGCGCCGGCCCGGCGCAGTCGCCGGCAGTGATGGACCTGCTTTCGATGCGGGCCTGTGTCGTACCGCCCAACCCGGGCAATCTCTCGGCCTTCGGCCTGCTCTCGGTCGATTGGCGCACGGACCACATCGTGACCAGCCTCACCATGGAGGATGCGATCGATCCATCCGCGGTCGGCGCGCACTATGCCAGGCTCGAGCGCGACGCGGTCGAGACGCTCGAGCGCGATGGCATCGCGCGCGGGCGCATCCGCCTCGCCCGCGAGGCCGACATGCGCTATGCCGGTCAGTCGATGGAGGTGCGGGTGGCCGCGCCGGCTGGCCCGGTCGACGGCGCGCTGATCGCCAAGCTGATCGACGCCTTCCACGCCGCCCATCGCCGCAATTTCGGCTATGACTATCGCGGCCAGCAGAAGATCGAGCTGGTCAATCTGTGCGTGTCGGGCTTCGGCGTGATCGACCGTCCGCAGATGCCGAAGCTGACCACGACCGGCGTCACCCCGGCGCGCAAGGCGATGCGCGCCGTCTACCTGGAGGGCGCCTTCCGCGATACGCCGGTATTCGACCGCGCCGCGCTGCCGCCCGGCTTCCGCCTGGAAGGGCCGGCCGTCGTCGAGGAGTTCGGCTCGACCACCGTGGTATTCCCCGGCCAGGCCTTGACCGTCGATCCCCATGGCATTCTGGTTGTGCGTCGCGTCGGCGCCAATCGCCCCGAGGTCGTTCGATGAGCACGGCAAAAAAGCCTTGGCCGACGCCGCCCCGCAATGCGCCAAAGCGCGACGTCGACCCGATCGTGCTGCAGATCGTCGAGGGCACGCTCAATTCGATCGAGCGCGAGATCGAATATGCGATCGAGCGTACGGCGCGCAGCCCGATGATCCGCGAGGCCCACGACTACCGTGTCGGCCTGTTCGACCGCTACTGCCGCAAGCTGACCGGCCGCTCCTATTCCGCCATGCCGAACGCGGTGGTGCGCGACTACCCGCCGGAGACCATGGTCCCCGGCGACGTCTTCCTGATGAACGACACCTATCTGACCGAGGGCAGCATCGGTCATCTGCCTGACATGTGCAGCACCGTGCCGGTGTTTCACCAGGGCGAGGTAGTCGCCTATATCCAGGCCTTCGGCCACCATGACGACATCGGCGGACGCGTCCCCGGCTCGATGCCCGGCACCGCCGTCACCGTGTTCGAGGAAGGGCTGGCGATCCCGCCGATCAAGCTCTACAGCGCTGGGCGGCGCAACGACGAGGCCTTCAAGATCATCAAGCGCAACACGCGCGTGCCCGAGATGCTCGCCGCCGATCTCGACAGCGAGGTGCAGGCCTGTCTGATGGGTGCCCGGCGCATGTCCGAGCTCTTCGAGCGGTTCGGCACGGAAACCGTCGAGGCCTGCTTCCAGGCCGTGCTCGACAAGTGCCGTGACATCTATCGCAGCGAGCTGCTGCCCAAGATCGCCGACGGCACCTATGCCTGGGAGGACTTCGTCGAGCACGACGGCATCAGCGATCCCAAGCTGCACAATCTGGCTCTTAAGATGACTAAATCGGGCGACCGCCTGACGCTCGATTTCACCGGCACCGATCCGCAATCGAGCGGGCCGATCAATTGGCCGGCCGACTACGCCGACGGCGCGTTCCTCATCAAGTGGATCGCGCCGATCCTGCGCAACCTGGCCGACACGCCGGAGCGCGCAGCGGAAATCCATGTGAACGAGGGCGTCTGCGAGGTCTTCGACATCGTCTTTCCGCCCAAGGGCACGCTGATCACGCCGGAATGGCCGGCCGCGACCAACGCGCGCTCCTTCGTTCTGCTGCGCTCGCTCGGCCTGCTGGCCGGCGTCGTGGCGCAGGCTGTCGAGGGCCGCATGCCGGCCGACCAGGAGACGATCCGCTACACCGGCTTCTACGGCAATGACGCGAGCGGCAAGCCCTTCCTGTCGCGCGAGGTTCTGGGCGGCGGCTCCGGCGGGCGCTACTACGCCGATGGCAACGACGCCATCCACATCGTGCCGGATTCGCGCAACCAGCCCGCGGAGTTCACCGAGCATCGCTTTCCGGTCCTGGTCGAGACCTTGGCGCTGCGCACGGATTCCGGCGGTGCGGGCAAGCGCCGCGGCGGGCTTGGCTACGAGAAGCATTACCGCGCGCTGGTCGACTGCTTCACCATCGTGACGGCCGATCGCGTGCGTCTTGGCTGTTACGGCCTCAATGGCGGCCGGGCCGGCCGGCCGTTCTGCGTCACCATCGATCCGGCCGGCCGGGCCAAGGACTTGGGCGGTCTGGTCGACGGCGAACCGGTCAAGGCCGGCGAGGTTGTGCGCGTGATCACGACCGGCGGCGGCGGTTGGGGCGACCCGCTTGAGCGAGAGCCCGACCGCGTCAGGGCCGACGTCATCGACGGCAAGGTGTCGTCCCGGTCGTCTCGTGCGGACTACGGCGTCGTGCTGGTCGGCGACAAGATGGAGATCGATCACGCTGCGACAGCTGCGTTGCGCGCAGAGCTGCGTCGCAAGCGCGCCGGACCGCTGCCCATGATCGATCGCGGGCCGGGCTATCAAAAGCTGAGGGAGCGACCGGCATAGGAGCTGGTTCAAGGGGGGGGAAGAATGCGGGACCACGGTCTCGTTCGGAGAATGGCGCGGCGGATCGGGCCGACGACATGAAGCCAGCGCCGTTTCGCTATGTGGCTGCATATTCGCTCGACCACGCTCTGGCGCTGAAGGCAGAGCACGGCGACGAGGCGCGCTTCCTTGCCGGCGGACAGAGCTTGCTGGCGGCCATGAACTTCCGGCTGGCACAGCCCGCATTCCTGATCGACATCAATCCGCTCCGCGACCTCGACTACGTGCGGCGCGGTGGCTCAGTCGTGCGCATCGGCGCTCTGACTCGCTATCGCACGCTGCAACGCGATCCTGTGGTTGCGAACCATCAGGCTCTTCTCGCCGAGGCCCTGCCGCACGTGGCGCATCCGCAGATCCGCAACCGCGGCACGCTGGCGGGCAATCTCGCGCATGCCGACCCGGCTTCCGAGCTGCCGGCCGTGGTGCTCGCCGTGGGAGGAAAGCTGTGCGCGCGTTCGGTCAAGGGCGAGCGCTGGATCGCCGTCAAGGACTTCTTCACCGGTCCGCTGTCGACCGCTCTCGACGCGGAGGAAATGCTGGCCGAGATCGAGCTGCCCGATCTGCCGGCACGAACCGGCGTCTGCTTCCTCGAGGTTGCGCGGCGCCGTGGCGACTACGCCATGATCGGCGTGGCGGCGACGCTAACGGTCGACGCGGGAGGCACGTGCGTCGCCGCACGGCTGACCTATTGCAATGCCGGCGGCACGCCCGTCTCTGCTTCGGCAGCCGCCAAGGCCCTCGTCGGACGGCGTATCTCTGAGAAGGCGATCGGCGAGGCGGCAGCCGCAGCCATGCGCGAGATCGAGCCGCCAGGCAATGTACATGCCAGCAGTGACTTTCAGCGTCACCTGGCAGGCGTCCTCACACGTCGCGCCCTGGCCAAGGCACACACGCGCGCGATGAGTGCCGCATGAGTGACGAGCGGCATCGCGTCGCCACGACGGTGAATGGCACGCGCCACCAGCGCGACGTCGATGGACGCCTGCTGCTCAGCGACTTCCTGCGCCATGTCCTCGGTCTGACTGGCACGCGCGTCGGCTGCGAGCACGGCGTGTGCGGCGCCTGCACGATTCAGTATGACGGACTGCCCGTGCGCTCCTGCCTGATGCTGGCGGTCCAGGCCGACGGCCACGAGATCGCGACGGTCGAGGGGTTGGCCGGCAAGGATGGGACACTCCATCCGCTGCAACAGGCGCTGCGGGACACGCACGGGCTGCAATGTGGATTCTGCACGGCCGGCATCCTCATGACCATGACGGCCTTCCTCGCCGAGCATCCAAAGCCGACTGAGCCGGATATCCGCGAGGCTCTGTCGGGAAATCTGTGCCGCTGCACGGGCTACCAGCACATCGTCGAGGCGGTGACGCTGGCCGCGTCGCGCATGGGCGGAAGGCGCTAGCCATGGTGACGCGCTATCTCGGCGCCCCGATCACGCGCAACGAAGATGCCCGGCTGTTGACGGGTCGTGCCCTGTTCGTCGATGACGTCAATCTGCCCAACCTGCTGCACGCCGCTTTTCTGCGCTCACCGCACGCCCATGCCCGGATCAAGTCGATCGATGTGGCGACAGCCAAGCAGCGAGATGGCGTGATCGCCGTGATCACCGCCGCCGACATGGGCGATTATTGGCGGCCAGGCCCCCTTCTCGTGCCGCCACCCCCGATCAGGGACATCGTGTTCAACCAGTGCACCCAGGTGCCGTTGGCCAAGGACAAGGTCCGCCATGTCGGCGAGCCCGTCGCCATGGTCCTCGCAGAGAGCCGGTACCTCGCCGAAGACGCACTTGCCGACATCGTCGTCGACTATGAGGCGCTGCCGGCGATCGTCGATCTGGCGGACGGACTCAAGCCCGATGCCGCGCGCATCCACGAGGATCTGGCCGGCAACACCGCCGCCCATGTGCGGCAGACCAAGGGCAACTACGCCGAAGCCGTCAAGCGAGCCGATCTCGTGATCAAGCGGCGCTTCGTCTATGACCGGGGCGCCTCCTCGCCGATCGAGACGCGCGGCATCGTCGCCGAATGGGACGGCAAGGCCGACCGGCTGACGATCTGGGACACGACGCAGGCGCCGGTCGTCATCCGCAACGGCATCGCGGCCATGCTCGGCCTCAGCGAGCGCCAGGTGCGCGTCATTGCGCCTTTCATCGGCGGCGGCTTCGGCCCGAAGATCATGATGTTCTATCCCGAAGAGGTACTCGTCCCGTGGATGGCCATCAAATTAAGCCGACCCATCAAGTGGATCGAGGATCGCCTTGAGCATTTCTTCGCGACCACACAGGAACGCGGCCAGGTGCACGACGCCGAGCTTGCGATCGGCCGCGATGGCAAGATCATTGGCGTCAAGGACGTTTTCCTGCATGACACGGGCGCCTACGACCCCTACGGGCTGACGCTGCCGATCAACAGTCAATGCACGCTGCTCAACGCCTATGTCGTGCCGCACTACGACAGTACGTTCACGGCCGTGTTCACCAACAAGCCGATCGCGACACCCTATCGCGGCGCCGGGCGTCAGCACGGCGTGTTCGTCATGGAGCGGCTGCTCGATATCGCGGCGCGCCAGCTCGGCATCGACCGCATCGAGATTCGCCGGCGCAATTTCATCGGGCCCGACCAGTTCCCCTACAACAACGAGATCATCTACCAGGACTTTGCGCCGCTCGAATACGACAGCGGCAACTATGGTCCCGTGCTCGACAAGGCGCTCGAGCTGATCGGCTACGACAAGTTCGTCCGCGATCCGACGGCGCGGCGAACCGACGATGGGAAGCATGTCGGGATCGGCGTCGTCTTCTATATCGAGGGAACCGGCATCGGACCCTACGAGGGCGCGCGCATCCAGGTGCAGTCGAGCGGCCGGGTCAGCCTGGCGACCGGCGTCGGCACCCAGGGCCAGGGCCATTTTACCAGCTTCGCCCAGATCACGGCCGACCAGCTCGGCGTCGACGTACGAGACGTCGACGTGGTGACCGGCGACACGGACCAGTTCTACTGGGGCGCCGGCACGTTTGCCAGCCGCGGCGCCGTGGTGGCCGGCAATGCGGTCAACGAGGCCGCCAAGGTCGTGCGCCAGAAGATCCTGCGCGCCGCAGCCGAGCATTTCGAATGCGCCGAGGCCGATATCGTGATCGCGAACGGCAAGGCGTCAGTTGCCGGCGTATCCGAGCGCGCCATTGGCCTCGGCGAATTGGCGCAGCGCGCCAATCCGCTGCGAGGCGCCGTCAAACCCGGCACCGAGCCGGGTCTCGAGGCGACCAACTACTTCGGCCCGGCGCGCGGCGCCACGGCCAATGGCGCGCACGCCATGATCATCGAGGTCGACCCGGCGACCATGATGATCGAGATCAAGAAATATGTCGTCGTCCATGATTGCGGCACGGTGATCAATCCCTTGATCGTCGAAGGGCAGATCCATGGCGGCGTGGCACAGGGCATCGGCAACGCTTTCTACGAGCAGCTCGCCTGGGACCGGGACGGCCAGCTCCTCAATGCGTCCCTCGCCGACTACCTGCTGCCGACCGCGCTTGACGTGCCTCATATCGATTCCGCGCACACGGTGACGCCTTCGCCGCTCAACCCCATGGGCATCAAGGGCGCCGGCGAGGCGGGCGCCATTCCAGTCGGCGCGCTGTTCGCTCAGGCGATCGAAGACGCGCTCGACCTGCCCAGGCATGGCGTCGAGATTCTGGAGATACCGCTCAGCCCAAACCGGCTCTGGGAGCTGATCGGACCGCACCTGGACAAGAAGGAAGCCGGATCACCCTGAGAGGCTCACTGTCTGACCCGTTGTATTGGCCATTCCTAATAATGCAATCCATCAAGAACGAGGGGACTCCGCCATGACAACCACCGTATCTCCGTCAGGTTATTTGCCGAATGACCGGCCCGAAACCGGCCGGCTGATCCTGCTTGGCTTCCAGCACGTCGTGACCATGTTTCCGGCAACGATCCTCGTTGCCCTGCTATGCGGCTTCCATCCCAGCACGGTCCTGCTTGGCGCCGGCATCTCGACGATTGTGGCCCTCGTGCTCTCGCGCCAGGGCATCGGCACGTTCATCCCGTTGTTCTACGGTTCGAGCTTCAGCTACATCGCGGCCTATCTCGGCATCGCCAAGGCGATGGGCCACGAGGTCAAGTTCGGCGTGCCGGCACCCGACGAGGTGATCGCTGTGATGCAAGCCGGCATCATCTGCACGGGCATTCTCAACATCATCGTCGGTTTCGTCATCAGGTCCGTCGGCAAGGCAGCGGTCGACAAGGTGCTGCCTCCGGTCGTGACCGGCTCGGTCGCCTGCGTGATCGGCTTCGGCCTCGCCAAGGCCGCGCTCGACATGTCGATGACGGTCGTCCCCGGGTATTGGGGCATCGCGCTGGTGACGCTGATCGTCACGATCGGCTTCTCCTACTTGCTCCAGGGCAAGGGCTTCATCGGCATGATCCCGATCCTGCTCGGCGCTGTCGTCGGCTATGTTCTAACCCTGATCGTGGCGCCGGATCAGATCAACTTCGCGCGCGTGGCCGCAGCGCCGGTCATCGCCGCGCCGCACATCACGTTCCCCAACTTCGCCGGCGAGCTGGTGGTGACGGCCATCTTCAGCATCTCGATCATGGCGATCGCGACGATCCCCGAATCCACGGCGCATCTCTACCAGATGAGCCTCTATGTCGATCGTCTTGCCGAGGAGCAGAGCCGGCCCAAGGTCCATCTCGATCAGTATGTCGGCAACAACCTTGTCTATGACGGCGTCGGTGACGTGCTGCACGGCCTGGTTGGCGCCACTGCCGGCACGAACTATGGCGAGAACAACTCGCTGATGGCGATCACGCGGAACTATTCCGGCCCCGCCCTGATGGCGGCAGGCGTGATCTGCATTCTTCTCGCCTTCGTCGGCAAGCTCTCGGCCTTCGTCGGCACCATCCCGGTGTTCGTCAGCGGCGGCCTGGCGCTCTATCTCTTCGGCGTGATCGGCATGCAGGGCATCGCGCTGATGCAGGAGAACAAGGTCGACATGTTCGACCCGCTGACGCTCGCAGTCGGTGCGGTCATCATGGTTGTCGGCATCGGCGGCAATATCGGCTTCCCCGGTGGTTTCCTGCCGATTTCGATCCCCGGCATCTTCCCGAATGGTCTGCCGGCGATCGCGACGGCGGCTGTCGCCGGCATCGTGCTCAATCTCGTGTTCCGCGCAATCCGCGAACGGACGAACTGAGCACGCGGTCCTGAACGCCTACCCCAACCCCGCCCATGCTATCGGTTGGGGTAGGCTAGGGCCCGAGCCGGGGGACATCATTCAAGCCCGGGAGTAGTCGATATGGCCGTCGAAGTCGCCAAGGTCGAGCTCAAGAACGTGCAGGATGCCTCCGGCCTGGAGGAGCGCATCAGCGCGCGGCAATTCACCGCCGACCAGGTCGTTGCCGTGATCGGCAAGACCGAGGGCAATGGCGGCGTCAACGACTTCACGCGCATCCTCGCCGACCAGGCGTTTCGCCGCGTGTTGCTCAAGCACGGCCGGCGCCCCCCTGACGAGGTCAACCGGGTTCCCATGGTCTGGTCGGGCGGCTGTGACGGCGTGATCACGCCGCACGCAACCGTGTTCGCCCAGAACGACAAGACCGGCAGTGCCGGCAAGTCGCGCCTCGTCATCGGCACGGCCATGAGCCCGGTTCTGCTGCCCGAGGATATCGGCAGACCGGCCATGGTCGAGAAGGTCGCCGAAGGTGTGCGCGCGGCGATGCGCGCCGCCGGCATCGACAACGCGGCCGACGTGCACTATGTGCAGACCAAGACGCCGTTGCTGACGGTCGACGCCGTGCAGGACGCCGAACACCGCGGCAAGACCGTCGCCTGCGAGGTGCACGATTCGATGGGCGTGTCGAACGGCACGACCGCGCTCGGCGTCGGCGTCGCGCTCGGCGAGATCAAGATGCCGCGCGCCGAGCAGATCTGCAAAGACTTGGACATTTATTCCTCCGTTTCGTCCTGCTCGTCCGGCGTCGAGCTGACCCAGGCGCAGATCGTGCTGCTCGGCAACAAGGACGGCGCCGGCGGCCGTTACCGCATCGGCCACAGCGTGATGAGGGACGCGCTCGACATCGACGGCATCTACCAGGCGATCCGCAACGCCGGCCTCGACCTGCCAGAGCGGCCGCGCGCCGAGGACCTCAAGGGTCGCGTGGTCAACTGCTTCATCAAATGCGAGGCCGACCGACGCGCTAAGCTGCGCGGCCGGCGCCAGATCATGCTCGATGATTCCGACGTGCACCATCACCGCCACTCCAAGGCGGCGGTCGGCGGCGTCGCCGCCGCCGCGATCGGCGATCCCGCCGTCTTCGTCTCGGTCGACGCCATGCACCAGGGACCGCAAGGCGGCGGCCCGGTCATCGCCATCGTCGATCTGGCGGAGTGACTGAGGGTGATGAGCTCCTCGTCCTGAGCCTGTCGAAGGACGAGGGCATCGCCACCGCCGAGCGGATGACCGCAAGGGCGGAGTAGCTGAAGCGGCCTCATGGTTCGACAGGCTCACCATGAAGCAGTTTTTCGTCGTGGAATGCGCGATCCTTACAACGCCTTCTGCATCCACACGGATGCTCGCCTGCAAGGGGCGCCCTCCGGGCCGCTGCAAGGACTGACCTTCGCGGCCAAGGACTTGTTCGACGTCGCCGGCCACGTCACCGGCGGCGGCAATCCCGACTGGCTTGCCAAGCATGGCCCGGCCGCGCGCACGGCGCCGGCGGTCCAGAATCTGGTCGATGCCGGCGCCACCATGGTCGGCAAGACTCACACCGACGAGCTGTCGCGCGGCATCTTCGGCGAGAACGCGCATTACGGCACGCCGACCAATCCCAAGGCGCCGGGCCGCGTGCCCGGCGGCTCGTCGAGCGGATCGGCCGCTGCCGTGGCCGGCGCGCTCGTCGATTTCGCGCTCGGCACCGATACCGGCGGCTCGGTGCGCGTGCCCGCCAGCTTCTGCGGCCTCTACGGCATCCGGCCGAGCCATGGCCGATTGCCCCTCGACGGCGTCATCCCCCAGGCGCCGAGCTTCGACACGATCGGCTGGTTCGCGCGCGAGCCCGGCCTGCTCGCCAGAATCGGCGAGGTCCTGCTTGGCATCGACGTTTCCCGCGCGCGGCGTCCGCGGCGACTGGTCGTTGCCGACGATGCCTTCGCGATCGCGGAACCCGCGACCGCCGCGGCGCTGCGGCCATGGGTCGAGCGCATCGGCCGCATGGTCGGCCAGACCGAGACGCGGTCCGTCTCATCGGAAAAGCTGGCAACCTGGCTGCAGCACCAAAGCGCCTTCCAGGGCCGCGAGGCCTGGGGCACCTTCGGCGAGTGGGTCGACCGCAACAACCCGCGCTTCAGCTTCGAGGTCGCCGACAATTTCCTGCGCGGCAAGAGCATCGACGACGCAGCCTTCGAGGCGGCCCGCGTGTTCCGTGCCGCGCGCCGCGCCGAGGTTGCGGCCTGGCTCGGTGCCGACACGGTCGTGGCGCTGCCGACCACGCCCTTCCCTGCCCCAATCGCTGGCCAGCCGCGCTCCGTCATGTGGAGCCTGCGCGTGCCGGTCATCACGCTGACCTGCATCGCCGGCACCTTGGGCGCGCCGCAGGTCAACCTGCCGCTTGCCAAGGTCGATGACCTGCCGGTCGGCCTCTCCCTGCTCGGCGCGCCCGGCGCGGACGATGTGCTGCTCGGCCTGGCACAGGCGGTTTCGTAAATGGGGTCGGAGTCCGATTGACACGTGAATCGGGGTCAGACCCCGATCAATTCAGGATGAAATCGCGCAGCACGGCAAGAGCCTGGTCCGGCACATCGCCGACCACGCCGTGGCCGCATCGGGCGAAGCGCTCGAAACGCATCAGGTGCGGCAGCAGTGCCGCGGCAATGTCGGCCTGGCTCTCGATCGGGATCATCGGGTCGTCCTCGCCGCCGAGCACCAGGGTCGGGCAGCGGATGCGTGCGAGTCGGGGAAAGAAGTCGAAGCTGCGTCCTTCGCCGTCGGGCCGATTGAACCACCGCGTCACCTCGGGCTTGCGGATCGTGCGCGCGAGCACCTCGGGCTGGAGCGGCTTGCGCGTGTAGTGCGGAAACGCCACACGGATCCACGCTTCGAGGGTCGCGGCATCGGTGTGCCCATCGATGAAGCGACGTTGGGCCAAGGCACCGGCCTCGGGCCCGCCCAGGCGCTCGAACACCGCGACGCGCCGCTCCGGATGCGACCAGCCGCTCGCCTCGGTGCTGATCAGGATCAGCTTGGCCGGATGTTCGGGATGGCGCGTCGCATAGGCCAGCGCCACCATGCCGCCGAAGGACGTGCCAGAGACGATCGGCTGCACGATGCCGAGCGCATCGCAAAAGGCGCGCAGATCATCAGCCCATTGCGCGAGATTCCAGTGCTCGGGCGCGCTCGCATCGCTGCGCCCATTGCCGCGATGGTCGAGATAGATCACCTGCGCGATATCGGCGAGCTGAGAGAACCAGGGCTTGTAGAACGAATGATCCATGCCCGGTCCGCCATGAAGCAGGATCAGCGTCGGCTTCTCGCGCATGGCAGGACCATCGGGCACGAGCGCTGCGCCCTCGACATCGAAATAGAGCCGTACGCCATTGACGAGCACGCGCATATCGGACTCCAGCCTGGCGAGGCGGCGAATCACGAGAACCGGCCAAGAGGGCTACCGCCGCAACCGCGACTCTGGCACGCTCGGACCCGCATGTCCTATCGGGTCACTCCATGAGCGAGTTCGCCCCGCTATTGGCGGTCGTCGCCGTCACTGCGGCCGCGATCATCGGCTGGCTCGTCGGGCGGCGCGCTGCCCGGACACATGCGAGCGAGGTCTCGACCTACCGCAATCTCATCGAGCACATGCCCGATGCGCTCGTGCTGGCCGACCAGTCCGGACGGATCGTCGCGCTCGACCGGGCGGCCGAGACGCTGCTCGGCTGGACGCGGTCGAATGCCGTGGGGCGGACCGTCCATGACATGGTTCCGGACTGGCCTCGCGAGCCCGACTTCGCAGGCTCTCCTGCCGTGCGCGACAGCCGTGCGCAGCACCGGAACGGAACTTGGTTCGACGCCGAGCTCGCGGTTGCATCGATCCGCCGGGACGAAGGTTGGCTGGTTGCCGGCATCCTGCGCGACTTGTCCCGACGCAAGCAGGCGCAGGCCCAGTTGCGCCTGCTGCGCAAGATGGAGGCGGTCGCCAGCGTCACGGGCGGCCTCGCCCATGATTTCAACAATCTCCTGACCGTCATTCTCAACATCCTCCACGTCGTCAACGAGAAGCTGCCGGCTGATTCCAAGCTGCATGGGCCGGTGGCGCTCGGGACAAAATCCGCCCGACAGGGCGCCGACCTGGTCCGCCGCCTGCGTGTCGTTGCGGGCCGCCAGGCGATGCACGCCACGACGGTCGACCTCAATGCGGCGATCGGGGTTTGGCGCGAGAGCATCGACGCGGCGCTGGGCGCCGGCGTCGCTCTCGAGACCGCGCTCGAGCCTGGCCTGTGGCAGATCCAGGTCGATGCCGACCAAATGGAGGTCGCGCTCGTCAACTTGTGCCTCAATGCACGCGAGGCGATGGCCGGCACCGACCGTGGCGCGGAGCCGGTTCGGATCGAAGCCGCCAATGTCTCGCTCGGCGCTGACGATCCCGACCGGCAGGTCGACATGGCGCCGGGCGACTATGTGCGCCTGACGGTCATCGACCGGGGCGAAGGGATGACCTCGGAGGTCGCCGAACGAGCCTTCGACCCGTTTTACACGACCAAGGGTTTCGGCACGGGATCCGGGCTCGGTCTCAGCATGGTCTATGGTTTCGTCAAGCAGTCGGGCGGTCAGGTCGCCATCGACAGCACCCCCGGCCGGGGCACCACGGTCAGGCTCTATTTTCCCCGTTCACGGGCTGCGGAGGTGCCGGCTGCCGCCGCGGCGCCGCTGGCCGATGCACCGCCGACGACCACCGGCCCCAAGACCGTCCTCATTGTCGAGGATCAGTCGGAGATCCGCGAAGTCGCCACCGCGATGATCGAAGGCTTCGGCTACAAGGTGCTGACCGCCGACAGCGGCGCGGCAGCACTGCGGATCCTCGACGGACCGTCGACGATCGACCTGCTCTTCACCGATATCATCATGCCGGGCGGCGTCGACGGCATCGAACTCGCCGCGGCGGCACGAGCGAAGCGGCCGGGAATCAAGGTGCTCTACACCTCGGGCGATGCCGAGGCCGCCAGGCTCGAAAGCGCGGGCGCCTTGCGCGACGCCGCATGGCTCGCCAAGCCCTATCTCCGCCAGAACCTCGCGGACGCCGTTCGAAACGGACTCGGCTAATGACAGCACGAGTTTGATCGGCCGACTGCCAGGGCCGAACGCCAGCAACCCCCTTGACTCGGTCGGTCGACCGAATTAGGGAGGAAACCATGGGCGGCATCGCATCTGGACTGTACGGTGGGTTGGCCTATTTCGTCTTCCTCGCCACGTTCCTTTACGCCGTCGCCTTCGTCGGCAATCTGCCGGTGCCGAAGACGATCGATAGCGGCCAAGCCGGGCCCCTCGTTCACGCCCTGCTCATCGACGCGCTGCTCCTCGGGCTTTTTGCCGTCCAGCACAGCGTCATGGCGCGCCCGCTCTTCAAGCGCTGGTGGACCCGGCTCGTGCCGCCGCCGGTCGAGCGCTCGACCTACGTGCTGCTCGCCAGCCTAGTGCTCCTGCTTCTGTTTTGGCAGTGGCGACCGATCCCCCAGCCGGTCTGGTCCGTGACCAATCCGGCGGGCTCGCTCGTGCTGCACGCCGTCTTCTGGACCGGCTGGGGTGTCGTCCTGTTCAGCACGTTCCTCATCAATCATCTCGAGCTGTTCGGCCTGCGCCAGGTCTATGCACGGCTGCGCAACGAGACGCTGCCGCCGCCGGTATTCAAGGCGCCGCTCTTCTACCGGAACGTTCGCCATCCGATCTATTTCGGCTTCCTGCTCGCGTTCTGGGCGGCGCCGACGATGACCGCCGGTCACCTGCTGTTTGCGGTCGCGACCACCGGCTACATTCTGCTTGGCATCTATCTGGAGGAGCGCGATCTGATCGCATTGTTCGGCGATCGATACCGCCGCTATCGTGAGCAGGTCTCGATGCTGATCCCGCTGCCGGCCCGGAAGACGCAAGGCTCGACGTCGATCGCGGGTGATGAGCTGGAACGGTAGCGGGCATGTCGAGCGAGGCGGCTCTCAGGGGGAAAGGCGGGAGTGGGATGGCACGCGTCATGGCGAAGAAGGCCGAAACCGGCACGACGCTGCTCGAAGCAGCAAAGAAGGTATTGCGCCGCAACGGCTATTCCGGGCTGTCGACGCGCGGCGTCGCCGCCGAAGCCGGCGTGCCGTTGAGCCAGATCCACTATCACTTCGGATCCAAGCAGGGAATGATGCTGGCGCTGTTCGAATACCTCAACGCCCAGCTGCTCGATCGCCAGACCGCCATGTTCGGCAACCCGCAGCTCAAGGTCTCCGAGCAATGGGACCTGGCCTGCCAGTATCTCGACGACGACATCGCCTCGGGCTATGTGCGCGTGCTGCAGGAACTGATCGCGGCAAGCTGGGTCGACGCCGAGGTCGCCCGGGTAATACGCGCCGGCATCATGGGCTGGGTCGATTTGATCGTGAAGGTCGCGCGCAGATCCGAGCGCGAGCTCGGCGGCCTGGGACCGTTCTCGCCCGAGGAGGCTGCGGCGCTGGTCGGCAACCTGTTCATCGGCGCGGAGAGCCTCCACCTCCTCGGCCTGGAGAAGAAGGGATCGCCGGTGCGGCAGGCGCTGCGGCGCGTCGGCGATCTCATTCGCATTGCGGAAGGCGTTTCATCGACGAGGTGATGCCATGCGCGCGAAGCTGCTCGACACGGACGGATCCGTCGAACGCGACGGCGTGAAGCTTCACTATGATGTCTATGGTCAGGGCCCGGAAACAATGGTTTTCCTGCCCCCTTGGAGCATCGTTCACTCCCGCATCTACAAGGCGCAACTGCCGTATTTCAGCGAGCGCTTCCGCTGCATCACCTTCGATCCGCGCGGCAACGGCAAATCCGGCCGCCCCGCCAATGCCGTCGACTACACGCTGGACAACTACATCGCCGACGCCATCGCCGTTATGGATGCCACGGACGCCGGCCGCGCGATCCTGGTCGGCCTTTCGCTCGGCGGCATGCACGCATGCGTGCTCGCCGCACACCACCCCGAGCGCGTGAAGGCGGCGATCCTGGCCGGCACCACAGCGACGATCGGGCCGGGCTATCCCTATCTGGCGCCCCAGCATTTCATGGCCAAGCGCGAGCAGTATGTGGGCTGGGACAAGTACAACCGCGACTACTGGCTGACGCAGTATCCGGACTTCGCCGATCACTTCGTGCGCCACATCTGTTCCGATCCGCACTCGACCAAGCAGATCGAGGACGCCATCGCCTGGGCGAGCGAGACGACCGGCGCCGTGCTGGCCAAGATCGTCGAAGCGCGGACGATCCCCCCCAGTTTCGATGTCAGCGAGCAGATGTATCGCAAGATAACTTGCCCGCTGCTGCTGATCCACGGCGACGACGACCAGATTCAGCCCTATGCGCGGGCGCAGGCGGTGGCCGAGGTCACCGGCGGCGAACTATTCACGATTTGCGGTGGCGGCCATAACCCGCTCGGCCGCTTCCCCGCCAAGTGCAATGATCTCATCAACGCGTTTCTCGACCGCAGGCTCGGCATTCCCGCGCCGGGCAAGCGACGCGTGACATCGGCGGCGAAGCCCAAGACGGCCCTCTATCTCTCCTCGCCCATCGGCCTCGGGCATGGCCGCCGCGACATCGCCATCGCGCGCGAGCTCCGCCAGCTGCATCCCGATCTGCAGATCGACTGGCTCGCCCAGGATCCGGTGACGCGGCTGCTCGAGGCGAGCGGCGAGCGCATCCATCCGCTCAGCAGGCGGTTGGCCAGCGAGTCGCGGCATATCGAGCTGGAGTCGGGCGAGCACGATCTGAACGCCTTTCAGGCCATCAGGCGCATGGACGAGGTGCTGATCGCCAACTTCATGACCTTTCAAGATGCGGTCGACGACGGCGGATACGACCTCGTGATCGCCGACGAGGCCTGGGACATCGACCACTACTGGCATGAGCACCCCGAGTTGAAGAAAGCCAAGCTCGCCTGGTTCACGGATTTCGTGGGCTACGTTCCAATGCCGGAGGGCGGCGCGCACGAAGCGTTTCTTGCGGCGGACTACAACGCCGAGATGATCGAGCATGTCGAGCGGCATCCCGGCGTACGCGACCGCGCCATCTTCGTCGGGGCGCCGGACGACATCGTGCCGCTGTCCTTCGGCAAGGACCTGCCTTCCATGCGCGACTGGGTACCCAGGCACTTCGATTTTTCAGGCTACATTCTCGGCGAGCATCCGCAGAGCTTCGGCAGCCGTGAAGAGCTGCGCCGGCATCTCGGCTATCGGCCGGACGAGCTTGTGTGCATCGTCACGGTGGGCGGATCGAGCGTGGGCACACATCTGATGCGGCGAATCTTGCAGAGCTACCCGATGGCGCGCGCCAAACTGCCCGACCTACGCATGATCCTGGTGGCCGGACCGCGCATCGACCCGGCCTCGCTCGACGCGCCGCCCGGCGTGGAGCTGCGCGCCTTCGTGCCGAATCTCGACCGGCATCTGGCGGCCTGCGACCTGGCGCTGGTGCAAGGCGGGCTGACGACCTGCATGGAGCTCGCGGCGGCCGGCACGCCGTTCCTCTACTTCCCGCTCAGGAACCATTTCGAGCAGAACTTCCACGTCGCGCACCGCCTCGACCGCTACGGCGCCGGGCGGCGCATGGAGTTCGCCACCTCGACGCCCGACATGATCGCCGATCAGATGGTCGCGGTCCTGAAGACACCTACGGCGGTCAAGCCCGTGGAGGCGGATGGAGCGCTGCGCGCCGCCCGCATGATCGCGGAGCTGATTTGAGCGGAAAGCCGGTTGTCAGCGCGATATCCGCCGATCAGGCCGCCTTCGGCTTGTTCACGGGCTCGATGCGATCGAGGATCTTGCCGAGATCTCGCCTCGCGACCTGGACGTCATAGTCGTTCTGCAGATTGAGCCAGAGCTCTGTCGTCGTGCCGAGCGCCCTGGCGAGCCGAAGCGCTGTATCGGCGCTAATGCCGGTCTGTTCGCTGGCAATTCGCTCAATTCTCGTGCGCGGCAGGCCGCACGCCCTTGCAAGAGCCGCCGCCGACATGTTCAGCGGAACCAGGAACTCTTCCCGCAGAACCTCACCGGGATGCATGGGTTTAAGTTTCTTGGACATTGTCGCGTCCTTTTCTAAAGGTAGTCCACGATCTCGACCTGCGCTGGGCCTTCCGATGTCCAAACAAAACATACTCGGAATTGGTCGTTGATCCTGATCGAGTGTTGCCCCGCACGATCGCCCGCCAACTTCTCGAGATGGTTGCCTGGAGGCGACCTCAAATCGCCAAGGTCGCACGCAGCATTGAGGTAGCGCAGCTTCCGGCGTGCCACGCTGACCAGATCAGCCGGAAAGCCCTTCGGCCTTTCGCCGTTGAAGACGGCTTCGGTGATCTTGTCCCGAAAACTCCTGATCACCGGCCACGTGTATCATTGAATGATACGGCTACCAAGGTCCTTGTATCAATCGATGATACAGCGCCTGCACTCCACTCTGGAGCTCGATCGCCGATGGTTCGACAACCAGCACGCTTCCAAGCAGGTGGAGGCGGACGGCACCGCGCGCGCGGCTCGCATGATCGCGGCTCTCCTCTGAGCCCGGGGCCGATCAGGACGGGCCGACGCTGAGCGCGAGGATCCGGCTCACCTCGCGCTGCGGTCGCTTGCTTTCCTTGGTCCAGGCGTTGAGCTCGGCCTTCGATGTCGGCGCCTTGTCGACCACGCCCTCGCGGATCAGCGCCTTGACGACGTCGCCGCTGAGGATGAAGGAATCCCAGCCGTTGAACCTGAGGAAATACATCGCAGCCGTGCCGCCGAGGTGCGCCGCGTGCTTCTTGAGGTGCGCCATCAAGCCGATCTGATCGCTGGTCGGCCAGCCCTTCAGGAACGCGCCGAAGGAGCCGTGCTGCTTCGCGGTGTCGACCACGAACCGGGCGTTGGCGATCGTCGCCTTGATCTTGGCGCCATTGCGGACGATGCGCGTGTCCTTGAGCAGGCGCGCGACATCGTCGTCGCTGAAGAAGGCGACACGGTGCGGATCGAATTTCTTGAACGCGGCTTCGAAGCCAGGCCACTTGTTCTCGATGACCTCCCAGGAGAAGCCGGCGGAGAACACCGCCTTGGTCATCCCGGCGAGGAACCGGTCGTCCGGGCGGTCGAGTTCGGCGGCGCTGGCGCCCATGTGGCTGGCGAGACGCGCCTTCACGCCCGCCTTGCCGTGATGCGTCTCGGCGAGCGCCTCGATCCTGGCGAATTTCGGCACGGCCATGGCTGGTCCTCTGTGCATGACAAGGCTGGGTAGAGTGGCTTGAAGCAAGATCATGCGCAACCGCTCGACCCGCGGACCGGTTTCGTGCATGACAAGGATTGTGAGCCAGACATCTGTTGCGATCGACACCTGACGTGAACGCGACCCGTCGCCGGAGCGCGACCGGCCTCCGCCGTTTCCTGGATCTCGAGCGGCAGCGCAGTTGGCTGCAGGGCACGAACAGCTTGCCCGACACGGGCGAGCGCGAAGACTCTCCGGAACAGCGTCTCAGGTATGTCGCGCGATTTGCGAAGCTTCTGCGCCGTCCGCAGGCGGATGAGGTTCTGGAGATGCTCCGGCGATACGGCCGCACCTGCATCCCGATTCCGCGCCAGACCGAGCGGCACTACTGGTCGGTCTCCTGCCTGCCGTCGACCCCGGGCAAGGCGCTCGTGCGCGTCAATGCGAGCTGGATGGAGCTTTTTGCGCTCTATGCCGACGGCGACGGCATCCGTGCCAAATTCCTGGTGCATCTGTCGGATTTCACCACGGACCATTCGCCCGACCAGGGTGCGGTCGATGAAAATTTTCTCGAGCGCTGCGTGATGACACCCGAAGACGTCGGCACTTTCTTCCCGCGCGGCGAAGACATATTCGGCATCAAAGTCCGCGGCATCCGCTCGATCAACAAATTCCTCGCGACGCGCCGCGTGCTGCGTGCCATCCGCGCCTTCAACCTCACGCACATGAACCGGGGCCGGAACGCCTACCAGGCGAGCCACTGCTACAGCCTGGCGGATCACATGCTGGAGGGCTGAGCAGCGTCAGCCGCGCCGGGCCGCTGTGATCGCAGCGACGTCGATCTTCTTCATCTGCATCATCGCCTCGAACGCGCGCTTGGCTTCGTCGCCGCCGGCCGCCAGCGCCTCGGTCAGCACACGCGGCGTGATTTGCCAGGAAATGCCCCACCTGTCCTTGCACCACCCGCACGCGCTTTCCTGGCCGCCATTGCCGACGATGGCGTTCCAGTAGCGGTCGGTCTCGTGCTGATCGTCGGTCGCGATCTGGAACGAGAAGGCCTCGGTGTGTTTGAACGCCGGCCCGCCATTGAGGCCGAGACAGGGGATGCCGGCGACCATGAATTCGACCGTCAGCACGTCACCCGCCTTGCCGGATGGGTAGTCGCTGGGAGCGCGGAAGACGGCCCCCACCGAGCTGTTGGGAAAAGTTGCGGCGTAGAACCGGGCCGCGGCCTCGGCGTCCTTGTCGTACCACAGGCAGATCGTGTTCTTGGCAAGCGCCATCGTCCGTCCTCTTGCTTTTCCATCCAGCCGCCGGTTTGCCTTGCACGCGAGGTCGGTTCGCAATCAGCCTCTGGGATGCCTCGCGAAGATAGAATGCCGCTGAGCCAACTGACGTTCCGCCGCAAATTCTGAAAACCTATGGTGCGATCCGGCCTTCACTCCTGGGACCGGTTGGAGCGGCGATTCGATCGGGGCCAGCTCGGCATTGAATCAGGAGCTAAGCCCCGTGCCTGGTCTTCGCCTGGAGTGGAAAGCTGGCGCGCCCTGCGGGATTCGAACCCACGACCCACAGCTTAGAAGGCTGTTGCTCTATCCAGCTGAGCTAAGGGCGCCCAAGGAACCGTCGGGTGCAGACTATCACATCAAGCACGCGGGCCCAATTCGCCCGGCCAAGTGGCGCGGCGCGGCCTTCAGGCTCGCTCAGCGAACCCGGTCGTACTTGAAGTTGTCGGCGTAGGCCTTGGGCTTGATCACGCGCTGCGACGGCGCCTGCACGCTGTAGGCGAGGCCGTGCTTGTCGCAATAGGCGATCGCGTCGTCGCGCGATTCGAATTCGAGGCGCACCTGGCCAAGTGTATCGCCGGCGCTGGTCCAGCCCATCAGCGGCTCCGGCTCCTTGGGCGTCGCGGGTTCGTACTCGACGACCCAGCACTGGGTCTTGGCGCGGCCCGACTGCATGGCCGTCTTGGTCGGCTGATAGATCCGCACCTTGCTCATCCGGACATCCCTGTCACATTCGACGTCGAGTTTCTGCGGCCGCTGGTCGGGGTGAGAGGATTCGAACCTCCGGCTTCCTACACCCAAAATAGGCGCTCTACCAGGCTGAGCTACACCCCGCTCCCGGCACTGAATCAACGGGATACACGAAGCTGACGGTGGCGGCAAGCCGGCCGGCCGTTCAGGCGACCCCGCGTCGGCGGCGTCGATGCCGGCTGGCGCGGGCTGGCTGTTCGCCCGCCACAACCATAGGATCATGACGAATCTGTCTTGCAATCTTTGCGAGAATATGTTCTATATTTGTTCTCGTCGTTTGCAGGGAGGCGGGTATGCCGCTGCTTCGCTACACCGAATTCGCCGGCACGAGCGCGGCCGATGCCGTCAGCGGGCGCAGCGGCGGGGTCTATTTCGGGCTGCAGGGCAACGACAGCTTTACGATCGCGCCGCACAGCATGTTCACCACCTTCATGGGCGGCGGCGGCGCCGACACCTATGTGGCTGCCGCCAATTCGACCATGACCGTCTTCGAGACCGGCCAGTCCGCCGGCGACCGCATCGTCGCTGCGGGCGTCGGCTTCAACTACGCGAGTTCCTTCGCGGCGACGATCGAAGGGCGCCACCTCTTCTTCTTCGACCTCGAATCAGGACAAAGCGCATTGGTGATCGACTGGCACAGTCCCGCCAACCGCATCGAGAGCTTCGCGCTCGCCGACGGCACATTCACTTACGAATTCGTCAGCGCGGTGTTGCCCGGCGCGCCGCACTTCCTCGGCAATTTCTCCTGGGATGCTTCCGGCCTGGCGCCGGGCTTCAGCGCCGCCGACATCAACGAGGCGATCTCCTTCTATGGCGCGCGCGCCGCGCAGAGCGAGGCGCCGCCCACGCTGCCGGAATGGGGCGGGTCGGAGCGGGCCGATCAGGGCGACGGCACGGTGTGGGACGACATCATGCGCGGCCTCGACGGCGACGACACGCTGCGCGGCGTTCAGGGCAACGACGTGATCTACGGCAATCTCGGCCGCGACCAGCTCGATGGATCTTCCGGTAACGATACGCTTTATGGCGGTCGCGGCGACGACCTGGTGATGGGCGCGTCGGGCGACGACGTCATCTACGGCAACATGGACCATGATTCCCTCCTCGGCGAGGAGGGCGACGACCGGCTGTTCGGCGGGACGGGCGACGACTCGCTCGCCGGCGCCGGCGGCGCCGACCGCCTCGCTGGTAATCTCGGCAACGACGTCTTGTCCGGCGGTGCCGGCGCCGATCGCTTCGTCCTGCAATCCGGCGCGGGTCGCGACGTGGCGCAGGATTTCAGTTTCGCCGCCGGCGACCGCATCGAGGTCAGAACGGGCACTGCCGTCTCCGTGCAGCGCGCTCCCGATGGCTGGGCCGAGCTCACGCTCGACGATGGCGCGTCAATCCGGCTGCTCGGCGTGCCGCCGGCTTCGGTCAGCCAGGCCTTCCTCGTCTTCGCCTGATCCTGCCAGGAAATCCGCGCAACATCGCCCTTCCCTGACCGGCCCGCCCTCGGGCAGGATGCCGCCTCGCGATTGAGGAGTGGCCGATGTCCATCAGAACCTGGGGCATGAGCGAAGAAGTCCGCAGCTATCTGCTCAGCGTGTCGCTGCGCGAGCACGATGCGCTCCAGCGGCTGCGCGCCGAGACCAAGCCGATGCGCTGGGGCGGCATGCAGATCTCGGCCGAGCAGGGCCAGCTCATGGCGCTGCTGGTGCAGCTGCTCGGCGCGCGCAGGACCTTCGAGGTCGGCACCTTCACCGGCTACAGTGCGCTCGTCGTGGCGCTCGCACTCCCGCCCGACGGCAGAGTCGTGGCGTGCGACGTCAGCGAGGAATGGACCTCGATCGGCAAGCGCTACTGGCAGGAAGCGGGGGTCGCCGACAAGATCGATCTTCGCATCGGACCGGGGCTCGACACGCTCGACGCGATGATCAAGGGCGGGGAGACCGGCAGCTACGACTTCGCCTTCGTCGACGCCGACAAGAACAACTACGACGGCTATTACGAGCGCGCCCTCGTGCTGCTGCGCAAGGGCGGGCTCGTTGCCTTCGACAACGTGTTGTGGGGCGGCAAGGTCCTGGACGAAACCAAGACCGACGAGGACACCGTGGCGCTGCGCGCACTCAATCGCAAGCTGCACGCCGACGAGCGGGTCAGCCTGAGCATGCTGCCGGTCGGCGATGGGCTGACGCTGGCGATGAAGCGTTGATCAGTCCTACCTGAAGGACGGGTGGACCACGCGATCGCCCGGCTTGATGCCGAGGCGCTGTGCCGTCCCGCCATTGAGCTCCAGCGTCGCGCGCACCGGCCCCGTGGACGCGACCGTCGCCTCCGAATGCGGCACGGTGCGCTCCGCGATGTTGACGATGCGGCCGTCGACGCCGATGAACAGCATGTCGAGCGGGATATAGGTGTTCTTCATCCACATATAGGCCGGTCGCGGCGACTCGTAGACGAACAGCATGCCGGCATCGGCCGGCATCTGGCGGCGGAACATCAGCCCGAACGACATCTGCTCCGGCGTGACCGCCAGCTCGATGTCGAATTTGCGCGGGCCGCCGGCGGTCTCGATCGTGAGCGACGATCTGTCGAACGCGGGACGCCGCTGGGCCTGGACCGGCAGGAACCCGACAAGCAGGAGCGCGGCGGCGAGGAATACGCGGCGAAGCATGGCGCAACCCTAGCCGCGCAATTCACACCCGGCAACAGTCCGGGTTTGCTTGACGCCTGCGCCCTTTGCATGGAAAACGGTAATCCTCATCACCGATCCCGGTTGTAGATCGCGAAACGACGTCACCCGCCGAGCCGACTCCGACGCAGCGCGCCGGAATCCTCATGCTGCGCTACCGGACGAACTGACGATAGGAACCGCGACGATGCACGACGCCGCCACTTGGGTCCCCAACGTCTGGTTCGGCTGGAACGCCATGTGGGTGTCGTCGATCCTGCTGATCGTCACCTATATCGCGATCATGACCGAGAAGCTGAACCGCGCGATCGTCGCGCTGGTCGGCGCCGGCATCATGATCCAGATCGGTGTGCTCAACCAGGAAGAGGCGATCAAAGGCGTCGACTTCAACACCATCGCGCTCCTGACCGGCATGATGATCATCGTGGCGATCACGCGCAAATGCGGCGTGTTCCAGTATGTCGCGGTGTGGGCGGCGAAGAAGTCGAACGCCAGCCCATGGGGCTTGCTGCTCATGCTGTCGATCGTGACGGCGGTGCTGTCCGCGCTGCTCGACAACGTGACCACGGTGCTCTTGATCGTGCCGGTCACCCTGGCGGTCACCCGGGAACTCGAGGTCCCGCCCTACCCCTACCTCTTCGCCGAGATCTTCTCCTCCAATATCGGCGGCACGGCCACGCTGATCGGCGATCCGCCGAACATCCTGATCGGCTCGCTGGTCGATCTCAGCTTCAACGATTTCGTCGTCAACCTGACGCCGGTCGTCGTCGTGGTGATGGCCTTTCAAGCGGTGGCGACTCATCTGATCTGGGGCCGGCACATGCACGCGGCGCCGGAGAAGCGCGCGCGCGTCATGGCGATGCGCGAGGCCGACACGATCACGGATTGGCGCCTGCTCAAGCAGTCGATGACCGTCATCGCCATCGTCATCGTCGCCTTCGTGCTGGCGCGGCCGCTTCACATGCAGCCGGGCTCGATCGCCATGTTCGGCGCGGCCATCCTCATGCTGCTCGACAACCTGGGGCATTCGGCTGAGCACCAGACGGACAACGTGGTCAGCACATTCAGCGAGGTCGAGTGGATCACCATCTTCTTCTTCGTCGGATTGTTCATGGTCGTCCACGGCGTCGAAGTCGCGGGCGTGCTCAAGCTGGCCGCTGACCAACTGCTGGTGTGGACCGGCGGCGACCTGGCGGTCACCGCCTATGCCATCCTGTGGGCGTCGGCCATCCTGTCGGCGATCATCGACAACATTCCCTTCGTCGCCACGATGATACCCCTGATCAAGGCCATGGCGCCGACCTTCGGCGGGCCGGAGGGACTGCTGCCGCTGTGGTGGTCGCTCTCCCTCGGCGCCTGCCTCGGCGGCAACGGCACGCTGATCGGCGCCAGCGCCAACCTGACCGTCGCGGGCCTGGCCGAGCGCAACGGCGTCCGCTTCAGCTTCCTGACCTACACGAAGCTCGCCTTCCCGCTCATGCTCATGAGCATCTTGATCAGCCACATCTACATCTGGCTGCGCTATCTCTAGAATCAACCGGGGCCAGACGCCGATTGACGGCCTAAGCCGCGCGCGGGCCGGCGATGATGATGGCGGCGCCGGCGATTGAGACCGCGGCGCCGATCAGGTCCCAGCGGTCGGGCCGCACGCCCTCGACCGCCCACAGCCAGGCGAGCGATGCGGCGATGTAGATCCCGCCATAGGCGGCAAACGCCCGGCCGGCCGCCGGCGTCTCGACCCGCGTCAGCAGCCAGGCGAAGACGACCAGTGAGGCAAGACCGGGAACCAGCCACCACGCGGGCTTGCCGAGCCGAGCCCAGGCCCAGAAGGCGAAGCAACCGGCAATCTCCGCAATGGCCGCGCCGATGAAGGCCAGGAGCGTGGTCACGTCCGGCGCAGCTTCTGCAAAGCGACGACGGCGGCAACCGCAACGATGCCGACCGCGTCGGAGTAGGCGGCACCCGCGTTGGTCATTCCCGCCAGGCGTTCGAGCAGCCCGGGCACGACCAGCAGCACGCCCGACACGGCGAGCAGGCAGCGTTCGAGCCCCGTCGTGCGCTTGACGAGCCAGCTTTGGGTTGCCGCGCCGAGCGCGATGATGCCGATCGCCGTCGTCACGAAGATGTAGACGATGGTCAGCCAGCTGCCGCCCTTGGGAATCACCAGCAACAGCCCGACGCCCGACGGGTCGAGCACGAAGACGAACGGCACGAGGAATGCCGGCAGCGTGTATTTCCAGCTCTGCAGCGTCGTCGCATAAGGATCGCCGCCGGTGATGGCCGCCGCGGCGAAGGGCGACAGCGCGGTCGGCGGCGACACCTCGGAGAGCACCGCATAATAGAAGATGAACATGTGCGCGGCGTAGTCGGGCACGCCCAATTTGATCAGCGCCGGCGCTGCGATCACGGCGCAGATGATGTAGGAGGCCGTCACCGGCACGGCGAGGCCGACGATCCAGACGATCAGCGCCGTGTAGACCGCGGTCAGCAGCAGGCTGCCTGCCGCGTAGGAGATGGCGATGTCGCTGAACTTGAGGCCGAGGCCGGTCAGCGTGACCACGCCGACGATGATGCCGGCGGTGGCGCAGGTCCCGGCCACGTTGAGCATGCCGATCGAGCCCGCCGCCAGCGCCTGCCACAGCTTCTTGGGCGTCAGCCGGCAGTCGCGGTGCAGATAGCTCGACAGCCACGCGACCACGGTCGCCCAGAACACCGACAGGATCGGCGAGAAGCCGATCAGCATGAAGGCGATGATCGAGATCAGCGAGATGAAGTGGAACCAGTACTGGCGCGTCAGATCCCACAGGCCCTGATGATCGGCGATCGGCACCCCGATCATGTGGAAGCGCCGCGTGTCGAGCTCGACCATCACGAACAGCGTCAGGTAATAGAGCAGAGTCGGGATGACCGCCATGCGGATGACGTCGAGATAGGAGATTCTGAGGAACTCGGCGATCAGGAAGGCGGCCGCCCCCAGCACGGGCGGCGACAGGATCGCGCCGAGCCCGCCGGCGGCCAGCAGCCCGCCCGCCGCATTCTTCTCGTAGCCCGCCCTGGACATCATCGGATAGGCGACCGAGCCCAGGGTGACGGTGGTCGCGACACCCGAGCCCGACGGGCCGCCGAGCAGGAAGGAGGCGAGCACGATCGTGCGACCGGCGCTCGACGACTTACCGCCCATGGCGGCGAAGGAGAAATCGATGAAGAACTTGCCGGCGCCGGAGAATTGCAGCACGGCGCCGAAGATCGTGAACAGGATGATCAGGCTCGACGACACGTCGACCGCGATGCCGAAGATGCCTTCCAGCGTCATGTAGAGCTGGCCGACCAGGCGCTCGAAATCGTAGCCCCGGTGCGTCCAGGGCGGCGGCAGCTGCTGGCCGAACAGCGCATAGAGCAGAAACAGGATGGCGACGAACGGCATGATCCAGCCGGTCGAGCGGCGCGTCGCCTCGAGCAGCAGGGCCATGAAGATCAGGCCCATGACGACGTCGGTCTTGAACGGCGAGGTGTAGCGATCGGTCAGGTCGTCGCCGCCGTCGATCAGGTACCAGACGACCACGACCGAGGCGATCGCGGCGAGCACGTCCCACGGCATGAGCCGATGGCGGAATCGCCGGCTCATCGGGAACAGCAGGAAGGTGAGCGTCAGGACGAAGCCGACATGGATCGGCCGCAGCACCTGCGCCGACACGATGTCGTAGGCGGCATAAAGGTGGAACAGCGTCATGATCACGGCGATCGCCATGACCGCGTGGCCGAGCCAGCCACGATGGCGGCTGATCACGCCTTCTTCCTGCTCGACGAATGCGTCGGCTTTCTTCAGCGCCTTGTCGTCGACGACGCCGCCATGGACGGTGCCCAGAACATCCTCCGCCATTGGACTGTGCCCTTCTCTCTCTGCTCGGCGCGGCCGGACCCCCGCGCCTTATCGTTGGCTCCTGTCTACCAGACATCAGAAGCCCCGTTCCAGCGTCAACCGGAACGGGGCTTCCGCCGCCCCCTGGCGATGGCGAACGGAGCTACATGATGTTGGCGCTCTTCTCCTTGAAGAACTTCACGGCACCGGGGTGCCACTTGATCGGCGAGTTCGCCTGCTTCTGGTTCTCCATCTTGACGTTCTTCGCCTCGGCATGGACGAGCGCCCACTCGTCGCGATGGTCGAAGACCGTCTTGACGATCTTGTAGGCGACATCGTCCGGCATGGATTCGTGGACGACCAGCAGGTTCCACACAGTCGCCACCTTGGCCTCCTTGGTCTGGCCCGGATAAGTGCCGGCAGGAATGACGCCCGCCGCGTAGAGCGGCCCGTACTTCTTGTTCATGCCGTCGACCGTCGCCTCATGGTCGATCAGCGCGAGCTTGGTGCCGGGCGTCGCCGCGAGGTCCGTCACGCCGGCGGTCGGCAGACCGCCGACCCAGAAATAGGCCTCGATCTTCTTGTCCTTGACGGCATTGGTCGACTCCGCCACGCCGAGGCGCTCGCGCTTCATGTCCTTGTCCTTATCGAGGCCGGCCGCCTCGATGACACGGAATGCCATGACCTCAGTCGCGCTGCCGGGCGAGCCGGTCGACACGCGGCGGCCCTTGAGATCGGCCATCTTGGTGATGCCCGTGCCCTCGACGCTCACGACATGCATGATGTTGGGATAGAGCACCGCCAGCAGCTTCTGGGGCACCTTGTTGCCCTTGAACTTGTCCTGGCCTTCCTGCGCGTCGAGTGCCGCATCGGCCATGGTAAAGGCGATCTCGGCCTTCTTCGACCCGATGAGCTGCAGGTTGGCGACCGATCCGCCGGTCACCTCGACGGTCGCATTCCAGCCCGGCACGTACTTGGTCAGCAGGCTCGCGAGGCCGCCGCCGAGCGGATAATAGACGCCGCCGGTCCCACCGGTGACGATCGACATCGTCGTCTTGTCCTGCGCGCCGGCCGGCCCGCCCAGCGCAATGCCCGCGAGCACCACGGCGCCCGCCATCCAGCGATACATGAGTGCCTCCCTGATCAAATCCCATCGCCGCGCACCGCAGGGTGCGGCCATCGCGTAGGTTTTACACGACCGTAACGCCGCTGTCTCGCCCGGTGTCGGCTCGGTGCGGCTCGACCTCAGTAGGATTTGGGCGTCGCGGCCGGCGCCTGCGCCTGCCTTAATTCGCGCCGGCGGCGGCGATACGCGCGAAACTGAAAGACCGGAATTGCCGTCAGAGCCATCAGGGTAATTCCCGCAAGGTCGACGCGGCGGGCCTGCACGTCGCTCATCAGGTCCTTGCGCCACAGCTGGCCCATCAGATCCGCCGTGCGCCGCAGGGCGTCGACGCGGTCGTCATACGGATGCAGAACGCCGGCAGGAAAGTGGAGATAGCGCCATTTGGTCTCAATGACGCTGCCGATCGTATCCTCGCGGAGGTGCTGGACGACGGCCTTGGGATCGTAGAGAAGCCGGGATTGTCGATGCCGCTCCAGCAGGCGACGGCACAAGTCGCGATCTTCGCCGTTGGTGCGCAGCGACGCGTTGTAGCCGCCGATCGCAAGCAGCGACGCGCGCCGAAACACCGTGTTCGCACCGAAGAGGAACTCGACATTATCGAGCGGTGTCGAGCCCAGATGCTGACGCAGATGCTGCGCGCGCCACCGATCGGCAAGGCTTCGCTGATGCTCCTCGACCGTCGCGCCACCAGCACCAATCACGGCGGAATCGGCCTCGATCCGCTTGACGAGGCGGCCGAGCCAGCGCGGCTCGGCGAAGCAGTCGGCGTCGATTGACGCGATCAGATCGCCCGATGCGCCGTGCAAGGCGGTGTTGCGCGCGGCCGCGAGCCCGCGGTTGCCCTTGTGGCGCCAGACCTTGACCGGATAGGTCAACGCAATGTTGAGCGAGCGATCGGTCGAGCCGTCGTCGACCACCATGACCTCGTCCGGCTTGCGCCATTGCGCAAACAAGCTGGCAATCGCCTGTCCGATGGTACGCTCGGCGTTGTAGCAGGGTATGTAGGCGCTGACGCGCAATCTTGGCCGGGCGGCGGGTTGCTGAAGCGGTTCAAACACGGATCGGCGCGGAAGCTCGTTCTGCTTTTTTATAGCAGTGCGCAGTATCAGCGCCTAGGGTGCCATCGTTTCACATTGAAGCAGCGCTGCAAGGTGAAACGTGAATCGCCCCCTATTTTGTTAAGCTGACCATGATTCACGCTTCAGGTCGTATCGCCGAAGGCGATTCGATCTGAACCGATCAGAGTCTAGACCGCGCGCTGAAGCACGACCACGCGACCGGCCATGGTCGCGGCGATATCGATGACATACTCCGGCGCGGAAACCAGCAGGTCGCGATAGCGATCGGCGGCGCCGACCAACGTCGCTGGAAAGTACTCGTTGAGCGCGACAGCGACCCACTGAAAATGCGGTCGATTGAATAGATCGAGCCGTTGGCTGAGAATTCCGTCGATGCCGTGCTGCTCCAGCGCCTCCGACCTGGCCAGCTCCAGGTGGGCGAAGCTGGCAAGCTTGTCGCGCACACTCTGGTCGTCGCCGACATAGGAGAAATGCCAACCGGCGTGATCGAGCACGACCTGATCGGCTGCCAACGTGCCAAGGCGATGGGCGCGGTGCAGCGCGGTGCGCATATTGCGGACCTGCTGCGGTCCGAGACGGCGCAACACGTCGCCACGCACCGCCACCGGCCAGACGAACACCGGGTCGGCGCCGCGCAGCTGAAGGTAGTTGAAGCGCAGATAGAACAGCGCCAGGCGCATGCCGACGAATGCGGCGCCGGGCAAGGAGCGCAAGCGAGCGATTGCCGAGGGACGCGGAATCTCGTCCACGTCCGAGATGATCACAAAATCGTCGTCAGCCAGATCCTGAAGTCCGAGCCGAATCGCCTCACGCTGGCTGTTCTCGCGTGCCCACGCATCCGTCAAGTTCGCGAAGCATTCGACTTTTACATGCTCGATCCGGTCGAGGTAGCGCTGGAATCGATGGCGATTGGCTTCGAAGTGAAGCGGCTTGGGGCGCGCGCTGTGCGTCTCCGCGGCCTCGACGAGCACGAACCTGTCGACCACCGAAGCCAGCTCCGCCAGACGAAGCTCGAGCACGTCGAGCTCGTTGTTGAACATGAATGCATCGAACACGCGCATGTCAGTGACCGAGCATGGCTGGAACGTTGCGCCGCTAAGCGTCCTCCTTCAACAGGTCGATCAGGTCGGCACGCGCCTCAAGGCATGCCACATAGTTGCCGCCCACGAAATTTTCGTCCATGTGGTTGTAGCCCTGGAAGGCGACACCCCGGGGATAGAGCCGGCCGAGCACATATCCGTGGGCTTGAAAGAATTGATCCCGCATTTCCCAGATGGCCGCACCAATTCGTGACGAAAGCGGCCAATTATGATATAAGATTCAATACGTTGCAGGTGATCGGAGTGACCGGGCATGGAGCTGGTGACGGGTGAACTGGAAACGGGC